>LULF01000001.1_pt1 | contig 360865 bp, 337 predicted proteins | sample 728221 | NCBI WGS metagenome assembly LULF01 (sample SAMN03860296, study PRJNA289734) | marine metagenome | biome: seawater column; feature: ocean; material: water; isolation source: Red Sea water column Station 169 - depth 500m | place: Saudi Arabia: Red Sea | collected 2011-10-15 | depth 500 m | reverse complement strand
GGGCCGCCGGACGCGTCGAGGTGGTCGCCGCCCGGGAGGGTCTCGAGGTCGGTCTCGGCGGGTAGTGTCCGGCTCGTCCGCACCGTAGAGAAGGAGACCCCTGTGAAGGTCGGCGTCCCGAAGGAAGTCAAGAACCACGAGTACCGCGTGGCCATCACGCCGATCGGCGTGCACGAGCTGACCGCGCACGGGCACGAGGTGCTGATCGAAGAGGGGGCCGGTCTCGGGTCCCAGATCACCGACGAGGAGTTCGTCGCCGCCGGTGCACGGATCCTCAGCACGGCCGACGACGTGTGGGCCACCGCCGAGATGGTGCTCAAGGTCAAGGAGCCCGTCGCGGAGGAGTACCACCGCATGCGGGAGGGCCAGACCCTCTTCACCTACCTCCACCTGGCTGCGGACAAGCCCCTGACCACCGAGCTGCTGGACCGCAAGGTCACCGGCATCGCCTACGAGACCGTCCAGCTCCCTAACGGCTCGCTCCCCCTGCTCTACCCGATGTCCGAGGTCGCGGGCTGCCTCGCGCCGCAGGTCGGGGCGCACGCCCTGCTCAAGGCCCAGGGCGGACGTGGCGTGCTGCTCGGTGGCGTCGGCGGCGTCGCCAGCGCCAAGGTCGTCATCATCGGCGCCGGCGTCTCGGGCCAGAACGCCGCGAACATCGCGCTGGGCATGGGTGCCGACGTCACGCTGCTCGACACCGACCTGGACAAGCTGCGGATGTCGTTCTGGCGCTACAACAACCAGGTGCACGGCCTGGCCTCCTCCAAGCTGGCCATCGAGCAGCACGTGAAGACCGCCGACATGGTGATCGGCGCCGTGCTGATCCCCGGCGCCGCCGCGCCCAAGCTGGTCACCAACGACCTCGTCGCGCAGATGAAGCCCGGCTCCGTGCTCGTCGACATCGCCGTCGACCAGGGCGGCTGCTTCGAGGACACCCGCGCGACCACCCACTCCGACCCGACCTACCAGGTGCACCAGTCGACCTTCTACTGCGTGGCCAACATGCCAGGGGCGGTCCCGGTCACGTCGACCTACGCGCTCACCAACGCCACGCTGCCCTACACCGTCGCGCTGGCCAACAAGGGCTGGCGCCAGGCGCTGACCGACGACGCGAGTCTCGCCAAGGGGCTCAACACCCACGCGGGCTCGCTGACCAACAAGCCGGTCGGTGAGGCGGTCGGGATCGACGCGGTGGGCCCGGAGACCGTCCTGGCGTGAAGGCACCCACCATGACCGGGGCTCCCGGAGCCGTCGAGCGGGCGGTGCGCACCTACCTCGACCACCTCGTGGTCGAGCGCGGCGTCGCCGCCAACACCCTCTCCTCCTACCGGCGCGACCTGCGGCGCTACCGCGCCTACCTCGCCGAGCGGGGGATCACTGACCTCACGCAGGTGGGGGACGGCGTGGTCGCCGACTTCCTGGTCCGCCTGAGGGAGGGCGACGCCGAGCACCAGGCGCTCTCCTCGACCTCGGCGGCCCGCACCCTGGTCGCGGTGCGCGGCTTCCACCGGTTCGCCGTGGCCGACGGCCTGGTCGAGCACGACCCGGCCGCCGGCGTACGACCTCCGCAGCCGGCCAAGCGGCTGCCCAAGGCGCTGCCGCTCGCCGACGTCGAGGCGATCCTGGAGGCGGCCGGGTCGCCGGGCACCTCCCTGGCGCTGCGCGACCGGGCGCTGCTGGAGGTGCTCTACGGCACCGGCGCACGCATCTCCGAGGCCGTGGGCCTCGACGTCGACGACCTCGACGTCGACCCGACCACCGGGCAGGGCACGGTGCTGCTGCGCGGCAAGGGCGGCAAGCAGCGGCTGGTGCCCGTGGGGTCCTTCGCGCTGGAGGCGGTCGACGCCTACCTGGTGCGCGCCAGGCCGGAGCTGGCCTCGGTGGCCAGCGGCGCTGGGGCGCGGGGAGCGATGTTCCTCAACGCCCGGGGCGGCCGGCTCTCGCGCCAGTCCGCGTGGACGGTGCTGACCCGCGCGGCCGAGCGGGCCGGCATCACCCGTGAGGTCTCCCCGCACACGTTGCGGCACTCCTTCGCCACCCACCTGCTCGACGGCGGCGCCGACGTCCGCGTGGTCCAGGAGCTGCTCGGGCACGCCTCCGTGACGACCACGCAGGTCTACACGCTGGTCACCGTCGACAACCTGCGCGAGGTCTTCGCCACCGCGCACCCCCGCGCTCGGTGACCGCCCCCAGCTGGCCGGCCGCCGGGTCGAGCCCCGACGAGGTCTACGCCGCGGTGACGGCGTACGCCGAGTCCAGGGGGCTGGAGCTCTACCCGCACCAGGACGAAGCCGTCATCGAGCTGCTTGCCGGATCCAACGTCGTGCTGGCCACGCCGACCGGGTCGGGGAAGTCACTGGTGGCGCTGGCCGCGCACGCGGCGGCGCTGGCGAGCGACCGGGTGAGCTTCTACACCGCTCCGATCAAGGCGCTGGTGAGCGAGAAGTTCTTCGACCTGTGCCAGGTCTTCGGCGCCGAGGACGTCGGGATGCTGACCGGCGACGCGGCGGTCAACCCCGACGCCCCGATCATCTGCTGCACCGCGGAGATCCTCGCCAACCTGACGCTGCGCGAGGGCAGGGCCGCCGACGTCGGCCTCGTCGTGATGGACGAGTTCCACTACTACGGCGAGCCCGACCGCGGCTGGGCCTGGCAGGTGCCGCTCCTGGAGCTGCCGGACACGCAGTTCCTGCTGATGTCGGCCACGCTCGGTGACACCACCGAGCTGCGCGAGGACCTCACCGCACGCACGGGCCGCGAGTCGGTGCTGGTGGACCAGGCCGAGCGGCCCGTGCCGCTGTCCTTCACCTGGTCGCTGGACCCGGTGGCCGAGAAGCTCGAGGAGCTGGTGACCACCGGCCAGGCCCCGGTCTACGTCGTCCACTTCACCCAGAAGGACGCCGTCGAGCACGCCACCTCCCTGCTCAACGCGGGCTGGGTCTCGGCCGCGGTGTCGAAGGAGCGCAAGGCCGAGCTCGCCGAGCGGATGGCCGGTGTCCGCTTCGCGGCCGGCTTCGGCAAGACGCTCGGCAAGCTGCTCAGACGCGGCATCGGCGTCCACCACGCCGGCATGCTGCCTCGCTACCGCCGGCTGGTCGAGCAGCTCGCGCAGGCCGGGCTGCTCCAGGTCATCTGCGGCACCGACACGCTCGGGGTCGGCATCAACGTCCCCATCCGCACGGTGCTGTTCACCGGGCTCGCCAAGTTCGACGGCAACCGCTCGCGGGTGCTGCGGACCCGGGAGTTCCTGCAGATCGCGGGCCGCGCGGGTCGTGCGGGCTACGACACCTCCGGCTTCGTGGTCGTGCAGGCACCCGAGCACGTCATCGAGAACGAGAAGGCCAAGGCCAAGGCCGCCGAGCGGGTCGCGGCGGGGAAGAAGAAGAGCAAGGCCCAGCTGAAGAAGCCGCCGGAGGGCACCGTCGTCTGGACCGAGGCGACCTTCGAGAAGCTCGTCGCGGGGGAGCCCGAGCCGCTGGTGCCCCGGATGCGCGTGGACAACGCCATGCTCCTCAACGTCGTCTCCCGGGAGGAGGACGCGTTCCCGGTGCTGCGTCGGCTGCTCACCGAGAACCACGAGCCCCGCCGCCAGCAGCTGCGGCTGGCCCGGCGCGCGCTGCGCCTGGCCCGGTCCCTGGTGCACTCCGGTGTGCTCGAACGCCTCGACGAGCCCGACGAGCACGGCCGGCGCTACGTCGTCGGGGTGGACCTGCCCGCCGACTTCGCGCTCAACCAGCCGCTGGCGCACTTCGCGCTGGCCGCCCTCGACGTCCTCGACCCGGAGGCGGAGACCTACGTCCTCGACGTCGTCTCGGTCATCGAGGCGGTGCTCGAGGCTCCGCGCCAGGTGCTGATGGCCCAGCAGTTCGCCGCGCGGGGCGAGGCGGTCGCGGAGATGAAGGCCGACGGCCTGGAGTACGACGAGCGGATGGCGCTGCTGGAGGAGATCACCTGGCCGCAGCCGCTGGCCGAGCTCCTCGGAGCGACGTACGAGATCTACCGGCAGTCGCACCCGTGGCTCCCCGAGGACCTGCTGTCCCCGAAGTCCGTGGTGCGCGAGATGTGGGAGCAGGGGATGTCCTTCACCGACGTCGTCTCCCGCTACCAGCTCGCGCGATCGGAGGGCCTGGTGCTGCGCTACCTCACCGACGCCTACCGCACGCTGCGGCAGACCGTGCCGGAGCAGCACCGCACCGAGGAGCTCGAGCTGCTGGTCGACTGGTTGGGCGAGACGATCCGCCAGACCGACTCCTCGCTGCTGGACGAGTGGGAGTCGCTGACCGACCCGGAGGGCGCGCTGGCGCGCCTCGGCGAGGAGCTGACCTCGGCGCACGCGCCACCGCCGCCTCCACGACCGCTGTCACAACAGGGCCGCGCCTTCGAGGTGATGGTGCGCAACGCCATGTTCCGCCGGGTCGAGCTGGTGGCCAGGGACGACCTCGACGGGCTGATGGCGCTCGAGCGGGCCGCTGCCGATCGCACCGAGCCGCCGCGCGAGGTGCTGATGACGCGGTCGGCGTGGGACGAGTCGATCGAGGCCTACTACTCCGACCACGACTCCGTCGACATGGGCCCCGATGCCCGGGCACCGCAGCTGCTGGTGCGCGAGCCGGGCACCGACGACGAGACGGGGGCGCGGGTGCTGCGCGTCCGTCAGACCGTCCACGACCCGGAGGGGCACCACGACTGGGTGGTCGAGGCGGTCGCCGACCTCGACGCCACCGACGCGGTCGGCGAGCTGGTCATGCCGACGGTGGCCTTCCGTCGACTCTGAGCCACCGGCGCCGGACAGGCTGACGACGCGGGGACCGCGGAGCAGAGCAGCGGCGGGTCGGGGACGCCCCAGGTGCGGAACGGCTGTCGGCATAGTGTGGCCGGCATGAGTGACTCCGGTGGTCCCCACGGCACGGTCCAGGTCCGGCACGAGCCGGAACAGTGGCGGTGGGCGGCGTACGTCGACGGCGTGGAGGCCGGGTTCGCCGAGTACGTCCTGGTCGAGGACCCGGCCCGGATCGTCTTCCCCCACACCGTCACGCACCCGGCGTACGGCGGACGCGGTGTCGCCTCCCAGGTGGTGGCTGCCGCACTGGCGTGGGTGCGCGACACGGGGGAGCGTCGGGTGGTGCCGCAGTGCTGGTTCGTGGCCCGTCACCTCGAGCAGCACCCCGAGCTCGGCGACCTTGTGGCCGGCCCCTCGGGCACCTAGAGTCACGGCCCAGCGCCCCCGTTGCTTTGTCGACTTGGGGGCCGGGTGAGGAGACCTTCGTGACCGATGGTGGGATGGCCCCTGTGAGCGATCCGCTGCCCTTCGACGGTCCGGCCCCGCTGGGTCCGACCGGTCGTCCGATGCCCGTCCTGCCCGAGCCGATGCCGCTCACCGAGCACGGCAACGCCCGCGTCATCGCCATGTGCAACCAGAAGGGCGGCGTGGGCAAGACCACGACCACCATCAATCTGGGTGCGTCGCTGGCGGAGTTCGGCCGCAAGGTGCTGCTCGTCGACTTCGACCCCCAGGGCTCGCTGTCGGTCGGGCTGGGGCTCAACCCCCACGAGATGGACTTCACCGTCTACAACCTGCTGATGGAGCGTGACGTCACGCTCGAGGACGTCATCGTCCCCTCCGGCGTCCCGGGGATGGACCTGCTGCCCTCCAACATCGACCTGTCCGCGGCCGAGGTGCAGCTGGTGCACGAGGTCGCGCGCGAGCAGACCCTGCAGCGGGTGCTGCAGCCGGCGCTCGCCGAGTACGACGTCATCCTCATCGACTGCCAGCCCTCGCTCGGCCTGCTGACCGTCAACGCGCTCACCGCCTCCGACGGCGTCATCGTGCCGCTGGAGTGCGAGTACTTCGCGCTGCGCGGTGTGGCGCTGCTCAAGACCACGATCGACAAGGTGCGCGAGCGGCTCAACCCCAAGCTGGAGATCGACGGCGTGCTCGGCACGATGTTCGACGGTCGCACCCTGCACTCGCGCGAGGTCATGGAGCGACTGGTCCAGGCGTGGGGCGACAAGGTCTTCCACACCGTCATCCGTCGCACGGTGAAGTTCTCCGACTCCACCGTGGCCGGCGAGCCGATCACGACCTACGCCTCGTCCTCCGCAGGCGCCGACTCCTACCGCCAGCTCGCCAAGGAGGTGCTCGCCCGGTGCCTCGACGGGTGAGCATGCCCACCGCGGACGACCTGTTCCGCCCCACCTCGGGGCAGCAGGCCGAGGCGGAGGCTGCCCCGGCAGAGCCCGAGCAGGCGAGCGAGAAGCCGGGCAAGGCTCCGGAGAAGGGCCCGGACAAGGGACCCGCCAAGCCCAGCGGGCGGGTCCGGCACGACGAGAAGATGACGGTCTACCTGTCCTCGGCCGAGCTGATGGCCATCGAGCAGGCCCGGCTGCGGCTGCGCGGGGAGCACGGGCTGGGGATCGACCGTGGCCGCCTGGTCCGCGAGGCCGTGGCGCTAGTGCTGGCGGACTTCGAGGAGCGCGGGGAGTCCAGCGAGCTGGTCACCCGGCTGGTGCAGGAGTGAGCAGCGGCGTCGACGAGGTCGCGCCCGCCGAGCCGGGCACCGGCTTCGCCGTACGCCTCGACAACTTCGAGGGTCCCTTCGACCTGCTGCTGCAGCTCATCTCCAAGCACAAGCTCGACATCACCGAGGTGTCGCTCTCCAAGGTCACCGACGAGTTCATCGCGCACGTGAAGGCGATCTCGCGTGCCGAGGGCCAGCAGACCGCGCCGGGCGGTGTCGACGACCTCGAGGAGACCACGTCGTTCCTGCTCGTCGCGGCCACCCTGCTCGACCTCAAGGCGGCGCGGCTGCTCCCGCAGGGCGACGTGGAGGACGAGGAGGACCTCGCCCTGCTCGAGGCGCGCGACCTGCTCTTCGCCCGGCTCCTGCAGTACAAGGCCTTCAAGCAGGTCGCCGGCGTGCTGGAGCAGCGACTGGCGGGGGAGGCTCGGCGCCACCCGCGCGCGGTGGGCATGGAGGAGCGGTTCGCCTCGCTGCTTCCCGAGGTGCTCATCGGCATCGGCCTCCAGCAGTTCGCCCAGCTCGCCGCGAAGGCGCTCGCCCCGAAGCCGGTGCTGGAGCTGCCGACCCACCACATCCACGCCCCCGCGGTCTCGGTGCGCGAGCAGGCGGCCATCGTGGTCGACCGGCTCCGCAGGTCCGGGACGCTGACGTTCCGCTCGCTGGTGCGTGACAGCCCGGACACCCTGACCACCGTCGCGCGGTTCCTCTCGCTGCTCGAGCTCTTCCGCGAGGGGGCGGTGGCCTTCGACCAGATGACGCCCCTCGGTGAGCTGACGGTCCGGTGGACCGGCGACGACGACACCGAGGCCGACGACCTGGTGACCGACGAGTTCGACGGCGCCCCGCCCCCCGGCGACGCGACGCCCGACCAGCCCGAGGAGGGCACCGATGACTGAGCCCCACCCGCCGGCCGCGCCGGAGGAGACCCTCGACGTGCCCGTCGCCGCGCTGCGTCCCTCGCTCGAGGCGGTGCTGATGGTCGCCGACCAGCCGCTGGACGCGGTGTCGCTGGCCACCGCCGTGGGCCACCCCGTGGAGGACGTGGTGGCGGCGCTGCAGCTGCTCGCCGAGGAGTACGCCGAGCAGGACCGCGGCTTCGAGCTGCGCCACGTCGCCGGCGGCTGGCGCTACTACACGCGCGAGGAGTACGCCCACGTCGTGGAGTCCTTCGTGCTGGAGGGCCAGCAGGCGCGGCTGACGCAGGCGGCGCTGGAGACCCTCGCGGTCGTGGCCTACCGCCAGCCGGTCTCGCGTGCCCGGGTCTCGGCGATCCGCGGGGTCAACGTCGACGGTGTGATGCGCACGCTCCTGACCAGGGGCCTGGTCGAGGAGGCCGGCACCGACGCGGAGACCGGTGCGCACCTCTACCGCACCACCGGCTACTTCCTGGAGCGGATCGGGATCACCGGCCTCGACGAGCTGCCCGAGCTGGCGCCGTACCTCCCCGAGCTCGACGACATGGAGGAGGAGCTCGGCGCCCTGGTGACCCCGGCGGCGCCCGTCCAGCCCGACAGCACGACCAGCACGACCAGCACGACCGACGACGAGAGCACGGAGGAGCCTGCGTGAGCGGCCCCGAGATCCCCACCGACGACGAGGGCCTGGTCCGGCTGCAGAAGCTGCTGGCGATGTCGGGGGTGGCGTCGCGACGCAAGTGTGAGGAGCTGATGCTCGCCGGCGAGGTCGAGGTCGACGGCCAGGTCGTCACCCGCCTCGGCACCAAGGTCGACCCGACCCGGGCCGTGATCCGCGTGGAGGGCCGACGGCTGCCGCCGGTCTCGCCGCACGTCTACCTGGTGCTCAACAAGCCTCGGGGCGTCGTGTCCACGATGTCCGACCCCGAGGGCCGCCGCTGCCTGGGCGACGTGGTCGCCGACCGCCCGGAGCGACTCTTCCACGTCGGACGGCTCGACACCGACACCTCGGGGCTGCTGCTGCTCACCAACGACGGTGACTTCGCCCAGCGGATGGCCCACCCGTCCTACGAGGTCGACAAGACCTACGTCGCCGAGGTCGAGGGCGAGGTGTTCCCCCGCACGCTCAAGCAGCTCAAGGAGGGCGTCGAGCTCGACGACGGCCCGGTGGCCGTGAGCAGCGTCAAGGTCGTCGCCGGGCGGCACGGCCGCAACCAGCCGGGGCGCTCCGTCGTGGAGCTGGTCATCCACGAGGGCCGCAACCGGATCGTCCGCCGCCTCCTCGCCCACGTCGGGCACCCGGTCAAGCAGCTGACCCGCACGAGGATCGGGCCGGTGCAGCTGGGCCGCCTGGGGGTGGGGGAGATCCGTGACCTGACCAGCGAGGAGCTCGGCCTGCTGCTGGACAGCGCGCAGCTGTGAGACCGGCGGGTCAGTAGCCTGACCCCGCACACCAGGACGGACGAGGGAAGGACACACCGTGGCGGTTCGGGCCATCCGGGGAGCGACGCAGCTCGAGGAGGACGTGCGTGACCACATGCTCGAGCGGGTCGCGGAGATGGTCACCGACGTCATGGAGGCCAACGGCCTCGAGGTCGACGACTTCATCTCGGTGATCTTCACCGCGACGAGCGACCTGGTCTCGGAGTTCCCGGCGTACGCCGCACGCCGCCTCGGGTTCGGGGAGATCCCGTTGATCTGCGCGCGCGAGCTGGAGATCGACGGGTCCATGCCGCGCTGCGTGCGGATGATGGCGCACGTCGAGACCGACCTGCCGCGCGCGGACATCACCCACGTCTACCTGCACGGCGCGGCGGCGCTGCGCTCGGACCTGACGCGCGTGCGCTCGGTGCCCGACGGTGACGAGTGATCGATGAGTGAGAACCGCCAGCGGGGCGAGTGGCTCACCGGCCCGGTCCTCGTGGTCGGCGCCGGGCTGCTCGGCACCTCGGTCGGCCTGGCGTGCCGTCGCTCGGGCCTCGAGGTGCTGCTGAGCGACCTCGCCGGTGAGCACGTGCGCACCGCCTCGGGCATGGGCGCCGGGCGAGCCCTGGTCGACGGCGACTCGCCCCAGCTGGTAGTCGTCGCGGTGCCGCCCGACCACCTGGGCACGGCGGTGGCTGCAGCGCTGGAGGCGCACCCGGACGCGGTCGTGACCGACGTGGGCAGCGTCAAGACGGGCCCGTGGCGGGCCGTGGCCGACAGCCCCGCCTCCGACCGGTACGTCGGGGGGCACCCGATGGCCGGCAGCGAGCGGTCCGGGCCCCTGGCCGCCTCGGCCTCACTCTTCGACGGACGGCCCTGGGCCATCACCCCGCACGCGGAGAGCCGACCGGCCGCCGTGGAGGTCGTGGAGGACCTCGTGCGGCTCTGCGGCGGCGTACCCGTCTGGTTGACGCCGGAGGAGCACGACCGCGCCGTGGCGCGCACCAGCCACGTCCCGCACCTGCTGTCGGTGCTGGCCGCGGCGCGCCTGGCCGAGGGCCCGGAGAACCACCTGGCCCTGTCGGGCCAGGGGGTCCGTGACGTGACCCGGGTGGCCGCGGGCGACCCGCGGCTCTACAGCCAGATCGTCGGCGCCAACGCGGGGGCCGTGCTCGACCTCCTCACCGAGGTCCGCGCCCAGCTCGACAGCGTGATCGCTGCGGTGGGCGCCGGTGACCGGGCCGGGCTCGAGGAGCTGCTGGCCACGGGAGTGGCCGGCACCCGGGTGATCCCCGCCAAGCACGGCGGCCCGGCGCGACCGATGCGCTCGGTGTGGGTGTCGGTGCCCGACCACCCCGGCGAGCTGGCGCGGCTGCTGGGCGACGCGGTCGCCTCCGAGGTCAACGTCGAGGACATCCGCATCGACCACGACCCCGGTCGCCCGGTCGGTCTGGTGGAGCTGGTGGTCGAGGACAGCAGGGCCGAGCACCTGCTGGTCTCTCTGGAGTCTCGTGGTTGGGAGACTCACCGGTAGGCTGCCGCCCCGTGAGCGACACCCAGCACCCCTCCCACCACGACCGGACCACCGGGCTCGTGGTGGCCGTGGACGGCACCTCCGGCTCGGGCAAGTCGAGCACCTGCCGAGCGGTCGCGGGTCGCCTCGGCCTGGCCTACCTCGACACCGGCGCGATGTACCGCGCGATGACCTGGTGGATGCTCGAGCACGGCGTGGACGTCCACGACGCCGCCGCGGTGGCGCTGCGCAGCGGCGAGGCGACGGTGGTCTCCGGCACCGACCCGGCCGCCCCGACCATCCACGTCGACGGCACCGACGTGTCCGAACCGATCCGCGGTGAGGCCGTCACCGGTGCCGTGTCGCCGGTCGCGACCGTCAAGGAGGTCCGCGAGCGGATGGTGGCGCTGCAGCGCGCGATCATCGCCGAGAAGACCAGCACCGGACCCGGCATCGTCGTCGAGGGACGCGACATCGCCAGCCACGTGGCCCCCGACGCGCAGGTGAAGGTCTACCTGACCGCCGACCCCGCGGCCCGTGCCGCGCGCCGCGCCGCGGAGGAGGGCGGCAGCGACCTGGCTGCCACCGAGGCCGTGCTGCGCAGCCGCGACGAGATCGACTCCGGCCGGGAGACCTCGCCGCTGACGATGGTCGACGGCGCCGCGCACATCGACTCCACCCACCTCACCCTCGACCAGGTCATCGAGGAGGTCGTGGCGCTGGTCCGGGCGGCGGAGGTGCAGGCGTGAACGCCCACCTCGAGCTGCCGCGCACCGACACGGTGCCGCACCCCAAGCGCTACCTCCTCGAGCCGCTGCGGCCGCTCGCACGCTGGATCATCCGGCGGCGGTACGACGTCGTCGTGCACCACCCGGAGCGGGTGCCGGCCACGGGGCCGGTCGTCTTCGCCGCCAACCACGCCGGGGTGATCGACGGGCCGCTGCTGGCCATCTTCGCGCCCCGGCCGGTGCACGCGCTGACCAAGATCGAGATGTTCGGCGGGCGGCTCGGCACGTTCCTACTGCACTCGGGCCAGGTGCCGCTGGACCGGTTCCGCACGGACGTGGCAGCCGTGCGCAGCTGCCTGCGGGTGCTGCGCGACGGTCGGGCGATCGGCATCTTCCCCGAGGGTCGTCGCGGGTCCGGCGAGCTGGAGCGGTTCCACCGCGGCGCGGCCTACTTCGCGCTGGCCGCGGGGGCCACCGTGGTCCCGGTGTCCTTCTTCGGCACCCGGGAGCCAGGTGCGGCCAGCGGGTCGCTCCCGCCCCGTGGGGGCCGGATCGACGTCGTGATCGGCAGGCCCACCGGCGTACCCGCTCGTGCGTGGCCGCGCACGCGGGAACAGGTGGAGGCCACCTCGCGTTCCCTCTGGGAGCACATGCGCGCGGAGCTCGACGACGCGCGCCGTCTGACAGGTCGAGAGCTGCCGGGGCCGTTGCCCCCGGGCGACCTCGAGCCCGACCCCGCGACCGGGGTCCTCAGCCTTCCCGAAGCACCCGACACAGGAGCACCATGACCGAGCAGTCCGACCAGCCCCTCGACGCGACGCCCGGCGGCGACGCTCGGGTGCCCGTGCTGGCCATCGTGGGACGCCCCAACGTCGGCAAGTCCACCCTGGTCAACCGCATCATCGGCCGCCGCGAGGCGGTCGTCGAGGACATTCCCGGCGTCACGCGCGACCGGGTGCCCTACGACGCGTCCTGGAACGGTCGCGCGTTCACCGTCGTCGACACCGGCGGCTGGGACCCCGACGCGCGCGGCATGGCCCAGCGCATCGCGGGTCAGGCCGAGATCGCGATCTCCCTGGCCGACGCGGTCCTCTTCGTCGTCGACGCCACCGTCGGCATCACCGACGCCGACGAGGCTGTCGTGCGGATCCTGCGCAAGGCCGACAAGCCGGTCGTCCTGGCCGCCAACAAGGTCGACGACGCACGGACCGAGGCCGAGGCGTACTCGCTGTGGAACCTCGGGCTCGGCGAGCCCTACCCGGTCTCCGCGCTGCACGGCCGGGGCTCAGGCGACATGCTCGACGCGATCCTCAAGGCGCTGCCCGAGACGCCGCCGGAGTCCGAGCCGGAGATCGGCGGGCCCCGTCGCATCGCGATCGTCGGGCGCCCCAACGTCGGGAAGTCCTCGCTGCTGAACAAGCTGGCGGGGGAGGAGCGCGTCGTCGTCGACAACGCCGCCGGCACCACCGTCGATCCCGTCGACGAGCTGGTCGAGCTCGGTGGCCGCACCTGGCGCTTCATCGACACCGCCGGCATCCGCAAGCGCGTGAAGTCGGCCTCGGGCCACGAGTACTACGCCTCGCTGCGCACCGCGACCGCCATCGACCGTGCCGAGGTGGCGGTGCTGGTGCTGGACGCGCAGCAGAACATCTCCGAGCAGGACGTCCGCATCCTGCAGACCGTCCGTGAGGCCGGCCGTGCGCTCGTCATCGCGTTCAACAAGTGGGACCTCGTCGACGAGGAGCGCCGCCACTTCCTGGAGCGCGAGATCGAGCGCGAGCTGGTGCAGGTCCAGTGGGCGCCGCGGATCAACGTGACCGCCCGGACCGGCTGGCACATCGACCGGCTGGTGCCGGCCCTGGACCGCGCCCTGGAGGGCTGGGAGACCCGCGTGGGCACCGGCGCGCTCAACACGTTCCTGGGCCGCCTGGTCGCCGAGCACCCGCACCCCGTCCGGAGCGGCAAGCAGCCGAAGGTGCTCTTCGGTACCCAGGCCACCACCGCGCCCCCGACGTTCATCCTGTTCACCTCCGGCAAGCTCGACGCCGCCTATGAGCGGTTCATCGAGCGCCGGCTGCGCGAGGAGTTCGGCTTCGTCGGCACCCCGATCGTGCTGCAGCAGCGTCCGCGGGAGAAGCGCAAGAGGTGACGTCTCGCCCCGATTCCGGGGTCAGGAGCACGCTGTTGTAGTGTTCACGCGCCGCGAGGTCGCGATCCGACTGAGCGGCGTTCGGGCTGTGGCGCAGCTTGGTAGCGCACTTGACTGGGGGTCAAGGGGTCGCAGGTTCAAATCCTGTCAGCCCGACCGATCAGAGGGTCACTTTCGGCGGAAACGCTGGGAGTGACCCTCGTCCGGTTTCGAGCCGATCTGCCAAAGTCACGGTTTACTCGCGGTTTTGCGTCCCGCGACTGGCGCGAAGCAGCCTGACGCCGGTTGAGCGAGGTGAGCCGTCAGGGTGACTCGCTTGTCGGTGGCGCCTGTGATGGTGCTGCCATGAGAACTGCGTGTACGGCTAGCCACGACATGCCCAGCGATAAGTGGTGAATCGCACTGGGTTTCGTTCCTATGCGTTCCCTTGGCCAGCGAGTGCTGGCCGGGGTGATTCTTGGGCAGCGTAGTACGCCGCCTCGACCTCGAGCGGGGTCCTCATGTCGAGCTCCCCGTGCAGGCGCTGGTTGTTCCACCACCACACGTACTCCAGCGTCGCGAGTTCGACCTGCTCGATCGTGCGCCACGGCCCACGCCTGCGGATCAGCTCGGTCTTGTACAGCCCGTTGACCGCCTCCGCGAGGGCGCTATCGAAGGAGCCGCCGACGGTGCCCGTGGATGGCTTCGCTCCGAGTTCGCCGATCCGGTCGGTGTAGACGATCGAGAGGTAGTTCGACCCGTGGTCGGCGTGGTGGACCAGCCCGGTCAGATCAACGGCGCCCTCGCGCTTGGCGTCCCAGGCGGCCATGTCGAGTGCCTGCAGCGGGAGGATGTCGGCCTTCAACGTCGCAGCGACGTTCCACCCAGCGATCCGCCGGGAGTAGACGTGGGTCACGAACGCCACGTAGGCGAACCCCGACCAGGTCGCGACGTAGGTGATGTCGACAACCCACAGGCGCCGCGGCGCTGGGGCGTGGAAGCGGCGTGGGACCAGGTCGGCCGGCTTCACCGCCGCCGGGTCCGGCTTAGTGGTGAACACCTTCTTCGACCGCTTCACCCCCCGCACGTCGGCGATCTTCATCAGCCGCGCGGTCTGGTCGCGCCCGATCTCCCAGCCTTGCCGTCGCATCAGGGCGTGCATCTTCCGCACCCCGTAGACGTCGTAATTCTCCGAGTGCAACCGGACGATCTCCGGGACGAGCAGGTCGTCCTTGAGCTGACGGGCCGAGGGCGGCCGTGTCTTCGCGGCGCGGTAACCACGGGTGGTGATAAACCCACTCACTGCCGGGCGTAGCACCTGGCAGATGGCCTCGACCCCGAACTGATCCTTGTGCTCGTCGATGTAGCGGATCACTTCGTCGTGGGACGGTCGAGCTCCTTGGCGAAAAACACCGATGCGAACTTCAAGATCTCATTTGCCCGGCGAAGCTCAGCAACCTTGCGCTTGAGGCGCTTGATCTCCTCCCCATCCTCCGAGGTCGTCCCCGGACGAACTCCGGCATCGACCTGGGCGCGGTGGACCCACAGCCGCAGGGTCTCGACGTTCATCCCCAACAGTCCCGCGACGTGCCGCAGCGCGGCCGTCTCGTGCGGGTGCTCCGGGCGGACCTCGGCCACCATCAGGACCGCCCGCTCACGCATCTCGTTCGTGTACCTGGCCATCGTTCCCATCCTGACTCATCGAGCGGAACGAAACCCAGTGCGAGTCAGCACCGTGGTCGCGCTTGTCCAGGACGCCCAGAAAGCCATCGAGCTCTCTCCCGACTTCCCGGGTGTAGCGATGTGCAGGTGCGCACGTGGCCAGCGACCGGCCCGGATCTCCAAGGCGACGAACGGCACGAGCGACGCACATCTCTACGTGCCGACGGTGTGCCGCGCCGGTGTCATCTCAGACTGTCCGGGATGCAGCAGCGCTGTCGATCAGCTCGCTGCACCTGCTCGGTCACGCGGGGCCTCACCACGACGACGGACTCGGCCGCGTGGTTGCCGTAGCGGTCGACCGGACAGATGTCGTACGCGTGGGTGGCATCCGGGTCGAACCACCCGACGTCGCGGACGTAGACGAGGTCGTTGCCGCAGGTGCGGCAACGACCGGCCAGGTGCGTCACTCGTTCCCGACGCACGAGTGCTCCATGTCGGTGTCGACCGGCGGTCACAGCTGCTCATCCCGGCCGGGGGCGGTGACGACGATGATGGGCTGGGTGTCAGGCAGCACTCGGCGCGGCCACCGACGTAGGTAGGCGAGACGCGCCGGTAGGTAGTCGGAGTCGCCGTGAACCAGGAGGCGAGCCGTCGCCGGCGACCAGGCGCCCTGGCGGAGCACGCCGACCTGCGTCGCCGAGCGACCGATGTTCCGCCACCAGGTCTTGTTGTCCGGGTGGCCGGGGACGACCACGAGGCGGTCGCCGTTCACGGCGTACTGGACGGGGAAGCGCATCCGGCGCCCGGAGCGGCGCCCGGTGACCTCGAGACCGATCACGGTGCGAGCGATCCCGGGCGCTCGGGAGCCGGCGAGCAGGTGGAGGACGAGGCGACCGCTCGCCGACGTGCCGTCGAGTGATGGGAGGAACCAGCCCGTCACCAGGCCGAGGATGGCGCCCGCGGTGACGCCGGTGAGGAGGCCGGTACCGATGATGGCTGCGACGGGCCAGCTCGCGTCCGGAGCGGTGGCCCCGAGGAAGATGACGGTCATCGTGGGGGCCCAGCCGGCGGCGCTGGCGCCGATCCACCGCCACGGGTGGGCGACGGCGCCACGGAGGGTGGTGGCCTGGGCCGCACCCAGGACCAGCCCCATCACGACTCCGAGCACGGCGGCCATCGCCGCGATGGCCACGAGGGGTGGTGTATCGGTGGTGTCCCCGTCCGCGAAGGCGGCGGGCGCTGATGCTGCCGCCCAGCCGAGACCCGCTACCGCGACGGTGGCGACGCCAAAGAGTCGACGCGAAAGGGCGGGGAAGGCCTGGGCGAGGACGCCGCCCTGGAACCAGCCCAGGGCGGCACCCTCGATGAGCCCGCCGACGACCACGAGGGCAAGCGCGGCGGCGGACCCGAGCCGGTCCGCCATGACGGCGGCGGACGAGGCGGCGGTCATGCCGATCGCCTCGGCCGCGACGCACGCCCGCAGCCACCGTCGTCGCAGGGCCGAGACCTGTGCCGGTGCCGCGGCGTGGTGCTGGGCGATGGACGGCATGGACGTCAGAACTCGAAGACGATCCGGGCCGGCGCCCGGCCGGCGAGCACATCGTCGATGGCCTCGTTGACCTCATCGAGCTTGCGGGTATCGGCGATGACGCGCGTGCGGCCGCGGGCGTGGAGCTCGAAGACCTCGGTGAGGTCCTGGCGGGTGCCGACGATGGAGCCGATGACCGAGATGCCCTTGAGGACGGTGGGGAAGATCGGCAGGGCCATCGGTCCCTCGGTCTCGGGCGGGAGCCCGACGCAGACCAGGCGGCCGCCGCGGCGCAGGGCCGCGAACGCGGTCTCGAAGACGCTCGGGATCACGGCGAGGACGATGGCCACGTCGGCGCCGCCGAGGGCTTCGAGGGCGGGGCCCGGGTCGGTCGTGCCGGCGTTGATGACGTGGTCGGCGCCGAGCTCGAGGGCCATCTCGAGCTTGGCGTCGTCGACGTCGACGGCGGTCACGGTAGCGCCGACGATCTTCGCGTACTGCAGCGCGAGGTGGCCGAGGCCGCCGATGCCGAAGATCGCGACCCGCTCGGTCGGGCGGATGCCCGCCACCTTCACGGCCTTGTACGTCGTCACACCCGCGCAGGTCAGGGGAGCCGCGTCGAAGGGAGTCACCCCGTCGGGCACGGGGACGACGTACGTCGCGTCGGCGACGGCGTACTCGGCGAAGCCGCCGTCGATGGAGTAGCCGGTGTTCTGCTGCTCCTCGCACAGGGTCTCCCAGCCGCGGACGCAGTGGTCGCAGTGGCCGCAGGCGTGGCCGAGCCAGGGGAGGGCGACGCGGTCACCGACCGCGCGGTGCGTGACTCCCTCGCCGAGAGCCTCGATGATGCCGACTCCTTCGTGCCCGGGCACGAAGGGCGGCGTCGGCTTGACGGGCCAGTCGCCGTGGGCGGCGTGGATGTCGGTGTGACACAGCCCGCTGGTCTCGATGCGGACGAGCACCTGGCCGGCGCCGGGCACGGGAACGTCTCGGTCCTGGATCTGCAGCGGCTCGGTGAAGCCGGTGACGACTGCTGCCTTCATGGGGGTCCTCCTCGGTCGGGGTGTGTCTCCAACCTCGCGGCTCGTCGGGCCGACCGGCAGGGGCCCAGGTCCTGTCGGCGCATGGCCTTCGGCTCTGCGCTCGCGGGTCCGGGGCGCGGAGGATGGGGCTGAGCCCCACCACGACCGAGGAGGCGGACGATGGACAACAAGACCGACACCGCGATCAGCGTCGAGGAGTGTTGGGACCTGCTCGAGGCCCACTCGTTCGGCCGGCTCGCTTACCGGCTCGTGGACGAGGTGCACGTCGTCCCCCTCGACTATGCGGTAGCGGGGAGGTCGGTGTACGTCCGCACCCACGCGGGCAACAAGCTGCTCGCCGCCGCGCTCTCCTCCGACGTCGCCCTCGAGATCGACTGCGACGCCGGTGATCATGCCTGGTCCGTGGTGGCGCGGGGTCGCCTGCGCCGGCTGGATCCACCCGAACTGCCGCCGGCGGTGGACTTCCCGCAGCGGCCGTGGTTCGACGAGCTCGCTTCCGAGATCGTCGAGCTGGTCGCCGACGCGATCGCGGGGCGGCGGTTCGGCACCGTCGGCGCCTCCTAGGCTGGCTGCGTGGAGAACAGCGTCTATGTCGCGTCCGCCGAGGGCTTCACGGGCAAGTCGGCGGTCGCGTTGGCGGTCCTCGACGCCCTGTCTCGCCGGGTGGAGCGGGTCGGTGTCTTCCGGCCCGTGGTCCGCACCGGGAGCGGGGCCACGGAGCGCGACTACGTCCTCGACCTGCTGGTCTCCCACGACGCGGTGACCCTGGCCTACAACGACTGCGCCGGCGTGACGTACGACGACGTCCACGACGACCCGGTCGCCGCGCTCGAGACCATCCTCGAGCGCTACCACCGCGTCGCGGACCGCTGTGACGCCGTGGTGGTGATCGGCTCCGACTACACCGACGTCGCGAGCCCGACCGAGCTCGCGTTCAACGCCCGCGTGGCGGCCAACCTGGGCGCGCCGGTGCTGCTGGTCCTCAACGCCGCCGGCCGGTCCGTCGCCGACCTCGTCGCGCTCACCGACATGGCCCGCGTCGAGATCACCGGCAACCACGCCCGGCTCTTCGCCGTGGTCGCGAACCGGGTGACGATCAGCGACCCCGTCGTCCTGGCCGCGGGTCTGGCCGCGGGGCTGGAGGGCCCGGACGCCCCGCTGGTCTACGCGCTGCCGGACGAGCCGCTGCTGTCGGCGCCGTCGATGGCCGACCTGGTCCCCGCCTGCGCCGGCACGCTGGTGGCCGGCGACCCGGCGCTGATGGACCGTGAGGTGCTGGGCGTCGTGGTCGCCGGGATGACGATGCCGAACGTCCTCGACCGGCTCACCGAGGGTGCGGTCGTGGTGACCCCGGGGGACCGGCCCGAGGTGGTCCTCGGCGTGCTGATGGCCCACCTGTCGGCGGGCTTCCCGCAGGTGGCCGGCATCGTGCTCAACGGTGGCATCGCCCTGCCGCGCCAGGTGGTGCGGCTGCTCGAGGGCTCGGGCGCGACGCTGCCGATCGTCGCGACCGACCTCGGCACGCACGAGACCTCGACCGCGCTCACCGCCGTCCGGGGCCGCCTCACCTCCGCCTCGCCCCGCAAGATCGCCGTGGCGCTCGCGCTCTTCGCCCAGTACGTCGACGCCGACACGCTCCTCGACCGGCTCGACGTCGCCCGCAGCACCGCGGTCACGCCGCTGATGTTCGAGCACCAGCTGACCGACGACGCGGTCCGCGACCGCCGCCACATCGTGCTGCCCGAGGGGGAGGAGCCGCGGATCCTGCAGGCGGCCGACCTGGTCCTGCGGCGCGGCATCGCCGACCTGACCCTGCTCGGCGACCCGGTCCGGATCAGCGCGGCCGCCGCGAGCGCGGGCGCCGACGTCACCGGGGCCCGGATCGTCGACCCGTCCGCCTCCGACCTGACCGAACGGCTCGCGGCCGAGCTCCTCGAGCGGCGCCGCCACAAGGGGATGACGGCGGAGGAGGCGCGGACGACGGTCCAGGACGTGTCGTACTTCGGCACCCTCATGGTCGAGCTCGGCCTCGCCGACGGCATGGTGTCCGGCGCGGTCCACACCACCGCGCACACCATCCGCCCCGCGCTCCAGGTGGTCCGCACCGTGCCGGGAGTCTCGGTGGTCTCCTCGGTCTTCTTCATGTGCCTGGAGCACCAGGTCCTCGTCTACGGCGACTGCGCGGTCAACCCCGACCCTGACCCCGAGCAGCTCGCGGACATCGCGATCTCCTCGGCGGCGACCGCCTCGGCGTTCGGGATCGAGCCGCGGGTTGCGATGCTGTCGTACTCCACCGGTGCCTCCGGGTCGGGCAGCGACGTCGAGAAGGTCTCGGTGGCCACGGAGCTGGTCCGCACCCGGGCGCCCGAGCTCCTCGTCGAAGGCCCCATCCAGTACGACGCCGCGATCGACCCCGCGGTCGCGGCGACCAAGCTGCCCGGATCGCCGGTGGCCGGTCGCGCGACCGTCTTCGTCTTCCCCGACCTCAACACCGGGAACAACACCTACAAGGCCGTGCAGCGCTCGGCCGATGCCGTCGCCATCGGCCCGGTCCTGCAGGGGCTGCGCAAGCCGGTCAACGACCTCTCGCGGGGGGCGACCGTCCGCGACATCGTCAACACCATCGCGATCACAGCCGTGCAGGCTCAGCGGGGTGGGGTCGCGCAGTGACCTCCCACGTCCTGGTCCTCAATACCGGCTCGTCCTCGCTGAAGTACCGCCTGCTCGACCCCGGGTCCGGCGAGACCGCCGCGGCCGGCCTGGCGGAGCGGATCGGCGACCGGTCCGGTGTCGGTGTCCTCACCCACACCGACGCCGCGGGTGAGCGGCACCGCAGCGAGCTCGACCTCCCGTCGCACGAGGCGGCGCTGAGTGCCGCCCTGGCTGCCTTCGACGAGCACGGTCCGGCCCTGACGACGTCGTCGGTGCGTGCGGTCGGCCATCGCGTCGTGCACGGCGGTGATCGCTTCTCCGCGCCCGCGCTGGTCGACGACGCCCTGATCGCGGCGGTCGAGGAGCTGGTGCCGCTCGCCCCGCTCCACAACCCCGCCAACCTCGCCGGCCTCCGGGTCGCGCGCCGGCTCTTCCCCGAGGTCCGGCACGTCGCGGTGTTCGACACCGCCTTCCACCAAACGATCCCGGAGCACGCCTACACCTACGCCGTGCCGATCGCCTGGCGCGAGGAGCACGGGATCCGACGCTACGGATTCCACGGCACCTCGCACCGCTTCGTCAGCGAGCGGGCCGCGCAGTTGCTCGGCCGACCGGTGGGCGAGGTCAACACGATCGTGCTGCACCTCGGCAACGGCGCCTCGGCCACCGCCGTCGCCGGGGGAGCCTCGGTCGAGACCTCGATGGGCGTGACCCCGCTGGAGGGTCTGGTCATGGGCACCCGCTCGGGTGATGTCGACCCGTCCCTGCACGCTCACCTGCACCGGCAGCTGGGCTGGTCGCTGGAGGAGATCGACGGCCACCTCAACCGCGACTCCGGTCTCAAGGGCCTGACCGGGCAGGGCGACTTCCGCGAGCTCGAGGCCCGGATGGCGGCGGGTGACCCGGCGGCCCAGCTGGCCTTCGCGGTTTGCTGCCACCGGCTGCGCAAGTACGTCGGCGCCTACTACGCCGTCCTCGGACGGGTCGACGCGATCGCGTTCACCGGCGGGGTCGGCGAGAACTCCGCCGTCCTGCGGGCGGCCGCGCTGGCCGGGCTGGAGCGGCTCGGGATCGCGGTCGATGCGGCGGCGAACGACGCCCCGTCCCGCGAGGCCCGGCGGATCTCGCCCGCCGACGGCGAGGTCGCGGTCCTCGTCGTCCCCACCGACGAGGAGTGGCAGATCGCGCGGGAGGCGCAGGCCCTGCTCGACGGGTGACCTTCGGCCCCTGTCGTGGGGCCACGCGACGCGGCAGCATGGGTCGCGGGGGGATCCGACGGACGACTTCTCGAGGAGACCACGTGACGCTGGACGATGCCGAGCTGGCCCGGTTGGACGCCTGGTGGCGGGCCGCCAACTACCTGTCGGTGGGCCAGATCTACCTGCTCGACAACCCGCTGCTCGACCGCCCGCTGGCGCGGGACGACGTGAAGCCGCGACTACTGGGCCACTGGGGCACCAGCCCCGGCCTCAACCTCGTCTACACCCACCTGAACCGGCTGATCCGTGAGCGCGACGTCGACGCGATCTTCCTCGCCGGTCCCGGCCACGGCGGACCGGCCGCGGTCGCGAACGCCTGGCTGGAGGGCACCTACTCCGAGCTCTACCCGCGCGTCGGCCCCGACCGCGACGGCATGCGGGAGCTCTTCCGCCAGTTCTCCTTCCCGGGCGGCATCCCCAGCCACGTCGCGCCGGAGACGCCCGGGTCGATCCACGAGGGCGGCGAGCTCGGCTACGTCCTCTCCCACGCGTACGGCGCCGCGATGGACAACCCCGACCTGCTGGTCGCCGCCGTGGTCGGCGACGGCGAGTTCGAGACCGGGCCACTGGCCGCGTCCTGGCACTCCAACAAGTTCGTCGACCCGGTCCGCGACGGGGCGGTGCTCCCGATCCTGCACCTCAACGGCTACAAGATCGCCAACCCGACCGTGCCGGCGCGAATCCCGCGCGCGGAGTTGGTCAAGCTGCTCGAGGGCTACGGCCACGAGGTGCTGACCGTCGAGGGCGACGACCCGGCCGACGTACACCGCCAGCTCGCCGCGGCGCTCGACACCGCGCACGACACGATCACCGATACCCGCCGCGCGGCCCGCGAGGACGGCGACCTGGAGCGGCGGCCGAGTCCGATGATCCTGTTGGTCACCCCCAAGGGCTGGACCGGGCCCAAGGTCGTCGACGGCCTGCCGGTCGAGGGCACCTGGCGCGCCCACCAGGTCCCGCTCTCGGAGACCCGCGACAACGACGCGCACCGCGCCCAGCTCGAGGAGTGGCTGCGGTCCTACCGCGCCGAGGAGCTCTTCGACGAGGCGGGCGTGCTGCGACCCGACCTCCGCGCCCTCGCGCCCGAGGGCACCCGCCGGATGAGCGCCAACCCGCACGCCAACGGCGGGCTGCTCACCCGTCCGCTGCGGCTGCCCGACTTCCGGACCCGCGCGGTCGACGTACCCGCGCCGGGCGCGACCATCCACGAGCCCACGAAGGTGCTGGGGGAGTACCTCGTCGACGTCGTGCGCGACAACCCCGACAACTTCCGCATCTTCGGTCCCGACGAGACCGCCTCCAACCGGCTCAGCCCGGTCTACGAGGTGACCGACAAGGTCTTCGCCGGCGAGATCCTCGACGTGGACGAGCACCTCGCCCGCTCCGGGCGGGTCGTCGAGATCCTCTCCGAGCACACCTGCCAGGGCTGGGTCGAGGGCTACACGCTCACCGGTCGGCACGGGCTGTTCAGCTGCTACGAGGCGTTCATCCACCTGGTCGACTCGATGTTCAACCAGCACGCCAAGTGGCTGAAGACGACCCGGGAGATCCCGTGGCGGGCCCGGGTGCCGAGCCTCAACTACCTGCTGAGCTCGCACGTGTGGCGCCAGGACCACAACGGCTTCTCCCACCAGGACCCCGGGTTCATCGACCACGTCGTGAACAAGCGGGCCGAGGTCGTGCGCGTCTACCTGCCGCCGGACGCCAACACCCTGCTGTCGACCATGCAGCACTGCCTGGCCAGCCGGCAGTACGTCAACGTCGTCGTCGCGGGCAAGCAGCCGTCGTACGACTGGCTCGACGCCCACCAGGCCGACCTGCACTGCGCCCGCGGCGCCGGCATCTGGGAGTGGGCCTCCAACGACGAGGGCCGGCCCGACGTGGTCATCGCCTCGGCCGGTGACGTGCCGACCCTCGAGGCGCTCGCCGCCACCAAGATCCTGCGCGAACGGCTTCCCGACCTGCGGATCCGGTTCGTCAACGTCGTCGACCTGATGCGCCTGCAGGACGAGGGCGAGCACCCGCACGGCATGAGCCAGCGTGAGTACGACAGCCTCTTCGGCACCGACGTGCCCGTGGTCTTCGCCTACCACGGCTACCCCTGGCTCATCCACCGGCTGACCTATCGGAGGGCGAACAACGAGCACCTCCACGTGCGCGGCTACAAGGAGGAGGGCACGACCACCACGCCCTTCGACATGGTGATGATGAACGACATGGACCGCTTTCACCTGGTCATCGACGTCGTCGACCGCACGCCCGGCCTGGGCACGCGCGCCGCGTCGTTGCGTCAGGAGATGGTCGACCTGCGCCGCGAGGCGCGGCAGTGGACCCGCGACCACGGCGATGACCTGCCGCTCGTGCGTGACTGGCGGTGGAGCGACGAGGGCGAGCGGCCCGGCGAGGGACGGTCCCCGTCGGTCACGGCGGCCGCTGCCACCAGCGCCGACGCCTGACGGGGCGGCCCGTACGACGCCCCGAGCATCCGGGACCTTCGCCCCATGTCGTGGTGTCCGGTCGGGCCTACGGTCGTGTCGTGACGACCCCAGCCATCGCGATCGAGGGCCTGGCCAAGACGTTCGGGCGGGTCCGAGCGCTCGACGGGCTGGATCTCACGGTGACTCCGGGGGAGACCCATGGCTTCCTCGGGCCGAACGGCGCCGGCAAGTCCACGACCATCCGGATCCTGCTGGGACTGGTGCGCGCGAGTGGGGGAGCGGTCCGCCTTCTCGGATGCGATCCGTGGAGTGACGCGACCCCGTTGTGCCTCCCGCACAATCCTCTTCCCGTTAGAGGGCAGGGCTCCCTCTTGCAGTGAGGGCCAGCGCGCCAATACTGACGGTGGCAGGAGTGTGCCGAGCTCAACGAATCTGAACCGCTCTCGCTTTACTCACGGTTTTCACAGCGGAACGATGACGAACGTTGATGAGCCAGTAGGCCCAAACGGGCGTATCGCCGCAGGTCAGAGCCGAGTTTGCCAACTATTGCAAAGGAAGTCCGGTGCTCGGCTCAAGACAAGGGGTCGCAGGTTCAAATCCTGTCAGCCCGACCGAACGAGAACAGCGCCTGACCTGCGGAAACGCGGGTCAGGCGCTGTTTCTGTCCCAGTCGCGTGCCACACGTGTCCAACGGCATGCGGCCGGGAAGCCATCTGCATCGGAGAGCCGCTCACAATCCCGGACGTTCGATGGACGCCGGTCGTGGAGGTCGTAGACGGCACCCGGTGCCGGACAGGACCTCCAATCGACCCGTCGGCTCGCGCTGCCGCCGTGCCTGTGGACGCAGCGAGGCGCGGGAGGACGTGTCCGCATAGCCTTGCCGGCATGACGACATCTCGGGGTCGCCTCGCGGCCGGCCTGCTCCTGACCTGCGCCCTCGCCACCGGTTGCGGTGGCACCACCGACGAGGAGACGCAGACGTTCGTCCTCGACGACGCCTTCGCCGAGGCGAGCGAGGCGACGAGCTACCGGATCACGTCCTTCACCGCGCAGGACCTGTCGTCCTCGCTGATGGGCGTCGACACCGAGACCGAGATCGACGAGGACAGCCCGACGCTCACGGCCGAGGTCAGCCCCGAGCTGAGCCACATGACGATGGACCTGTCCGCGATCCTGGGCCCGATGACCGGCGGCGGTGCCGACGTCGGGTTCGAGATGTGGGTCGGGCCCGAGCGGATCACCGTCGACTCCCGTGACTACGCCGCGCTGAAGGAGGCCAACCCCGAGGCCGACCTCGGCCCCTTCGAGCCCGGCATCTCCTACTTCGACCTCGCCGTGGTCCCTGAGGACGACTCCTCGATCGTGGAGCTGATGCTCGGGCAGGGCGTCACCGACCTGCGGCAGCTCTCCGAGGACCTCCCCGAAGTGCTCAAGGACGTCGAGCGCGACGGCGACACCGTCACCGGCACCGCGCCGTACGCCGAGGTGATGGCGGCCATGGGCGCCGACGTCGAGCAGTCCTCCCGCAGCGTCGCCGCCGGGCTGGCACTCAACCTGGGCGTCGACGTCGACGACCTCACCGACCTCTACGTCGACTTCTACGAGGCCACTCTCGCCGAGGTCACCATCGGGCTGGACGAGGACGAGCAGGTGTCCTCGGTGGAGTACACGGCGGACCTGTCCGAGATCTACGTGTCGATCTTCGACCGACCCGAGATGTTCGACCCGCGGCCGAGCGACGAGGAGCTGGCCCAGGTCGAGGACCTCGCCTCGGACACCGAGTGGGTCATCACCGTCCTGCAGCGCTTCGAGGTCGACGACGACCTGGTCGTGGACCCGGCCCCGGAGACCGACGACGACCGCACCGACCAGTGGGTGGCGTTCCTCGAGAACGCCGGCTTCTGATCGGCCCTCAGGCGGCGAGGATCGGCCCCGGCGGGTGGCGCGGCTGCGGGTCAGCGCAGCTCCTGCACGAGCTCGTGCACGTCGCCGTCCACGGTGATGGTGGTGAGCGCTCCGTTGACCAGGGGCAGGTGCGGCGGGACGTGCCCGATCTCGACGTCCAGGACGAGGGAGACGCCCAAGCGGCCGAGGGCGTCGAGCACCGCCTGCTCCTGGGTCATCCGTGGATGGTCGGGCGCGTTGGTGCGGCCGACGAGGATCGCCGAGGCGTGCTCGAACCAGCCGGCCAACCGCAACCCGTGCAGGTGGCGGCATATCGTCGCGGCACCGTCCTCGGCGGCCTCGACGTAGACGATCAGGCCCTCGTCCGCGTGGGCCTCACCGAACGCGGCGACGTCGCCGTACGGCGTGCCCGCCAGGTTGACGAGGGTCTCGATGCACCCACCGATGAGCCGCCCGCCGGCCACCAGCGACTCGGCACCGTGCAGCCGCCACCGGCCGCCGGTCACCTCGCGCCACTCGGTCGCCCGGGGGTCGCCCTGCCGGGGTTCCCAGTCCGCGACGACACCGGAGTCGCGCTGGACGTGCGGCCCCGGACCCTCCGCGAGCGCCGTCCACGGCAGCAGCCCCGCCGGCGGCTGGTAGGGGGTGTCGGCCAGGTTGTCGCCGTGGATCGTCGCCCAGCCCAGGCGGGTCGTGATCGGCAGCAGCAGGGTCGAGATGTCGGAGTACCCGACCAGCCAGGTCGGCTCTGCGGCCGCCAGCGCGTCCCAGTCCAGCCGGTCGACGAGGTCGACCGCGGTCTCACCGCCCCACGGAGGCAGCACGCACCGGACCGCGGGATCGCAGAACATCTCGGTGAGCTCGGCCGCGCGGCGCTCGGCGGACGCGGACGTGATGCCCGAGCCGTCCATGCAGTCGCCGACGACGACCTCGAACCCCTCGGACCGCAGCCACTGCACGCAGAAGTCGATCCGGGCGGCGGCCGAGCCCTCGACGCCGGCTGACGGCGACGTCACGGCGATCGTGTCGCCGGGACGCAGCGGCGCCGGGTAGCGGATCATGAGCCCGCCCCCGCGACGAGCGCCGCCGCTCCGGGGTCGTGCGCGGCGACGACCCGCAGCCCCGGCTCGGCGGCCAGCAGCTCGTTGACGGCCCGCGTGGAGGCCCGCTGCTGCGCGGTGGCGCCGGTGCCGGGGACCCGCTCGTCGGCGAGGAGCGCGGGGTCGTAGGTCAGGTCGCCGACCACGAGCAGCGGGACGGCATCGGGCCGGCGCACCAGCAGGCTCTGCGAGCCGCGCGAGTGCCCGGGGGGGGGGCAGCAGGACGAGCGTGCCGTCGTCGTACAGGTCGGTGCCGGTGGTGAACGGGCCCAGCGGCGCTGGCAGCGGTGCCGGGACCACCGGGGTGAACGTGACCGACGGAGGTGCCACGTGCTCGGGCATCACGCCGTGGGCTGCGGGCTGCTTCTCCTCCAGCAGCGCGAGCTCGTCGGCCGACACGAGCACCCGGGCGTGGGGGAGCAGACCGATGTTGCCCGCATGGTCCTGGTGCAGGTGGGTGAGGACGACCGTGTCGACGTCGCTGACCGACCGACCGATCCCGCCCAACCGTGCCGGCAGGTGGTCTGCTGCGTCGACGTCGAAGTCTGCCTGGCGGCGGTACGCCCATCCGAGCACGCCGCCCGGGTGGTAGCCCGGCTCCAGTGACGCCGGGCTCTGCCCCGTGTCGACCAGCAGCACGCCCTCGTCGTGCTCGACGACCACGACGTTGACCGGCAGCCACGGCGTCCACGAGCGGGAGAAGGCCGTCCACCAGAGCATCGGTCGCCAGGTGCCGGCGACGTTGTCGGGCCGCACACGGACCCGGCCGACCTGCAGGACGCTGACTCTCGAGACTCGTGGCACCTGCTCATCCTGCCCCGGAGTCGCCCCGACCCGCCCCCGGAAGGGGTACGCCGGCCGACCACCGCTCCTCGCGCTCGGCGTCGCTCTGCTCCCACCACGGCGTGCCGCGCTCGCCGAGTGCGACCTTGGCTGCCTGGACGCCCGCGCGGGAGGCGGCCTCCTCGTCGGTGTCCTTGGTGCGACCGACCTCCCGCCGCCACGCCATCAGGAGGCGGGTCAGCTCGGCGCGGCGCTCCTCGGGGATCGCGGGGTCGGTGGCCCGCCACCGGCGGCCGTCGATGACGACGTAGCGGCCGTCGGGGGTGCGCTCGGGCTCGCTCATGGGGGCTCGCTCATCGGGGCCCGCTCACGAGGTCCCCGGTCCTCGGCGGCGTCCGAGGTTGGCCCGTCGGGTCTGCAGCGCGATGCGCACCAGCATGCCCACCGAGCCCAGCACGGCCAGCACGAACACCGCCAGTGCCATCCGGCTGGTCAGCGACCCCTCGTCGTCGCTGCTGGCGGCCAGGATCGCGGCGGCCAGGATCATCGAGGCCAGGACCACCGCGGCGGCGAGGACGTTCGCGAGCTTGTGCAGGCCCCGCAGGAACTCGTCCTCGTCGATGGCGTCGACGCGCAGCTCGAAGTGCCCGCGCCCCAGGGCGTCGAAGGCCCGGTTGACCCGGCCGGGGAGCTCCTCGACGAACTCCTTGGTCTCCAGGAGCGTGGCCATCATCGCGGCGGGCGTCGTGCGCATCGAGGACTGCATGATCCTGGTGACGTGCCGCTGCAGGGCCTCGCGCGGCTCGAACCGGGGATCGAGGGCGGTCGCCACCTGGTCGAGGTTGAGCAGTGCCTTGCCGAGCAGGGAGAGCTCGGGCTCCATCCGCAGGCCGGCCTCCCCGGCACGGACGGTGAGCTGGAGCACGAGCGAGCCGATCTCCAGCTCGCCCAGGCTCGCGTCGGCGGCGCGCCCCACGAGCTCGGCGACGGCACGCCCCAGCGCCCGTTCGTCGAAGTCCGGCAGCGGCTGACCGAGCCGGATCGCGATCCGGGTGACCTCCTCGGGACGAGCGTCGGCGAGCGCCAGGAGCAGCTTCACCAGGTGGTCGCGCACGGACGGCGCGATCCGGGCGATCATGCCGATGTCGAGCAGCACCAGGCGTCCGTCCGGCGTCACCAGCACGTTGCCGGGGTGCGGGTCGGCGTGGAAGACGCCTTTGTCCAGGACCTGGTCGAGGTAGGCGGCGAAGAGCTCGTCGGCCAGCGCCGCGCCATCGAGGTCCATCCGCCCGAGAGGACCGATGTCGGTGATCTTGCGCCCCTCGACGTACTCCATGGTGAGCACGCGACCCGTCGTGAGCTCGGGCACCGGGGCGGGCACGACGAGCAGGTCTCGGCCCGCGACGAGCTCACGCACCCTGGCGAGGTTGTCCGCCTCGCGCCGGTAGTCCAGCTCGTCGACGAGCACCTTGCGGAACTCCTCGAGCAGGTCGGCGAACCCGAAGCGCCGGCCGGCGTCGGTGTGTCGGTCCAGCAGCCCGGCCAGGTCGGCGAGGACCTCCATGTCGTCGCGGATCCGCTCCCGGACACCGGGCCGCTGCACCTTGACCACGACCTCTCGCCCGTCACGCAAGCGTGCGCGGTGGACCTGCCCGATCGAGGCCGCTGCCATGGGGACCGGGTCGAACTCGGCGTACACCGACCTCAGCCTCACCTGGAGCTCGCTGCTCACGATGTCCTCGACCTGCTCGAGGCCGAACGGCTCGACGTCGTCCTGCAGCCGGGAGAGCGCCTCGACGTAGGCCGGCGAGATGAGGTCGACCCGCGAGGACATCAGCTGGCCGAGCTTCACGAACGTCGGGCCCATCGCCTCCAGGTCGGCGGCCAGGCGCTCGGCGTCGGCCTCGACGCGATCGGAGGCGGGCTCGTCCTCCAGGACCTCCGACAGGCCCGAGGAGCGGACCAGGTCCCCACGGCCGTGCCGCACGAGCAGGCCGGCGATCTGTCGGTAGCGGGTGAGATGGGCGGGGGAGAGGGAGAGCGACATGGCCGGTCCACGCTAGGCGGGCGGTGGGCTCTCCGCCTTCACCCGCAGGTGGGGATGGCCACCGGGGGATCGGGTACGCGACGGCAGGGGTGGCGGCCGGCCGCGTGCTCGACCGGATGCCGCTGACCCCCGCGGGCTGAGAACGACCGGGGCGAGCGGCGTGCCTCCACTACGGTGCCGCCCGTGCCCCGACTCAGTGACCCGCTGACCCTGCCCTCCGGACTCACACTGCCGCACCGCATCGCCAAGGCGCCGATGACCGAGAACCTCGCTGACTCCGAGCACCAGGCGACCCCGGCGCTGGAGGCGGTCTACCGCCGGTGGGCAGCCGGCGCGGCCGGGGGACTGCTGGTCACGGGCAACCTGATGGTCGACCGGCGCTACCTCGAGCGCAGCCGCAACGTCGTGGCCGACGAGCGGCTCGACGTGGCGCGGCTGGCCCGGGTCAGGCAGGCGTCGGGGGAGAGCCCGCTGATCGCCCAGCTGAGCCACCCCGGTCGCCAGACCAACCGCTTCATCACCGGGCGCCCGGTGGCGCCCAGCGCCGACGCGGGTGCGGTGCGGATGGCCGGGCTCTTCGCCAAGCCGCGTGCGCTCGAGGACGGCGAGACCGAGGCCATCGTCGCCGGCTTCGGCGCCTCGGCCCGGCGCTGCGAGGAGGCCGGCTTCGAGGGGGTGCAGGTCCACGCAGCGCACGGCTACCTGCTGGCGCAGTTCCTGTCGCCGTACGTCAACCGCCGCAGCGACCGCTGGGGCGGCGACCTCGAGGGTCGGTCCCGGGCGCTCGTCGAGGCGGTGCGCTCGGTGCGGGCGAGCACCGGCGACGGGTTCACCGTCGCGGTGAAGCTGAACTCCTCGGACTTCCGCCACGGCGGCTTCACCGAGGACGACGCCGAGCAGGTCGTGCGGATGCTGGTGGAGGAGGGCGTCGACCTCGTCGAGATCTCCGGTGGCACCTACGAGAACCCCGCCCTCTTCGGCGAGGTCGACGAGCTCGCCGAGCAGCGCGGGACCACCAGCCACAAGGAGGCCTACTTCGCCGGCTTCGCCCGCCGGGTGCGCGAGACAGCCGGTCGGGTGCCGGTGATGCTCACCGGCGGCATCCGCACCCGCGCCACGATGGAGCAGCTGCTCGACGACGGCGGCGTGGACCTGATCGGCCTCGGCCGCCCCCTGGCCATCGAGCCCGACCTCACCGCCCGGCTGCTGGCCGGCGGCGACGGGCACCCGCTGCCGCGCTACTCGCTGCCGACGGTGGCCGGGCTGGCCGGCGAGTCGGAGTGGTACGAGACGCAGATCGCCCGGATGGGGCGCGGCAAGGACCCCGACCCGGGCCTGCACGCGGCGGTCGCCGCGGCGCGCTTCGTCGGCGGTGAGATGGTGCGCGGGCTCGCGGGACGGCGTGCCCGCCGCGGCTGAGGGGGTCTCAGCGCCGGCTCAGGCGCCCGGCACGATCCGCAGGTCGCGCGCCGCGCCGTCGCCCAGCGCCGCCAAGGCCTCCTGATAAGCCGCGGAGTCGTGGCAGGCGACGGCGTCCTCGACGCTGTCGAACTCGATGACCACGCAGCGCTCCTCGCGACCTGCCTCGTACGTCGCCGCCGGGAGGCCCCGCGCCAGGAACCTGCCCCCGGCGCCGATGATGGCCGGACCGGCGAGCTCGGCGTACGCGCGGAGCTTCGCCTCGTCGGTGATCTCGAGGTAGCTGCTGACCCAGTAGGCGCTCATGGGCCCATCCTGACGGAGCCGGTCCAGGCGGGGCCGACCACCCCGGTCCGCGTCAGCGCCGCGGGGCCGGCTGCGTCGCCGCCGCCGGCACCGGGAGCAGGCCCAGCACCCCGTCGAGCACGTCGTCGAGGACGTCGGTCGTGGCGTCGGTGGTGCCGGTCAGGACACCGGTGACCGGCGACAGCGCGTCGCCCGTCACGCCGTCGACGGTGCCCACCAGGCCCCCCACGACCGGGTCCAGCAGGAGCGAGGCCAGCCCGGGGCTGCGTGACGGTGTCGTCGGGGTCGGAGGTGTCGTCGGGGTCGGGGTGCCGCTGGCGGTCGGAGCGGGGGCGGACGGTCCCGGCCCACCCGAGGGCGTGCTGCCCGGCTGCGGGGGGATCGGGTCCCCGGCGGCCACGACCGGCTGCGGGCTCGGCGCCGAGGTGGGCGACGAGGGTGCCGGCGGCGGCGTCGAGGACGAGGAACCCGCGTCGCGGGGCGAGAGGAAGGGCAGTACCGAGCCCAGCGGACCGGCGGCCACCTGGACGGCCAGCACCGCGGCCACACCGGCCGCCGCGATCGCGCCGGCGCCGAGGGCGGCACTGCGCCACCGCGGGCGGCTGACGCGGGCGGGCTCGTAGGTGACCTCGTCGGGATCGGGGAGCAGGTCGTCGAGCGGCACCGCGGCCGGGGCCGCTCCTGCGAGCTCGGCGACGGCCGCAGTGGAGGCGGTGAGCAGCGCGGCGGCCACCCCGCGGTCGCGGTAGGCCGGGTGGACCAGCAGGTGCCGGGACTCGGGTGCGCCCTCGGAGGTGGCCAGCACGTCGGCGTACCCCACGACGGTGCGGGTGGGCTGGGCCGGGTCGAGGACCACGCCGGACCAGGCCGGCCGCTCGCGGTGCAGCCACGCACCCGCACGCACGGTCCCGGCGGCGACCTCGGGGGCCACCGAGGGGTCCTCGGCCACGACGTCCTCCAGCAGGCGACCCACCAGGCCGCGGTCCGCCGGGCGCGGTGGCTCGACCTGCCAGGGGGCGGGCGACGTGGCGGGAGTGACCGAGGGGTCGGCGGGGGAGGGCATGACCTGCCCATCATGCCGTGTCCGGAGCATCCGCGTGGGAGGTTGGACCCGTGGCAGAGCGTGAGGTCCGGCTCATGGACGGTGGGCACGTCGTCCTCGTCGACGGTCGACCCCAGTCGCACGTCGACCTCGCCGACCCCACCCGGCTGGCCTTCGACTACGTACGCCGGATGGGCGACGTCGTCGACGCGCTCGGGGACCCCGGAGCCCCGATGCGTGCGATCCACGTCGGCGGGGCCGGCATGACCCTGCCCCGCTACCTCGCCGCCACGCGTCCCGGGTCACGCCAGACGGTCCTCGAGCCCGACGAGGAGCTGACCGCGCTGGTCCGTCGTGACCTCCCGCTGCCACCGCGCAGCGGGATCAAGGTGCGACCCGTCGACGGCCGCGCCGGCCTGGTCGACCTGCCGGACGGCCGCGCGGACCTCCTCGTCCTCGACGCGTACGACGACGGGCTGGTGCCGCCCGAGCTCCTGACCGCTCCCGCGCTGGCCGAGGTGGCCCGGGTGCTGGCACCGACCGGCGTGGCCCTGCTCAACGTGGTCGACCGGGCGCCGTTCCCCGTCATCCGGTCGACCGTGGCCGGGCTGCGGGCGGTGCTGCCGCACCTGGCGGCCGGGCTGGAGCCCGCGACCAGGCGGGCCCGACGCCCCGGCAACGTGCTGCTGCTGGCGGGCGCCGCGCCGGTCCCCGTGGAGGCGTGGCGGGCCCGGTCGAGCACCGGACTGTCGCCGTACCAGGTGCTGGACGGTGGGCAGGTCTCGTCCAGCTTCGGCGGGGGGACTCCCGCTCAGGAGGCGGACACGGCATGCTGGCCCGGGTGAAGACACTCAAGAGCCTGACCCATACCCTCCGCCGCCCCTCGGCCCTCCTCGGCGCCGGTGCGCTCGCGGCCTCCCTCGCCCTCACCGGGTGCAGCGGCAGCGACACCGAGGCCTACTGCGACTCCCTCGAGGGCGCCAAGTCCGACATCGACGCCCTGGAGGCGGGCGACCCCGGCGCCTTCAGCACCGCCTTCGAGGCCTTCGACGAGCTGGCCGACGAGGCCCCGAAGGAGGTCGAGGACGACTGGGCCGTCTTGCAGGACGGCGTGCAGGAGATCGAGGACGCCTTCGCCGACGCCGGCCTCGCGCTCGACGACCTGTCCGATGTCATGACCGGCGACATCCCCGAGGGCGTCGACCTCGAGAAGCTGCAGGAGCTCGGCACCACGCTCGAGGAGCTCGACAGCGAGGAGTTCAACGACGCCACCGAGGCGATCTCCGAGCACGCCGAGGAGGAGTGCGGGATCACCCTCGGCGAGGAGTGAGCACGGGCCTGGCTCAGGCCAGGTCGGGATGGGCGCGCCCCGCCACGAGCGGCAGGTCGAGGTAGGTCTGCACGCCGGGCGGGGCCGCCACCACGTAGGGGACCGAGTTCACGCAGTGCACCGCGGTCGCCACGATGCCGGGGTTGCGCAGCAGCCCCTCCTCGACGGTCTCGGGCTGCCAGCCCTTGATCGTGACGAAGGCGGGCGGGTCACCCTGCACCTCGACCTCGAAGCGCTCGCCCTCGGGCCCGAAGGTCCACGGCGGGTCGAGGTGCTCCTCGCCCATCAACCAGTTGACCGCCACCCGCACCACGCACTGCTCGCCGACCCAGGCCTCCCAGCAGAAGCGCTGGCCGGCGACGCGGCCCGGCTCGATCACCCCGATGGGCGACTCGATCGGCGCGGTGGCCACGGCCACCTCCTGGGAGGTGCGGATCTCGGCGTCGGGCGAGAAGCCCAGCACGTCCAGGCACATCCGCACCGACTGCTTGAAACCGCCGCTGAGCAGGCCGAGCATCGGCCCGCCGGACGCCTCCTCCGGTGTGCCGTCGAACATCATGATGTGGCGCACCACGTCGGGCGCGTCATAGGTGCGGATGTCGGAGAACTCCTCCCCGCGCACGTGCGTCACCGCCGAGGACAGGGCCGAGAACACCAACGGGTGCAGCTCGGTGATGCCGCCCGGGTTCAGCCCCGTGCCGTGCAGGGACACCCCCGCCTCGAGCGCCGCCGCCTCCACCACGGCCCGGTCCCGCTCGTGGGGGTAGAACCAGCCCACCGGCGTCACGACGTTCTTGCCCGAGCGCAGGATGGCCGCGACCTCCTCCGCGTCCGGCACGAGCGGGGCGTAGACCACGGCGTCGGCGTCCATCGCCAGCACGGCGTCGCGGTCGGCGCTGGCGGCCACGCCGATCTCCGCCCCGCCCAGGATCGTCCCCACGTCGACGCCGTCCTTGGCCGCCGAGTGCACCCAGCACCCGACCAGCTCGAGCTCGGGGTGCTTGAGGATCGCCTCGATCGCCGCTCGTCCCACGCCGCCGGTCGCCCACTGGATCACACGCATGCGCGGCAGCGTGGCAGAGGACGCCCGCGAGCGGTAGGGGTCGCCCGGGGTGCCCCGCTACACTTCGCTGGTCATCCGCCCTTGATCGCAAAGGACCCTGAGCTCCGCTGATGGACGGCTCCCAAAGTCGCCCGCTCTTCCCGCCCGTCGCCGCTGAGCGACCGTCCCGGGGAGAGCGCCGATGACCGCCCTGCTGCTCCTGCTGGCAGCCCTGCTCCTCGTCGTGGCCTGCGGCATCTTCGTCGCCGCCGAGTTCGCGCTCGTCACCGTCGACCGCAACAAGGTCGACCAGCTCGCCTCCGCGGGCGACGCCGGTGCCGTCGGCGTCCAGCGCGCCCTGCGCTCGCTGTCGACCCAGCTCTCCGGCGCCCAGGTCGGCATCACGCTGACCAACCTCGGCATCGGCTACCTCGCCGAGCCCGCGATCTCCTCCCTCATCGAGGACCCGCTCGGCGCCGCCGGGGTGCCCGACGGCGCGGTGACGCCGATCGCGCTGGCCCTGGGCCTGATCATCAGCACGATCCTGACCATGCTCTTCGGCGAGCTGGTGCCCAAGAACTTCGCGATCGCGCTGCCGCTGGCCACCGCCCGCGCGACCCAGCGCCCGATGCGGCTGTTCACCGCCGTGAACACCTACCCCATCCGGTTCCTCAACGGCGCCGCCAACGCGCTCGTACGCCGGCTCGGGATCGAGCCCCAGGAGGAGCTGCGCTCCGCGCGCAGCTCGACCGAGCTCGCCTCGCTGATCGCGCGCTCCGCCGACGAGGGCACCCTCGACGCGGACACCGCCGAGCTGATGGAGCGCTCGGTGGAGTTCGGCACCCGCACGGCGGGCGAGATCATGACCCCGCGGATGCGCACGCTGTCGCTGGAGCTCAACGACCGTGCGCAGGCGATCATCGACCTCACCCGCTCCAGCGGGCACTCGCGGTTCCCCGTGCTCGACGAGGAGCACAACGTCGCCGGCACGGTCCACGTCAAGCACGCCGTGGCGCTGCCGGTCCACGAGCGCTCGACCACCAAGGTCAAGCACCTGATGGCCAAGCCGATCGTCGTGCCGGACTCCCTGCGCCTCGACCCGCTGCTGCAGCTGCTGCGCGAGGACGGGTTCCAGATGGCCGTGGTCCTCGACGAGTACGGCGGCCACGCCGGCATCGTCACCCTCGAGGACGTCATCGAGGAGATCGTCGGTGACATCTCCGACGAGCACGACCGGCTCGGCTCCCGCGGCCGACAGCGCCGCGACGGCAGCTGGGTGCTCTCCGGGATGCTGCGACCCGACGAGGTCGAGGACCTGACCGGGATCGAGCTGCCCGAGGACGAGTCCTACGACACCGTCGGAGGCCTGGTGATGCGCTCGCTCGGCAAGGTGCCGGAGACCGGCGACATCGCGGAGGTGCCCGTGCCCGACCGCACCGACCCCGACGAGCCCCGCGAGCAGCTCGCGGTGCTGGCCGTGGAGCACATGGACGGCCTGCGGGTCGACCGCGTCTCGCTGCGGCTGCTCGACACCCCGACGGCAGGTGAGGAGGCATGAGCGACGCCACCGCCCTGGTCATCGCGGTCCTGCTGCTGGCCGCCAACGCGTTCTTCGTCGGCGCGGAGTTCGCCCTGGTCTCCGCCCGCCGCTCCCAGATCGAGCCGCTCGCGCAGTCCGGCTCGAGGATGGCGCGGAGCACCCTGCGGGCCATGGAGAACGTGTCGTTGATGATGGCCGGCGCCCAGCTGGGCATCACCATCTGCTCGGTCGGCCTCGGTGCCGTCGGCGAGCCGGCCGTCGCCCACCTGATCGAGCCGCTCTTCGAGCGGGCCGGGGTCACCGAGGCGCTGGTCCACCCCGTGGCGTTCGTGGTCGCCCTGGCGATCGTGGTCTGCCTGCACGTCGTCCTCGGCGAGATGGTGCCGAAGAACATCGCGATCGCGGGCCCCGACCGGGCCGCGCTCGTCCTCGGCCCGCCGATGCTGGGCGTCGTGACCGTGCTGCGGCCGATCATCGTCTCGCTCAACGCCATCGCCAACGGCACCCTGCGCCTGCTCAAGGTCGAGCCCAAGGACGAGCTGTCCTCGGCGTTCACGCGCGAGGAGGTCGCGGCCCTCGTGGAGGAGTCGCGCGGCGAGGGCCTGCTCGAGGACGACGAGTACGACCGGTTGGCCGGTGCCCTCGGTTTCACCGAGAAGACCGTCGCGGCCGTCCTGCTCGAGCCGTCGTCGCTGACCACGGTCTCGCGCGGGTCCAGCGCCGCGGACGTCGAGTCGCTGTGCGCCGCCACCGGCTACAGCCGCTTCCCGGTCGCCGGCGAGGACGGTGAGCTGGTCGGCTACCTGCACATCAAGGACGTGCTCGAGCCCGACGAGGAGCGCCGCAACCGGCCGGTCGAGGACAAGTGGGTGCGCCCGTTCGCCCCCGTGGGCCCCGACGACCTGCTGCACGACGTGCTGGAGCAGCTCCAGCGCCGGGGGGCGCACATGGCGCGGGTCGTGACCGCCGACGGCACCACCGTCGGGCTGGCCACTCTCGAGGACGTCATCGAGGAGCTGGTCGGCGAGATCCGCGACGCGGCGCACCACGACGAGCCGTCCGACGTCGTACCCCCCGTCATTGGCTAGGGTCCTGCGGGTGACCGAGCGAGCGACGGCGGGGACGGACGCAGGGGTGTGGACCCTGCCCAACCTGCTCAGCGCCATCCGGCTGGCCGGGGTCCCGGTCTTCCTCTGGCTGGTGCTCGGTCCCGAGGCCGACGCCTGGGCGCTGGGGCTGCTGGTCCTGTCGGGGGTCACCGACTGGCTCGACGGCTGGCTGGCTCGACGGCTCGGGCAGACCTCCGTCCTGGGGCAGGTCCTCGACCCGGTCGCCGACCGGCTCTACATCCTGGCCGTGGTCGTGGGCCTGGCCATGCGTGACGTCATCCCGTGGTGGCTGGCGGTGTCGCTGCCGCTGCGCGACGCACTGATGTGGCTGCTGGTGCCGCTGCTGCGCACCCGTGGGTACAGCGCGCTCCCGGTCCACTTCCTCGGGAAGGCCGCCACCTTCAACCTGCTCTACGCGTTCCCGCTGCTGCTGCTCGGCGACGGTGAGGGCACCGTGGCCGAGCTCGCCCAGGTCTTCGGCTGGGCCTTCGCCTTCTGGGGCGTCGGGCTCTACTGGTGGGCCGGGCTGCTCTACGCCTGGCAGGTCCGCAAGCTGCTGCGCACCACCGAGCGCCGCCCCCGACCCGCGCGGTCGGCAGGGACGGCCGGCACGGCGGGCTGACCGGTGGTCGACCTCGAGCCGCCCGTCACCGCGGACCCGCGCGCGCGGGCCGCGACGCCGCTGCTGTCGCTCATCACCGCGCAGTCCATGGACGAGGACTACGCGCACGTCGCCCGTCGTCGCGCGGCGGCGGGGGAGACCACCCAGCGCCGTGGCACGCCGCACCGGACCGCGGCCATCGTCGTCGCCGCCTTCGGCGTGCTCGCGACCACCGCGGCCGTGCAGACCGCCCAGGGCGCCGACGAGGCGCAGTCGAGCCGGACGGTGCTCGTGGCCCGCGTGGTGGAGCGTCGCGAGACCGTCGAGCAGCTCCAGGACCGCATCCTCGCGCTGCGTTCGGAGGTCGAGGAGTCCGAGCAGCTGCTGGCCGCGACGACCGCCAACCAGGTGACGGCGCAGAGCCGGCTGCGCCGGCTGCAGATCCGCACCGGGTTCATCGCCGTGCGCGGCGAAGGGGTGCGGATCACCATGAGCGACGCCCCGCCGGGTGGTGAGCTGATCCGTGACACCGACCTGCAGCTGCTCGTCAACGGGCTGTGGCAGGCGGGGGCCGAGGCGATCAGCATCAACGGTCAGCGACTCACGGTCCGCAGTGCGATCGAGAACTCCGGGTCGGTCGTCAACATCAACAGCCAGCCGCTGCGCTCGCCCTACGTCGTGAACGCGGTGGGGGACCGGCGTACCCTCCAGGCAGACCTGCTGGCCAGCGACAGCGGCATCGGGGTCGCGGACCTGGTGACACGGTTCGGGTTCGGCTTCGAGATGGTCAACGTCGAGGAGCTCGTCCTCCCGGCCGCCGCCCCCAGGACGCTGCGCCACGCCGAGCCGCTGCCCGCTGACGACGGACCCCGAGACCCCGAGGAGGGCACCCCGTGATCGCCGCCCTGGGCCTGCTGGTCGGGATCGTGCTCGGTCTCGTGCTCCAGCCCGACGTGCCGCTCTCCCTGGAGCCCTACCTCCCGATCGCCGTCGTCGCCGCGCTCGACGCCGTCTTCGGCGGCCTGCGTGCCTACCTCGACGGCATCTTCGACGACAAGGTCTTCGTCGTCTCCTTCGTCTCCAACGTCGTCATCGCCGCGGCGATCGTGTGGCTCGGCGACCAGCTCGGCGTCGGAGGCCAGCTCTCGACCGGCGTCATCGTCGTGCTCGGCATCCGCATCTTCTCCAACGTGGCCGCCATCCGGCGGCACCTGTTCCACGCGTGAGCCCGGCGCCCATGTCCGACCCGCAGCAGTCCGCCGAGCAGCCCCCGGAGATGCACGCCGTCCCGTCGGGTCCCGACGAGGACTCCGGCCGCCGGCGGCTGCGCCAAGCGCTCCTGCACCCCGGTCGCAGCCAGGTCGTGGTCGCGGTGCTGCTGGCCGTGGTCGCCTTCGCCGCGATCGTCCAGGTGCAGACCGCCGAGGACGACGACACCTACGCCGGCTACCGCGAGCAGGACCTCGTCAACGTGCTCTCCGGCCTCGCCGGCGCCTCGCGTCGCGCCCGCGCCGAGATCACGCGGCTGGAGGAGGCCCGCGACGAGCTGGTCTCCGACACCGACGCCGAGCGGGTCGCCCTGCAGCAGGCGACCAACGAGGCCGACACCCTCAGCGTCCTCGCGGGCCTGGTGCCGGTGACCGGTCCCGGCATCCGCATCACCATCACCGAGGTGACCGGACGGGTGCGCGCCGACACCATCCTCAACATGGTGCAGGGCCTGCGGATCGCCTCGGCCGAGGCGATGCAGTTCAACGGCCAGGTGCGGCTGGTCGCGCAGAGCTCGTTCACCAGCGCCGAGGGCGGGCTGGTCGTCGACGGCCAGCTGCTCAGCTCGCCGTACGTCGTCGACGTGATCGGCGACCCCAGCGCGCTCGCCGGGGCGATGTCGATCCTCGAGGGCCCGCGCGTGGACCTGGCCGAGGACGGGGCCGAGGTCGAGGTCGAGGTCCTGGCCTCGCTGGACATCGAGTCGGTCCGACCCGCCGTCGAGCCCGAGTACGCACAGCCCCAGGACGCGCAGTAGCCTGCCGACACCCGACCCCCAGGAGAGACACCTTGTACCCCGACGACCTGCAGTACACCGCGGAGCACGAGTGGGTCCGCACCCCGGGCGAGCACGAGGGCGCGGTGCGCATCGGCATCACCCACTACGCCCAGGACGCCCTCGGTGACATCGTCTACGTCTCCCTGCCCGAGGTGGGCGAGAGCGTCGAGGCCGGCAGCACCTGCGGTGAGCTGGAGTCGACCAAGTCCGTCTCCGACGTCTACGCGCCGGTCACCGGCGAGGTCGTCGCCCGCAACGAGGCGCTCGACGCCACCCCCGAGCTGGTCAACAACGACCCGTACGGCGGCGGCTGGCTCTTCGAGGTCAAGCCGGCCGGCGAGGTCGGCGACGGCCTGATGGACGCCGCGACGTACGAGGCCTCGCTCGAGGGCTGAGCCGGTCCGGTCAGCCCCTCCCGACGGCCCCTCCCGGACCTCGTCGGTTCGGAGTTGAACCACGCTGCACGGCTGATAGGTTCTCCCACGCCATCACCCTCCACCCGGGGGTGAGGGTTGGGAGCGTCAGCGACGCGAGTCCACCACCCGAGGAGACCCCGATGCCGTTCTGCACCGCCTGTGGTCGGCAGAACCCCGACGACGCCCGCTTCTGCTCGCAGTGCGGGACCCGTCTGGTGACGCCGGACGCCCCCGCGGAGCCCTCGCGCGGCGAGACCACCGCGACCATCTCCATCGGCGCCGGCGACTCGCGGGTGGAGACCTCGGACCGCCAGCTCAACCCGGTCGACGCCGCCGCCGTGGACGCCCTGCCGGTGGGCCACGCGCTCCTGGTCGTGCAGCGTGGCCCGGGCTCGGGCAACCGCTTCCTGCTCGACACCGACAAGGTCACCGCCGGTCGTCACCCCGACAGCGAGATCTTCCTCGACGACGTGACCGTCTCGCGCCGGCACGCGGTCTTCGACCGGGACGGCTCGACCTTCACGGTCTCGGACGTGGGGAGCCTCAACGGCACCTACGTCAACCGCGACCGCATCGACACCGTCCGTCTCAAGGACGGCGACGAGGTCCAGGTCGGCAAGTACCGCCTGGTCTTCTTCTCCGGCCACGAGGGCGCCTGAGTCGTGTCCACCGGCTCCGTCTCGTCCTCGGGAGCCTCCTCGGGAGCACGTCCCTCCGGCTCGGCCCGGATGAACATCGGGCAGGTGCTCGAGCAGCTGCGTCCCGACTTCCCGGGGGTCACGATCCCCAAGATCCGCTTCCTGGAGGACAAGGGCCTGATCAAGCCCGAGCGGACCCCCGCGGGCTACCGCAAGTTCTCCGCCGACGACGTGACGCGCCTGCGCTACGTCCTGCGGATGCAGCGCGACCACTACCTCCCGCTGAAGGTCATCGGCGAGCACCTCGACGCCATCGACCGCGGGATGGAGCCGCCGCCGATCGAGCCGGTGGTCCCCACGGTGCCGACCGTGGCGCTGGCGGCCGACGGGATGCCGAGTCCCGAGTCCTTCCGTCGACGTGACGACCTGCGACTCTCACGCAAGGAGCTGCTGAAGGTGGCCGAGGTCTCCGAGGAGCTGCTCGAGCAGCTCGAGCAGTTCGGCCTGGTGTCGCCGCGTCCCGGGACCGGGCACTACGACACCGACGCCCTCGTCGTCGTCCGCACCGCCCGTGAGCTCGCTGACTTCGGGATCGAGCCGCGTCACCTGCGCGCGTTCAAGGCGGCGGCCGATCGCGAGGTCGGGCTCGTGCAGCAGGTCGTGGCTCCCCTGGAGCGCGGCCGCGACGCCGCCGCCAGCGCCCGTGCCGCCGACGCCGCCTCCGAGATCGCGGCCCTGTCGGTGCGTCTGCACGCGACCCTGGTCAAGACCGGCCTGTCGCGCTGACCTGCCCGCCGCCTCTCCCCACCGGCGCGTAGGGTGGGAGACATGCGTGAGGTGGACGTCATGGGAGTCCGGGTCGAGATGCCCTCGAACCAGCCGATCGTCCTGCTGCGCGAGGTCGCGGGGGACCGCTACCTGCCGATCTGGATCGGTGCGGTCGAGGCCACGGCCATCGCGTTCGCCCAGCAGGGCGTGACCCCGCCGCGACCGCTGACCCACGACCTGCTCAAGGACGTGCTCGAGGCGACCGGCAACGCGTTGGAGGAGGTCCGCATCACCGACGTCAAGGACGGGGTGTTCTTCGCGACGCTCGTCCTGACCTCGGGCACCGAGGTCTCCGCACGTCCCTCCGACTCCATCGCCCTGGCCCTGCGCACCGGTTCGCGCATCGTGTGCTCCGAGGACGTCCTCGACGAAGCCGGCCTGGCCGTGCCCGCCGAGCAGGAGGACGAGGTCGAGAAGTTCCGCGAGTTCCTCGACCACGTCACCCCCGAGGACTTCGAGGCCCCCTCCGACTGAGGCCCTGATCCTGCCGAGCCGGCGTATCAATACGCCGGTTCGACCCACGCGCCCCGCCGAGCCGGCGTATCAATACGCCGGTTCGGCGCGAAGTCTCACTCTCAGGTTGAGGGTTCGACACGCCGCGAGAGTCTTTGACCCTGTCGGTGGCCGGGCTTACGGTGAGCCGTCTCTGTTGTAACTCCACCGTTGTGGTCCTCCCGCCCGGGAACGCCTGCGACGTCTTCCCCCTCGGAGTTACGGTGAACGGAGTAGACACCGGAGGACCCGCGTGAACGAGCACGAGCAGGAGCTGCGCGAGAGCGTCGACGCCGCACGCGCGGCCGAGGCCGCCGACGAGCAGGGACTCCTCTTCACCGACGACGTCTCACCCCTGCCCAGCGACCTCGGCTACCGCGGGCCCACGGCCTGCAACGCTGCCGGGATCACCTACCGCCAGCTCGACTACTGGGCCCGCACCGGCCTGGTCGAGCCGACGGTGCGGGGTGCGAAGGGGTCGGGCTCCCAGCGCCTCTACTCCTTCCGCGACATCCTCATCCTCAAGGTCATCAAGCGGCTGCTCGACGCCGGCATCTCGCTGCAGCAGATCCGCACCGCGGTCTCGCACCTGCGCGAGCGCGGCACCGACGACCTGACCCGCGTGACGCTGATGAGCGACGGTGCCTCGGTCTACGAGTGCACCTCCAACGACGAGGTCATCGACCTGCTCCAGGGCGGGCAGGGTGTCTTCGGCATCGCCATCGGTGGCGTGTGGCGCGAGATCGAGGGCACGCTCGCCGAGCTGCCCTCCGAGCGCACGGCCGACGAGGCCGCCGCCGAGGCCCCGGTGGTCGGCGACGAGCTCGCGGCGCGCCGCGCGGCCCGCTCCGCCGGCTGAGGTGGCGCCGGCCCTGCGCCGGCACTGGTAGATTCGCTCCCGCTGACCATCCCGCGCGGGAGAGTCTCCTCGTCTCAGGCGGGGGGCGCCGAAGGGGCAATTCCTCCCCGGAACCTCTCAGGCACCCGGACCGCGCAGGCCAGGCGACTCTGGAGCACCCCGGCACCCGCCGGTGACGTGACAGAGGGGGAGGGCCCGGACCCCGACGCCCCAGGAGCCCTACCCGCATGTCCTCCCAGCCCCACAGCAGCCCGACCGGCATCGCCATCTTCGCCGACCGACACATCGGCCCGCGGCCCCAGGACGTCGAGGCGATGCTCGCCCGGCTCGGGTTCGACTCCCTCGAGGCGCTGATGGCCGCGGCCGTCCCGGGCGGGATCCGCTCCGCGGCCGAGCTCTCGCTGCCGGAGGCGGCCACGGAGACCCAGGTCGCGCAGGAGCTGCGCGACCTCGCCGCGCGCAACCGGCCCGCCGAGCCGATGATCGGGCTGGGCTACCACGGCACCACCACGCCGCCGGTGATCCGGCGCAACGTGCTCGAGGACCCCTCCTGGTACACCGCCTACACGCCGTACCAGCCGGAGATCTCCCAGGGGCGCCTCGAGGCCCTCATCAACTTCCAGACCGTGATCGGCGACCTGACCGGACTGCCCACGGCGAACGCCTCGCTCCTCGACGAGGGCACCGCCGCCGCGGAGGCGATGACCCTGGTGCGTCGCGCCCAGCGCAAGGCGTCCGGGCCCTTCGTGGTGGACGCCGACGCGCTGCCCCAGACGATCGAGGTCGTGCGCACCCGCGCGGAGGCCATGGGCATCGACGTGGTCGTCGCGGACGTCTCCGCGGGCCTGCCGGACGAGCTCGAGCAGGTCTGCGGCGTGCTCGTGCAGTACCCCGGCGCCTCGGGTGAGGTGCGCGACCCGCGTCCGGCCATCGAGGCCGCCCACGAGCGCGGTGGCCTGGCCGTGGTGGCCTGCGACCTGCTCGCGCTGACGCTGCTGGAGTCTCCCGGCGAGCTCGGGGCCGACGTCGCGGTCGGCTCCTCCCAGCGCTTCGGCGTCCCGCTCTTCCACGGCGGGCCGCACGCCGGGTTCATGTCGGTCAAGGCCGGCCTGGAGCGCCACCTGCCCGGTCGCCTGGTGGGCGTGTCCGTCGACGCGGAGGGCCGGCCGGCCTACCGCCTGGCGCTGCAGACCCGCGAGCAGCACATCCGTCGCGACAAGGCGACCTCCAACATCTGCACCGCGCAGGTGCTGCTGGCCGTCGTCGCCGGGATGTACGCCGTCTACCACGGTCCCGAGGGCCTGCGCGGCATCGCCCGGGGTGCCCACGACCTCGCAGCGCGCGCCGCGGCGTCCCTGTCAGCGGCTGGCCTGGAGGTCCTCACGACCCGCTTCTTCGACACCGTCCGGGTCGCGGTGCCGGGTCGTGCGGACGAGGTCGTGGCCGCCGCTCGCGCCGAGGGGCTGCACCTGCTCCGGGTGGACGCCGACACCGTCGGCCTGTCCTTCTCCGAGGTGAGCACGCCCGCGACCCTGCGTGCGCTGCACACGGCCTTCGGGGTCACGCCCACCGAGGTCGAGCCGGTGGCCGCGCTGCCCGAGGAGCTCTCGCGCACCACCGACTACCTCACCCACGAGACCTTCCACGCCCACCGCAGCGAGACCCAGATGCTGCGCTACCTGCGCCGGCTCTCGGCCCGCGACTACGCGCTGGACCGCGGCATGATCCCGCTGGGCTCGTGCACGATGAAGCTCAACGCCACCACCGAGATGGAGCCGGTCTCGCTGCCGGGCTTCGCCGACCTGCACCCGTTCGTGCCGGCCGAGGACGCCGAGGGTTACCACGAGCTGGTGTCCACGCTCGAGGGCTGGCTGGCCGAGGTCACCGGCTACGACCGGGTCTCGATCCAGCCCAACGCCGGCTCCCAGGGCGAGCTCGCCGGGCTGCTCGCCATCCGCGGCTACCACCTCGGCAACGGCGACACCCAGCGCGACGTCTGCCTGATCCCCAGCTCGGCCCACGGCACCAACGCCGCCTCCGCGGTGATGGCCGGCATGCGCGTGGTGGTCGTGAAGTCCACCGACGACGGGTCGGTCGACCTCGACGACCTGCGGGCCCAGTGCGACAAGCACGCCGACACCCTGGCGGCGATCATGGTGACCTACCCCTCGACGCACGGCGCCTACGAGGAGGGGATCACCGAGCTGTGCAAGGTGGTCCATGACCACGGCGGGCAGGTCTACGTCGACGGCGCCAACCTCAACGCGCTGCTGGGCTACGCGCGGCCCGGCGAGTTCGGGGGAGACGTCTCCCACCTCAACCTGCACAAGACCTTCTGCATCCCCCACGGCGGCGGTGGCCCGGGGGTCGGCCCGGTCGCCGTGCGCGCCCACCTGGCGCCGTACCTCCCCTCGCACGGGATGCACCCGGACCCCGAGCGTCGCACCGGCATCGGCCCGATCTCGGCGGCGCCGTACGGCTCGGCGGGCATCCTGCCGATCTCGTGGGCCTACGTGCGGATGATGGGCGCCGAGGGCCTCACCAGGGCGACGGCGACCGCGGTGCTCGCGGCCAACTACGTCGCCGCGCGGCTCGACGAGCACTTCCCGGTGCTCTACCGTGGGCACAACGGGCTCGTCGCCCACGAGTGCATCATCGACGTCCGCGGGATCACCAAGGACACCGGCGTGAGCGTCGACGACGTCGCGAAGCGGCTGGTCGACTACGGCTTCCACGCCCCGACGATGTCGTTCCCGGTCGCCGGGACGCTCATGGTCGAGCCCACCGAGTCCGAGGACCTCGGCGAGATCGACCGGTTCTGCGACGCGATGATCGCGATCAAGGGCGAGATCGACCGCGTGGCCGCGGGGGAGTGGACTGCGGAGGACTCGCCGCTGCGACGGGCCCCCCACACCTCCCGCGCCCTGGTGGGCGACTGGGACCGCCCCTACTCCCGAGAACTGGCGGTCTTCCCGACCGGCATCGACCCCGACAAGTACTGGCCGCCGGTCGCCCGCATCGACCAGGCCTACGGCGACCGCAACCTGGTCTGCGCCTGCCCGCCGCTCGACGCGTTCGCCGAGTGAGGGGCTGACGCAGCACCGAGTCGTCACCGGACGTCGGGCGTCACTCGATGTCGGTCTTGGTCACCGTGAGGTCGAAGCGGAAGGCGTTGCTGCAGTCGAGCACGGCGTTGCGCTTCCTCCACGTGAGGACCAGGTCCGCCGCGAGCGGCTTGTGCACGCCGTCGACCACGACGTGCTGGCCGGCGTCGTCGAACTCGTCGTGGACCTCGACCGGGTCCCCGTCGCGGACGACGGTGCCGGCCAGGACGACCTTGCGGCCGCCGAGCGTGCCTTCCTGCTGCAGCTCGCCCCGTCGGACGATGCGGCCGTCGGGCTGGGAGATCCAGAAGTCCTCCTGGTCCTCGGCGCCGATCGCGACCAGGACCTCGTTGCCGTAGGTGCGGTGCTCGTAGACCGACACCGTCACCGGCCGGGTCCGCCACGTGCCGGCGCACTCGACGAGCACTCCCTTCTCGCGCTCGGTGGTGGTCTCGGCGTGGGCCGGAGCCGCGGCGGCGGCCAGGGGGAGGCCGGTCGCGATCGCGAGGGTGACCAGAGCGGTGGTGCTTCGCATGGTGGTTCGTCTCCTGTGTGGTGGTTGTCAGCAGGAGTACGCCGCACCGCCTGATCGGGTTGCATCGGGTGCGATAGGAATGTGCGGGTGAGCGACCACCACGAGATCGAGCGCACCTTCACGGTCGACAGCCGTACGACGATGCCCGACCTCGCCGGGGTGGGGGCCGTGGCCTCGGTCGGCCCTCCGGACGTCGTCGACCTCGAGGCGGCCTACCTCGACACCGCCGACCTGGCGCTGGTCCGTGCGGGCATCACGCTGCGACGACGCTCCGGCGGTGGCGACGAGGGCTGGCACCTGAAGCTGCCGGTCGGCGCGGGACGGGACGAGGTGCACCAGCCGCTGGGTGAGCCCGAGGAGCCGGCCCCGGACGCCCTGCGGGACCTGGTGCGCGCCTACACCGGTGGTCAGGACCTGGGCGTGGTCGCGACGATCAGCACGCGTCGCACCACCACCGCGCTGCTGGGCGACGACGGTGCGGTGCTCGCGGAGGTCTGCGACGACGAGGTGACCGGTCGGCTGCCCGACGGCCCGACCATGAGCTGGCGCGAGTGGGAGGTCGAGCTGGTCGATGGCGACGTCGACCTGCTGGACCTGATCACCGACGAGCTGGCCGAGGAGGGCGTGGTCCCCGCGCGCACCCAGCGCAAGATCGAGGCGGTGCTCGGTGACCGGCTCCACGAACCCGCCCGACCCCGGCACCCCCTGATCGCGTACCTCGCCGACCAGGTCGACGACCTCCGCACGCAGGACGTGGCCGTCCGGCGCGGCGATCTCCGGGGGGTCCACCAGGCCCGCGTCGCCTGCCGCCGGATGCGAGCCGCACTGGCGGCCTACCGGCCGCTGGTCGAGACGGAGGCGACCGAGCCGGTGCGCGAGGAGCTGCGCTGGCTGGGCCATGCGCTGAGCGACACCCGCGATGCCGTGGTCGCGCGGGAGCTGCTGATGACCGCGCTCGACGCGGAGGACCCGGCGCTGGTGCACGGGCCGGTCCGCGAGCGGATCGACTCCACCTACGAGCACCGGACCCGGGCGGGGATCGCCGCGGCCGTGCAGGTGCTCGACGGCGAGCGGTACGCCGCACTGCTGGAGGAGCTCCGTGCGCTGGTGGAGGAGCCTCCCCTCCGGCTGGAGGAGGCGCCGTCGGAGAAGGCGATGGCCAAGCGGCTGCGCCGGCAGGCGCGGCGGGTGGGCCGCCGGCTCGACGAGGTGCGGGCGGCGACGTCGCCCGAGGACCGCGAGGCCGCCTGGCACGAGGTGCGCAAGGCCGCCAAGCGCCTGCGGTACGCCGCGGAGGTGGCGCGGCCTGGTCTCGGCAAGCCGGCCAAGCAACTGGCCGAGCGGGCCAAGGAGGCCACCCAGGTGCTCGGTGAGCGCCAGGACACCGTGGTTGCTCGCGAGCACCTGCTGGCGCTGGCCGACGACGCCGGCACCGCGGGCGAGCCGACGTTCACCTACGGCCTCCTGCACGCACGGCAGGAGGCCCTGCAGGTCGAGCTCGCCTACCGTGCCTGGGAGACGCTGGACATGTTGAAGTCCGGCACCCGGATCGCCGGGGTCGCGGTGCGACTGAAGTAGTCGTCGCCCCACTCCCGGCTGAAGCTGGGCACCGTCGCCGAGGCGTGGGTGAAGCGGCGCAGCAGGTCGACCGGGCTCTCGTTCCAGCGGAAGTTGTTGACCAACCCGGCGATCTCCCCGTCCTCGACGAGGTAGACGCCGTCGCGCGTGAGGCCGGTCAGCAGCAGCGACTGCGGGTCGACCTCGCGGATGTACCACAGGCAGGTGACCAGCAGCCCGCGCTCGGCGCCGCGGACGAGGTCCATCACGTCCCCGGAACCGCCGTCGATCTCGAGCACCAGGTTGTCGACGTACGGCGTGACGGGCCGGCCGGTCATCGCGGCCGTCTGCCGGGTCTGCACCAGCGAGGCGAGCTCTCCGTCGTGGATCCAGTCGGTGCTGCCCAGGGCGAGCCCGTTGTCGAAGACCGAGTGGTCGTCGTCGGAGGACCCGGTGACGGCGAACGGCGAGCACTCCAGGCCCGGGTGGGCCGGGTCGGAGAACAGGCGCACCCCCGGAGCGGCGAGGCGGTCGCCGATGCGGGTGCCGCCGCCGCGGCGGGAGTAGACCGACTGGCCCTCGTGGGCGGCGCGCGCGCCGGCGTACCAGTAGGCGTCGATCATCAGGTCGGCCACCGCGCTGGGCGGCAGGATCGTGTCGTAGCGCCCGGCCGGCAGGTCGACGCGACGCTCGCCCCAGGCGAGCCGCTGCTCGAGCTCGGCCTCCATGGCCAGCGCGTCGACGTCGGTGAAGTCGCGGGTGGCGCCGCCGACCCAGGCCGACTGGGTCAGGGCGGCGTCCTTGCCGGTGCAGCCGTAGTGGCCGGTCGGCTGGACGTGGCGCAGACGCAGCCCGGTCGTGGAGCCGAGGTAGGTGGTCGTCACCTCGTGGCTGACGAAGCCGTAGAGCACCCGGTCGGCGGCCGATGACCGAGCGAAGGCCTCACCGAGCGCGGGTGCGAAGACGTCGTAGACGTGGATGTCGGTGGGGACCGGCGGGTCGTCCCAGTCCGGGCTCACGCGGTCGCGGACCAGCTCGGCGGCGTCCTCGGCGGGGGAGGCAGCACGGGCGGCCTCGTCGGCGGCGCGGACGAGGTCGGTGACCTGGGCCTGGGATGCGGCGCTGCCGGAGACCGTGCCGACCTGCACGCCTCCGGTGCCGCGGACGAAGGAGACCACCGAGACGTCCATGCCGTGCATCACGCCGTTGGTGGTGAGCGTGTTGTTGGCCCAGCGCAGGTTGGCGCCGGTCGAGTCACGCACCACGACCATGCAGTCGTCGGAGACGCTGGCGTGCAGGCCCTGCTCGACCAGGCTCTGCGGGGTGACCTGATGGGTGCTCACTGGCCGCCCTCCTGCGTGGTGTTGAGGATGTTGACGCCGCGGAAGAGCGCGGTGGGGCAGCCATGGCTGACGGCCGCGACCTGGCCGGGCTGCGCCTTGCCGCAGTTGAACGCACCGCCGAGGACCCAGGTCTCGGGGCCGCCGACGGCCTCCATCGAGCCCCAGAAGTCGGTGGTCGTCGCCTGGTAGGCGACGTCGCGCACCTGACCGGTCAGCTCGCCGTCACGGATGGCGTAGAACCGCTGGCCGGTGAACTGGAAGTTGAAGCGCTGCATGTCGATGGACCACGACTTGTCGCCCACGACGTAGAGACCACGCTCGACCCGGCCGATGAGCTCCTCGGTGCTGGGGCCGTCGGGCGCCGGCTGCAGCGAGACGTTGGCCATCCGCTGGATCGGGATGTGGCCCGGCGAGTCGGCGTAGGCGCAGCCGTTGGACCGACCCTGCGGGTGGTCGGGGCCGGCGAGCTCGGGCTTCATCGCGCCCATGGGACGGTCGAGCTGGTAGCCGACGAGGACCCCGTCGCGAACGATGTCCCAGGACTGGGTCTCCACGCCCTCGTCGTCGTAGCCCACCGTGGCCAGGCCGTGCTCGATGGTGCGGTCGCCGGTGACGTTCATGACCGGGCTGCCGTACTGGAGCGAGCCGAGCTTGTCGTAGGTCGCGAAGGAGGTGCCGGCGTAGTTGGCCTCGTAGCCGAGCGCGCGGTCGAGCTCGGTGGCGTGCCCGATCGACTCGTGGATGGTGAGCCACAGGTTGGAGGGGTGGATGACCAGGTCGTAGGAGCCGGGCTCGACGCCGGGCGCCTTGAGCTTCTCGGCGAGCAGCTCGGGGACCTCGTCGATCTCGGCGTCCCAGTCCCAGGCGCCCTGGGCGACGCTGCCGGCGACGTACTCCCAGCCGCGGCCGACCGGCGGGGCGATCGAGGCCATCGAGTCGAAGGTGTCGGCGCCGGTGCCCATCGCCTCGAAGCCCGGCTGCATCCGCACGCGCTGCTGCGTGGTGGAGGTGCCCGCGGTGTCGACGTAGTACTTGTTCTCCTGGACGGCCATCACGAAGGCGGTGGCGTGGTCGACCGCCGCACCGGTGCGCAGCCGTCGGGTCCAGTCGGTCAGCACCGCGGCCTTGTCGGCGGTCGCGACCTCGAGCGGGTTCACGTCGTACGCCGAGACCCATGTGACGTCGGCGTGCACGGGCTCGGGGGCGATCTCGACCGGCGTGGTCGTCATGGTCGCGGCGACCTCGGCCACGGCGACCGCCGTCTCGGCGACCCGGCGGGCCTCGTCGACGGTGAGCACGACGCCGGAGGCGAAGCCCCAGGCGCCGCGGTGGATGACGCGGACCGCGAAGCCGAGGTCCTCGACGTCGGAGGCGGACTGGAGGATCTCGTCACGGGCGCGCAGGTGCTGGTAGCGCACGCGCTCGAAGCGGAAGTCGGCATGGGTGGCGCCCAGCTCCGTGGCCCGGGCGAGGGCGACCTCGCCGAGGCTGCGGAAGGGGAGCGCGAGGAAGGTCGGATCGACCTCGGGTCGGCTCATGGCCGCAACCTACACGCCGCGCGAGAGCCGGACGCTCGACCCGCTGCGGCCCTTGGTGACGTGCAGCTGCACGGGGATCCGGTCGCGCATCTCGGTGACGTGGCTGACCACGCCGACGACCCGCCCGCCCTCGCGCAGCGAGTCGAGGGTGTCCATCACGTCCTCGAGGGTGTCGGGGTCCAGGGACCCGAACCCCTCGTCGACGAAGAGCGTGTCCAGCTCGGTGCCGCCGGCCTCCTGCGCGATCACGTCCGCGAGCCCGAGGGCCAGCGCGAGGGACACCACGAAGGTCTCGCCCCCGGACAACGTGACCGGGTCGCGGCTCTCCCCGGACCAGTCGTCGCGCACCAGCAGGCTCAGGCCGCCCCGGGTCTCGCCGGCGCCGCGGCGACCGGTGTGCTCGAGGGAGTAGCGCTGGTCGCTCATCCGTGCGAGGCGCTCGTTGGCAGCGGCGACGACCTGCGACAGGCGCCAGGCCAGGACGTAGGCCGAGAGCCGCATCTGCAGCGGGTTGTCGGCCGACCGGCCGTCGACGAAGGCGGAGACCGAGGTGGCCAGGCGCAGCTGCTCCTGGACCGGTGCCCACGTCTCCAGTGCGCCGGTCAGCTCGACGACCAGGGCGTCGAGGCGCTCGGCCCGCACCCGTGACGTGGTTGCCCCGGTCAGGGCCGTGGCGAGCCCGGCATGGGCGGCTGCGTGCCGGGCAGCCAGGACCTCGAGGTCGGGCAGGGCGTGCTCCTCGCCCGGGTCGGGGGCGTCGGCGAGCACCTCGGTGACGGCGGCCAGCCGGGCCCGGTGTGCCTCGACGGCCGTGGAGAGGCGCTCCTGCTCCGCGGCGGGCAGGGCGGCGGCGAGTGCGCTGCCGAGCTCGGCGAACCCGGCCTCGGTCACGGCCTCCTCGCACCGCGACAGTGCCTGCGTGGCCGACTCCTCCGCGATCGCCTGCTCGCGGGTCAGGTCGCGCAGCTGACGCACGACGCCGAGCCGGCGGTCGAGGGCGCGCTCGAGAGCAGCCAGGTCGGGGCGTCCGTCGAGCGGGAGCTCGGGCTCCGCGGGGTCGAGGCCGGCCGGATCGCCGCCGGCCAGCGCGACCCGGGCGAGCGAGCCGGCGGCGGCGACCTCGGCGTCGAGCCGGTCGACCTCGCGTACGCCGTCGGTGTGCTGCTGCTCGGCCTCGACCAGGTGCGCGCGGGCCCGCTCGAGTGCGGCGCCGACCTCGGCGGCGGCCTGCTCGGCGTCGGCGAGCGTCGTGGTGGCGAGGGGGACCTGCTCGACCGCCGCGCGGGCCCCGGCGCAGGCCTCCTCGAGCCGATGCACCTCGTCCGTGGCGGCGTCGGGGTCGGTGTCACCGGCGCGGTCGCGGAGGAGGGCCAGGCGGGTCTCGAGGTCCCGGACGTGCTCGGCACGCAGGTGCTCGTCGGTCTTGGCGTCGTCGAGCAGGCGCTGGGCGTCCTTCTCCGCGGCGGCATCGGTGGCGTCGGGGCCCGGCTGTGCCTTGGCGGGGTGGTCGTGGGAGCCGCAGACCGGGCAGCAGCCACCGACGGCCAGCGACCCGGCCAGCTCGGAGGCCATCGACTCGATCCGGGCCTCGCGGACCGCCAGCAGCCGCTCGTGCCGGGTGACGGTGAGCTCGCGGGCGGCGAGGTGCTCGGCGCGGGCGGGGGCGAGCTCGGCCTCCACCGCACGCGCCTCGAGCGCAGCGCCGACCGACTCACGCAGGCCCGCGAGCGCTGCCTCGTGGACGGGGAGGGCCGCGGCCTCGGCCTGGAGGGCGGCGAGCCGCTCCCGGGCGGCGCGCACCCGGTCGGGGGCCTCGGCCACGTCGGCCACGCAGGCCTCCACCTCGGCCCGAGCGCGACGGCGGGACTCCTGCAGCCCGGGCAGGCGGTGCTCGAGAGCGTCGAGCTCCCGCAGGCGGGGGAGCGCGCCCCGGACCCTGCCGGCGGCCAGCAGCAGCGCCTCCTCGTGGGGTGCCAGGTCCTCGCCCGGCACGGCCACGGGCAGGTCGTCGCGCAAGGAGGCGATGCGTGCCTCCAGACGCGCGACGGCCTCGACGCACTCCGAGCGCTGGCGCTCGGCCAGGACCACGGGGACCGCTCGCCGGGCCTCGCCCAGTGCCGTGAGCTGCTGCGCGTGCTCGTCGGCGCGGGCGAGCAGGGCGGCCCGCTCGCTGCGGGCGCGGGACCAGCGCTGGTGCTGCTCGTGGGCCGCTCGGGCCCGGTCGAGCGCCGCCCGCGCGCGGGCCTCGGTGGCCTCGGCGTCCCGGCGCGCGCCCTCGGCGCGATCGCGGTCGGCGTGTGCCGTCGCCCGGCGGTCGACGGCCCAGGGGAGCAGCGTCTCCTCCCAGGTGTCGGGCTCCGGCGGCTGGACGTCCGCGGTCTCGCTGACCCGGCTGGCCAGGTCTGCCACGACCTGCTGCAACCGGCCGGACTCCCGCCGCAGTCCCGTGCGGTGGTCGCGCAGCCACGCCTCGACGTCCTCGAACCGACCGGTGCGGAAGAGCTGCTGCAGGAGCTTGTGGCGGTCCTCGGACTTGGCGCGCAGGAACGCCTGGAAACGTCCCTGAGGCAGCATCGCGACCTGGGTGAACTGGGTCAGCGTCATCCCGAGCAGGTCGCCGACGAGATGGCCGGTCTCGTCGAGCCGGGTCGAGAGCGTGCGCCACTCGCCGTCGGGCAGCCGCTCGGCCAGCACGACGGAGGCCTGCTCGGTGGTGGTGCCGGTGCCGCGGAGCTTCTCGCGCTCCCAGGCGGGGGTGCGCACGAGGCGCAGTCGACGACCGGCCACGCTGAGCTCGAGCTCGACCCGGGGCCGGACGCCGGGCGCGGCCTGGTCGGCCCGCAGGCGCTTGGCCGACCCCCGGTCGCCGGGGACGTCGCCGTACAACGCGAAGCAGACGGCGTCCAGGACGCTCGTCTTGCCGGCGCCCGTGGGTCCGGTGAGCAGGAAGAGGCCCGCGTCGGAGAGCGCGTCGAGGTCGACCTCGACGGTGTCGGCGAACGGGCCGAAGGCGGTGACCTCCAGGCGGTGCAGCCTCATCGGGCGGCTCCTGCAGGAACCTCGGCACGCTGCTCGCGGGCGAGGTCGTCGTCCTCGCAGCAGGCGTCGACGGCCTCGCGCAGCAGCGCGGACTCGTCGTCGGCGGGCGGCCGGCCGCGCAGGGTGGTGAAGAACTCCGCGACCACGTCGTGGTCGCTGCGACCGGACGTGCGGGTGGCCGGGAGACCGCCGATGCTCGGCAGCGGTGCGTCGAAGCCCAGGACCAGCGTGTGCGGGAAGCGTCGGCGCAGCCGCTCCATCGCCTGCGCCGGCCGGTCGGCGTCGGTGAGGGTGACCTGCAGCCAGGAGCCCTCGTGCTCGGCGTGCCGGGCGTCGGTCAGCAGCTCCTCCAGGCTGCCGCGCAGCCGAGCGAGCCGACGGGGGACCGGGGCGTCGACGAACTCGGTGCGCACCGACCCGTCGGCGGCCAGGTCGACCAGCCACGACCCCTTGTGGTGGTCGGCCTCGGAGAAGGAGTAGGCCAGCGGGGACCCCGAGTAGTGCACCCGGTCGCTGAGCACGTGACGGCCGTGCAGGTGACCGAGGGCGACGTAGTCGACGCCGTCGAAGACCGGCAGCGGGACCAGCGAGACACCTCCGACGGAGATGTCGCGCTCGGAGTCGCTCTCCTCGGGGCGGGCCCCGCCGCCGACGAAGGCGTGCGCCATGACCACCGAGCGGGTGCCGGGTCGGGCGTCGAGGTCGCGGCGGACCCGGCGCATGGCCTCGGTCAGCGTCGCCTCGTGGCTGCGCTCGGCCAGGCCCCACGGCTCGCGCACGGACTCCGGGTCGAGGTAGGGCAGGCCGTGGACCGCGACCGGGCCGTGGTCGTCCTCGAGCAGCACGGGCGTGCCGACGCCGTCGGGATCCGTGCGCAGGTGGACGCCCGCGGCGTCGATGAGGCGTGCGCTGAAGCCGAGGCGACGCGCGGAGTCGTGGTTGCCGCTGGTCACCACCACCCGGGCGCGCGAGGCGGCCAACCGGGCCAGTGCCTCGTCGGCCAGGGCGACGGCGTCGACCGGGGGGAGCGCACGGTCGTAGACGTCGCCGGCGACCAGCACCACGTCGACCCTCTCGCGCTCCACCACCTCGAGCAGGTGGTCGATGTAGTCCGCCTGGTGGCCGAGCATCCCCTCACGGTGGAACGACCGGCCGAGGTGCCAGTCGGAGGTGTGGAGGAGGCGCATGCCACGACCGTAGGAGCGAGCACCGACAACAGGGTGGACCCACGCCGTCGCCGACCTGCCAGGCTCGTCACGTGGAGTCCCCTCGCCTGCCCGTGACGATCGTCGGCGCCGGGATCTCCGGCGTGGCCTGTGCCCGTGTGCTCGCCGCGGCGGGGATCCCCGTCGAGCTGGTCGACCGCGGGCGTCGGGTCGGAGGTCGGATGGCCTCGCGCCGCCACGAGGGCCGTCCGGCCGACATCGGGGCGTCCTACTTCACGGTGTCCGACCCAGCGTTCGAGGAGGTCGTCGCGCGGTGGGCGGAGGCCGGTCTCGCTCGGGGGTGGACCGACACGTTCGGGGTCGTGTCCGGCTCGCAGGACGCGCGCACGACCGCGTCGGGCCCGACGCGCTGGGGGACCCCGGGCGGCATCCGGTCCCTGGTCGAGGTGCTGGCCGTCGACCTGCCGGTGCGCGGGGCCACCGAGGTGCAACGGGTCTCCGTCGAGGACGGCCTGCCCACCGTGGACGGCCGCCCTGCGCGCATGGTCGTGCTGGCGATGCCCGACCCGCAGGCCCGCAGGATGCTCGACGAGGCCGCCCACCCGGCCGCGGCCGCGGGGCTGACGGCGGCGTACGAGGCGGTGCTGGCCCTGACCGCGGTCTACCCCCAGCGCTGCTGGGAGGAGCTGCCGGACGGGCTGTTCGTCAACGACGACCCTGTCCTGGCATGGATCGCCGACGACGGCCGTCGGCGCTGCGACGCCGCGCCGGTGCTCGTCGCGCACTCGACCGACGCGCACGCGCGGCCGCACCTCACGGACCCTGCGACCGGCGGCCCGGCGATGCTCGAGGCCCTGACGAGGTACGCCGCTCCCTCGCTCGACCCCGTGCACACCGCAGTGCACCGCTGGACCTTCGCCAAGCCGGTCGCCGGGCGTCCCGAGCGCTACCTGCTCACCGACACCGGCGTCGCCGCCTGCGGGGACTCGTGGTCGGACAAGCCGCGCGTCGAGGGTGCCTGGCTCTCCGGCACGGCGCTGGGGCACGCGCTGGTCGAGTCCCTGGCCTGACGCCTGGCCCGATGCCTGGCCTGAGGACGGCAGGTCGAGCAGGGGTGACGGTGCGCCGGCTCGATGGGCTCAGTGCAGACGCTCGGCGAAGAACTCCAGGACCCGGTCCACGGCGACCTGGGAGCGCTGCTCGGTGACGACCGAGTGGCCCTTGCCTGGTAGGTCGACGCGCAGGAAGCCGTCACCGAGCTCGCGGTCCAACGTGTCGAACCGGGTCCCGGTCATCGGGTCCGAGGCGTACTGGATGCCCAGCACCGCGCACCCGCCCCCGACCCGCTCCTTGACCGTCGCCAGGTCGTCGGGGGAGAGGTTGAGGTCGGCCGAGCGCCTCCGGCCGACCGCGAACGGCACCGACGGCTGGCACAGGACCGGGGCGGCCACGGAGTCGTCGACCATCATCGCCAGCGCGAACCCGCCGGTGAAGCACATCCCGAGGGCACCGACGCCCGGCCCGCCGAGCTCGCCGTGCAGCTCGCGCGCCAGGGAGCGCAGCCAGCCGGCGATCGGCGTGGTGACGCCGGTGGCCAGCTTGGTGAACTCCGCGCTCACGCAGACCTGCCGCATCGACCGCGCCACCGCGCCGGCGGACATCGGCGCCTCGGCTCGCCCGAACAGGTGCGGCATCACGACGGTGTAGCCGGCATCGACCAGCTCCTCGCCGAAGCCGATCACGCTCGGCGTGGGGCCGGGGATCTCGTGGATGACGACCACACCGGGGCCGGTGCCCTTGCGGTACGTCGGGTGGCGGGTGCCGTCGTGCGTGTGCGACCCGGAGGTCCAGGTGTCGAGGAGCGCCATGGGGCGACCCTAGGGGTGACCGGTGCCGCTGCGCGCCTGCCTAGGCTCGCGGAGTGGCTCCCACCCGCGTCCGGCTCGTCCTCCCGCACCAGCTCTTCGAGCAGCACCTCTCGGCCGCGGAGGGCACGGTCTTCGTGCTGGTCGAGCACGACCTGCTCTTTCGTCAGTACCGCTTCCACACCCAGAAGCTCGTGCTCCACCGCGCCTCCATGCGCCGGTTCGGCAGCCGGCTCGAGGAGGCGGGGTACGCGGTCGAGCGCGTCGACACCGACGGGCGCACCACCTCCCGGGCCGCCCTCGACCGGGTCCTCGCGGGGCTGGCCGGCTCCGACGACGTGCACGTGTCGGCGTACGACGTGGTGGACGACTGGCTCGAGCGCGACCTCGACCCGATCGTCGACCAGTGGCTGGAGTCGCCGAACTTCCTGTGCACGCGCGACGACCTCGCCGAGCACTTCGACGGCACCGCCGGCCCTCGCGGTCGCCGCGCGCGGATGCAGCACTTCTACTCCTGGCAGCGCACGCGCCTCGACGTGCTCATGACCGACTCCGGCGAGCCGGTCGGGGGCAAGTGGTCCTTCGACGAGGACAACCGCAAGAAGCTGCCGAAGGGGCACCCGGTGCCCGACGTCGAGCGACCCGGCGCGGACTCCCGGCACCCCGAGGTGGAGGACGCGATCGCCTGGGTGAAGCGGGCGTTCCCCGACAACCCCGGTGACGCCGACGCGTTCGCCTGGCCGACGTCCCACGCCGAGGCGCGGGCGGGGCTGCGGCAGTTCCTCGGGGAGCGCTTCGCCGAGTTCGGGCCCTACGAGGACGCCATCTCCGCCGAGCACCCCTTCGTCTTCCACGCGTTGCTGACGCCGGGGCTCAACATCGGGCTGCTCGACCCGCGCGACGTGCTGGCCGACGCCCTCGATGTGGGTGATGACGTGCCACTGGCCAGCCTCGAGGGCTTCGTGCGCCAGCTCATCGGCTGGCGGGAGTACATGCGCGCCACCTACGTCCTGTGGGGCCGCCGGATGCGCGGCCGCAACCACCTCGGCCACACCCGCCCGCTCGCCGAGGGCTGGTGGACCGCGGAGACCGGGCTGGACCCCGTCGACCTGGTGCTGCGACGGGTGCTGGACAACGGGTACGCCCACCACATCGAGCGGCTGATGGTGCTGGGCAACGCCATGTGCCTGCTGCGCACCGAGCCGGACGCGGCGTACGAGTGGTTCATGGAGATGTTCGTCGACGCCTACGACTGGGTGATGGTGCCCAACGTCTACGCCATGAGCCAGTTCGCGGCGGGGGAGTCGATCACCACCAAGCCCTACGTCTCCGGCAGCAACTACCTCAAGAAGATGAGCGACCTGCCGCGCGGGGACTGGGAGGCCGACTGGGACGGCCTCTACTGGACCTTCGTCCGTGACCACCGCGAGGTCTTCGAGCGCAACCCCCGCTCCGGCTTCGCGGTCCGGACGTACGACGGCCTCGACCCGGCCAAGAAGTCGGAGCACACCCGTCGGGCCAGTGCCTGGCTGGGAGACTGACGGGCGTGCCTCGTCTCCACGCCCTCGAGCTGACCCCTGACGACGAGGGCCGCGCCCGCGTCCGCGAGCTGTGGACGGCGCTGCAGGACGCCGGGCTGCCCAGCCAGGCCGACCACACCAAGGCGAGCAACCAGCCGCACGTCACCGTCGTGGAGGCGCCCGAGATCCCTGACGCCGCCATCGACGTCGCCCGGGCCCGGCTGCGGGGGATGCTGCCGGTCACCGCGACCGCGCGCGGGGTCCTGCTCCTGGGCGGCGACCGGGTCACGATCGCGCTCGGAGTCGACCTGCACGACGACGTCGTACGCCGGGTCCTCGCCGTGCGGGTCCAGGTGCCCGACCGCGCGCACCGGGGCTGGCTGCCGCACGTGACGCTGGCCCGCCGGGTGCCGCGCGCCGACCTCGGCCGAACGCTCGAGGTCGTGGGGGCACCCGAGATCGACCTCCGGCTCACCGAGGTGCGGCGCTGGGACCCCGACAAGGGCCACGTCACGACGCTCTGAGGCGCGCCCTGTGACTGCCTCGTGTGGTTCAGCGCGGTCCCTGGACCGCGCTCAGCCACACGAGCCGGCCGCTCAGGCCAGGTCGACCCAGCAGTCGGCCAGCACGGGGGAGCCGTCGCGGGGGCCGCCGGCGACGGTGGCCGAGGCGACCAGGCGCCCGTCCTCCTGCCAGCCCTGCACCCGGATCGTCTCCCCGGGGAAGACCACGCCGGCGAAGCGGGCACCGAACCCGGAGACCCGGGTGGCGTCCCCGCCGAGCAGGGCGTCGGTCAGCTCGCGCAGCACGATGCCGTAGGAGCACAGCCCGTGCAGGATCGGCGCCGGGAAACCCGCGGCCTTGGCGAAGTCGGGGTCGGCGTGCAACGGGTTCCGATCGCCGCACAGCCGGTAGAGCAGCGCCTGCTGCGGCGTGACGTCGTAGGACACGTCGCAGTCGGCGACGCGCTCCGGGATCTCGACGGCCTGGGAGGAGCCGCGGTCGCCGCCCCAGCCGCCCTCGCCCTTGACGAAGATCGACGAGCGCACCCGCCACAGCTCCCCGCCCTCCGGGGAGGTGGCCACGCCCTCCTGCCAGATGACCGCCGCCTTGCCCTTGTCCCACACGTCGGTGAGCGTCGTGCGGATCGTCGCCGAGCCCGAGGTCGGCAGCGGCGCGGAGACCGAGATCGACTGCGAGCCGTGCACGACCTGGGCCAGGTTGATGTCGCAGCCCGGCAGGTCCAGCGGCGGCGGGTCGGTCATGTGGAAGGTCGGGGCCACCACGCCGAAGGACGGCAGCACCTGCAGCGCCGGGCCGTCCAGGGTGTAGCGCAGCGCGTCGGGGGAGAGGTTGTCACCCTCGCGCGAGCCGGCACCGATGCCGAGGTGGTAGAGCAGGACGTCGCTCTCGCTCCAGGAGAACTCGACCTCCCCGACGGGGGAGCCGATCGCGACGGTGGGGTCGATGGGCATCAGACGGTCTCGCTCTCGGGGTTCGGGTGTGGTCTCGACGCCCGCTCCTCGCTGGCGCTCGTCCCGGGAGAGACCACGCCCTGATCGGCGATGTCGTCGGCGGCCAGGTAGCCGAAGACCAGCGCCGGGCCGATGGTGCCGCCGGGGCCGGGGTAGGTGTGGCCCATGACCGCGGCCGACGCGTTGCCGGCGGCGTACAGGCCCTCGATCGGCGAGCCGTCGGGACGCAGCACGCGGGCGCGCTCGTCGGTGACCAGGCCGCCCTTGGTGCCGAGGTCGCCGGGCACGATCTTCACCGCGTAGAACGGGCCCTGGTCGATGACGCCGAGGGAGGGGTTCGGCTTCACGGTGGGGTCGGAGTAGTACTTGTCGTACGCCGACTCGCCGCGGCCGTAGTCCTCGTCGACGCCGCTGCGGGCGAAGCCGTTGAAGCGCTCCACGGTGGCCTCCAGGGCCGCTGCCGGCACCCCGATCTCCTCGGCCAGGCCGGCCAGGGTCGAGGCGCGCTTGATGGTGCCGTGCTTGTACCACCGGCCGGGGAACGGCTGGCGCGGGAAAAGCCCCGCGAACAGGTAGCGGTTGCGGTAGCGGGTGTCGATGACCATCCAGCTCGGCACGTGCCCTACACCGGTGGCTTCCCCCTCGTAGATCTTGTGGGTCGCCTCGACGTAGGGCAGCGCCTCGTTCATGTAGCGCTGGCCGGCCTGGTTGACGATGATCGACCCGGGCAGGTTGCGCTCGGCCAGACAGAACCACGGACCGCTCGGCAGCGGGATGGTCGGGCCCCACCACGAGTCGTCCATCAGTGCGACCTCGGCGCCGGCGGTGATGCCCGCGCTGATGCCGCCGCCGGTGTTGAACTGCGAGCCGGTCGTCCAGTCCACCGACGTCGGCTTGGGCTGGTACTTCTCGCGCATCTCCAGGTTGCGCTCGAAGCCGCCGGAGCCGATGACGACACCGCGGCGCGCCCGCACGACGTGCTCGGCGCCGTCGCGCTGCACCTTCACGCCGACGACGCGGCCCTCGGAGAGGACCAGCTCGCTGAGCTCGGCCTCGTGCACCACCGGCACGCCCGCGTCCATCAGCGCCTTGCGCAGGCCGATGGCGATCGCGTTGCCCATGCCGAACAGGCGCTGGCGGCGCAGGCCGGCGAGGGTGCGCCGCAGCAGCACCCGGAGCATCGTGATCGGGCCGCCGAGGGTGCGCAGGCCCAGGCTGATCTTCCGGAAGTCGCGCTGCAGCACCACCATGTTGGCCGGGGCCTTGGTGTACTGCGGGTGCAGTCGGTCGAGCTCCTCGCCGATGATGCGCCCGTCGATCGGGTCGGGCTCGACCGAGCGGCCGCGGGCGCGGCCGCCGGGCTGCTCAGGCTGGTAGTCGGCGTACTGCGGCACCCAGCGGAAGCGCACGGGGGAGCGGTCGCGGATGAAGTCCATGACCTCGGGGCCACGCTCGAGGTAGGTGTCGCGCCGCACCTTCGGCACAACGTCACCGACGATCGCGTCGAGATAGGTCTTGGCCGCCTCGATGCCGTCGGACTCGCCGGCCGCGCGCAGTGCGTAGTTGTCGGGGATCCAGACCCCGCCGCCGCTGCGGGCCGTCGAGCCGCCGAAGTACTCACTCTTCTCCAGCAGCACCGTCTCCAGGCCGTGGGACGCGGCGCGCAGCGCCGCACTCATGCCGGCCGCACCGGCTCCCACGACGACGACATCCACCTCTGCCGGCAACGCGCCGGTCGGACCACCCGTCATGGCGCGAAACTGTAACAGGTTCTAGTATCGACAGGTGACGTCCGACGACGCGATCCGCGCAGCCAGCGAGCGCCTGATCCGAGCCCAGGAGACCGGGGAGCCGTGCGCCCCCGTCCGCGACCTCATCGGCGCCGACGACCTCGACGCGGCGTACGCCGTGCAGATGGGTGTCGTGGAGCGGCGGCTCGCCGCCGGTGCGATCGTGGTCGGCCGCAAGATCGGCGCCACGTCCAAGGCGGTCCAGGACCAGCTCGGGGTCGACCAGCCCGACTTCGGCTACCTCCTCGACGACATGGACGTCAGCCACGGCGGGCCGATCTCGATGGCCGGCCTCCTCCAGCCGCGGGTCGAGGCCGAGGTGGCCTTCGTCCTGTCCCAGGACATCGACCCGGGTGACCCCGACGACCTCACCGTCGCCGACGTGCGCGCGGCGGTCGACGTGGCGCTGCCGGCCCTGGAGATCGTCGACAGCCGCATCGCCGGCTGGGACATCGGCTTCACCGACACCGTGGCCGACTGCGCGTCCAGCGGCCTGTACGTCGTGGGCATGGACGACGCACGGCCCCTCGAGCAGCTCGAGCCGCGTGACGTCGACATGACGCTCGCCATCAACGGCGAGGTCCGCTCCAGCGGCAACGGCGCCGCCTGCCTCGGCGACCCGCTCGAGGCGCTGCGCTGGCTGGCGGTCCAGGCCGCCCGGTTCGGCGACCCGCTCCGCAAGGGCCACCTGGTCCTCTCCGGCGCGCTCGGCCCCTTCGTGCCGTTCGCCCCCGGCGACGACGTCCTCGCCACGATCAGCGGGTTCGCCCCGCTGCGGGCCACGTTCACCGACTGACCACTGCTCCACCAGCACCACCTGCACGCACCCGCCCCGAGGAACCAGGGAGACCCATGAGCAAGCTGACCGCAGCGATCGTCGGGCCCGGCAACATCGGCACCGACCTGATGTACAAACTGCTGCGCTCCGACGTCATCGAGCCGCGCTGGATGATCGGCGTCGACCCGAGCAGCGAGGGCCTCAAGCTCGCCGCGGAGAAGGGCCTGGAGTCCTCCCACGAGGGCGTGGACTGGCTGCTCAAGCAGGACGAGATGCCCGACCTGATCTTCGAGGCCACCTCGGCCTACGTGCACCGCGAGTACGCACCGCGCTACGAGGAGGCCGGCATCCGGGCGATCGACCTGACCCCGGCCGCGATCGGCCCCGCGGTCATCCCGCCGGTCAACGGCGAGACCCACGTCGACGCCATGAACGTCAACATGATCACCTGCGGCGGCCAGGCCACCATCCCGATGGTCGCCGCGGTCTCCCGCGTCGCTCCGGTGTCGTACGCCGAGATCGTGGCCTCGGTCTCGTCCATGTCCGCGGGCCCGGGCACCCGCGCCAACATCGACGAGTTCACCCGCACCACCAGCAGCGGGGTGCGCGAGATCGGTGGGGCGACGGAGGGCAAGGCGATCATCATCCTCAACCCGGCCGAGCCGCCGATGATCATGCGCGACACGATCTTCTGCGCCGCCGACCCAGACGCCGACCGCGACGCGATCATCGCTTCGGTCTTCGCCATGGAGAAGGCCGTCCAGGAGTACGTCCCGGGCTACCGGCTGCTCCAGGAGCCCCAGCTCGACGACCCCTCGCCGGCCACCCGTGGGGCGCTCAAGGTCTCGATCTTCGTCGAGGTCGAGGGCGCCGGCGACTTCCTGCCGCCGTACGCCGGCAACCTCGACATCATGACCGCCGCCGCGACGCAGGTCGGCCAGAACATCGCCCGCTCGATCCTCGCCCCGTCCGGCGGTTGAGGAGGCGCGCCAGCGCCGTCTCGAAACCCCGGAACCTGAAAGGCAACCCATGAGCACCGACCTGAACACCCTCACCCGCACCTGGCACGGCACCCACGGCACCGAGCCCTGGGGCGAGCTGGACCTGCGCCTGACCGACACCTGCCTGCGCGACGGGTCGCACCACAAGCGTCACCAGTTCACCGCGACCGAGGTCCACGACATCGTCGAGGCCCTTGACAGCTCCGGCATCCCGGTCATCGAGGTGACCCACGGCGACGGACTGGGCGGCTCCTCGTTCAACTACGGGTTCTCCCGGACCCCGGAGCAGGAGCTGATCCGGATCGCCGCGGAGACCGCGAAGCGCGCCAAGATCGCCTTTCTCATGCTCCCGGGCGTCGGCACCAAGGACGACATCCGGGCCGCGCAGGACAACGGCGGACAGATCTGCCGGATCGCCACCCACTGCACCGAGGCCGACACCTCCATCCAGCATTTCGGCCTGGCGCGCGAGCTCGGCCTGGAGACCGTCGGCTTCCTGATGATGAGCCACACCCAGCCCCCCGAGGTGCTGGCCAAGCAGGCGCGGATCATGGTCGATGCCGGCTGCCAGTGCGTCTACGTGGTCGACTCCGCCGGCGCCCTGATCATGGAGCAGACCGCGGACCGGGTCTCCGCCGTCGTCGCGGAGATCGGTGACGTCGCCGACGTCGGGTTCCACGGCCACGAGAACCTCGCGCTCGGTGTCGCCAACACCGTCGCAGCCGCCCGCGCGGGCGCCACCCAGATCGACGGCTCGGTCCGTCGCTTCGGCGCGGGGGCCGGCAACACGCCGCTGGAGGCGTTCATCGGCGTGTGCGACAAGCTCGGCTGGCGCACCGGCGTCGACTTCCTCCAGATCGTCGATGCCTCCGAGGACGTCATCAAGCCCGCGATGCCCGAAGAGTGCGAGCTCAATCGGATGACCCTGATGATGGGGTACGCCGGGGTCTACTCCTCCTTCCTCAAGCACGCCGGCAACGCCGCCGATCGCTACGGCGTCTCCGGCGCGAAGATCCTGCTCGAGGCCGGCCGCCGCAAGCTGATCGGCGGCCAGGAGGACCAGCTCATCGACATCGCGCTGATGCTGAAGGCCGAGCAGGACAAGCAGGTGGCCAACGCCTGACCCACCGCTGCACCCGGCACCGTCGGGGTCGCTGAGACGACTCTCACCCGGGAGTGCTGGTCCAAAACTGAAACGTGTTCTAGTCTTACCAGTAACACGTTCTACCGACAGGAGTTTGTGCGATGTCCCAGGCTGTTCTCGACGGCGTCCGCGACCTGCTCCCCACCTTCCGGGAGCGCGCCGAGGAGACCGAGGCGCTGCGCGTCGTCCCGGAGGCGAGCATCAAGGAGCTGGAGGAGACCGGCTTCTTCAAGCTGCTGCAGCCCAAGCGCTTCGACGGCCACGAGGCCGACCCGGTGACCTTCTACACCGCCGTGCGTGACATCGCCTCGGCCTGCGGCTCCACCGGTTGGGTCTCCAGCGTCGTGGGCGTGCACCCGTGGCAGGTCGCCCTGTTCGCCGACGAGGCGCAGCAGGCGGTGTGGGGCGAGGACACCAACGTCCGGCTCTCCTCCTCCTACGCCCCGACCGGCAAGGCGACCGTCACCGACGGTGGCTACATCCTCTCGGGCAAGTGGAGCTTCTCCTCCGGCTGCGACCACTGCTCGTGGGTGCTGCTCGGCGGGCTGGTCTTCACCGAGGAGGGCCAGATCGTCGACTTCAAGACGTTCATGGTCCCGCGGGAGAAGTACACGATCGTCGACGTCTGGAACATGGTCGGCCTGGCCGGCACCGGCTCCAACGACATCGTGGTCGAGGACGTGTTCATCCCCGAGGCGTTCACCCTGTCGATGGGCGAGACCGGCCAGTGCCGCGGCCCGGGCCAGGAGCAGAACACCTCCGACCTCTACAAGCTGCCCTTCCACTCGATCTTCACCGGCACCATCACCACGCCGATCATCGGCATGGCCATGGGCGCCTACGACGAGCACGTGGAGATGCAGCAGAAGCGCACCCGTGCGGCGTACCTCGGCGAGAAAGCCAGCCTGGACCCGTTCTCGGCCGTGCGCATCGCCAAGGCCTCCAGCGAGATCGACGCCGCCTGGGCGCTCCTGGTCAACAACATCCGCGAGGAGCAGGACTACGTCGCCAAGGGCGAGAAGATCCCGCTCAAGACGCGCCTGAAGGTCCGGCGCGACCAGGTGCTGGGCTCCCAGCGCGCCATCGACGCGATCGACGCGCTCTTCGAGGCCTCCGGTGGTCGGGCGCTGACCAGCGGCACCTACCTCCAGCGCGCCTGGCGCGACGCCCACGCGGGTCGCGTCCACGCCGCCAACGACCCCGAGCGCGCCCTGCAGATGTACGGCGCGCACGAGTTCGGCCACAAGATCGACCCGGGGATGTACTGAGTGTCGACGCAGCTGACCAAGGACGAGGTCCAGCAGTTCGTCTCGGTCAAGACCGAGGCGGCCGGTGACCTGCGGATCGCCTACTACGAGGCCGACAGTCGCACCGACGACAAGGCCGAGCGACTGCCGCTGGTGATGCTGCACGGCGGCGGGCCCGGTGCCTCCTCGTGGTCGAACTTCGGCCCGGCACTGCCCGGCTTCGCCGAGGAGTTCCGCACCATCCTGGTCGACCAGCCCGGCTTCGGCGCCTCGGACAAGCCGCCGGTGGTGGGCAACTACTACCGCTTCTCCGCCGACGCGATCGTGGCGGTCCTCGACGCGCTGGGCATCGAGAAGGTCCACGTGCTCGGCAACAGCCTGGGCGGCGGTACGGCGATGCGCCTGGCGCTGTCCTACCCCGACCGGGTCGGCCGGCTGATCATGATGGGGCCGGGCGGGCTGTCGCTGAACCTCTTCCACGCCGACCCGACCGAGGGCGTCCAGCGCCTGATGGACTTCGGCGCGAACCCGAGCCGCGAGGCCCTGCGGGCGTTCATCTCCACCATGGTGGTCGACCAGTCCCTGGTCACCGACGAGCTGGTCGAGGCGCGCTTCGCCGACGCGACCGCGCCGGGCGCGCAGGACGCGATGCGCTCGATGGGGATGTCGTTCTGGAACCCCGAGACCGCCGAGGACGGCATGCTCTGGCGCGAGGCGCACCGCCTGCGCAAGCACACCCTGCTCACCTGGGGTCGCGAGGACCGGGTCAACCCGCTGGACGGCGCGATGGTGGCCCTCAAGCTGATCCCCAGGGCGCGGCTCCACGTCTTCCCCCACTGCGGCCACTGGGCCCAGATCGAGGCGGCCGAGGAGTTCCGCGAGGTGGCCACCGCCTTCCTCGCACGCCACGTCGAACGGAAGCGCTGACATGACGATCGACATCAAGTCCATGGGCTACGTCCGGGTCAGCAGCACCGACCCGGAGCAGTGGCGCACCTTCGCCGGCAAGGTCCTCGGCCTCGCCGAGGGCCGCGGCCCCCACCCCGACCACCAGTACTGGCGCATCGACGAGGTGTCTGCCCGGCTGGTCGTCGTCCCCGGCGACGTCGACGAGCTGACCTGCGTGGGCTGGGAGGTCGCCGACCACCGCGCCCTGCAGGAGGTGCGCGAGCACCTGCAGAAGGCGGGCGTGGACTTCGAGGACGGCACCCGCGAGGAGCTCGACGAGCGCCGCGTGCAGGAGCTGGTCCGCTTCAGCGACCCCTTCGACAACGTCTTCGAGATCTTCCACGGGATCACCTACGAGTCCCGGCCGATCGTCACGCCGTACGCCGCCAGGTTCGTCACCGGCGACCAGGGCATGGGCCACGTGGTGCTCCCGGTCACCGACGACGTGGAGGCGTTGCGCTTCTACGACGAGGTGCTCGGGTTCCGCCTGCGTGACTCGATGAGCATGCCCGGTGAGTTCGTCGGGAAGGAGCCGGGCTCGAAGGTCTGGCTGCGCTTCCTCGGCGTCAACCCGCGGCACCACTCGCTGGCCTTCCTGCCGATGCCCAACGCCAGCAAGTGCGTGCACATCATGCTCGAGGTCGACGAGCTCGACGACGTGGGCCGTGCCCTGGAGCGGGTGCGCAAGCACAAGGCGCCGCTGTCGGCGACGCTCGGTCGCCACATGAACGACGAGATGGTCTCCTTCTACGTCAAGAGCCCCGCGGGCTTCGACGTGGAGTTCGGCACCGACGGCCTGCGCGTCGAGGACCGCACCTGGGTCGCCCGCGAGTCGACCGCCGTGTCCTACTGGGGCCACGACTTCGGCGGCGGGCAGTAGGCGGGCCGGACGTGCTGGAAGGCATCGAGGTCCCTAGGGTGGCTCGCATGACGCACGACGATGTCCCCGAGGGGATGCGGACCGACGCGCGCGCGACCTGGCCGAGCCCGGAGCTGATCGAGTCGTGGCTCGGCGACTCGATCTTCGACCTGCGCCCCGGCGAGGAGGTCGAGGTCCCGGCCGACGACGAGGAGGCCGTGTCAGCGGCGCGTCGCTTCCGCGACGTGCTCTCGCAGTTCGCCTCCGGCGTGACCGTCGTGACCACGATGAGCGGGGGACTGCCGGTCGGCATGACCTGCCAGTCGTTCTCCAGCGTCTCGCTGGACCCGCCGCTGGTGATGTTCATCCCCGCGAAGACCTCGCGGGCCTGGCCGCTCATCCAGCGGTCCGGGAAGTTCTGCGTCAACATCCTCGCCGAGGACCAGGCGTGGCTGTCCAACCAGATGGCCAGCCGCGGCGCGGACAAGTTCGCGGGAGTCGACTGGACCCCGGCCCCGGTGACGGGCACGCCGCTGCTGCGGGGCACGATCGCGCACCTCGAGTGCAGCATCCACGCCGTGCACGAGGCCGGCGACCACTACGTCGTCATCGGCCGGGTGCTCGGCCTGGAGATCGGCGACGTGGACGACCCGCTGCTGTTCTTCCGTGGTCGCTACGCGACCACGGAGATCCCCACCGACTGACTGCACAGGGCGGCGGCCCGGGCGTTGGGGACCCTGCCCAGCGTGTGCTCAGACGCGGGTGCGTCGCGGGTTGGCGACCATGCCGACCCCGGCGACCGGCCGCACCTCGGTGCCGGCGTGGGACGAAGCGGAGCTGCTGCCGCGGGCGGTGGTGGAGTTCGAGTTCATGCGACGACGCTAGGCCTGCGCAGCCCACACCCGGTCCTCACCCGGGACACCGTTGGTCAACGCCTGGGTGACTGCGGTGTGGGCCGTCCGTGGACGTGCGCGAGCGCTCCCGCTCAGGGCAGTGCGAGTGCGGCGCGGTGCACGTGGGGCGCCCCGAACAGCTGGCCCAGGGCGTGGGCGCGTTTGAGCACCAGGTGGGCGTCGTGCTCCCAGGTGATGGCGATGCCACCGTGCATCTGGACCGTCTCGGCCGCGACCTGGGCGACCGCCTCGGCGACGTAGGACTTCGCCGCGTGCACCAGCTGGGCCGCGTCGGGGGCCTGCGAGGCGACGGCGTACGCCGCTGACCAGGACCCCGAGCGTGACATCTCCAGCTGCACGAGCATGTCGGCCATGCGGTGCTTGAGCGCCTGGAAGGAACCGATCGGGCGGCCGAACTGCACCCGGTCCTTGCTGTAGGCGACCGTCATGTCCAGCCCGCGTTGGGCGCAGCCGACCGACAGGGCGACCGCGCCGAGGGCGCCGACCAGGTGGGCCCGCTCCACCGCCGGTGCGGCCGAGCCGATGCGGGTGGCCGTGGCGACGTCGACCTGCAGGCTGCCCAGGCGCAGGGTCTGGTCCATCGACGGTGTCCAGGAGACCTGGGCCGCGGTCGGGTCGACCTCGTAGAGGTGCTCGCCGTCGGCGGCCACGAGGACGTCGGCGAGGTCCGCGTCGAGGACGGCACTCGCCTGCCCGCCCTCGAGCACGGCGAACGCACCGATCTCACCGGCAGCCAGCCGTGGCAGCAGGCGTGCGGCCGCGTCGTCGTCGGCTCCGGCGAGGACCGCTTCGGCCGTGACGAGGGACGACAGGGCGGGCACCGGGGCGAGCGCACGGCCGATCTCCTCGAGGACCAGGACCGACTCCACGAGGGTGGCGCCGACGCCGTCGTGCTCCTCGGGGACCGCCAGTGCCGCGACGCCGATCTGCTCGCACAGCACCTGCCACAGGTCGGCGTCGAAGCCGGCCTCGGACGCGATCGCGGTGCGCACTGCGCCGCTGTCGCTGCGCTTGGCCAGCAGCGACCGCACGGTCGCGACCAGCTCGGTCTGCTCCTCGGAGAGGGAGAGGTCCATCGTCGTCCTCAGTCCAGGCCGAGCTGCTGAGCCAGCCGGCCGCGGTGGAAGTCGGGGGTGCCCCAGGCCGTGACCAGGGCGCGGATCTTGGTCAGCCACACCGACAGGTCGAACTCGGCGGTGTAGCCGATGGCGCCGTGCACCTGCAGGCCGACCCGGGAGGCGAGGTACGCCGCGTCCCCGGCCGCGAGCTTGGCCGCGGAGACGTCGATCTCACCGAGGGCGGCGCCGTGGACGAGCGGCCGTGCGAAGTCGAGCGCGATGCGCACGTCGGCCAGCGCGTGCTTGATCGCCTGGTACGAGCCGATCTGACGACCGAACTGGGTGCGCTGCTTGACGTAGTCCACCGAGTCGGCGAGCACCCGCTCGCCGGCACCGAGCAGCTGGGCGGCGGTGGCCAGGACGGCCAGGTCGATCGCCTCCCGGTGGGGCTCGCCGGCGCCCTCGACGCGGAAGAGGCGGCGTGTGCGGTCGACCGAGGTGACCTGCTCGCCCACCCCCGTGGCGGGGGTCGCTCCGACGTACACCTCGTCGGCGACGTCGGCGTCCAGGGCGTACGGCACGTGCGGCGGCAGCGCCACCGTCGCCACGCCCTCGACCTCGCGGCCGAGGGCGATCGGCAGGTACGCCGCGGACTCCACCCACGGGCCGGGGACGGCGTGCCGACCCAGTGCCTCGAAGGCGATGGCGACCTCGACGGGCGAGGCGTCGGTGGCCAGCGACAGCACCCCCAGGTCCGAGAGTCGCTTCCACAGGCCGAGGCCGGGGGCGTGGTCGCCCTCGGCCCAGGCGCGGGCGGCGGCCACCGTGCCCGCGCCGGAGAGCAGGGACTCCAGGGCGGCGGCGAAGTCGCGCTGGTCCTCGTCGAGCTCGAACCTCACTTGGCTGCCTCCTTCGGCTGGCCCTTGGGCTCGCGGGGAAGGCCCAGGATGCGCTCCGCCACGATGTTGCGCTGGATCTCGTTGGTGCCGGCGTAGATGGGCCCCGACAGCGAGAACGTGTAGCCGTCGAGCCACGGTGACTCGACCTCGGCCTCGGCGCCGAGGATGTCGAGCGCGGTCTCGTGCAGGGCCACGTCGAGCCCGGACCACCACACCTTGTTGACCGAGCCCGCGGCCCCCATGTCGCCGCCGGCGGCGAGCCGGGTGACGGTGCCCCAGGTGTAGAGACGGTAGGCCTGCGCGCGCACCCAGGCGTCGACGACGCGGTCCGTGACCTGGCCACGGTGCGTGCTGCCGTGCAGGTCGATGAGCCGGTCGACGGCGGCGGTGAACCGGCCGGGGGAGCGCAGCGAGAGGCCGCGCTCGTTGCCGGCGGTGCTCATCGCGACCCGCCAGCCGTCACCCACGCCACCGAGCACGTCGGCGTCGGGGACGAAGACGTCCTCGAAGAAGATCTCGGCGAAGCCGGCCTCGCCGTCCAGCTGGGCGATCGGGCGCACCGTGATGCCCTCGGCGTCGAGCGGGAAGAGGAAGTAGGTCAGGCCCGCGTGCTTCTGGGCCTGCGGGTCGGAGCGGAAGAGCCCGAAGCCCCAGTGAGCCAGGGCCGCCCGCGAGGACCAGGTCTTCTGACCGTTGAGGACCCAGCCGCCGCGCTCGTCGTCGCGCCGGGCGGTCGAGCGCAGCGACGCCAGGTCGGAGCCGGCCTCCGGCTCGGACCAGCACTGCGCCCAGATCCGCTCGCCGGTCGCCATCGACGGCAGGAAGCGCTGCTGCTGCTCGGGGGTGCCGTGCTCGAAGATGATCGGCGCCAGCAGGAAGATGCCGTTCTGGGAGACGCGACCGGGCGCGCCGGCGCGGTAGTACTCCTCCTCGAAGATCACCCACTCCACGAGCGAGGCCTCGCGACCGCCGAACTCACGCGGCCAGGAGACGACCGAGAAGCGGGCCTCGGCGAGCTTCTTCTCCCACTCCTGGTGCAGCACCCACCCCTCGGGGGTGTCCATCGACGGCAGCGGCTCGGCCGGCACGTGCGCCGCCAGCCACTCCCGGGCCTCGGCCTGGAAGGCCTGCTCGGACTCGGACAGGGTCAGATCCATCAGCGGAGATCCTTCTTCAGCACCTTGCCGGACAGGTTCCGCGGGAGCGCGCCCGTGAACTCGACCTGTCGCGGCACCTTGAAGTTCGCCAGGTGCTCCCGGGCGAACGCGGTCACGTCGTCGGCGGTCAGCGCTTCGCCGGCGGGGGAGTCGGCGCGGACGACGAAGGCCTTGCCGACCTCGCCCATCCGCTCGTCCGGCACGCCGACGACGGCGACGTCCGCGAGCCCCTCGAGCCTCATGAGCGACTGCTCGACCTCGGCGGGGTAGACGTTGAACCCGCCGGAGATGTACATGTCCTTGAGCCGGTCGGTGATCCGCAGGTTGCCCGCGTCGTCGAGCACGCCCACGTCGCCGGTGTGCAGCCAGCCGTCGGAGTCGATCGCCTCGGCCGTGGCCTCGGGGTCGTCGAGGTAGCCGAGCATCACGAAGTCGCCGCGGACCAGCAGCTCGCCGCTGCCATCATCGGCGGGGGCGGCGATCCGGGTCTCCATGCCAGGGATGGCACGACCGCAGGTGCTGGCCACCAGCTCGGCGGGGTCGCCGTCGCGGGCCATCGTCACCACCACCGCCTCGGTCATGCCGAAGGCCGTCACGACCTGGTCGATGCCCAGGCCCTCCGGAGCGGCGGCCCGCATCCGCTCGATCAGCACGACCGGGACGACGGCGGCGCCGGTGACCGCGAGGCGGAGGCTCGAGAGGTCGCGCCCCTCCCGACCCGGAGCGCCGAGCAGGGACTGGTAGATCGTCGGTGCGCCCGGCAGGACGGTGATCTGCTCGGTCTCGATGAGCCGCATCGTCTCGTCGAGGTCGAAGGTCGCCATCGGGTAGAGCGTGGCGCCGGTGAGCAGCCCGACGAGGATGCCGATCTTGTAGCCGAAGGAGTGGAAGAACGGGTTGACCACGAGGTAGCGGTCGTCCTGGCGGACCCCGCCCAGCTCGGCCCACGCCCGCGCCACGCCGATCGACTGGTGGTGCGCGCTCATGGCGCCCTTGGGCTGGCCGGTGGTGCCGGAGGTGAAGAGGATGTCGGCCACGTCGCCGGCCGCGATGCCCGTCGCCACGTGGTCCAGGGCGTCGTCGGGGTCGTCCTCCACGGTGTGGAGGTGCGCCAGCTCGACGACCTCGCGCACCGACGGGAGTGGGCTGGCCGCGCGGAGGTCGGTGATTTGGGTGCGCCCGAGGAAGCCGTCGGCGACCATGACCAGCACCGCGTGGGTACGGTCGACCAGCGCCGCGACCTCGGTGCCGGTGTAGCGGGAGTTGGCCGGGACGAGCACGCCACCGGCGTACGACGTGGCGAGGGCGGCGACCACCCAGTCGATGCTGTTGGGCCCCCACACCACGACCCGGCCGCCCGGCTCGAGCCCGCGCTCACGGAAGCCGGCCGCGGTCCGTCGGACACGCTCGAGGAGGCCGGCGTAGGACAGCGACGTGCTGCCCTCGACGTACGCCGGGTGGTCGCCGAAGCGCGTCGCGGCGGCCCGGAGGACCGCCGGGATGGTCTGCTCTTCCTCGACGCTGATCGCGATCACCTCTCACTCAACCAAGCAAGTGCTTGGTAGGGTAGCACCCGTGGACATGGGTTACTCAGCAGCGGACGAGGCGTTCCGCGCCGACGTGCGCGCCTTCCTCGAGGACCACCTGGCCGGCGAGTGGAAGTCGCTGCGCGGGCTCGGCGGCCCCGGGCGCGACCACGAGGCGCTCGACGAGCGCCTGGAGTGGAACCGCTTCCTCGCCCGCGAGGGCTGGACCTGCGTCGGCTGGCCCACCGAGCACGGCGGTCGCGGGCTCAGCCTGTGGCAGCAGGTGGTCTTCCACGAGGAGTACGCCCGTGCCAACGCCCCCGCGACGGTCAACCACCTCGGGGAGCAGCTGCTCGGTCCAACCCTCATCGCCTTCGGCACCGATGCCCAGCGCGCCCGCTTCCTCGAGCCGATCCGGAACGTCGAGGAGCTCTGGGCGCAGGGCTACTCCGAGCCGAACGCCGGCTCCGACCTCGCCAACGTCCAGACCCGCGCCCGGCTCTCCGACGACGGCTCGCAGTGGGTGATCGACGGCCAGAAGGTGTGGACGTCCAACGCGCACTTCTCCCAGTGGGTCTTCGTCGTCGCCCGCACCGAGCCCGGGTCGCAGCGCCACCAGGGGCTCAGCTTCCTGCTCGTCCCGATCGACCAGCCCGGTGTCGAGGTCCGGCCGATCGAGCAGCTGACCGGCGGCTCGGAGTTCAACGAGGTCTTCTTCACCCGCGCCGTCACCGACGCCGACCTGGTGGTCGGCGAGGTCGGCAAGGGCTGGGGCGTGGCGATGGGCCTGCTCGGGTTCGAGCGCGGCGTGTCGACCCTCGGCCAGGTCGTCGGTTTCCAGCGCGAGCTCGCCCTGGTCTGCGAGCGGGCCCGGGCCAACCGTGCGATCGACGACCCCGTGCTGCGCGACCGGCTCGCGTCCCTGCAGGCCGAGCTCACCGTGATGCGCGCCAACGGCATCCGGGGACTTTCCGCCGTGACCGGAGGCGAGGACTCCGCGGCCGGTGGTGGGGCCGGCTCGATCTTCAAGATCGTCTGGGGCAACTGGCACCAGCGCCTCGGCGAGGTCGCCATGGACGTGATGGCCGCCGACGGCCTGCTGCAGGTCCCGCACGACCGTGGCGCCGCGGGCTACGAGCTCGACGAGCTGCAACGACTCTTCCTCTTCGCCCGCGCAGACACCATCTACGGCGGCAGCGACGAGGTGCAGAAGAACATCCTGGCCGAGCGCGTGCTCGGCCTTCCTCGCGAGCCCAAGGGAGCCTGACGCATGACCGCGACCCGACCTGAGCAGCCGACCCCGGCGTACGTCCCTCCCCACGACCTGTTGCGCGACAAGGTGGTCGCCGTGACGGCGGGCGCCGGCGCGGGCATCGGCGCCGCGGTCGTGCGCCGGGTGCTGGAGGAGGGCGCCAAGGCGGTCGTCTTCTCCGACACCCACGAGCGTCGCCTCGCCGAGGCCGAGGCCGCGTTGGCCGAGGAGTTCGGCGCCGACCGCGTGCGCCAGCTGGTGTGCGACGTGACCCAGGAGTCCGACGTCCAGGCGATGCTCGACGTCGCCGACGAGCTCGGCGGCGTGGACGTGATGATCAACAACGCCGGCCTGGGCGGCACCACCTCGGTGCTCGAGATGACCGACGAGCAGTGGCTCAAGGTCCTCGACATCACCCTCAACGGCGCATTCCGGTGCGTGCGCGGTGCCGGTCAGCGGATGGTCGCCAACGGCACCCGCGGCGTCATCGTCAACAACGCCTCGGTGATCGGCTGGCGGGCCCAGGAGGGCCAGGCCCACTACGCCGCCGCCAAGGCCGGCGTGATGGCGCTGACCCGGTGCTCGGCCCTCGACCTCGCGCCGCACGGCATCCGCGTCAACGCGGTGAGCCCGTCGCTGGCGATGCACCCGTTCCTGGAGAAGGTCACCTCGCCCGAGCTGCTGCACGAGCTCAAGCAGCGCGAGGCCTTCGGGCGGGCGGCCGAGCCGTGGGAGGTCGCCAACGTGATGGTCTTCCTGGCCAGCGACTACTCCTCCTACCTCACCGGCGAGGTCGTCTCGGTGAGCAGCCAGCATGCCTGAGCAGGCCGGCGGCGCAGCGGCGTCGACCGCGGGAGCCAGCCGGCGCGAGGAGCTGCTGCGGATCGCGGCCGACCTCTTCGCGACCAAGGGCTTCCGCAACACCACCGTCCGCGACATCGCGGACGCCGCCGGCATCCTCTCTGGCAGCCTCTACCACCACTTCGACTCCAAGGAGTCGATGGTCGACGAGCTCATGCGCACCTTCCAGGCCGAGCTGTTCGCGGCGTACGACGACATCCTGGCCAGTCCCGACGACGCCCGTTCCAAGCTCGAGCGGGCGGTGCGGCTGTCGTTCGAGACGATCGAGCGCCGCGGTGCCGAGGTGGCGATCTTCCAGAACGAGGCCGCGACCCTGGGCCAGCTCGAGCGCTTCGGCTACCTCGCCGAGCGCAACCGGCAGTCCCGCGACGTGTGGGTCAGCCTGCTCACCGAGGGCGTCGAGACCGGGGCGCTGCGCGCCGACCTCGACATCACCCTGACCTACCGCTTCATCCGCGACACCGTGTGGGTGGCCGTGCGGTGGTACCGCCCCGGCGGGCCGCACACCACCACCGCCGTCGCCGACCAGTACCTCACCATCCTGCTCGACGGAATCGCGAAGGACCACGACCATGCCTGAGGCCTACATCATCGACGCCGTCCGCACCCCGGTCGGCAAGCGCGGAGGAGCGCTGGCGGGGGTCCACTCCGCCGACCTCGGCGGCATCATCCTGTCGGCGCTGATGCGCCGCACGGGCGTGGACCCGGGTGCCGTCGACGACGTCATCATGGGCTGCTGCGACACGATCGGCTCGCAGGCCGGCGACGTGGCCCGCTCGGCCTGGCTGGTCGCGGGGCTCCCCGCCCACGTGCCGGGCGTGACCATCGACCGACAGTGCGGCTCCTCGCAGCAGTCGGTGCATTTCGCCGCGCAGGGCGTCATGTCCGGCACCCAGGACCTCGTGGTCGCCGGCGGCCTGCAGAACATGTCGGCCATCCCGATCTCCGCGGCCATGCTGGTGGGCCAGCAGTACGGCTTCACCACCCCGTTCGCGGAGTCGCCGGGCTGGCAGGAGCGCTTCGGCGACCAGGAGGTCTCGCAGTTCCGCTCCGCCGAGATGATCGCGGAGAAGTGGGACGTCAGCCGCGAGGACATGGAAGAGTTCGCCCTGGCCTCGCACCAGCGCGCGCTCGCCGCGATCTCCGAGGGCCGCTTCACCGGTGAGATCGAGCCGGTGACCCTGCCCGACGGCACCGTCTTCGACACCGACCAGTGCCCGCGCGACACCTCGCTGGAGAAGATGGCCGGACTGCAGCCCTTGGCCCCCGGCGGGCGGATCACCGCGGCGGTCGCCTCGCAGATCTGCGACGCCTCCTCGGCGATGCTCATCGCCTCCGAGGCGGCGGTGAAGGAGCACGGGCTCACCCCGCGCGCCCGCATCCACCACCTCTCGGTGCGCGGCGACGACCCGGTGTGGATGCTCACCGGCCCCATCCCCGCGACGAAGCACGCCCTGGAGCGCACCGGGCTCTCGATCGAGGACATCGACCTCTTCGAGTGCAACGAGGCCTTCGCCTCGGTCGTGCTGGCCTGGATGAAGGAGACCGGCGCACCTCACGACAAGGTCAACGTCAACGGCGGCGGCATCTCCCTGGGCCACCCGATCGGCGCGACGGGCACCCGCCTGATGACCACCATGCTGAACGAGCTCGAGCGCACCGGGGGCCGCTACGGCCTCCAGACCATGTGCGAGGGCGGCGGCCAGGCCAACGTCACGATCATCGAGCGCCTCTGACCCACCGCCGAGAGGTCGCTGGCGCACGGCCGAGAGGTCGCTGGCGCACGGCCGAGAGGTCGCTGGCGCACGGTCGAGACGTCGCTCGCGCACGCGTGGGGTCAGCCGGCCTGCGGCTCCAGCCACCACGGGCTCGTGTAGGCGACGCCCAGGTCGTTGCACGGGTGCCCGTCGGGACCGGGGGAGGCATTGGGCTCGTCAGGGTCGGAGATTCGCACCAGCATCCAGTCGCCGTCCTCGACGTCGACCTTCACCCGGAAGTCGAGCACCGGTCCGACGTCGAACGGGACCACCTTGACGACCTCGGGGGCATCGACGCCCGGTCGCAGGACCTGGGCGTGCAACCTGCGACCTCGCCACGCCCGGTCACGAGCCAGGTCGAGGCGCACCCTCAGGACGTTGCGGTCCTTGGTGATCGGGATGGTCGAGCCCATCGGTCGTCTCCGTCCGTCCTTGAGCTCCGCGGTGGCGTCGAGTCGCAGGCCCGACGTTCGCGTGGCGAAGAAGCGGCGCCGCTTCATGGCCCGCTTCACCCCGCCTCGCGTGTGGTGGGTGACCCACAGGCCCGTGCGGCCCTTGCCCTCCGGGAAGCCCCAGTCGGTGCCGTGCTCGTCAGTGACGCCGGCGATCCCGGTGCGCCAGCCGACGTTGAGGCAGGCGCACAGCGGGCTGGACTTGCCGTCGGCCCAGCCTTCGAAGAGGTAGTCGTCGCCGCGGTTGAACATCTCCAGGCTGACGATCCGGTCACGCATCCGCTCGTCGTAGTGGAACTCCTGGAAGCGACCGGGCTCGCGGCCCGGGTGGTTGAAGCCGGCCAACCCGTCCGCACCCCCGTCGAGCACGAGACCGGGCTCGCGGGCCAACCAGTCCAGCAACGGCTGCATGACGCCTGCCTGGAGCACGTCAACGTAGTGCTCGGTGAACCACACGTTGACGTGGCCCAGCAGCGGCTCGGACCACTCGAAGCCGCGGATCGCGGTGAAGGCCCCGTCGGTGTTGGCCGCGTCGGCGTACGCCTTGGTCTGCGCCCAGTCGCCCTGGTGGATTCCAGCGAGCTGCTTGTACTCCGGCGGGAGCAGACCGGCGAGCACCTCGCCCAGGACGTTGTCGCTGATCGTGGCGTGGTCGGTCAGGGCCGCGACGTCGAGACCGGCCGCCCGCATCGAGTCGAAGGCGAGCGCCGGGTCCCCATCGCCGTCGGACATCAGGGTGTGGTTGTGCAGGTCGGCGTGCACCAGGTGCGTGCCGCGGGTGATTCGGCTCGTGCGCGACGCGCCTCGGCCGGGCGCTGCGTCACTCGAGAGCGCCGTGCCCGTCACAGCGCCCACCCCGCCGGCGGCCAGCAGCAGGCCGCCGCCCGCCTGCACGAAGGTACGTCGGCTCGTCGGGCCGGTCGGGACCCGCAGCGGCCGGGGCTCGCCGCCGTCGGCGTGGGAGTGGTGGTGTCCGTCGGTGCACATGGCCTGATCAACGCACCACTGCGACGTCCGTCGGCGACGGCTCGGTGAACGTCCGGCGACCGGTGGGCGGCGACTCGTGGGAGGGCCCGCGTGGGATAGGTTCGCGGACGTGATCGCCCTGCCTGCCCACGGCTTCGTGATGCTCTCGATGCCCAAGTGCGCGTCGACGACGCTGGTCACCAGTCTCAAGGGGCACGCCGAGATCCTGATGCGGGTCAACCCGAAGCTCAAGCACATGAACTGCCGCACCTTCACCAAGCGGATGGTGCCGGTGCTGGCGGGCGCGGGCTACCAGCGCAGCGACTACGAGCTGGTCACGCTCTACCGCGAGCCGGTGTCGTGGCTGGAGTCGTGGTGGCGCTACCGCCAGCGCCCGGCCCTGGCCGAGAGGAACGACGGCAAGTGGACCGGTGAGGTCTCCTTCGAGGAGTTCGTCGTCGCCCACATCGAGGGCCGCCCCGGCGCCATCAACGGCCGCCAGGCACGGTTCGTCTCCCTCGACGACACCCTGGCGATCGGGGTCGACCGGATCTTCGCGCTCGAGCGCCCCGACGCCTGGCAGGGCTACATCGACCGGCGGCTGGGCCGCGAGGTCGAGGTCGTCACCAAGAACTGGTCGACCTCGCAGGCCCTCCCCGAGCTCTCGCCCGACACCCGGTCACGCCTGACCGAGCACTACCGCGCCGAGTACGACATATGGCAGCACCTGCTCGACAACGACGGCGAGTGGGCGCCGCCGCAGGGGTACGTGCCGGGCGGCTGAGCCGCCCGGCCGACCAGCACCCTCAGACGACGTACGACGCCGCGCGACCCAGCTCCTGCGCGGCACCCGTGACCACGCGGTCGATGAGCTCCTCGCAGGTCGGCAGGTCGTCGATCATGCCGACGACCTGGCCGGAGGCGAGGACACCCGCCGAAGTGTCGCCCTCGACCAGACCGGCCTTGAGCATGGTCGGCGTGTTGGCGGCCAGCGCCATCTGCCCCAGCGTGCGACCCGAGGCCTTCTTCATGGCGCGGCCGTCCTTGGCCAGACCGAGCCACGACATGCCGGAGTCCTTCTTGAACTCCAGGGTCCGCCTGGCGGTGGGTGCGAGCCGGCGCAGGCGCGAGGTCTCCTCGACCTCCTCGACCAGCCCGGTGCGCAGCATCCGGTGCGGCATGCCGTCGACCTTGGCGGTGACGACCGTGTCGGTGAGGCCGCGCTCGAGGTAGAGCTGCTTCACGGCGTCCGGGACCGCGGAGTCCTGGGTCAGCAGGAAGCGGGTGCCCATGCCGACCGCGGCGGCGCCGTACGACAGCGCTGCCGCGAGGCCGCGGCCGTCGAAGAAGCCGCCCGCCGCGACGACGGGGATGTCGCTGCCGACGCTGGCGAGCGCGTCGAGGACCGACGGGAGCAGCAGGGTGGTCGGGACGGGGCCGGTGTGGCCGCCGCCCTCGCCGCCCTGGACCATCACCGCGTCGGCGCCCCAGCCGGCGACCTTGATCGCGTGCTTGGCCGCACCGATGGAGGGCATCACGACGATGCCGTGGTCCTTCAGGCGCGTGACCAGCTCCGGCTTGGGCTGCAGGGCGAAGGACGCGACCTTGACCCCGTGCTCGATGAGCAGCTCGACCCGCTGCGGAGCGTCGCTGGCGTCGGCGCGCAGGTTGACGCCGAAGGGGGCGTCGGTGCGGCCCTTGACCTCGACGATCGCCTTCTCGAGCTCCTCGTAGGACATCGTGGCGCTGGCCAGGATGCCCAGGCCGCCGGCGTTGGCGGTGCCGGAGACCAGACGGGCGCCGGAGACCCAGCCCATGCCGGTCTGCACGACGGGGTGCCGGACCCCGACCAGGTCGGTGAACGGCGTACGGATCTGCTGCTCGATCATCGCGGGGCCTCCGGTCGGGGGACCTCCTTGAAGCGCAGGCCCTTGGGGTCCAGCACCTCGCGGATGACCAGCAGCTCCTCGGTCGTGGGCACCCGGGTCACGGGCACGTCGGAGTCGGCGCCGTCGACGTGGATCTCGCAGCCGCTGGCCTCGCGCACCTGGTCGACGGTGACGCCGGGGTGCACCGAGAGCAGCCGCAACGTGCGTTCGGGGCCGTTGACGTCGAGGACGCCGAGGTTGGAGACGACGCGGTGGATGTCGTTGAAGCGGGCGGCGCCGGCCGCCGCCGCCCGCGAGGGTCCGACCCCCGAGACGATGTCGACGGCCTCGACGAAGACGCGGGGGGAGTGCCGGGGCACCCAGTACGACGTCCGGTTGTTGACCGTGTTGCCCGGCGCGCCCCGCGAGCCGAGCAGCTGGCGCTTGGGCTGGGCGAAGTCGCCGATGGCCGAGATGTTCTGGTTGCCGTGCCGGTCGATCTGGGTGGCACCCATCATCACGTGGCGCTTGCCGTAGGCGACGACGTCGAAGACCTTGCGGAAGGGGATCCAGCCCTCGACCTTGTCGGCCTTCGCGAACAGCGGCGGCACCCCGGCGAGGAACAACGCCTCGCCGTCGGAGATGACCAGGTCGGGGTTGGAGGTCAGCTTGGCCAGCCGGACCCCGAGCATCGGCAGCATGCCCATCGGGCTGGCGAAGATCTCGCCGTCGTCCTTGAACGCGTCGGCGATCGCGGCCGCGCAGACGTCGGCGGTGGTGATGTCGGTCGTCTCGCTCATGCCTGCTCCTCCTGGAACGCCGCGACGGCCGCCTGGTAGGCAGCCTCGTCACCGGTCAGGAACCGGTCGTGGAACGCCTGCCAGTCCTCCTCGGACCCGCCGGCGGCAGCGGCGTACGCCCGCTGGAACCTCTCGTCGCGCTCGTAGTCGGGCGTGCAGGTGGTGAAGTGTGCGCCGTTCGGCGTCTCGACGACGCCGCTGACCATCATCCGGTTGAGCAGCAGCCTCTGGACCGGGGTGTCGTGGCTCAGGCCGGCGGTGTCGACGACCTGCTCGCAGCTGACGTACGCGCGGTCGGCGGCCATGCAGAACAGGTCGTCGAAGTACGGGTCGGGGCCGAGGTACGTCGCGTTGCCGTGCTGGTCGGCGCGGTTCATGTGGACCAGGGCGACGTCGAGGCGCAGCGCAGGCACGGCGACGAGGGTCTCGTGGCCGAACCCCTCGTCGTACGGGCTCTCGATGGTCTTGATCCACGGGTTGTTGACCAGGACGTCGGAGCCCAGGCCGGCCCGCATCGGCAGGAACGGCAGGCGCTGGGCCGCGGCCTGGAGGCCGGTGTTGAACATCCCTTCGTCGAGCTCGACGACCTCGGGGATGGTGCCCTCCTGGCGGGCCTTCTGGAAGTTCGGCTCCAGGGGCACCGAGTCGAGGGAGACGAAGGCGTAGACCAGCTTGCGGACCTTGCCGGCGCGGGTGAGCAGGCCGACGTCGGCGCCGCCCCAGCTGACCAGGGTGAGGTCCTTGAGGTCCGAGCGGTAGATCGCGCGGACCAGGGCCATCGGCTTGCGCCGCGGACCCCAGCCGCCGATGCCGATGGTCATGCCGTCCTCGAGGGTGTCGACGACCTCGTCGATCGACATCCGCTTGTCGCGTGGGCCCTTCACTTCTTGCTCTTCTCCGTTCCTGCGAACTCGTCTCGCAGCTCGTCGGCCACCCCGGCGAGGTTCAGCTCGAAGGTGAACCCCTGCTCGAAGCGGTAGCTCTTGTTGACGTCGACCGGGTCGATCCCGTTGAGCGCCTCCTTGGCGGCGCGGATGACCCGGGTGTCCTTGCTCGCGATGTCGGTCGCGACCCGCAGCGCTGCGTCCATCAGCTCCTCGCGCGGCACGGTCTCGAGGACCGAGCCGAACTGCACGAGGTCGACGGCCTTGATGGTGCGGGCGGTGAAGTAGAGGGTCCGCAGCATGTGCGGGGGCACGAGCCGCGCCATGTGGGTGGCGGCGCCCAGGGCGCCCTGGTTGACCTCAGGGACGCCGAAGTAGGCGTCGTCGCTGGCCACGATGCAGTCGGCGTTGCCGACCAGGCCGACACCGCCGCCGACACAGAAGCCGTTGACCGCCGCGATGACCGGCACCGAGCACTCGTAGACCGCCTTGAACGCGGCGTAGCAGCCCTTGTTCGCGCCGATGAGCGCGTCGAAGCCGCTGGTGTGCTGCATCTCCTTGATGTCGACGCCCGCGTTGAAGCCGCGGCCCTCGGCGCGCAGGACCACGACCTTGGTGTCCATGTCGGCGCTGGCCTCGGCGAGCGCCGCAGCGACGTCGAACCAGCCCTGCACGGTGAGGGCGTTGACGGGAGGGTGCTCCATCGTCACGACGCGGATGCCGTCGTCGCGGAGCTCGGAGGTGATGGTCATGGGGCTCCTGCAGGTCGGTGGTCGAGCTTCTGGCTCTCGGCGGTCGAGCCGCTGGCTCTCGGCGGTCGAACCTGTCGAGGCCCAACCAAGCAAGTGCTTGGTAGGGTAGCAGCATGGCGCTCTCGCTGGACCTGACCGGGAAGGTCGTCCTCGTCACCGGAGGCACCCGCGGCATCGGCCGCGGGATCACGTCGGCGTTCCTGCAGGCGGGTGCTCACGTGGTGACCTGCTCGCGGTCGGAGGTCGAGCCGGTCCCCGGCAGCACGCACCGGGTCTGCGACGTGCGCGACGCCGAGGCGGTGACGGCCCTCGTCGACGAGGTCGTGGCCGAGCACGGTCGGCTCGACGTGCTGGTCAACAACGCCGGGGGAGCGCCGTCGACCGACGCGGCCACCGCGTCGCCGCGCTTCCACGACAAGATCCTCGCGCTCAACCTGAGTGCCCCGCTGGTCCTCGCGCAGGCCGCGAACCGGGTGATGCAGGAGCAGGGGAGCGGCGCGATCGTCAACATCTCCTCGATCTCCGCGCACCGCCCGGCGCCGACCATCGCCGCGTACGGCGCCGCGAAGGCCGGCCTGGACTCGCTCACGCGCTCGCTGGCGATGGAGTGGGGCCCGCGGGTGCGCGTCAACGCCATCGACGTCGGGCTCTGCCGCACCGAGCAGACCGACGACCACTACGGCGACGACGCCCGGGTCGCCGCGATCGAGGCCACCATCCCGCTGGGTCGGATGGCGACACCGACCGAGGTGGGCAACGTGGCCGTCTTCCTGGCCAGCGACCTGGCGTCGTACGTCTCCGGCGCGCGGGTCACTTGCGACGGCGGCGGCGAGCCGCCCGTCTTCCTGCACATCTGAACCACCGACATCCCAAGGAGTCCCTGTGTCCTCTCTCCTCGCCGGTCGCGTCGCGATCGTCACCGGTGCCGGTCGCGGCATCGGTCGCGCCCACGCCCTCGAGCTCGCCCGGCACGGCGCCGCGGTGGTCGTGAACGACTACGGCGTGTCGCTGGCCGGTGAGGACACCGGCGAGACGCCGGCCGAGTCGGTGGTCGCCGAGATCGAGGCGGCGGGCGGCCGGGCCGTGGTCAACACCGCCGACGTCGCCGACTGGGAGCAGGCGGCAGCGATGGTGCAGCAGGCCGTCGAGACGTTCGGCGGGTTGGACATCCTCGTCAACAACGCCGGCTTCGTGCGTGACCGGATGCTGGTCAACACCTCCGAGGAGGAGTGGGACGCGGTCATCCGGGTGCTGCTGAAGGGGCACTTCGCACCGCTGCGGCACGCCGGCTCCTACTGGCGCGACGAGTCCAAGGCCGGTCGTCCGCGGGCGGCGCGGGTCATCAACACCTCGTCCGGTGCCGGGCTGCAGGGCTCGGTCGGCCAGTCGGCGTACTCCGCTGCGAAGGCTGGCGTGGCCGGCCTGACCCTGGTGGCGGCGCAGGAGCTGGGTCGCTACGGCGTGACGGTCAACGGCATCGCGCCGGTCGCGAAGACCCGGATGACCGAGGGCGCGTTCGACACCTCCGCGATGGCGCTGCCCGAGGACAACTCGCCGATCGTCGCGTGGCTGGCTTCCGAGGACGCCGGCGACGTGACGGGCCGGATGATCGAGATCGACGGCTCCGTCATCACGCTGGAGAACGGCTGGTCGCACGGGGAGTCCCGCGACGCCGGTGGTCGATGGTCCGCCGCCGACGTCGGCCCCGCACTGCGCGAGATGATCGCCGCCGCTCCCGACCCGGAGCCTGTGTACGGGGCGTGAGCGGGGACGGCGGCGCGTGAGGTTCATCGGCTCCCCGATGAACCTCACGCTGCGCCGATGCAGGTGTGTCGGGGGTCCGTGAGATTGCTCCACGTACCTGTGTGAGCTTCGTCGGCGCGCCGATGAAGCTCACGGTGCACCCATGCAGGTGTGTTTGGGGCCCGTGAGCATGGCGATGACTGGTGTCAGGCGGCCGGTCGAGCCCATCGTGACTGCAGCCGGGCGACGAAGGAGTCCGGGTGCTCGAGGTCCCACCAGGTCATGCGGAGCACGGTCCAGCCCTCGTCGCGCATGCGGTCCTCTCGGAGCTTCTCGCGCACCACGGCTTGCTCGATGGTCTCCCCGGGCCTGCGGAGGCGGTGGTACTTCGTCATCCCGTCGAACTCGACGATGAGTCGCTGCCCGGGCCAGGCGAAGTCGACACGTCCGATGAATGCGCCCGTCTCGTCGCGGATCTCGAGCTGGAGGACGGGCGTCGCCAGACCGTGGTCCTGGAACAGCAGGCGCGCCCGCGACTCACCGACACTCTCACTGCCGACTTGGGACTGGTCCACCTTCAGGAGGACGTCGAGGTGGGCAGACCACTGCTGCCGCCTGCCCAAGGACAGAGCGAGCTCTGCCTTCGTCACCAGGCCCGTGTGCAGGAAGTGATCCAGGAGCGCCACGGCGGGGGAGCGGGGGAGCACCGCGGCTGCGTCAAGTGCGGTGCGGACTGGCGTGGTGATCCAGTGCTCGTCAAGCCGCCTCACGTCATGGACGTCGCAACGCCCTTGGTGGTGGTGCACCGACGCCTGACGTCGCTCACCGGCCGAGTACAGGTCGGTGAGGTGTACGTACTTGAGGGGGATGGCCCAGTCGGGTGCGCCGTACGCCATCGCCGCGCTGGTGTGCGAGAGGGCGACGTCGTCTCCGTACATCTGCAGCACTCCTCGTGCCAGCATCAGGTGCCGTTGAGGAGGTGGGGCCGCCTCCCAGCGCGTCGGGTCGACGTACACGCCGTGGCGAACCCTGAGCAGCGACCCTGCCCGCCGCAGCCTGAGGATGGCTTGGTCGTGGACCCCTGCGGCCACCAGGTCGCGGCGCAGCGTGACGCCGTGCTCGTCGAAGAGGTGCTCGATCATGCGCCCAGCATGGGAGCCGGCGCGGATCGCCGCAGCCGGTCATCCACAGGCGCCTGCGAGCGAGGCCTGCGAGGTGCGTCGGCGCCCCGCTGAACCTCACGCCGCACCGATGAAGCTGCGTCCGGCCTCCGTGAGGTTCATCGGGGCGCCGATCAACCTTCCAGCGCGGCGACCCCTCAGAGCCGCTCGATCACGGTCCCGGTCGCCATGGCACCACCGGCGCACATCGAGATCAGGGCGGTGGAGGCGTCGCGGCGCTCGAGCTCGTGCAGGGCGGTGGTGATGAGGCGGGTGCCGGTGGAGCCGACGGGGTGGCCGATGGCGATGGCGCCGCCGTTGACGTTGACCTTGTCCATGTCGACCTCGTGCTCGCCGGCCCACGAGAGCACGACCGAGGCGAAGGCCTCGTTGACCTCGAACAGGTCGAAGTCGGAGATCGACATGCCGGTGCGGTCGAGCACGCGGCGGGTGGCGTCGACCGGGCCGTCGAGGTGGAAGTACGGGTCGGAGCCGACCAGGCAGTGCGTGACGATCCGGGCGCGGGGCTTCAACCCCAGCGAGGCGGCGAGGTCGGAGTCCATCAGCAGCACCGCGGAAGCGCCGTCGGAGATCTGGGAGGAGGTGCCGGCGGTGTGCATGCCGTCGGGCAGCACCGTGCGCAGTCCCGACAGTCCCTCGAGCGTGGTGTCGCGCAGGCCCTGGTCGGTGTCCACCAAGCGGCGCTCGCCGGTGGGCTTGCCCTCCTCGTCGAGCACGGGGGCGTCGTACGCCGCGATCTCGCGCTTGAAGCGACCCTCGTCGACGGCGACGCGGGCCTTCTGCTGCGAGGCGAGCCCGAAGGCGTCGAGGTCCGCGCGGGTGATGCCCCGGTGCTTGGCGATCCGGTCGGCGGCCTCGAACTGGTTGGGCATGTCGATGGTCCAGTCGTCCGGACGCGGGTCGCCCATCCCCGGCGGCACGTTCGCCCCCAGCGGGATGCGCGACATGGCCTCGACGCCGCACGCGATGCCGACCGTGATGGTGCCGGCGGAGATCATGTCGGCGACCAGGTGCGTGGCCTGCTGGCCGGACCCGCACTGGGCGTCGATGGCGGTGCCGCCGGTGTGCTGGGGGAGCCCCGCGTGCAGCCACGCGCGTCGCACCATGTCGTTGGACTGCTCCCCGGCCTGGGTCACGCAACCGCCGACGACCTGCTCCACGAGCTCGGGGTCGACCCCGGCCCGCGACAGCACCTCGCGCTGCACGAACCCGAGCAGCTGGGCGGGGTGCACGCCGGCCAGCCAGCCCTTGCGCTTGCCGAGGGGGGTGCGGACGGCGTCGATGATCACTGGGGTACCCATGAGGCAAAACTAGAACACGTTCTCGTACGTCGACAAGGCCCGCCACCCCGTGGCAGTCGAGTGCCACCTCGGGTCGCACCGTTGCTGACCTACCGACGGTATGTAATGCTGCTCACTAGAACATGTTCCACCTGCCGTGCTCGACGCGACCGGGTGCGGACACCCCACGACCTGCACACGACCGCACGAGCCCAGCGCCCCACCACGGCGCGACCGCCACCACCAAGGGAGTCCCCAGTGACGATCGCCGACACCCCGCTCGCAGCCTTCGACCCGACCGATCCCGACGTGCTCGCCGAGCGGGTGCCGCACGAGGAGATGCTCGCCATGCGGCGTACGGCGCCGGTGTCGTTCGTGGCCCAGGACGAGGACGCGCGGGCCGGCTTCCCCGACCACCAGGGCTTCTGGGCGCTGAGCAAGCACGCCGACGTGGCCGCGGTGTCGAAGAACCAGACCGACTTCTCCACCCAGGCCAACGGCGTGATCATGCGCTTCGCCCCGGGCATGACCAAGGAGGAGCGGGAGCAGTCCGGCTTCCTGCTCATCAACCACGACGCCCCGGACCACACCAAGCTGCGCCAGATCGTGTCCCGGGCCTTCACCCCGCGCGCGATCAACGCCCTGCACGACGACCTCAAGGCCCGCGCCCAGAAGATCTGGGCCGACGCGGTGGAGTCCGGCAGCGGTGACTTCGTGGAGCAGGTGGCGGCCGAGCTGCCGCTCCAGGCGATCGCCGACCTGCTCGGGGTGCCGCAGGAGGACCGCGGCAAGCTGTTCGAGTGGTCGAACCAGATGATGTCCTACGACGACCCGACGGTCGAGGGTGACCAGATGGTCGCCTTCATGGAGATCCTCGCCTACTCGATGGCCCTGGCCGACGAGCGCCGCAAGAACCCCCAGGACGACATCGTCACCAAGCTGGTCACCGCCGACGTCGACGGTCGCGGCCTGACCGACGACGAGTTCGGCTTCTTCATGATCCTGCTGGCCGTCGCCGGCAACGAGACCACGCGCAACGCGATCACCTGGGGCATGCACGCGTTCGCCACCAACCCGGACCAGTGGGAGACCTTCGTCGCCCAGCGGCCGGCCACCGCGACCGACGAGATCATCCGCTGGGCGACCCCGGTGACCGCGTTCCAGCGCACCGCGCTGCGTGACGTCGAGGTCGGTGGCGTCACGATCCCCGAGGGCGAGCGGGTGGGGTTGCTCTACGCGAGCGCCAACTTCGACGAGGACGTCTTCACCGACCCGTTCACCTTCGACGTGCTCCGCGAGCACAACCCCCACCAGGCCTTCGGCGGCCACGGTGCGCACTACTGCATCGGCGCCAACCTCGCGCGCATGGAGGTCGACCTGATCTTCAACGCGATCGCTGACAGCGGCGTGCGCGTCGAGCTCCTCGGCGAGCCCGCGCGGCTGCGCAGCGGCTGGCTCAACGGGGTCAAGAGCCTGCCCGTCGCCTACCACCGCTGACACCCCACTCCCGTCCGTCCCGCCACGCCCACCCGAGGAGTTCCATGTCCGTCGCCGACGTCCTGCCCGAGGGCTTCACCGACTTCACCGACCCGTTCCTGCTCGAGCGCGGCATCCCGCACGAGTCCTTCCGGGCTGCCCGCCAGCAGTTCCCGGTCACCTGGGTCGAGCAGGCGCCGGGCTCGTACGACGGCATGTCGGTCGAGTCGGGGTCCGGCTACTTCGCGGTGACCCGGCACGCCGACGTCGCGGCGGTCTCGAAGAACTCCAAGGACTGGTCGACCGAGGAGAACGGGGCGATCATCCGCTTCTCCGAAGGCATGCAGCGCGAGCAGGTCGAGCTGCAGCGCACGATCCTGCTCAACCAGGACCCGCCGCACCACACCCAGCACCGCGCGATCGTCAGCCGAGGCTTCACGCCCCGCTCGATCGCCGAGCTGGAGGAGACGATGGAATCCCGCTCGCGTCAGATCGTCTCGGACGCGGTGAAGCAGGGCAGCGGCAACTTCGTGGAGCAGGTGGCCGCCGAGCTGCCGCTGCAGGCGATCGCCGACCTCATCGGGGTCCCGCAGGAGGATCGGCACAAGATCTTCGACTGGTCCAACCAGATGCTGGCCTCCGACGACCCCGACATCCAGGGGGAGCCGGACGTCGCGGCCGCCGAGATCCTGGCCTACGCGATGATGATGGCCGCGGACCGCAAGGCCAACCCGCGCGACGACATCGTCACCAAGCTCGTCAACGCGCACATGGGCGACCGCGGCCTGACCGACGACGAGTTCGGCTTCTTCGTGATCCTGCTGGCGGTCGCCGGCAACGAGACCACGCGCAACGCCATCACCCACGGGATGAACGCCTTCTTCGAGAACCCCGACCAGTGGGAGCTGTGGAAGTCCGAGCGTCCGGACACCATGGTCGACGAGGTCGTGCGTTGGGCCAGCCCCATCAGCGTCTTCCAGCGCACCGCGCTTAACGACACCGAGGTCGGTGGGGTGCCGGTCGCCAAGGGCCAGCGCGTGGGCCTGTTCTACGCCAGCGCGAACTTCGACGAGGACGTCTTCACCGACCCGTTCCGGTTCGACATCACCCGTGACCCCAACCCGCAGCTCGGGTTCGGCGGCCACGGCGCGCACTACTGCCTCGGCGCCAACCTGGCGCGGCAGGAGATCCGGCTGATCTTCCACGCGCTCGCCGACCTCGCCCCCGACATCAGCCGCCTGGCCGAGCCCTCCCGGCTGCGCCACGCCTGGGTCAACGGCATCAAGGACCTCCAGGTCTCCTACACCTGAGCAACTCGCTGCCGATGGGAGAGGGGTGACCCGCTCCTCTCGGCTTCTCGTGGCGCTCGCGCTCCTCGCCGGCACTCCCTGGCCGGCGCAAGCGGTGCCACGGGGCGACGAGGCCGTCCTGGAGCAGGTGCCTGCCCGTGAGCGGGACCGCACCGACCTGGTGCCGGTCCCGCAGCGGGCCTGGGTCGTGCTGCGCGGCCACGGCTGGGGCCACGGCCACGGGATGAGCCAGTACGGCGCCGGCGGAGCCGCCGAGGCCGGACTCACCTGGCGCGAGATCCTCGACTTCTACTACCCCGGCACCGACACAGGCCACGCCGACGGTGAGATGCGGGTCCTCGTCACCGCCGACACCACGCCCGACCTCGTCGTGCGGCACCAGTCCGGCCTGACGCTGCTCGACGGCGCCGGGGGAGCCGCAGCGCTGCCCGCCGGCGTGACCGACCAGTGGCGGATCACGCCGACGGCGACGGGTACGGTCCTCCAGCGTCGTACGACGCAGGGCGGCGCGGTCCGCTGGCGCAAGGACCGCGCGGTGGGCGCGGGGGCGGGGTTCACCGCCGGCGGCGCTCCGGTGATGCTGGTGACCCCGTCCGGCGAGGTCAGCTACCGGGGGCGACTGGTCTCGGTGCCCGGCTCCGACGGGCGCGACACCGTCAACGTGCTGGGGCTCGAGGACTACGTCCGCGGTGTCGTCACCCGCGAGATGCCCGCGTCCTGGCCCGCCCAGGCCGTCGCCGCCCAGGCGGTGGCTGCCCGCACCTACGCCGTCCGGTCCCGGGCCGGTGCGGCCGGTCGCACCTACGACGTCTGCGACACCACCGCCTGCCAGGTGTACGGCGGAGCAGCCGGTGAGTCCGCGGCCGGGTCGGCGGCGGTGTCGGCCACCGCGGGGACGATCCTGACCTGGCAGGGCGCTCCGGCGCTCACGATGTACTCCTCCAGCAACGGCGGCCGCGCGCTCGGCGTGGACGGCATCCCCTACCTGGTCGACCAGCGCGACCCGCACGACGACTGGGCGCCGAACCCGAACCACACCTGGATGCGGCGGATCGCCGACGACACCCTCGAGGCCCGGTGGCCCGTCGTGGGCGAGCTCACCGGCATCCGCGTGCTCTCCCGCGAGGGCGGGGGCGAGTGGGGTGGCCGCGCCCTCGCCGTCCGGCTCGTCGGGACCGCCGGAGCGGTCACCGTACCCGCCTCGGAGCTGAAGGCGGCGCTGGGCCTCAAGGAGCGGTGGTTCACCCTCGTCGGCGCGCGCCGACGCTGGTGACCGGTCGGCGGAGCCGGTTCAGTCGCGCGCGGTCAGGACGAGCGGCCCGTCCTCGGTGATGGCGACGGTGTGCTCCATGTGCGCGCCGCGGGAGCCGTCGGCGCTGCGCAGGGTCCACCCGTCGGCATCGGTGTAGATCTCGTCGGTGGTGTGCAGGAACCACGGCTCGATCGCGATGACCAGGCCGGGCTGCAGCTTGAAGCCGCGACCGGCGCGGCCGTCGTTGGGGATGTGCGGGTCGCCGTGCATGGTGCGCCCGACCCCGTGCCCGCCGAACTGGGTGTTGATCGACAGCCCGGCCTCACGGGCGACGCCGGCGATCGCGGCGGAGATGTCACCGATCCGGTTGCCGGGGCGGGCTTGCGCGATGCCGGCCTCGAGCGCCCGCGTGGTGACCTCGATGAGCCGCAGGTCCTCCTCGCGCGGGGTTCCCACAACCACCGACAGGGCGGAGTCCGACACCCAGCCGTCGACCGAGGCCGCGAAGTCGACCGAGAGCAGGTCGCCGTCGGCGAGCACGTAGTCGTGGGGCAGACCGTGCAGCACGGCGTCGTTGACCGACGTGCACAGCACCTTGCCGAACGGCGAGGCCCCGAAGGAGGGGTGGTAGTCGATGTAGCAGGACTCCGCGCCGGCCTCGCGGATCATGTCGTGGGCCAGCGCGTCGAGCTCGAGCAGGTTGACCCCCGGGGCGGCCTTCTCAGCCAGCGCGGTGAGCACCGAGGCCACGAACCGCCCCGCGGGGCGCATCTGCTCGATCTGGGCCGGCGTCCTGAGCTCGATCATGACGCCGACCCTACCGAGGAGGGACGCGACCTCAGTTGCTCGGCTTCTCCGAGCCCACGACCCACATGGCGAAGAACTGTGAGCCACCGCCGTAGGCGTGCCCGAGAGCCCGTCGGGCCCCGTCGACCTGGTGCTCGCCGGCCGCACCGCGCACCTGCAGGGCCGCCTCGCCGAAGCGCAGCATCCCCGAGGCGCCGATCGGGTTCGAGGACATGACGCCACCGGAGCAGTTGACCGGGATCCTGCCGTCCATGGCCGTCGCGCCGGACTCGGTGAGCCTCCACCCGGCGTACTCCTCGGCGAAGCCCAGCGACTCCAGCCACATCGGCTCGAACCACGAGAACGGCACGTAGATCTCGGCGGCGTCGATCTCGTCGATGGGTGAGGTGATGCCGGCCTGCTTCCACAGGGCGGCCGCGGCGTCGCGCGAGGCCTGCGGGTTGACCTGGTCGCGCTCGGCGGCCGTGGTGGCCTCCGAGCGCATGACGGTGCCGTGGATCCACGCCGGGTTGGCCGACGACCTCGCGGTGTCCTCGTCGACGATCACCAGGGCGCACGCGCCGTCGGAGGAGGGGCAGGTCTCGTCGTAGCGGATTGGGTCCCACAGCATCTGCGAGGCCAGCACCTGCTCGACGGTCTTCTCCTCGCGCAGGTGGGCGTAGGGGTTCTTCAGCGCGTTGGTGCGGTCCTTCGCGGCCACGATCGCGCCCACGTGGGTGGGGGCCTCGGAGCGGCGGATGTAGGAGCGCACGTGCGGGGCGAAGTAGCCGCCCGCGCCGGCGTGGACGGGCATGTTGAACGGCACGGGCACCGACAGCGCCCACATCGCGTTGGACTCCGACTGCTTCTCGTAGGCCACGGTCAGGACGCGCTTGTGCACGCCGGCCTGGACGAGGGAGGAGGCAACGATCGCGGTCGAGCCACCCACCGAGCCGGCGGTGTGGACGCGCAGCAGCGGCTTGCCGGCCGCGCCGAGCGCCTCGGCGAGGAACAGCTCCGGCATCATCACGCCCTCGAACAGGTCCGGCGCCTTGCCGACGACGATCGCGTCGATGTCGTCGAGGGTCATGTCCGCGTCGAGCAGCGCCCGGTCGATGGCCTCGCGGCACAGACCGGCCATCGAGACGTCCTTGCGCTGGGCGCGGTGGTGGGTCTGGCCGACGCCGATCACCGCGGCGGGCTGCTTGCTCATCGGTTACCTCCGGTGGTCGAGCCCGTCGAGACCTCGAGGGTGCACATGAAGTTCTGCTGCAGCGCCGGGCCGCTGGTCGCGTGGGCGAGCGCCTTGTCGGACTCCCCGGCCCAGATGCGGCGCGCGGCCTCGCCGACGCGGATGCCGCCGGCGGAGAACATCGGGTTGCTCGCCAGCGCCCCGCCCGAGGGGTTGATGGTCACGTCGTCGGCCAGGCCGGCCTCCCGACGCAGCACCAGCTCCTGGTGGCTGAAGGGGGCGTGCAGCTCGGCGGTGTCGACGCCGCCGAGGTCGAGCGCCTCGGCGCAGCGGCGGGCCGACGCGGAGCCGGTCAGGTCGCGCGACATCGTCATCTCGTCGACGTACGTCGACAGGCCGGTGAGCCACGCCGGTCGGTCGCACACCTCGCGGGCCCGGTCGCCGGCGGCCAGCACGATCGCAGCGGCACCGTCGGTCACCGGGGCGCAGTCGTGCTTGCGCAGCGGGTCGGCGTACATCGGGCGCGCCAGCAGCTCCTCGACCGAGGAACCGCCCTTGCGTAGCGCCCAGTCGTTCTTCTCGGCGTCGGTGAGCGAGCGGTTCACGACCTCGGCCATGGCGCGCTCGTCCCACAGGCCGGCGTCCATGCCGGCGCGGGCCTGCAGGCCGGCCAACGACACGGTGTCGGGCCACAGCGGGGTCATCGTGTAGGGCTCGAGCTGCAGCGACAGCGTGCGGCGCAGCACGCCGGCCGAGGACTTGCCGAAGGCGTAGACCAGCGCGGTGTCGACCTCGCCGGTCTGGATCTTGATCCAGGCCTCGTACATCGCCCAGGCCAGGTCCATCTCGACGTGCGACTCGTTGACCGGCGGGATGACGCCGATCGCGTCGACGGCCTGCACGAAGGAGAAGGAGCGGCCGGCCAGGTAGTCGGAGGACCCCGAGCACCAGAAGCCCACGTCCTTGCGGGTCCAGCCGGTCTGCTCGTAGCACTCCTTGAACAGGGGGACGAGCAGCTCCACGCACGTGGGCGACCCGTCGAAGTCCCTCATCTGTCGCTGGGCGAACCCGACGACGGCGACGTCTCTCATGTGATCTCTTCCCGTCTCTTCCGCCGCTTACAGGTGCTGCTTGTAGGTCTCGAAGTCCGCGTCCGGCTCACCGGTCGGCGCGAAGTGGCTGATGTTCTCGATCGTGGTGCCCCACTCGTCCTCGGGCTTCCACACCGCCTTGACCCGCATGCCCATCCGCACCTCGTCGGCGGGGCAGTCGAGGATCAGGTGCAGGACGGCGATGTCCGCGCCGTCGAGGAGGATGTACGCCGAGACGTACGGCGGGGTGATCCGCTGGCCGAGGAACGGCACGTTGACGATGCAGAAGGTCGTCACGGTGCCGGTGTGGGACAGCTCGACCTCCTCCGCGGTGGGGGTGCCGTCCGAGGGGCACGCCGCGCGCGGCGGGATGTAGACCTTGTTGCACGTGGGGCAGCGCTGGCCGACGATCCGGCCCTGCTCCAGGCCGCGGTAGAACGCGGACTCCTCGGGGCTGGCGGCGTAGGTGTAGTCCAGGCTGACCGGCACGACGATCCCGGTGACGGGATCGACCGCACCGCTCGGCGCCACCACCGGGGCGGCCTCCTCGCCGGCGGGCAGCGGCTCGAGACATGCGATGTCGGTGATGGCTCCGACCCGCTCCTCGGCCCACCGCACCCGCACCCGCATGCCGGTGGACACCTCGTCGGGGGACGAGACGTCCAGCGCGTGGAGGAAGGGCTTCGTCGCACCGTCGAAGGTCACCAGGACGTAGGCGAAGGGACGGTCGAAGGGCTGGTGCTTGACCGGCTCGGGCACCCACGTCCAGGACGTGACCGTCCCGACGGGGGAGACCTCGACGAAGTCCTCGAGCGCCTGGTGCGTCACCGGGTCGTACTCCGGGGGCGGCACGACGACCTGCCCGTCGGAGGTGCGGCCGGCGACGACGACGCCGTCGCGGAGACCGGTGAGGAACCGGCCGAGCACAGGACCGGTGGAGCGGGTGTAGTCGAAGGCGACCGTCACCGGCGCCGACAGGGTGCGGGACATGCCTCAAAACTAGAACGTGTTCTATGCCGATGGCAACTGTTCTGGCAGGGTGTCCCTCATGAAACTGGGACTTCAGCTGGGTTACTGGCAGGCGCAGATGCCGACGCACCACGGCGACCTCGTGCAGGCCGCCGACGAGTCCGGCTTCGACGCGATCTTCACCGCCGAGGCCTGGGGCTCCGACGCGTTCACGCCGCTGGCCTGGTGGGGTCGGGAGACGAGCAACGTGCGTCTCGGCACCTCGATCGTGCAGATGTCGGGCCGCACCCCCACCTCCATCGCCATGCACGCGCTGACCCTCGACCACCTCTCCGGCGGCCGGCTCGTGCTCGGCATGGGCGTGAGCGGCCCCCAGGTCGTGGAGGGCTGGTACGGCCAGCCGTTCAAGAAGCCGCTGGCCCGCACCCGCGAGGTCGTCGACATCATCCGCCAGGTGCTGCGCCGCGAGGGCCCGGTCACCAACGACGGCCCGCACTACCCGCTGCCCTACACCGGCGAGGGTGCGATGGGCCTGGGCAAGCCGCTCAAGCCCATCACGCACCCGCTGCGCGCCGACGTCCCGATCTGGCTCGGCGCCGAGGGCCCCAAGAACGTCGCGCAGACCGCCGAGATCGCCGACGGGTGGATCCCGATCTTCTACACGCCCAGGTCGGCGGGGATGTACCAGGACTGGCTCGACGAGGGCTTCGCCCGTCCCGGCGCCCGGCGCACCCGCGAGACCTTCGAGATTGCGGCGACCTGCCACCTGCAGATCGTGAAGGACGAGGCCGAGAAGCGCGCCGCGCTCGACGCGATGAAGCCCTTCGCCGCGCTCTACATGGGCGGCATGGGCGCCCAGGAGATGAACTTCCACAACCAGGTCTTCGTGCGGATGGGCTACGAGCAGCTCGCCGAGGAGGTGCAGAAGCTCTTCCTCTCCGGGGAGAAGGAGCGCGCCACCGCACTCATCCCCGACGAGCTGGTCGAGGACATGCACATCATCGGGACCGAGGGCGAGGTCAAGGAGAAGGTCGCGGAGTGGGAGTCCACCGGCGTCACCACGCTCATGGTGAGCCTGCACTCGCCCGACGAGGTCCGCCGGGTCGCCGAGCTGCTGGCCTGAGATGACCGAGGTCATCGGGCTCAGCGCCTTCGCGCACTCCGACCTGCCCACTGCGGAGGTCGACCGGCAGCAGGAGGTGTACGACGCGCTCGCCGACGCCGTCCGCGGGCTCGTCGACGCCACCATCCGCTCGACGGTGCCGGAGGAGCGCATCAGGTCCGTCGAGGAGCGGGTGCGCGCGCTGACCGAGGAGCTGCGTGCCGAGCAGCTGCCCGGCCCGTTCGGCATCCACTACAACGACGAGGGCCGCTCCTGGAACTGGGGCAACGCCGTCGTCGGTCGTCGCAACGCGATCGCCCCGCCGCTGGAGCTGCTCGAGCGGCCCGGGGGAGGGCTGCGCACCGAGGTCGAGCTGGGTGCGGCGTACGAAGGTCCGCCGGGGCTGGTCCATGGCGGCGTCACCATGCTGCTCCTGGACCACCTCATGGGCGAGGTCGGCAGCGACGGCCACCGCCGGGTCACGATGACCGGCACGCTCACGGGTCGGTACGCCGCTCCGACGCCGCTCGGCCCGGTCGTGCTGGAGGGCTGGATCGCCCGCGAGGAGGGCCGCAAGGTCTTCGTCGAGGCGACGCTCGGCACGCCGGACCAGGTCACGGTCGAGGCGCACGGCGTGTTCATCATCCCGTCCTGGGCCTGAGACGACCCGCCGGCGGACCACCCTGGCGCAGAACTGGAACACGTTCTAGTGTCGCCCCCATGAGCGACCTGGACACCCTGCGCACCGGCACCCACAACGGCCACCTCATGGTCGCCGCCCTCAAGCGGCACCGCACCAAGCCCGTCATGCACCTCGGTGACACGGTGCTGACCGGCGGCGAGACGGCGGCGCGGATCAGCCAGTACGCCCAGGCGTTCGAGTCCCTCGACGCCGGTCGTGGCACGGCTGGCGCGCTGCTGGCGCTGAACCGACCCGAGGTGCTGTTCATCCTCGGCGCCGGCCAGACCCAGGGCTACCGACGCACCTCGCTGCACCCGCTCGGCTCGCTGGACGACCACGCCTACGTCATCAACGACGCCGAGATCAGCGTGCTGGTCGTCGACCCGGTCTTCGCCGACCGTGCCGCAGGCCTCCTGGAGAAGTGCCCCGGCCTCAAGCAGGTCCTCACCATCGGGCCGGTGCCCGACCAGCTCGCCCACGTCGGCAAGGACCTCGTGGCCACGGCTGCGGAGTTCGAGCCGAAGCCGCTGGAGGCGGTGCTGCTCCCGCCCGACCACATCACCTCGATCACCTACACGGGCGGCACCACCGGCAAGCCCAAGGGCGTCATCGGCCTGGCGCAGTCGTTCTCGACGATGACCGCGGTCCAGCTCTCGGAGTGGGAGTGGCCGACCAACCCCAAGTTCCTCATGTGCACCCCGCTCTCGCACGCGGGTGCGGCGTTCTTCGCCCCGACCGTCATCAAGGGCGGTGAGCTGCACGTGCTGACCAAGTTCGACCCGGCCGAGGTGCTGCGCGTGATCGAGGAGGAGAAGATCACCGCCACCATGCTGGTGCCCTCGATGCTCTACGCGCTGATGGACCACCCCGACAGCCGCACCCGCGACCTGTCCTCGCTGGAGACGGTCTACTACGGCGCCTCGGCGATCAACCCGGTGCGGCTGAAGGAGGCCATCGAGCGGTTCGGCCCGATCTTCGCGCAGTACTACGGCCAGTCCGAGGCCCCGATGGTCATCACCTACCTGTCCAAGGAGGACCACGCCGAGGCCGTCGCGACCGGCAACGACGCACGCCTCTCTTCCTGCGGTCGGCCCGCGGCGATGCTCCGCACCGCGCTGCTCGGCGAGGACGGCAACCCGGTCCCCGTCGGCGAGCCGGGGGAGATCTGCGTCGCCGGCCCGCTGCTCTCCGGCGGCTACTGGAAGCTGCCCGAGGTCACCGCCGAGACCTTCCGCGACGGCTGGATGCACACCGGCGACGTGGCGCGCGAGGACGAGGACGGCTTCTGGTACATCGTCGACCGCACCAAGGACATGATCGTCACCGGCGGGTTCAACGTCTTCCCGCGCGAGGTCGAGGACGTCGTCGCCGAGCACCCCGCGATCGCCCAGGTCGGGGTGATCGGCACCCCGCACGAGAAGTTCGGCGAGGCGGTCACCGCCGTCGTCGTGATGCGCGAGGGCCACGAGCTCACCGACGCGGTGATCGCCGAGATCCAGGAGATGGTCAAGGACCGCAAGGGCTCGGTGCAGGCGCCCAAGCAGGTCATCGCCACCGACGCCCTGCCGCTCACCGGCCTCGGCAAGCCGGACAAGAAGGCGCTGCGCGCGCAGTTCTGGACCGGGGACCGCTCGGTCGGCTGACCCCGTCGTCTCCGGCCGCGGATCTGCGAGGACGGACTTCAGCAACCATCGTCACGTCCGGTGCGTCATAGGGGAGTGGCGCGCATGACCATCGACCGAGGGACCGACCGGATCATCGCGCTCGCCATGACGCCGATCTGGAGACGGGCGCGGTGACCACGACCCGTGCGTCCGCCGCCGGGTTCGTCACAGCTTCGTGGATCCCCGGGACCACGATGGTGGCGTGGCGTGGAACGACGCTCTACCTCGTCACGGGCGAGTCCACGCGCACACCTTGGCGCTCGGCAGATCAGGTCGGGTTCGAGCCTGATGGCACGCCGGTCCTCGTCGCGGCTGACATCGACGGCAGCGCCGTTCTCTCGAGTGGAACGGGGACGAGCGTGTGGCCCGCGCTCCTGTGGTCGATGTCGACGTCTCCTCCAGCCGTCACGTGGGTGTGAGCTCGAACGCTGCTGGTGGCGGTTCCGCAGGACGGAGCTGCCACCGTCGTCGATGCGCGGACCGGCGCCACCGTCGGCGAACTCAGACACGGTCGCGGAGTCCTCGCCTACACCGACCAGTGGATCGACGACGAGACGCTGTTCGTTGCTGCGGCGCCGTACTTGCTGGCCTGGCGCCCTGTGTCCGGTGCGCTACTCAGGGTCGCAGATGCCCGGACTCCGGGGGCTACTGGGACGTCGATCTCGTCCCGCCCCCACGTCGGGTGGCGTCCGCGGGTCCGTGACCGAACCTTGAAGTTGGACGCTGTTGTTCCATCGTCCAGCGGCAAGGTTCATCGGCCGGCCGATAAACCTTGCCGCCCCGCCGGGCCGTCAGCGGCCCTGGAACTCCGGCTTGCGCTTCTCCAGGAACGCCCGCGGGCCCTCCTTGGCGTCGTCGGAGGAGAAGACCGCCGCGCCGACCTTCGCGTCGTCGGCCCAGCACTCCTCCTCGTGCTTGCCCTCGGAGTCGCGCATCGTCTTGAGGATCGCCTGGACCGCGAGCGGGCCGTTGGCGGCGATCATGTCGGCGATCTCGCGTGCCTTCTCCAGAGCCGAGCCGTCGGGGACGACGTGGCCGATGAGGCCGAGCTCCTTGGCCTCGGCGGCCATCAGCGTGCGCCCGGTCAGCAGCAGCTCGGCGGCCACGGTGTAGGGGATCTGGCGGGGGAGCCGGACCGCGGAGCCGCCCATCGGGTAGAGCGACCAGCGGGCCTCCGCGACGCCGAACTTCGCCGACTCGCCGGCGACCCGGATGTCGGTGCCCTGCAGGATCTCGGTCCCGCCGGCGATCGCCGGACCCTCCACCGCGGCGACGAGCGGCTTGGTGAGCCGGAAGCCCTTGAGGAGCCCCTTGATGACCGAGGGATCGAACTCGCCGGACTCGAAGCTGTCCGAGGGTGGCTTCTCGTTCGCGGTCTTCAGGTCCATCCCGGCGCAGAAGTAGCCGCCCGCGCCGGTGAGGATGCAGACGCGGATCGAGTCGTCGGAGTTCACCCGGTCCCAGGCGTCCTCCATGATCCGCAGCATCTCGCTCGAGAGCGCGTTGCGGCGCTCGGGACGGTTCATGGTCACGGTCAGGACGTGGCCGTCCTGCTCCACCAGGCAGTCAGTCATGGCGGTGATGCTAGCCACAAACGAGAACGTGTTCTAGTCTGCGGTCGTGGCCCTCAACATCGCTGACCTGTTCGAGCACGCGGTCGACGCCGCCCCCGACAACCCCGCCGTCAAGGTGGGCGATCGCATCGCGACGTACGCCGACCTGGAGGCCGAGTCCAACCGGCTCGCGCACTACCTGCAGAGCCAGGGCGTCGGCCCCGGCGACCACGTGGCGATCTACGCCAAGAACTCCGTCGAGCACGTCGTCGCCGTGCTCGCCACGGTCAAGATCCGTGCGGTGACGATCAACGTCAACTACCGCTACGTCGAGGGGGAGCTCAACTACCTCTTCGACAACGCCGACGTGGTCGCCGTGGTCTTCGAGCGCTCCTACGCACCGCTGCTGGCCGCGGTCGCGCCCAACCACGAGAAGCTCAGGACCTTCGTGGCGATCCCCGACGCGATCGACCCAGACGACGCCTCGGACATCTCCTCCTTCGGCGGTGTGCTGTACGCCGACGCCATCGCCGACCAGAGCGCCGAGCGGGACTTCGCCGAGCGCAGCGCCGACGACCTCCACATCATCTACACCGGTGGCACGACCGGGTTCCCCAAGGGCGTCATGTGGCGCCACGAGGACTTCTGGCGCGTGCTCGGCGGCGGCATCGACTTCTACACCGGCGAGCCGCTGGAGGAGTACGACCAGTCCAAGCAGGCCACCGACCCGCGGATGACGACCTTCCCGCTCAGCCCGCTGATGCACGGCGGCGCCCAGGCCGGCCTGCTCATGCATCTGTTCGCCGGCCACCTCACGGTGCTCGAGCCGAAGTTCGACCCCCAGCGCACCTGGGAGATCATCGAGGCCGACAAGGTCCAGTTGATCTTCATGACCGGCGACGCGATGGCGCGGCCGCTCATCGAGGAGTACGAGCGCAAGAAGGCCACCGGCACGCCGTACGACGGCAGCAGCCTGTTCGCGATCTCCAGCTCGGCCGCGATCTTCTCCCCGCCGGTCAAGAAGCGCTGGATGGACGAGTTCACCGGCGCGGTCTTCACCGACTCCATCGGTGCGACCGAGACCGGCTTCTCGGGCATGGGCATGCAGGACAAGGACGCCATCAGCACCGACGGCCCGGTCGTCGCGCTCGGTCCCGCATCGGTCGTGCTCGACGAGGACAACCGTCCGATCCCGATAACCGAGATCGGCAGGATCGGGCGTCTGGCCCGCGGCGGCAACATCCCGCAGGGCTACTACAAGGACCCGGAGAAGTCCGCGGCGACCTTCATCGAGGTCGACGGCACCCGCTACTCCGTGCCCGGCGACTTCGCCCGCATCGAGGCCGACGGCAAGGTGACGCTGCTCGGCCGCGGCTCCAACTGCGTCAACACCGGCGGCGAGAAGGTCTACCCCGAAGAGGTCGAGATGGCCATCAAGGGTCACCCGGCCGTCTACGACACCCTGGTCGTCGGCATCCCCGACGCCACCTACGGCCAGGCCGTCGCCGCCGTCGTGGAGCTCCGCGACGGGCAGAGCCTCGAGCTCGAGGAGCTGCGCGAGTACCTCCGCGCCCACCTGTCTGGCTACAAGCTGCCCCGGTCGCTCACGGTCGTCGACACGATCCCTCGCAACGCCACCGGCAAGGCGCAGTACCCCGCGGCCAAGGAGATGGCGCTCGCCGCCCAGGCCGCGCCCACCGCCGGCTGACCGGCCGTCCGACCCGCACCCGCCTCCCCACCACCTGCCAGGAGAGACCTGACATGCGCACCCCGATCTGCGACGAGTTCGGCATCGAGTACCCCATCCTCGCCTTCACCCCCTCCGAGCACGTGGCGGCGGCCGTGTCGCGTGCCGGCGGCCTGGGGGTCCTGGGCTGTGTCCGGTTCAACGACACCGAGGAGCTCGACCGGACCCTCACGTGGATGGACGAGAACACCGACGGCAAGCCGTACGGCGTCGACGTTGTCATGCCCATGAAGATCCCCACCGAGGGCACCTCGACCGACCTGTCGAGCTACATCCCCGAGGAGCACAAGAAGTTCGTCGACGAGACGCTGCTCAAGCTCGGCGTGCCGCCGCTCCCGGAGGGCGAGGGCCGAGAGGGCGTGCTCGGGTGGCTGCACTCGATGGCCCGCTCGCACGTCGACGTGGCGCTGCAGCACCGCCCGGTCTTCATCGCCAACGCGCTCGGCTCGCCGCCGGTCGACGTGATCGAGCAGTGCCACGCGGGTGGCCTCAAGGTCGGCGCCCTGGCCGGTGCCCCCAAGCACGCGCTGAGCCACGTGGCCAACGGCGTGGACATCATCATCGCGCAGGGCTACGAGGCCGGCGGCCACACCGGTGAGATCGCCTCGATGGTGCTCACCCCGGACATCGTCGACGCCGTCGGCCCCGACGTCCCGGTGCTCGGCGCCGGTGGCATCGGCTCCGGTCGCCAGGTCGCCGCCTCCCTGGCCCTCGGCGCCCAGGGCGTGTGGACCGGGTCGATCTGGCTCGGCACCGAGGAGTACCGCAACCTCTCGGCCAACCACTCCGCCTGGGAGACGGCCTTCACCCGCGCCACGTCGGCCGACACCGTGCGCACCCGCGTCTACACCGGCAAGCCGGCCCGCCTGCTCAAGACCAAGTGGACCGAGGCCTGGGCGGAGGAGGGCGCCCCGCAGCCGCTGCCGATGCCGCTGCAGAACCTCCTGGTCGCCGAGGCGCACAACCGGATCGTCGCCTCGAACGACCCCGACGTGATCTCGATGCCCGTCGGCCAGATCGTGGGCCGGATGAACGAGGTGCGTCCGGTCGCCGACGTCATGGCCAGCCTGGTGGCCGAGTTCGAGGAGGCCGTCGCCGCCCTCAACAAGGTCAACGGCTGAGCGTTCCCAGTCACTGGTCGAGGCCCCGAGCGAGCGCTCGGGGCCTTAGCCTTTCCGGTGTGACGGACGCAACTCGCTCTGGTGGTCCCTGGCGTCGCCTCGCCCTGGTCGGCGTCGCCCTCGCGCTCGGCGGCGGGGGCCTGGTGGCGCAGGGCGGCACGGTCTCGGCGGACGACCCGTTCCCCAAGCCGGTGCCGCAGGCCCGCTGCGGCAAGGGGTCGAACCCGGAGACCGACATCCAGGGCCGGGTGCCGCGGGCCGACTACCGCTCGGGTCGGGCGGCCGAGGGCTACACCTGCAACACCAAGGAGCTGGCCCACGAGGGCGGCTCCGGCGGGTTCAAGGTGCTGCGCTACACCGACGAGCAGGGCAACACCTGCGCGTTCTACGACAACACGCTGCTCTTCCCACGCGACGTCGTGAACAACCTGACGACCGGCCAGGGCACCGTCGTGCTCGACATGAACGAGCCGCGACGGCCCGTGCGCACCACGACGCTGGACTCCCCAGCGATGGTGAGCCCGCACGAGACGCTGCTGGTCAACCGCAAGCGCGGCCTGCTCGCCGCGGTGCTGGGCACGGCTGCGACGTACCCCGGCGTCCTGGACGTGTACGACGTCAGCCAGGACTGCCGCGACGCGCAGCTGCTCTCCTCGACCCTGTCGGGGGTGCTCGGCCACGAGTCGGGCTGGTCCAACGACGGGCTGACGTTCTACAGCTCCAGCACCGTCGCCTCGCTGGCCGCCATCGACCTGACCGACCCCGCGGACCCGCAGGTGCTCACCACCCAGTGGGGCGTGAACTACCACGGCATGCGGCTCTCCGACGACGGCCGCACCCTCTACGCCGCCAACATCGGCGACGTCGGCCCGACCGGGGTCACCGACGGTGGCATCGCGATCCTCGACGTCTCCCAGGTGCAGGACCGGGTCGAGGACCCCGACATCACGATCCTGTCGAAGCTCACCTGGCCCGAGCACTCGATCCCGCAGGTCGCCGAGCCGTTCACGCGCAAGGGCCGGCACTACGTCCTGGAGATCGACGAGTTCGTCGACTTCTTCGAGGCCACCAACGCGCTGGCCTACCCGGGCTCGCCGGTGGGCGTCGCGCGCATCATCGACGTCGAGGACCCGACCGACCCGAAGGTCGTCTCCAACATCCGCCTCGAGGTGCACCAGCCCGAGAACCGCGCCGGCGCCCAGCTCCGCGACCCGGGCGCCTGGTTCCCCGCGCAGGGGTACGCCGGGCACTACTGCTCGCTGCCGAAACGCCGCAACCCCAAGCTGGCCGGCTGCTCGATGATCGCCTCGGGACTGCGGCTCTTCGACATCCGCGACGTCGAGCACCCGCGCGAGGTCGGCTACTTCAACAAGCCGCTGATCCCCGGTGGTGCCCTGAAGCTGCCGACGCTCGGTGGCGCCTACGCGATGTCGGCACCGGCGTACGACCGCAGGCGCGGCCAGGTCTGGTACACCGACACCAACTCCGGCTTCTACAACGTCAAGCTCACCAACGGCCTGAAGAAGCTGCTCCGCTGACCCCTTCTGGCCTCAGGCGTACGCCGTCCCGCGCTCCTCGCGCGTCCACAGCTCACCGTCGCCGGCGGTGACGCCCTGCGCCATCAGCTCGCGCTTGAGCACCTTGTTGGTGGCGGTGGCGGGCAGGTCGTGGTTGATCCGGACGTAGCGCGGCCAGGCCTTGGGGGAGAGGTCGGGCTGCTCGCGCAGGAACGACTCGAACTCCGCCTGGGTGACCTTCTCGCCCTCGTTGAGCACCATCGCGGCCATCACCTGGTCGCCGACCTGGGCGTCGCGGACGGCGTAGACCGCCACGCGGTTGAGGGCGGGGAGCCGCTGCAGGATGCGCTCGATGGGGCCGGCGGCGAGGTTCTCGCCGTCCACGCGCATCCAGTCGGCGGTGCGGCCGGCGAGGTAGATCCAGCCGTCGGCGTCCTTGTAGGCCAGGTCGCCGGACCAGTACATCCCGTGCCGCATCCGGTCTGCGTTGGCGTCGGGGTCGTTGTAGTAGCCCTGGAAGTAGCCGCCGCCGGTGGTGTTGACCAGCTCGCCGACCGCCTCGTCGGCGTTGAGGAGCGCGCCGTGCTCGTCGAAGCGTGCGACCGGGCACTCGGTGACGGTCTCGGCGTCGTAGATCGCGACACCGTCCATGCCCTTGCCGATCGAGCCCGGCGGGGTGCCGGGCTCGCGCAGGATGATGATCGCCAGCTCGGTGGAGCCGAAGCCGTCCATGACGTCGCAGTCGAAGCGGCGGGCGAACTCGGCGATGTCGCGGTCGCTGGCCTCGTTGCCGAAGGCGACGCGCAGGGTGTTGTCGGCGTCGTCGTCGCGCTCGGGCGTGGCCAGGACGTAGGCCAGCGGCTTGCCGACGTAGTTCATGTAGGTGACGCCGTAGGCGCGCACGTCGTCGAGGAAGCGCGAGGCCGAGAACCTCGTCGGCACCATCGTCGCCCCGCAGCCGACGGCGACCGCCCAGCCGGCGACGACGGCGTTGGAGTGGAACAGCGGCATCGAGAGGTAGCAGACGTCGTCGGGGGTCATCGAGAACCGGTCGACCAGGTTGAGCCCGGAGAAGAGCACCATCAGGTGCGCCACCTGCACCGCCTTGGGGTCCCCGGAGGTGCCCGAGGTGAAGATCATCATGAAGGTGTCCATCGCCTCGACCTCGCGCAGCGGGGTCAGGTCGCCGGCGCCTGCGACCTCCTGCGCCCAGGCGTCGGAGCCGACGTCCACGACCCTGACGTCACCGAGGTCGACGCCCTCCAGCAGCGGCAGGTGCTCGGCGTCGGTGAGCAGCAGCTGGCACTCCGCGCGGCGTACGTCGGCCGAGAGGCCCTCGCCGCGGCGGGTCGTGTTGATGCCGCACAGGACGTAGCCGCCGAGACCCGCGCCAGCCATCGCCCGCAGCATCGCAGGGGAGTTGCCCAAGAGCGTGCCGACGTGCGGCGCACGCTGGGCGTCGAGCGCGGCGATCACGGCAGCCGCCTCTGCCGAGGCCTCGGCCAGGTGTTCGCGCCAGGTCCAGGTCCGGTCAGGGGTCGCGATGGCGGTGCCGTCGTCCTCCAGTCGGTCCCGAAGCATCTGCTGCACGTTCTCGGCCACACGTCCCCCTCGTAGAACACGTTCTAGTTGACGCGTGTCAACGTATGGCGCCCGTCACACCTGGTCAAGCACCTCGCCGAGATCGGTGACGTCGACGTACGCCGTTCCGCGCTCCTCCCGCTCCAGGAGACGTCCGCGGCCGGCCACCGGCCCCTGCGCCGCCAGCTCGCGCTTGAGCACCTTGGTCGTCGCGGTCCGGGGCAGCTCGTCGAGGTCGGCGAGCAGCCGGACCCAGCGGGGACGGCCCTTGGTCGGCAGGTCGGCCTGCTCGTCGAGGAAGCGTGCGACCTCGTCGGCGGCGAGCGGACGCTCCGTCAGCAGCGCTGCGACGACCTGGTCGCCGACCCCCAGCGGGCCGGGGTCCGGCACCGCGTACACCGCCGCCTGGGCCACGGCGGGGTGCCGCAGCCAGATCCGCTCGAGCGGGGCGGCCGCGAGGTTCTCGCCGTCCACGCGCATCCAGTCGGCGGTCCGCCCGGCGAAGTAGACCCACCCCTCGGCGTCGCGGTAGGCCAGGTCGCCCGACCAGTACATCCCGCCGCGCATCCGCTCGGCCTCGGCGTCGGGGTCGCCGTAGTAGCCGGCGAAGGCGCCGGCGCCGGTGGTGTTGACCAGCTCGCCGATCGCCACGTCGCCGTTGGTGAGCCGCCCGGCGCCGTCGAACTCCGCGTCGGGCACCGGCTCCCCGGTCTCGGGGTCCAGCACCGCCACGCCCGGCAGGGGACGGCCGAGGGCGCCCGCCGGCATGCCGGGCTGGCGCTGCACGATGACGGCGTTCTCCGTGGAGGAGTAGGAGTCGACGACCGTGCACCCGAAGCGGCGCCCGAACTCGTCGATGGCGCGCTCGTTGGCCTCGTTGCCGAAGACCAGCCGCAACGGGTTGTCGGCGTCGTCGTCGCGTTCAGGCGTGGCCAGCACGTAGGACAGCGGCTTGCCGACGTAGTTGGCGTACGTCGCCCCGAAACGACGCACGTCGGGCAGGAACCCGGAGGCGCTGAACCGGCGGGCCAGCGCCACGGTGGCGCCACCGGCCAGTGCGGGCGCCCACCCGGCCATCACGGCGTTGGAGTGGAACAGCGGCATCGACAGGTAGGCGGTGTCGTCGCCGCTCAACCCGAAGCGCTCGGCCAGCATCACCCCCGGGCCGGCCACCTTCGCGTGCGTCACGCGCACGGCCTTCGGGTCGCCCGAGGTCCCCGAGGTGAAGATCAGCATCAGCAGGTCGTCGGGCCCGACCGGCCCCTCGTGGGGTCCGGCGCCCTGGTGGTGGTCGAGCAGCCGGATCCAGTCAGGGCAGTCGACCGGGACCACGGGCACGTCGTCCAGGGCATCGACCAGGTCGGGCTGCTCGTCGAGGTGCTGGGCGTCGGTGAGGACGAGCTGGCAGTCGGTGCGGCGTACGTCGGAGGCCAACGCGGCTCCGCGGCGGGTCGGGTTGAGCCCGACCACCACGAGGCCCCCGAGCGCCGCGGCGCCCAGGGTCAGCAGGAAGTCGGGGGTGTTCTCCAGCAGGACCCCCACGTGGGGCGGTCGCCCGTCGTCGAGCAGGCTGCGCAGCGCGGCGGCCCGCTGGTGCCCCTGCGCCACGACCTCGGCCCACGACAGCCGCTCACCCTCGAACAGCAGGCCGTCCCCGTGGTCGTCCGCGCGTGCCAGGAGCATGTTTCGGACGCTGGTCTCGACGCCCGCTCGCTGCTCGACCACCGCGGCGGGGCTCAGACCGGCTCGGCCGCGAGCACCCGCCCGATGGCGAGCGCCTGCTCGGTGGTGCCGCCGAACGCGAACTCCAGCCGCTTGGCGGTGGTGAAGTAGCGGTGCGCCTCGCCGTCGAGGTCGATGCCGACACCGCCGTGCACGTGGACGGTCGTGTGGGCGAGCCTGTGCGCCGCGTCGGCCGCCCAGAGCTTGGCGATCGCCACCTCGGTCTCCGAGGGCAGCCCCTCGGCCAGCCGCCACGCCGCGGACCAGAGGGTGAGTCGCTGGCCCAGCACGTCGATGTAGCCGTCGGCCAGGCGCTGCGAGACGGCCTGGAAGGTGCCGATCGGGCGGCCGAACTGCTCACGCGTCTTGGCGTACTGCGCGGTCAGGCGCAGGGCGCCCTCGGTGATCCCCAGCAGCTCAGCGCCGGTCGCGACCGTGACCAGGTCGCCGAGGCGACGGGCGGTGCTGCCGTCGAGGTCGCCCACGAGGGTCGCCGGAGCCTCCTCGAGGTCGAGCCGGGCGACCGTGTCGCCGTCGCTGGTGCGCCCCGGGGTGGTGCGCACGCCGTCGGCGCCTGCTTCCACCAGGAAGACGCCGACGCCCTCGGACGTCCCCGCGCTCACGAGGTACGCCGCTGCGCTGGTGCCCGCGCGGACCAGCGACTTCGCGCCGGAGACCGACCAGCCCGAGCCGGTGCTGCTCGCGGTGGTGACCGGGAGCGCGGGCAGGTGCGAGCGCTCCTCGCTCAAGGCCACGGTGAGGACCTGCTCGCCGGAGGCGGCACCCGGGAGCCAGGCACCGGCCAGGTCCGCGTCGGCCGACTCGGCGAGCAGCAGCGCCGCGGCGCCGTGCGTCGCGAGCGGGACCGGGGCGACGCGCTGGCCGACCTCGTGCAGCACCCGGCACAGCTCGACGAGGCCGAGCCCGGCGCCGCCGTACTGCTCCGGCACCGCGAGGGAGAGCAGGCCCGCCCCGCCGAGCGCGGCCCACAGGTCGCGGTCGAAGCGGCTGCCGTCGGCCTCGACGGCCTTCTGCCGGTCGAGGGTCACGCGGTCGTCGAGGATCGAGGCGGCCAGCGCCGCGGCGTCGTCCTGCTCGGGGGTGAAGGAGAAGTCCATGTCAGTCCGTCCTGGTGCTGGTCGAGAGGGGGCCGCGGGTCAGCGCTTCGCGGCGGGCAGGCCGAGACCGACGTAGCCGATGATGTCGCGCTGGATCTCGTTGGTGCCGCCGCCGAAGGTCATCACCAGCGAGGAGCGGAAGAAGCGCTCGAGGCGGCCGGCGATGACCGCGCCCTCGGAGTCGGCGGTGAGGCCGGCGTGCGGGCCGACGATCTCCATGAGGGACCGGTAGACCTCGGTGGCCAGCTCGGAGCCGTAGATCTTGGTGGCCGACGCCTCGGCGGGGGAGAGGTCGACGCCGCGGTCGGCGTCCGAGGCGAGCTTCCAGTTGAGCAGGGTCAGCATCTCGACGCGGGCGTGGGCGCGGCCGAGGGCGACCTGCACCCACTCGGTGTCGATGACGCGCTGGCCGTCGGGGTTCTTGGTCTGCTGCGCCCACTCGCGCACCAGCTTCACCGACTGGGTCAGCGGCGCGGAGGAGGTGAGGGCGACCCGCTCGTGGTTGAGCTGGTTGGTCATCAGCGACCACCCGCCGTTGAGCTCGCCGACCAGGTTGCCGACGGGGACTCGCACGTCCTCGTAGTAGGTGGCGCTGGTGTGGACCCCGGCGACGGTGTGCACGGGGGTGTAGGAGAAGCCGGGGGAGTCGGCCGGCACCAGGATCATCGACAGGCCCTTGTGGCGGGGCAGGTCGGGGTCGGTGCGGCACGCCATCCAGATCCAGTCGGCGTACTGGATCAGCGAGGTCCACATCTTCTGGCCGTTGATCACCCACTCGTCGCCCTCGCGGACGGCCTTGGTGCGCAGCGACGCCAGGTCGGTGCCCGAGCCGGGCTCGGAGTAGCCGATGGAGAAGTGCAGCTCGCCGGCGAGGATCTTCGGGAGGAAGTAGTCCTTCTGCTCCTGGGTGCCGTAGCGCATGATCGTCGGCCCCACCGTGTTGAGCGTCAGGTAGGGGATCGGCACGCCGAAGTCGGCTGCGACGTCGGTGAAGATCAGCTGGTCGACCATGGAGCGGTCCTGGCCGCCGTACTCCTTGGGCCAGCCGATGCCGAGCCAGCCGTCGGTCCCGAGCTGGCGGATCACGCCCTTGTAGACGCCGGCCTCGCCGAACTCGCCGGTGGCGGCGCTCAGCCCGGCACGGATCTCGGGGGTGACGAGGTTGCCGAAGTACTCCCGCAGCTCCTCTCGCAGCGCGATCTGGGCGGGTTCGAGGGCGAGGTGCATGGAGGGCTCCCGTGGGCGGAGGCGGATGTCGCTCGGATGACGCTGGAATGGCGCAGGATGGGGGCGAGACCGGGTGTGACGCTGGCCTCGCCGTCCCGAAAACTATAACCTGTTCTCGTTTTGGTCCACCGTCCCCGACGACGGACCACGTCCGGCCCCGACTCCGTCACCGACCAGGGAGGTCCTCATGACCGGCACGGCCACCCCCACCGGCACCCGCCACCTCGACCAGGGCACGCCGCCGGACCGGTACGCCCGCGGCTGGCACTGCCTCGGCCTGGCCCGCGACTTCGGCGACGGCAAGCCGCACGCGATCGACGCCTTCGGCGGCAAGCTCGTGGTCTGGCAGGACAGCAAGGGCGAGCTCAACGTGCTGGACGGCTACTGCCGGCACATGGGCGGCGACCTGACCCAGGGCACCGTCAAGGGCGACCAGATCGCCTGCCCGTTCCACGACTGGCGCTGGGGCGGCGACGGCAAGTGCAAGCAGATCCCCTACGCCCGCCGCGTCCCGCTGCGCGCCCGCACCCAGCGCTACGAGACCGCGATCCGCAACGAGTCGCTGTTCATCTGGTACGACCCCGAGGGCTCGGCCGGCGACCACGACCTGCTCCCGCCCGAGCTGCCGGGCCTCGCGTCGGGCAAGTACACCGACTGGTTCTGGGAGACCGAGCACATCGAGGGCTCCAACTGCCGCGAGCTCATCGACAACGTGGTCGACATGGCGCACTTCTACTACGTGCACTTCGCCTTCCCCACGAGCTTCCGCAACGTCTTCGAGGGCCAGCAGGCCACCCAGTTCATGGAGTCCAAGGGGCGCCCGGACGTCAGTGGCGGCTACGGGTCGGAGGAGCTGTTCCTGAAGTCCGAGGCCACCTACTACGGGCCGTCGTACATGATCAACTGGCTCTGGACCGACTACAAGGGCTTCAAGACCGAGGTCGTGCTGGTCAACACCCACATCGCGACGGGTCCCAACTCCTTCACCCTGCAGTACGGCATCCTCGTCGAGAAGCCCGAGGGCATGGACGACGAGACCGCCAACTTCATCGGCAAGAAGTACGCCGACATGTTCGGCCAGGGCTTCCTCCAGGACGTGCACATCTGGAAGAACAAGGTGCCCGTGCAGAACCCGCTCCTGTGCGAGGAGGACGGGCCGGTCTACCAGTTGCGTCGGTGGTACGAGCAGTACTACGTCGACGTCGCCGACATCACCTCCGACATGGTCGACCGCTTCGAGTTCGAGGTGGACACCACGAAGGCCAACGAGTTCTGGCAGGACGAGGTCGCCCAGAACCTCGAGAAGAAGGCGGCCGAGGACGCCGCGGGCGAGACCGAGGGCAGCGACGACCCGGCCCTGATGTCGGGCACCTGAGATGGCGTCGTTCGTCCCCAGGAGCGCCGAGACGCTCGAGGACCAGCGCCTCTACACCCAGGCCAGGCTGATCCGCGTCGAGTGCCTGGACTGCCTGGCCGCCGTGGGCGTGAAGAAGAACAGCGACCACCACACGTCGGTCCAGTGGACCGCGGAGGCCGCCGAGCAGTGCCCCGACCTCGCGCGACGGAAGGCCGAGAGGCCCGACGGGCGGCTCGCGTTCCATGCCTGCCCCCGGATGACCGCGAGCATCGAGGCCGCTGTGCGGGACGGCCGGCTGACCATCGGAGCAGAGGACGGATACTGAGCCACCGTGACCGACTCCTATGTGCTGGAGGTCGTGGAGGTCGTCGACGAGACGGCAGACGCGCGCTCCATCTCCTTCCGGGTGCCCGAGGGCGCCGAGTCCGCCTTCGAGTACAAGCCGGGCCAGTTCCTGACCCTGGCGGTGCCGAGTGACCGGGACGGCCTCGCCGCCCGCTGCTACTCGCTGTCCTCGAGCCCGCACGACGGCGGCCCGCTGACGGTCACGGTCAAGCGCACCGTCGACGGCTACGCCTCCAACTGGGTCTGTGACCACCTCGAGGTCGGCTCGACCATGCGGGTGCTGCCGCCCAGCGGCATCTTCACCCCGGCCTCGCTCGACGCCGACCTGCTGCTCTTCGCCGGCGGCAGCGGCGTCACCCCGATCATGTCGATCACCCGCACCGCGCTCGCGCACGGCTCCGGCCGGATCGTGGTGTTCTACGCCAACCGCGACGAGCGCTCGGTGATCTTCGCCGACGAGCTGAGCCGACTGGCCGCCGAGCACCCCGACCGGCTGCAGGTCGTGCACTGGCTGGAGTCCGTGCAGGGCCTGCCGACCGGCGAGCAGCTGAAGGCGTTCGCGTCGGCGTACACCACCTGGGACGCCTTCGTCTGCGGCCCGGCGCCGTTCATGAAGATGGTCGTCACCGCGTTGCGCGAGCTGGAGTTCCCCCGCGAGCGTCGCCACCAGGAGAAGTTCGTGTCGCTCGGCGGCAACCCGTTCGGTGACGTGGCAGAGGTGGCGTCGGCCGCCCAGGAGGTCGCGGAGGCCGAGTCGGAGACCGACGCGCCCGTCGAGGTGCCCGACGGCCCGCAGGCGCCGGTGCGCCTCGAGGTGGAGCTCGACGGCGAGACGCACGCGTTCGACGACTGGCAGCCGGGCAGCACGCTGCTCGAGCACCTGGAGTCCAAGGGCGTGAAGGCGCCGTACTCCTGCCGCGAGGGGGAGTGCTCGGCCTGCGCGGTCCGCCTGCTCGAGGGCGAGGTCAAGATGCTGCACAACGACGTGCTCGACGACGAGGACATCGCCGACGGCATCCGGCTGGGCTGCCAGTCGATCCCCGTCACGGACACGGTGCGCGCGACCTACTCCTGACCGGCCGCGCGGGGGGCGGGTGTGGCTACCAGCCGCGCTCGCGCCACTCCGCGAGGTGCGGGCGCTCCTCGCCGAGCACCCCGTCCTTGCCGTGCCCGGGGTAGAAGTGCGTCTCGTCGGGCAGCGTGCCGAAGACCTTCTCCTCCACGTCGTCGATGAGCTGGGCGAAGGCGTCGGCGTCCCCGAACGTCGCGCCGACCCCGCCGGGGAAGAGCGAGTCGCCCGTGAGCAGGTGCGTGCCGCCGTCCGCCGCGCGGTGCAGCAGGGCGATCGAGCCGGGGGTGTGCCCCGCGATCGCGATCACCTCGAGCTCGCAGGCGCCGACCTGCACGCGGTCCCCGTGCTCGAGGCGTACGTCGACGGGCACACCGGTCTGCTCGGTGACCGCGTCCGCGTCCGGCTCGCCGACCAGCACCTGCGCGCCGGTCCGCTCCACGACCTCGGCGAGCGCGCGGTGGTGGTCCCAGTGCTGGTGGGTCGTCACGACCGAGACGAGCCCGCCGTCCCCGACGAGGTCCAGCAGCGTGCCGGCCTCGTCGGCGGCGTCGACCAGCACCTGGTCACCGGTCTGCGCGCAGCGCAGCAGGTAGCTGTTGTTGCTCATCTTCGGGTCGACGGCGACCTTGGTGAGGGTCAGGCACCCCAGGTCGCGGGTCTGCGCGGCATCGCCCGGCGAGACGTCTCCGGTGTAGGTCCCCATCACCATGCTCCGATCTGCGGCAGCTCGCCGCCCTCACTGGTCATCCCGGTCCCGTCCCCGCGGCCGCTGAGCCACCAGGCGGCGTCGGCCGCCGTGCCCCGGACCACGGGTGCGTCGGGAGCGACGCTACCCACCTCCCGTTCCCGGTCGACGTCGGTGAGCACCAGGCGGAACCCGGGGGAGAGGTCGCGCAGACGGCCGGTCATCGCCCCCAGCGCCGCCTCGGCGAAGGCGACGGGCCAGTCGCGGTGCGAGTAGCCGACCAGCAGGTCCGCGTGGTGGATCTCGACCTCCCTCCACCGCATCGCCGGCACCGCCGCCGCGGCGAAGGTGATCCCTCCGGGGACCCGCTCGATCCGCTCGCGCCAGTGCTCCTCGCCCATCGCTGCGACGGCGTCGGCGAACCTGCTGGTGGAGGCCAGCAGCCGGTCGCGGACGGGGTGTACCTCGTCGGCCGAGAGCTCCTCGATGTCGTGGTCGCGCGCCTCGGGGGAGACGTACATCGGCACCGGCTCCCCGGCGCGCACCCCCTCCAGCGCCCCGGCCAGCCCCTCCGCGTTGAGGACCAGGTGGGCCACGAGGTGCGCACGGCTCCAGCCGGGCAGGAGGCTCGGTGCCCGCCAGCCCTCGTCGTCCAAGGAGTCGACGGACCGGACCAACCGTCGGGTGGCGTCGTGCAGGGCGTCGACGACGGCGTCGTCCATGGGGGCGGGGGTGTCACTCACCTCACCATCCTGCACCGGGCGTGCGGGGCATGAACCCCCTCGCCCGGGTGTTCCGAGGACTGTCGGTGCTGCGTGAGATGGTGCCCGACGGGCGTCGACCAGGCGGGCGGCGTACGATGACGAACACGTGTTCGAACGCGCGCGACGCGCTCGACCACCACCGACCCGGACCGCCGGGCACCGATCCCAGGAGACCTCTCTGTGGCCGACCAGCTGATCATCCGCGGCGCGCGCGAGCACAACCTCAAGGACGTCTCGATCGACCTGCCGCGCGACTCGCTCATCGTCTTCACCGGCCTCTCCGGCAGCGGCAAGTCCTCGCTGGCCTTCGACACGATCTTCGCCGAGGGCCAGCGCCGCTACGTCGAGTCGCTCTCGGCGTACGCCCGCCAGTTCCTCGGCCAGATGGACAAGCCCGACGTCGACTTCATCGAGGGCCTGTCCCCGGCGGTCTCCATCGACCAGAAGTCGACCTCGCGCAACCCGCGCTCGACGGTCGGCACCATCACCGAGGTCTACGACTACCTCCGCCTGCTCTACGCCCGTGCCGGCCGGCCACACTGCCCGACGTGCGGCGCCAAGATCGAGCGGCAGACGCCGCAGCAGATCGTCGACCGTGTCCTGACGCTGGAGGAGGGGCGCCGCTTCCAGGTGCTCGCCCCGGTCATCCGCGGCCGCAAGGGCGAGTACGTCGAGCTCTTCAGCCAGCTCCAGACGCAGGGCTTCTCCCGGGTGCGCGTCGACGGCGAGACCCACTCGCTGGACGCCCCGCCGACGCTGGACAAGAAGCTCAAGCACACCATCGAGGTGGTCGTCGACCGGCTCGCGGTCAAGGAGTCCGCCAAGCGCCGGCTCACCGACTCCGTCGAGACCGCGCTGACCCTGTCGGGCGGCCTGGTCGTGCTCGACTTCGTCGACCTCCCCGAGGACGACGAGCACCGCGAGATGCGGTTCAGCGAGAAGATGGCCTGCCCCAACGACCACACCATCGACGTCGACGAGCTCGAGCCCCGCTCGTTCTCCTTCAACTCCCCGTACGGCGCGTGCCCGGCCTGCACCGGTCTGGGCACCCGGATGGAGGTCGACGCCGAGCTGGTCGTCCCCAACCCCTCGGCGACGCTCGGCGAGGGCGCCATCCAGCCGTGGTCGCACGCCCACGTCAGCGACTACTTCCTGCGGCTGCTGGGTGCCCTGGGCGACGAGGTCGGGTTCGACCTCAACACGCCCTGGGAGGAGCTCCCGGCCAAAGCGCAGCGCTCGATCCTCGACGGGCACGGCAGCAAGGTCCACGTCGTCACCCGCAACCGCTACGGCCGTGAGCGCGCCTACTACGCCGACTTCGAGGGCGTGCGCGGCTACGTCGAGCGCCGCCACCGCGAGGCCGAGTCCGACACCAGCCGCGAGCGCTTCGAGTCGTTCATGCGCGAGGTGCCCTGCCCGACCTGCAAGGGCTCGCGCCTGAAGTCGGTCTCGCAGTCGGTCACCCTGCAGTCCGGCTCGGGCGAGCAGCGCGGCATCGCCGAGGTCTGCGCCCTGCCGATCAACGAGTCCGCCGCGTTCCTCGCCGACCTCGAGATGACCGAGCGTGAGCGGCAGATCGGCGAGCGGGTGCTCAAGGAGATCCACGAGCGGCTGCAGTTCCTGCTCGACGTGGGGCTCGACTACCTCTCCCTCGACCGGGCCTCCGGCTCGCTGTCCGGCGGCGAGGCGCAGCGCATCCGGCTGGCCACCCAGATCGGTGCCGGCCTGGTCGGTGTCCTCTACGTCCTCGACGAGCCCTCGATCGGCCTGCACCAGCGCGACAACCACCGGCTCATCGAGACCCTCGTCCGGCTCAAGGACCTCGGCAACACCCTCATCGTGGTCGAGCACGACGAGGACACGATCAAGGTGGCCGACTGGGTCGTCGACATCGGCCCAGGTGCCGGCGAGCACGGCGGCCAGGTCGTCCACAGCGGCACCGTCGACGACCTGCTGGCCCACCCCGACTCCCTGACCGGTCAGTACCTCTCGGGCCGGCGCGAGATCCCGGTCCCCGCCAAGCGCCGTCCGCGCACCGAGGGCCGCGAGCTCGCCGTCCTCGGGGCCCGTGAGCACAACCTGCGCGACGTCGACGTGACCTTCCCGCTCGGGCTGTTCGTGGCCGTGACCGGTGTCTCCGGCTCCGGCAAGTCGACCCTGGTCAACGACATCCTCTACACCTCGCTGGCCAAGCAGCTCTACAACGCGCGCACCCTGCCCGGGCGGCACAAGGCCATCACCGGCCTCGAGCACGTCGACAAGGTGATCCACGTCGACCAGTCACCGATCGGGCGCACCCCGCGGTCCAACCCGGCGACGTACACCGGTGTCTTCGACCACGTGCGCAAGCTGTTCGCGGCCACCCCCGAGGCGAAGATGCGCGGCTACCTCCAGGGCCGCTTCTCCTTCAACGTCAAGGGCGGGCGCTGCGAGGCCTGCGCCGGCGACGGCACGATCAAGATCGAGATGAACTTCCTGCCGGACGTCTACGTCCCGTGCGAGGTCTGCCACGGCGCCCGTTACAACCGCGAGACGCTCGAGGTCCACTACAAGGGCAAGACCATCGCCGAGGTCCTCGACATGCCCATCGAGGAGGCGGTGGACTTCTTCGCCGCGGTGCCGGCGATCTCGCGGCACCTCAAGACCCTGGTCGAGGTCGGCCTGGGCTACGTCCGCCTCGGTCAGCCGGCGACCACGCTCTCCGGAGGAGAGGCGCAGCGCGTCAAGCTGTCGGCCGAGCTGCAGAAGCGCTCGACCGGCCGCACCGTCTACGTCCTCGACGAGCCGACCACGGGCCTGCACTTCGAGGACATCCGCAAGCTGCTGCTCGTGCTCGGCCGACTGGTCGACGCGGGCAACACGGTGCTGGTCATCGAGCACAACCTCGACGTCATCAAGACCGCCGACTGGCTGGTCGACATGGGTCCCGAGGGCGGCTCGCGCGGCGGCACCGTCGTCGCCGAGGGCACCCCCGAGGCGGTCGCGGCCAACCCCGACAGCCACACCGGCCGCTTCCTCGCACCGCTGCTGGAGGGCAAGGAGGCCGAGCAGCCCGACGGGCTGCTGGCCGCCTCGGCCGCGCCGGCCCAGGTCCGCGCCACCCGTCGGCAGGCGGCGCAGCGCACCGCCAACGAGCGGGCGGCCGCCAAGCGGACCGCGACGAAGAAGACCGCCACGAAGAAGACGGCTGACACGAAGAAGGCGGCGGCCAAGAAGACGGTGAAGAAGGGCTGAGAGGAGTCGGTGTCCCGCGACGGGTCGGGTGCGCCTGGCTAGGCTCGGCGCACCGACCCTCGAGAGGACCCCGATGAGCCAGCCCACGGAGCCCCGCACCACTCGTCCGACCGACCAGCGCCCTACGCTCTCGCGCCGTCACGCCCTCGGCGGCGTCGCCGGTGTCGGGCTCGGGCTGCCGCTCCTCGCGGCCTGCGGCGGCGACGACTCCAGCGCCACCGACCCGGCCGGCGGCTCCGGTGCCTCCAGCGGTGGCTCGCCGTCGACGGCCGGTTCGGAGGGGGCCGAGGGCTCGGGCGGCTCGGGCGGCTCGTCCGCGTTCGCGTCGACCTCCGACGTGCCCGTCGGCAGTGGTGCGGTCTTCCCCGACGAGGGCCTCGTCGTGACCCAGCCGACCGAGGGCGAGTTCCTGGGGTTCTCGATCACCTGCACCCACCAGGGCTGCCCCGTCGACTCCGTCAGCGACGCCGGCATCAGCTGCCCCTGCCACGGCTCGATCTTCGACCTCTCCTCCGGCGCCCCGACCGCGGGTCCGGCGACCTCGGCCCTCGGCTCGGTCTCCCTGACCGTCGACGGCGACGAGATCTCCCGCGCCTGACCCCCGCCCTCCTCCCGCCGAGCCGGCGCGTCCTTCCGGAAGGTCGCGCCGGCTCGACGCGTCGCGGGGTGTCCACGGCCCCACGACGCGGGGAGTGTCCCCGGTCCCTCGTAGGCTGATCGCGTGCCCGCCCGACCGACTCCCCGCACGTCCCGCGGACCGCTGTCCTACCGTCCCGAGCCGGGGTCGATCCCGACCCAGCCGGGCGTCTACCGGTTCCGGGACGCCCAGCGCCGGGTGATCTACGTCGGCAAGGCCAAGAACCTCCGGGCCCGGCTCTCGTCGTACTTCCAGGACATCGCCAACCTGCACCAGCGCACCGCCACCATGGTCACCACCGCGGCGTCGGTGGAGTGGACCGTCGTGGCCACCGAGGTCGAGGCGCTGCAGCTGGAGTACTCCTGGATCAAGGAGTACGACCCGCGCTTCAACGTGAAGTACCGCGACGACAAGTCCTACCCCTGGCTGGCGGTGACGCTCGGCGAGGAGTTCCCGCGGGTCATGGTCGGGCGCGGCGCCAAGCGCAAGGGCACCCGCTACTTCGGCCCCTACTCCCACGCGTGGGCGATCCGGGAGACCGTCGACATCCTGCTGAGGGTCTTCCCGATGCGCTCCTGCAGCAACGGGGTGTTCAAGCGCTCCGCGCAGGTGGGGCGCCCGTGCCTGCTGGGCTACATCGACAAGTGCTCGGCCCCCTGTGTCGGCGAGGTCTCCGCCGAGGAGCACCGCGCCATCGTCGAGGACTTCTGCGACTTCATGGGCGGCCAGACCAAACCGTTCATCCGCCGCATCGAGAAGGAGATGTACGCCGCCAGCGAGGCGCTCGACTTCGAGAAGGCCGCCCGGCTGCGCGACGACCTCGGCGCCGTGCAGCGCGCCCTGGAGAAGCAGGCGGTCGTGCTGGGAGACGGCGCGGACGCCGACGTGGTCGCGCTGGCCGAGGACCCGCTCGAGGTGGCCGTCCAGGTCTTCTACGTCCGCGGCGGCCGCATCCGCGGACAGCGCGGGTGGGTGGCGGACCGGATGGACGAGGGCGAGACCCCCGACCTGGTCGAGCACTTCCTGCTCCAGCTCTACGCCGGTGACGCCGACTCGATCCCGCGGGAGGTGCTCGTGCCCGCCCTGCCGCCGGACGCGGAGACCCTCGAGGAGCTGCTGAGCGACCTGCGGGGCAGCCGGGTCCGCATCCGGGTGCCGCAGCGAGGCGACAAGCGGGCGCTGGCCGAGACGGTGGCGAAGAACGCCCAGCAGTCGCTGGCCCTGCACAAGACCAAGCGGGCCAGTGACCTCACCACCCGCAACCGCGCGCTGGAGGAGATCCAGCAGGCCCTCGAGCTCGACGACGTCCCGCTGCGCATCGAGTGCTACGACGTCTCCAACCTCCAGGGCACCGAGGTGGTCGCCTCGATGGTGGTGTTCGAGGACGGTCTGCCACGCAAGGGGGAGTACCGCAAGTTCGTCATCAAGGGTGTCGACGGGCAGAACGACGTCGCGTCGATGCACGAGGTGATCACCCGGCGCTTCCGGCGGCTGCTCGACGAGCAGGCCCGCTCGGAGCTCAAGCCCGGCACCGAGGAGTCCGGGCCGATGCTGGTCGACCCCGACACCGGCCGCCCCCGCAAGTTCGCCTACGCCCCGGGCCTGGTCGTCGTGGACGGCGGCCCGCCCCAGGTGGCCGCCGCCCAGCGGGCGCTGGACGAGCTCGGCATCGACGACGTCCCGGTCTGCGGCCTGGCGAAGCGGCTCGAGGAGGTCTGGCTGCCCGACGAGGAGGACCCGGTCATCCTCGCCCGCAGCAGCGAGGGCCTCTACCTCCTGCAGCGCATCCGCGACGAGGCCCACCGCTTCGCGATCGCCCACCACCGCAACCGTCGGTCCAAGTCGATGGTCGAGTCGGTGCTCGACGACGTGCCCGGTCTGGGAGAGGTGCGTCGTCGGACGCTGCTCAAGCACTTCGGCTCGTTGAAGAGGCTCCGGGAGGCCGACGCCGAGCAGATCGCCCAGGTGCCGGGCATCGGGGTCCGCACCGCCGAGTCGATCAAGGCGGCCGTGTCCGGCGGCGCGGGTGAGGGCGCCGAGGTCGGTGCCGGGCCTACGGTGGTCTCCGTCAACACCGCGACCGGCGAGATCGAGGAGGAGTGACGCGCCGATGAGCACGCCCCAGCCCGGACCCCTGGTGGTCGTCACCGGCATGACCGGTGCCGGACGCAGCACCGCGGCCAAGGAGCTGGAGGACCTCGGCTACTTCGTCGTCGACAACCTGCCGCCGGCGCTCCTGCCGGACGTCGTGCGCCTCGTCGACGAGTCCCGCGGCCCGCAGCAGCCGATCGCCGTGGTGGTGGACGTGCGGTCCGGCTCCTTCTTCGACGACCTGCAGGAGCAGCTGGCGCACGGCGCGACCGGTCGCCACGCCACGCTGGTCTTCCTCGAGGCGAGCGACGACCTGCTCGTACGCCGCCAGGAGGCCGCTCGACGCCCGCACCCGTTGCAGGGGACCGGTCGGCTGCTGGACGGGCTGGTCCGCGAGCGCAGCGTGCTGGCCGACCTGCGCGGCGAGGCGGACCTGCTCATCGACACGACCTCGCTCAACGTCCACCAGCTGACCGCTCGCATCCGCGAGGCGTTCGGCACCGAGGAGACCACCCGTCTGCACATCCGCGTGGTGTCCTTCGGCTTCAAGTACGGCATCCCCGTCGACGCTGACTACCTCGCCGACATGCGCTTCCTGCCCAACCCGCACTGGATCCCAGAGCTGAGGGCGCACACGGGCCGCGACGGTGACGTGTCGTCGTACGTGCTCTCCCAGCCCGGCGCCGCGGAGTTCCTCGACGCCTACGTGCCGGTGCTCACCGGGGTGGCGGAGGGCTACCTGCGGGAGGGCAAGCGCTTCATGCGCGTCGCGATCGGCTGCACCGGCGGCAAGCACCGCAGCGTCGCGATGACCGAGGAGATCACCCGCCGTCTGCAGGACCTCGGGCACCAGGCGACCGCCACGCACCGGGACCTCGGCCGTGAATGACATCTGGTCCCACGACCCGCTCCCGACCGACCCCTCCGTCCCGTCCGGCGGCCTCGACCGAGCCCAGGCCGTGGTGGCGCTCGGTGGCGGGCACGGCCTGCACGCCTCGCTGCGCGCGCTGCGCCACCTCGTCGACGACGTGGTGGTGGACGACCTGACCGCAGTGGTCACCGTGGCCGACAACGGCGGCTCGTCGGGCCGGTTGCGTGGCGAGTTCGGTGTCCTGCCGCCCGGTGACCTGCGGATGGCGCTCGCCGCGCTGTGCGGCGAGGACGAGTGGGGCCGCACCTGGGAGGGTGTCCTCCAGCACCGCTTCGCCGGCGAGGGCGAGATGAACGGCCACGTCGTCGGCAACCTGCTGATCGTGGCGTTGTGGGAGCAGCTCGGCGACCACGTCGGCGCCCTCGACATCGTGGGGCGGCTCCTGGGGGCCAAAGGTCGCGTGCTCCCGATGGCGCTGTGCCCGATGGACATCCACGCCGAGGTCCGCGGGCTCCACCCCGAGGACCCCGAGGCGCTCGAGGTCGTGCGCGGGCAGGTCGAGGTGGCGACGACCGAGGGCGTCATCGCCAGCGTGGCGCTCGACCCGCCCGCCCCGCCCACCAGCCCCGAGGCGCTGGACGCGGTCGCGGGAGCCGACTGGATCTTCCTCGGCCCTGGGTCGTGGTTCAGCTCGGTCATCCCGCACCTGCTCGTCCCCGACCTGCGCGACGCGCTGACCTCGACCGACGCCAAGGTCGTGGTCGTGCTCAACCTGGCCGAGCAGCCGGGGGAGACCGGGGGCTTCAGCCCGGCCGACCACCTCTCGGTCCTGCTCGAGCACGCACCCGACCTCAGGCTGCACAGCGTCCTCGCCGACGCAGGCACCCTGCGACGTGCTGGGGCCGAGGCGGCGTGGCACCTGGAGGAGGTCACCTCCGCGGTCGGCGCGCGCCTGGTGCTGGCCGACGTGGCCGCTGCCGACGGTTCTCCCCGCCACGACCCGCGGCTGCTGGCCGACGCCTACGAGAAGGTCATGGCCGGGGCCTGAGGGTCGTTGACTCACGTGCGAGGATCGGCCCCATGGCGATGACGGCACAGGTCAAGGCGGAGCTGTCGAGCACCCAGATCACGAAGACCTGCTGTCGCAAGGCCGAGGTCGCCTCGATGCTCCGGTTCGCCGGGGGGCTCCACATCGTCAGCGGTCGCATCGTGGTCGAGGCCGAGCTCGACACGGGTGCCGCGGCGCGTCGCCTGCGCAAGGACGTCGCGGAGGTCTACGGCGCCCATTCCGACGTCGTGATGGTGCAGGGCAACGGCCTGCGCAAGGGCAGTCGCTACATCGTCCGCGTCGTGCGTGACGGCGAGGCGCTGGCCCGCCAGACCGGGCTGCTCGACCAGCGCGGCCGCCCGGTCCGGGGCCTGCCGCCCGCGGTCGTCTCCGGCGGCGCCTGCGACGCCGTCGCGGCCTGGCGGGGCGCGTTCCTGGCGCACGGGTCGTTGACCGAGCCCGGTCGCTCCTCCTCGCTCGAGGTCACCTGCCCCGGTTCCGAGGCCGCGCTCGCGCTCGTCGGCGTCGCCCGCCGGCTCGGCATCTCCGCGAAGGCCCGCGAGGTCCGTGGCGTCGATCGCGTGGTGATCCGCGACGGCGACGCCATCGGCCAGCTGCTCACCCGCCTCGGCGCCCACGAGTCGCTCATGGCCTGGGAGGAGCGGCGGATGCGCCGCGAGGTGCGGGCCACCGCCAACCGGCTGGCCAACTTCGACGACGCCAATCTGCGACGCTCCGCGCGCGCCGCCGTCGCCGCCGGTGCCCGCGTCGAGCGGGCCCTGGAGATCCTCGGTGACGAGGTGCCCGACCACCTCAAGCTCGCGGGCAGCCTGCGGGTCGAGCACAAGCAGGCCTCGCTCGAGGAGCTCGGCCAGCTGCACGAGCCGGTCCTGACCAAGGACGCGATCGCCGGTCGCATCCGGCGCCTGCTCGCCATGGCGGACAAGCGTGCCGAGGAGCTCGGCATCCCCGACACCGAGTCGTCGCTGACCCCGGAGATGCTCGCCGAGGACGCCTGACCGGCCTCCCCGGGCCTCGGGCCCCGAGCCCGACCCCGGTGCACGTCGACGGACGACCCGACGGACGACCCCGTCGTACGACGCCGGGCGGCGGTGCCCGTCCGTGCCCGACGACCCCCGGAGACCCGCCGGCGCGCTCGCGGTAGGGTCGCCGGAGGAGCCGGTCCACCGCGGCCGGACGCCCTCACACGACCCCGATCGACCATGTCGGACGACCCAGGAGCAGCAGTGACCGTGCGCGTAGGTATCAACGGATTCGGCCGGATCGGCCGCAACTTCTTCCGGGCCGTGGCGGCCTCGGGCGCTGACGTGGAGATCGTCGGCATCAACGACCTCACCGACAACTCGGTGCTGGCCCACCTGCTGAAGTACGACTCGATCCTGGGTGTCCTGGGCGAGGACGTCGAGGCGACCAGCGACTCGATCATCGTCGGCGGCCGCGAGATCAAGGTCTCCTCCGAGCGCGAGCCCGGCAACCTGGGCTGGGGCGACCTCGGCGTGGACGTCGTCGTCGAGTCCACCGGCTTCTTCACCGACGCCACCAAGGCCAAGGCCCACGTCGACGCCGGCGCCAAGAAGGTCATCATCTCCGCGCCCGCCTCCAACGAGGACATCACCATCGTGATGGGCGTCAACCACGAGCTCTACGACCCCGCCGCGCACACGGTCATCTCGAACGCCTCGTGCACCACCAACTGCCTGGCCCCCATGGCCAAGGCGCTGCACGACGCGGTCGGCATCAACAAGGGCCTGATGACCACCATCCACGCCTACACCGCCGACCAGAACCTCCACGACAACATCCACAAGGACATGCGTCGTGCCCGCGCCGCCGCGCTCAACATCGTGCCGACCTCGACGGGTGCGGCCAAGGCCATCGGCCTCGTCCTGCCCGAGCTGAAGGGCAAGCTCGACGGCTACGCGCTGCGCGTGCCCACCCCGACCGGCTCGATGACCGACCTGTCCTTCGAGGCCAGCCGCGAGACGTCGGTCGAGGAGATCAACGCCGCGGTCGAGGCAGCCGCCGACGGCAAGATCCTGAAGTACTCCACCGCGCCGATCGTCTCCTCCGACATCGTCACCGACCCGGCGTCGTGCATCTTCGACGCGCCGCTGACCAAGGTCATCGGCAACCAGGTCAAGGTCGCCGGCTGGTACGACAACGAGTGGGGCTACTCCAACCGCCTCGTCGACCTCATCGGCTTCGTGGGCGAGTCCCTCTGAGCATGACTGGTGCGATGACGGGTCTCGACCAGCTCCTCGAGCAGGGCGTCACCGGCAAGCGGGTCCTGGTCCGCTCCGACCTCAACGTCCCGCTCGACGGAGCCGTCATCACCGACGACGGGCGCATCCGCGCGAGCGTGCCGACGATCCGTCGGCTCGCGGACGCGGGCGCCCGCGTGGTGGTGACCGCGCACCTCGGCCGCCCCAAGGGCGCCCCCGAGGAGCGCTACTCCCTGGCTCCCGTGGCGGCTCGCCTCGGTGAGCTCCTCGGTGCCGACGTCGCGTTCGCCCGCGACACGGTGGGGGAGTCGGCGCACGAGACCGTCGCCCAGCTCGAGGACGGGCAGGTCGCCCTGCTGGAGAACGTCCGCTTCAACGCGGGCGAGACCAGCAAGGACGACGGCGAGCGCGCCGGGTTCGCCCGGCAGCTCGCCGACCTCGCCGACGTCTTCGTCTCCGACGGCTTCGGGGTCGTGCACCGCAAGCAGGCCAGCGTCTACGACGTCGCGCAGATCCTGCCCAGCGCCATGGGCACGCTGGTCTCGACCGAGATCGACGTGCTGCGTCGCCTCACCGAGGAGCCGCAGCGTCCGTACGTCGTCGTGCTCGGTGGCTCCAAGGTCTCCGACAAGCTCGGCGTGATCGACAACCTGCTGGGCAAGGCCGACAAGCTGCTCATCGGCGGGGGCATGGTCTTCACCTTCCTCAAGGCCCAGGGCCACGAGGTCGGCAAGAGCCTCCTCGAGGAGGACCAGCTCGAGACCTGCCGCACCTACCTCGCGCGGGCCGAGGAGCTCGGGGTGCAGATCCTGCTGCCCGGCGACATCGTCGTCGACAGCGAGTTCCCCGCGGGTGACCGCACCCCGGAGCCGCGGGTCGTGCCCGCGTCCGAGATCCCGGCCGACTGCCTCGGCCTCGACATCGGTCCCGCGGCCGGTGCCGACTTCGCGGCTGCGCTCTCGGACGCCCGGACGGTCTTCTGGAACGGTCCGATGGGCGTGTTCGAGGTGCCGCAGTTCGCCGACGGCACCCGAGCGGTCGCCGACGCGCTGACCCGCACCGACGGCCTGTCGGTCGTCGGCGGCGGTGACTCCGCCGCCGCCGTGCGCACGCTCGGCTTCGACGAGGCCGCCTTCGGCCACATCTCCACCGGTGGCGGAGCCAGCCTGGAGTACCTCGAGGGCAAGGCCCTCCCCGGCATCGACGTCCTGGAGGGCTGACCCATGGCCGCACGCACCCCGCTCATGGCGGGCAACTGGAAGATGAACCTCAACCACCAGGAAGCGGTGGTGCTGGTCCAGAAGCTCGCGTGGACCCTGTCGGACAAGAAGCACGACCCGGCGCGCTCCGAGGTCGTCGTGGTGCCGCCGTTCACCGACCTGCGCTCGGTGCAGACCCTGGTGGACGGCGACCGGCTGCCGATCAAGTACGCCGCGCAGGACTGCTCCGCGCACGACTCCGGCGCCTACACCGGCGAGATCTCCACCTCGATGCTCACCAAGCTCGGCTGCTCCTACGTGGTGCTCGGCCACTCCGAGCGCCGGGAGTACCACCAGGAGTCCGACGAGCTGGTCAGCGCCAAGGCGCACAAGGCCGTCGAGGCCGGGCTGGTGCCGATCGTGTGCGTGGGCGAGGGCCTCGAGGTCCGCCAGGCCGGCGAGCATGTCTCCTACACCCTGGCGCAGGTCGAGGGCTCGCTCGCGGGCTTCTCGGCCGAGCAGGTGGCGGCGCTGGTCGTGGCCTACGAGCCCGTCTGGGCCATCGGTACCGGCGAGGTTGCCACGCCCGAGGACGCCCAGGAGGTGTGCGGCGCCATCCGCGCGCGGATCCGGGAGCTGCACGCGGACGCGGCAGCCGACGGCGTACGCGTGCTGTACGGCGGGTCGGTCAAGGCCGCCAACGTCGGCGCGATCATGGCGCAGGCCGACGTCGACGGGTGCCTCGTCGGTGGGGCGAGCCTGCAGGCCGACGAGTTCGGTGCGATCTGCCGCTTCTACGACATGCCCGTCCTCTGACGCGGCCCGCCGCCTCGACCGTCACGACGATCACGTAGGATCTGCGACCGTGGAACTGCTCTTCACCATCATCCTGATGATCACCAGCCTGCTGATGATCGTGCTGGTGCTCCTGCACAAGGGCCGCGGTGGCGGTCTCTCCGACATGTTCGGCGGCGGTGTCTCCAGCTCGCTCGGCGGTTCGTCGGTGGCGGAGCGCAACCTCGACCGACTGACCGTGGGCATCGGTGGCATCTGGTTCGCCACCGTCATCGCCCTGGGGCTCCTGCTCGCCTACTGACCTTGACCTCTCGGGCCTGACGAAGGAGAACGGACCATGGCTGGTGGAGGAAACGCGATCCGGGGCAGCCGGGTCGGCGCAGGACCGATGGGCGAGGCCGAGCGCGGTGAGGCGGCACCCCGTCAGACCGTGACGTACTTCTGCTCTCACGAGCACCGTGTCGTCGTGGCGTTCGCCGCCGAGGCACAGGCCCCCGAGTCGTGGGACTGCCCCAAGTGCGGCCTCCCGGCCAGCCTCGACAGCGACAACCCGCCGCCGGCGCCGAAGATCGAGCCCTACAAGACGCACCTCGCCTACGTGAAGGAGCGTCGCTCGGACAAGGAGGCGGCCGACATCCTCGACGAGGCCCTCAAGCTCCTCCGCTCCCGCCGCAAGTCCGGCGACCTGATTTTCTGACGCGAGCGGTCCACCAGGACGCCCGCTGACCGGAGGGTGTGTCGTGAGAAGGGTTCACGACACACCCTCCGGTCGTATGCCCTCGGCGGGTCAGAGGCGGGAGGCGGCGTCGCGGTCGAGGAACCAGACGGTCTCCTCGCGGCCGGAGACGCCGGAGGCGGGGGTCTCCTCGATGGTGGTGCCGGCAGGGGAGAGTGCCCGGGCGACGGCCTCGGACTTGGCGTCGCCGCTGACCAGCAGCCACGTCGCACGCGAGCGCGCGAGGGTCGGGTAGGTCAGGCTGACGCGCTCGGGCGGCGGCTTCGGGGAGTCGGTGACAGGGACGGTGGGGCGGTCGGTCACGGCGAGCTCGGGACGCCCGGGGAAGAGCGAGGCGATGTGGCTGTCCGGGCCCACGCCCAGCATCAGCACGTCGAACTCGTCCGGCCCATGAGCGGCCAGCTCGTCGGCGTACGCCGCTGCGGCCGCCTCGACGTCAGGCGCCTCGCCGGTGGCCGCGACCTCGTGCACGCGGTGCTCGGCGACGCCGACGGCGTCCAGGAAGGCCTCTCGCGCCTGCACGGCGTTGCGGTCGGACGAGTCGCGCGCGACGAAGCGCTCGTCGCCCCACCACAGCTCGACAGAGCCCCAGTCGACCCCGGAGGCGGGGGTGAGCCGGGCCACCTCGCGGTGGATGGCGTCGGCGATCGAGCCGCCGGTCAGCACCACGTGCGGGATCCGCCCCGCGGCCTGGGCGTCGGCGAGGACCCGGAGCAGCTCACCGGCGACCGAGGTCGCCAGCTCGCCGGCGTCCGCGTGCACCTCGACCCGCGGAGACCCGTTCACGAGCGGTGCTCCCGGTAGTAGGCGACCAGGGACCGGGTCGAGGGGTCCTGCTCCTCGAGCGCGTCGGCGTCACCGGCCAGGACCGGGCCCAGCTCGGTGGCGAGCTGCTTGCCGAGCTCGACGCCCCACTGGTCGAAGCTGTCGATGCCCCACACGACGCCCTGGGTGAACGTGATGTGCTCGTAGAGCGCGACCAGCTGGCCCAGCACCGACGGCGTGAGCCGAGGCGCCATGATCGAGGTCGAGGGGCGGTTGCCGCCGAAGACCCGGGCCGGGACGATCTCCTCGGCCGTCCCCTCGGCGCGCACCTCCTCGGCGGTCTTGCCGAAGGCCAGCGCCTTGCTCTGTGCCAGGAAGTTGGCGAGGAAGAGCTCGTGGACGTCCTGGTCGCCGTCGCTGAGCGGGTACGACGGCTCCGCGAACGCGATGAAGTCGCACGGGACGACCTGGGTGCCCTGGTGCAGCAGCTGGTAGAAGGCGTGCTGCCCGTTGGTGCCGGGCTCGCCCCAGAACACCTCACCGGTGCCCGCGGTGACCGGGGCACCGTCCCACCGCACGCTCTTGCCGTTGGACTCCATGGTCAGCTGCTGGAGGTAGGCCGGGAAGCGGTGCAGCAGCTGGGCGTAGGGGAGCACCGCGTGGGTGCGGGCGCCGAGGAAGTCGGAGTACCAGACGTTCAGCAGGCCCATCAGGGCCGGGACGTTGGACTCCAGGGGAGCGGTGCGGAAGTGCTCGTCGACGGCGTGCATGCCCGCCAGCAGCTCGGCGAAGGCCTCCGGGCCGATCGCGAGCACCAGCGAGGTGCCGATCGCGGAGTCCATGGAGTAGCGCCCACCGACCCAGTCCCAGAACCCGAAGGCGTTGTCGGGGTCGATGCCGAAGTCGGCGACCTTGTCCAGCGCGGTCGAGACGGCGACGAAGTGCCGCGCCACGGCCTCCTCGCGCGTGGACTCCGGGAGCCCCTCGAGCAGCCAGCTGCGGCACAACCGGGCGTTGGTCAGGGTCTCCAGGGTCCCGAATGTCTTCGACGAGACCACGAAGAGCGTGGTCTCCGGGTCGAGCCCCCGCAGCGTCAGCGCCGCGTCGGTGGGGTCGATGTTGGACAGGAACCGGCAGGCCGGACCGTCGACGAAGGGCTGGAGCGCCTCGTAGGCCATCACCGGGCCCAGGTCGGAGCCGCCGATGCCGATGTTGACCACGGTCTCGATCCGCCTGCCCGTGACGCCGGTCCACTCGCCCGAGCGGACCTTCTCGGCGAACGCGTAGACCCGGTCGAGCACCTCGTGCACGTCGGCGACGACGTCCTGGCCGTCGACCTCCAGCGAGGCCCCGCGGGGCAGGCGCAGCGCCGTGTGCAGCACCGCACGGTCCTCGGTCACGTTGATGTGCTCACCGCGCATCATCGCGTCGCGGCGGTCCTCCAGCCCGACCGCGCGGGCGAGGTCGACCAGGGCACCCAGGACGGCGTCGTCGACCAGGTTCTTCGACAGGTCGACGTGCAGGTCGGCCATCCGGTGCGTGAGCCGCTCCGCGCGCCCCGGATCATCGGCGAACCAGCGCCGGAGGTCGGGCTCCAGCCCGCCGGCCAGCGCCGTGAGGCGCGGCCAGGCCGCGGTGGACGTGGGGTCGACCGGTGCCTGGCCCATGCTCACGCCCTCGCCTTCTCCATCTGGCCGCGCACGGTCTCGACCAGCTCGTCCCACGACGCCTCGAACTTCGAGACGCCCTCGGACTCCAGGACCGCGAGGACGTCGGCCCAGTCGACGCCGACCTCCACGACCGCGTCCAGCACCTCCTGTGCCTCCCGCGCGCGGCCGCTGACCTGGTCCCCATGGAGCTCCCCGTGGTCGGCCATCGCCTCGAGGGTCTTCTCCGGCATGGTGTTGACCGTGTCGGCCACGACGAGGTCGGTGACGTAGAGGGTGTCGGGGTAGTCGGGGTTCTTGACCCCGGTCGAGGCCCACAGCGGACGCTGCGGGCGAGCACCCGCCGCAGCGAGCTGCTGCCAGCGCTCGGAGGCGAGCACGCCCTCGAACGCGCCATAGGCGACGCGCGCGTTGGCGACCGCCGCCCGACCCCGCAGGGCCAGCGCCTCGTCGGTGCCGATCTTCTCGAGCCGGCTGTCGACCTCGCTGTCCACGCGCGAGACGAAGAACGAGGCGACCGAACGGATCGTGGAGAGGTCGTGGCCGGCGGCCTTGGCCTTTTCCAGGCCCTCGAGGTAGGCGTCCATGACGGCCTGGTAGCGCTCGACGCTGAAGATCAGCGTGACGTTGACGCTGATCCCCTCGGCGATGACCGCGGTGATGGCCGGCAGGCCGGCAGCGGTGGCCGGGATCTTGATCAGGACGTTGGACCGGTCCACGGCCGCCCACAGCGCCTTGGCCGACGCGATCGTCGCCTCGGTGTCGTGGGCCAGGTCGGGCTCCACCTCGATGGAGACGCGGCCGTCGTCTGCGGTCCGCTCCGCGACGGGGGCCAGGACGTCGCAGGCGTTGCGGACGTCCTCGGTGGTCAGCTCGAAGATCACCTCGTCGACGTCCTTGCCCGCGGCGACGAGCTCTCGGACCTGCTCGTCGTAGCGCTCGCCGTCCGCGATGGCGCCGGCGAAGATCGTGGGGTTGGTGGTGACCCCGACGACCGACTTCTGCTCGACGAGCTCGGCGAGGTTGCCGGTCTCGATGCGCTCGCGGGACAGGTCGTCCAGCCAGATCGACACCCCGGCGTCGGCCAGGGCCTTCAGTCGCTCACTCATGCGTGCTCCTCGGTGTCGAGTCGTGCGTGGTGGTGGAAGGGGGTGCGGCGCTCAGCCGGCGGCGGAGATGCTGTCACGCGCGGCGTCGGCGACGGCCCGCGCGGTGAAGCCGTACTCGGCGAAGAGCCGGGCGTAGTCGGCCGAGGCACCGTAGTGGTCGATCGAGACGGTCCGACCCGCGTCGCCGACGTACTCGCGCCAGCCCATCTTCACGCCGGCCTCGACCGACACACGGGCCTTGACCTGCGGCGGCAGCACGGTGTCGCGGTAGGACTGGTCCTGCTCCTCGAACCACTCCAGGCAGGGCAGCGAGACCACGCGGGCGGCGATGCCGTCCTCGGCGAGCATGCCCCGGGCCTCGACGGCCAGCTGCACCTCGGACCCGGTGGCCATGAGGACCACGTCGGGCTCACCGTCGGTGTCGAGCAGGACGTAGCCGCCGCGGGCGACGCCCTCGACCGAGCCCCAGACCTCGCCGTCGTGCTCCCCGCGCGGGAAGACCGGGACGTTCTGACGGGTCAGGGCCAGCGCGGCCGGCCCCTCGGTACGCCGGAGCACCTCGGCCCACGCCGCCGAGACCTCGTTGGCGTCGGCCGGCCGCACGACGTCCAGCCCGGGCATCGCGCGCAGGGCGGCCAGGTGCTCGATCGGCTGGTGCGTCGGGCCGTCCTCGCCCAGACCGATGGAGTCGTGGGTCCACACGTAGGTGACCGGCAGCCGGCTCAGCGCCGCCACGCGCACCGCACCGCGCATGTAGTCGGAGAAGGTGAGGAAGGTGCCGCCGAAGACGCGGGTCAGGCGGTCGGCCGCGATGCCGTTCATGATCGCGCCCATGCCGTGCTCGCGGATGCCGAAGTGGAGCACGCGGCCCTGGTAGGGGTCGGCCTCGTAGCCCTCGGCGTCGCTGTCGGCGGGCAGGAAGGACGGGGCGTCCTTGATGGTGGTGTTGTTGGAGCCGGCGAGGTCGGCCGAGCCGCCCCACAGCTCGGGCATCAGGCCGGCGACGGCGTTGATGACCTTGCCGGACGCCGCACGCGTGGCGACGCCCTTGGCGTCGGGCTCGAAGGTGGGCAGTGCCGCCTCGAAGCCCTCGGGCAGGTCGCGGCGCTTGAGCCGGTGCAGGAGCTCGGCGCGGTCGGGGTGGGCCTCGGCCCAGGCGGCGTAGCGCTCGTCCCACTCCTTGCCCCACGCCGCACCGCGCTCGCGCAGGCTCCGGGTGTGGGCGAGGACCTCGTCGGAGACCTGGAAGTGCTGCTCGGGGTCGAAGCCGAGCACCTCCTTGGTCGCAGCGACCTCCTCCGCACCGAGGGCGCTGCCGTGGGCGGCCTCGGTGCCCTGGGCGTTGGGGGCCGGCCAGGCGATGATGGTGTCGAGCACGATCATCGAGGGCTTGTCGGTGACCTCGGAGGCGGCGCGCACGGCGTCGTAGAGGGCGTGCACGTCCTCCTTGTAGGTCTCCCCGCCCTGGGTCCAGTCGACGGTCTGCACGTGCCAGCCGTAGGACTCGTAGCGCTGGGCGACGTCCTCGGTGAACGCGACGTCGGTGTCACCCTCGATGGAGATCCGGTTGCGGTCGTAGATGACCGTGAGGTTGCCCAGCTTCTGCGTGCCGGCGATCGAGGAGGCCTCGCTGCTCACGCCCTCCTGCAGGTCGCCGTCGGAGCACAGGACGTAGACGTCGTGGTCGAAGAGGCCCTCGCCGGGAGCTGCCTCCGGGTCGAGCATGCCGTGCACCCGACGACCGGACATCGCCATGCCCACGGCGTTGGAGACGCCCTGGCCCAGCGGCCCGGTCGTGACCTCGACACCGGCGGTGTGACCGAGCTCGGGGTGGCCGGGGGTCTTGGAGCCCCACGTGCGCAGCGCCTGGAGGTCGCTGAGCTCGAGGCCGAAGCCGCCGAGGAAGAGCTGGGTGTAGAGGGTGATGCTCGAGTGGCCGCAGCTGAGGACGAAGCGGTCACGGGCGACCCACTCGGGGTCGGCCGGGTCGTGGCGCATGACCTTCTGGAAGAGCAGGTAGGCCACGGGGGCCAGGCTCATGGCCGTGCCGGGGTGTCCGTTGCCGACCTTCTGCACGGCGTCCATCGCCAGGACCCGGGCGGTGTCCACCGCCTTGTCGTCGATGTCGGTCCAGTCCAGCTGCTGGCTGAGGGTCACAGGGTTCCTTCCGGTGCGGTCGTGGGGCCTGCGAGCAGGCGGTTCCGAGCCTACCGATCCTGCGCAGTAGACTCCCACCCGCACCGGTGAGGATCATCCGAACTCACCCGCACGGTTCCATCCGCACCAGCACCACCGCACCAGTTTCGAGGGACGTCCGTGACCCACGTCGGCCACCAGGCCGCTGCCGAGCAGCGGCACGAGCCGACCGCCGACGACCGGCGTGCCACCTGGAAGGACGTCGTCGCGGCGTACGTCGGGCTCACCAAGCCCCGCGTGATCGAGCTGCTCCTGCTGACGACCGTGCCGGTCATGTTCTTCGCCGCCCGCGGCGTCCCGCCGGTCGGCCTGGTCCTGGCGACCGTCGTCGGCGGCACCTTCTCCGCGGGGTCCGCGTCGGTCTTCAACTGCGTCTACGACCGCGACATCGACGAGCAGATGCGCCGGACCCGTCGCCGGGCCCTGCCGCGCCACATCGTGAGCGCCCGCGCGGCGCTGGTCTTCGGCACCGTGCTGGGCGCGCTGTCCGTCGTGGTGCTGCTCCTGTGGGTCAACCCGCTCTCCGCGCTGCTCGCGGTGAGTGCCGAAGCCTTCTACGTCTTCGTCTACACGATGCTGCTCAAGCGGCGTACGACGCAGAACATCGTCTGGGGCGGCCTCGCCGGCTGCTTCCCGGCGCTGATCGGCTGGACCGCGGTCACCGGGGAGCTCGCCTGGACCCCGGTGGTGCTGTTCGCGGTCGTCTTCTTCTGGACCCCGCCCCACACCTGGGCCCTCGCGCTGCGCTACCGCGAGGACTACGCGAACGTCGACGTCCCGATGCTGCCGGTGGTCGCCTCCGCGCACGCCGTGTCGCGCCAGGTCGTCGTCTACTCGTGGGTGATGGTGGCGACCTCGCTCCTGCTGTGGCCCGTGGCCTCCACCGGGCCGTTCTACCCCGTCGTCGCGGTCGTGCTGGGGGCGGTCTTCCTCGTCGAGGCGCACCGGATGCTCATCCGGGCCCGCGGCACCGAGGAGCTCTCGGTGATCTCACCGATGCGCCTGTTCCACGCCTCGAACCTCTACCTCAGCCTGTTGTTCGTGGCCGTGGCGCTGGACCCGCTGCTCTTCTCCTGAGCCCCGCACCGGGCCGGCGCCCGCGGCGGGACCCCGGCCGCGAACCCGCCTCCGACCCCGGCTCTGGCTCCAGCCCTGGCTCCAGCGGGCCGGCTACGCCTCCGGGTGCCGCACGCGCAGCAGCGCGGCGGTGGTGAGCGCCGAGAGGATCGCGGCGCCGAGCATGTGCAGCCCGACGAGGAGCTCGGGCAGGTCGTTGAAGTACTGCACGAAGCCGATCGCCCCCTGGGCGAGCTGCGCGACGAGCAGCCACACCACGACGCGCACCGCGGCGCGGTCGGCACGCACGGCCATCAGGCACAGCAGCAGGCCGATGGTGAGCCCGAGGTAGAGGAACACCGCGTCGGCGTGGAGCTGGCTCCACTGCAGCGGGTCGAGGCCGTTGCGGGGGGAGTCGGCGTCGCCGGCGTGCGGCCCGGAGCCGGTGACGACCGTGCCGAGGTAGAGCACGACCCAGGCGGCCGCGAGGACGATCCACGCCAGCGTGGTCGCCGGGCCGCCCACCGCGGGGGTCGGACGGTCCAGGACCTGCAGGAAGCGCACCGACAGGCCCACCAGCGCCATCGACAGCAGCAGGTGCAGCGACACGATCCACGGGTTGAGGTCGGTCAGCACCGTGATGCCCCCGATGACCGCCTGCAGCGGGATGCCCGCGGCCAGCACGGCGGCCAGCCCGACCAGGTGCCGGCGTCCGGTGCGCCACGCCGCGACGAACGTGAGCACCGCGACGGCGACGAGCACGAAGGTCAGCAGCCGGTTGCCGAACTCGATGGCGGAGTGGAAGTCCAGCGCCCCGTGCGGGGTGAAGTCCTCCTCGGTGCACCGCGGCCAGGTGGGGCAGCCCAGGCCGGAGCCGGTGAGCCGCACCGCCCCGCCGGTCACGACGATGCCGGTGTTGGCGACGAGGGAGGCCCAGCCGGCCCAGCGGGCCTGGCGGTGCCGGAGGGCGGGGTCGGTCATGCTCACTCCCACGTGAAGGTACGGGCGGTCAGGACCGTACCCAGGGCCGCCCAGCCGAGCAGGGTCAGCATCGACGTGACGTCCGCCGCACCGTCCAGCAGGGCAGCACGCATGCCCTCGCCCAGCGCGCCCGACGGCAGCCACGTGGCCACGTCGCCGAAGCCGCCGTACGCGTTGGCGGGCAGGACGACCGCACCGCCGGCCATGAGGAGAAGGTAGACGAGGTTGGCGGCGGCGAGCGTGGCCTCGGCGCGCAGCACCCCGGCGACGAAGAGGCCCAGGGCGGCGAACGCGGCGGTGCCGACGGCCGCCACGCCGAGGGCGGAGAGCAGCCCGACCGCGGTCGTCTCCGGCTGCCAGCCGAGAGCCAGGGCGACGGCGCCGAGCACCACCACCTGCAGCGCTTCCACCAGCAGCAGGGCGAGCACCTTGCCCGCCAGCAGGCCGCCCCGGGGGAGCGGGGAGCTGCCGAGCCACTTGATGACGCCGTAGCGGCGCTCGAAGCCGGTCGCGATGGCCAGCGAGGTGAACGCCGTCGACATGACCGCCAGGGCGAGGACCCCGGGGGCGAAGGTGTCGATGGCCGGGGCGTCGAGCTCCAGGCCCACCCGCTCCGACCCGGCGACGGCGCCGACCAGCACGATCACGGGGATGACGACGGCCAGCAGCAGCTGCTCGCCGTTGCGCAGCATGAGCCGCGCCTCCATCCGGGCGTGCGAGAGGACCTGGCGCCCCAGCGGCGCGGCGCCGGGGGCGGGCGTGAAGGTGCCGGCGCTCATGCCGAGAGCTCCCGTCCGGTCAGCTCGAGGAAGACGTCCTCGAGGCTCCTGGTGCCCAGGCTCAGCGACTCCGGGAGCACGTCGTGCTCCTCGCACCAGCGCGAGACCCGGGCCAGGGTCGAGCCGTCGGCCGGGCCGGTGACGAGGAGGCTGAGCGGGTCGAGCACGGTGACGCTCGTCGCGGGCCCCAGCGCCTCGGTCAGCGACTCGGGCGCACCCGGCGGGAACGGCCGGGTGACGACGAGCCGGATTGTGGAGACGCGACCGCCGCGGGTCAGCTCCACCGGCGAGCCGGAGGCGATCAGCTGTCCGCGGTCGATGATGTGCACGGTGTCGGCCAGCGACTCCGCCTCGTCCATGTAGTGCGTGGTGAGCACGACGGTCACGCCGTCCGCGCGCAGCTCGCGCAGCAGGTCCCAGGTGTCACGTCGCGCCTGCGGGTCCATGCCGGCGGTGGGCTCGTCGACGAAGACCAGCTCGGGGCGCCCCACGATGGCCATCGCCAGCGCGAGCCGCTGCTTCTGCCCGCCGGAGAGACGGCGGTACGGCGTCCGTCCGCAGGCTGCGAGTCCGAGCCGCTCCACGAGCAGCGCGCGGGGCAGCGGGGCGGCGTGCAGGGAGGCGGCGTGCCGGAGCATCTCCTCGGCCCGCACACCGCTCCAGGCGCCGCCCTCCTGCAGCATCACGCCGATGCGGGGGAGGAGGGCGCGCCGGTCGGCCTGCGGGTCCAGCCCCAGCACACGGACGGTGCCGCGCTGCGGACGGCGGTAGCCCTCACAGGTCTCCAGCGTCGTGGTCTTCCCGGCGCCGTTGGGACCGAGCACGGCGGTGACGCTGCCTCGGGCCACGGTCAGGGAGAGGCCGTCGACGGCGGTCTTGGAGCCGTAGCGCATCTCGAGGGAGTCGACCATGACGGCGTGGTCGGGGTCGGGCGCTGGCACGACGGCAGTCTAGGGAGGCGTCGGGTCGCTCCCGGCCCCGCCCTAGGCTCTGGGACGTGACTGGCTGGCTGGTGGTGACCGTGCTGCTGCTGACCGCGGTGGCGGCGGCATGGACGGTCGTGATGATCGTGCGGGACGAGAGTCCTCCCAGCGACCGGTTCTTCGTCGTGCTGGGCGTCCTGCTTCTGGTGCTCGTCGTGCAGCTGGTGGCGGGCCTGGTGGCCCTGGCGACCACGGACCGCGACGTCGACGGGGTGACCTTCGTCGCCTACCTGCTGACCGTCGTGCTCGCGCCGCCCTTCGGTGCGGCGCTGGCGCTGGTGGAGCGCAGCCGGTGGGGGACCGCGTCGCTGCTGGTGGCGCTGGCCACGGTGGCGGCGATGGAGGTGCGTCTCGACGCGCTGTGGGCGGCCGCCGGTGCGTGAGCTCTCGACCGGGCCGGGGCGCGTGCTCGTCGCGGTCTACGCCGTCTTCGCCGTCGCGGCCACCGGGCGCTCACTGGTCCAGCTGGGCACCGACGCCGGTCGCGCACCGCTGGCGTACTCGCTCTCGCTGCTGGCCGCGGTGCTCTACCTGGTGGCCACGACCTGCCTGTTGCGGGGCGGGGAGGTCGCGCGCCGCGTGGCGCTGGTCACGGTCTTCGTCGAGGCGACCGGCGTGCTGGTGGTCGGGACGCTGTCCTACCTGGTCAGCGACTGGTTCCCCGACAAGACCGTGTGGTCCCACTACGGCCAGGGCTACGGCTTCCTACCCCTCGTCCTGCCCTTCCTGGGCCTGTGGTGGCTGCTCCACCCCGGTGTCCACCCCGGTGCCCGAGCGGGGAGGAGCGCCGGGGGCGACCAGGTGTCGAGTCCACCCCCGGGCACTTAGGCGACCCTTCCTTGAACGACCGTTTCCATTAACGGCACACTGGCGTTGTGGAATTCACCCGCGACGACCTGAGTACGCGCCAGCGTGTCGCGCGGTCGATCCTGGTGAACGGGCCCTCGACCGCGGCGACGCTGGCCGAGCAGCTCGACCTCACACCGGCCGCCGTGCGCCGACACCTCGACCAGCTGGTCGAGGAGGGCGCCGTCGAGCCGCGCGACCCGCGCCCCGGCGCCAGCCGGGGTCGGGGTCGGCCGGCCAAGCTCTTCGCGTTGACCGAGCTCGGCCGCGAGGGCTTCGACCAGCAGTACGACGACCTCGCCGTCCAGGCGCTGCGCTTCCTCGCCGACACCGGCGGGGACGACGCGCTGCGCGCGTTCGCCGAGCAGCGGGTCTCCTTCATCGAGGCTCGCTTCGGGGCGACCCGGGAGGCCCACCCCGAGCTCACGCCCGCGCAGGTGCTGGCCCGCGTCTTCACCGACGAGGGGTACGCCGCGGGAGTCCGCGAGCTGCCCGTGGTCAACGGCCAGAGCGCCGGTGAGCAGCTGTGCCAGCAGCACTGCCCGGTCTCCCACGTGGCCCACGAGTTCCCCCAGCTGTGCGAGGCCGAGACCCAGGCGATCAGCCGGGTGCTCGGGCGACACGTCCAGCGGCTGGCCACCATCGCCCACGGCGACGGCGTCTGCACCACCTGCATCCCCGACCTCCCCACCACGTCCACGACGTCCAGCACAGAGAAGGAGAGGGTCACCTCATGACCTCGATCGAAGAACTCAACCCCGAGCTCCAGGGCATCGGCCGCTACGAGTTCGGCTGGGCCGACCCGGACGTCGCCGGCGCCTCCGCGCAGCGTGGCCTCAACGAGGCGGTCGTGCGCGACATCTCCAGCAAGAAGAACGAGCCGCAGTGGATGCTCGACCTGCGCCTGAAGGGCCTGAAGCTCTTCGACCGCAAGCCCATGCCCACCTGGGGCTCGGACCTGTCGGGCATCGACTTCGACAACATCAAGTACTTCGTGCGCTCCTCGGAGAAGCAGGCCACCTCCTGGGAGGACCTGCCCGAGGACATCAAGAACACCTACGACAAGCTCGGCATCCCGGAGGCGGAGAAGCAGCGCCTGGTCGCCGGTGTCGCCGCGCAGTACGAGTCCGAGGTCGTCTACCACTCGATCCGCGAGGACCTCGAGGAGCAGGGCGTCCTCTTCCTCGACACCGACACCGCGCTGAAGGAGCACGAGGAGCTCTTCAAGGAGTACTTCGGCACCGTCATCCCCGTCGGTGACAACAAGTTCTCCGCGCTCAACACCTCGGTGTGGTCCGGCGGCTCGTTCATCTACGTCCCGCCGGGCGTGCACGTCGACATCCCGCTGCAGGCCTACTTCCGGATCAACACCGAGAACATGGGCCAGTTCGAGCGGACGCTGATCATCGTCGACGAGGACGCCTACGTGCACTACGTCGAGGGCTGCACCGCGCCGATCTACAGCTCGGACTCCCTGCACTCCGCGGTCGTCGAGATCGTGGTGAAGAAGGGCGGCCGCTGCCGCTACACGACCATCCAGAACTGGTCGAACAACGTCTACAACCTCGTCACCAAGCGCGCCACCTGCGAGGCCGGCGCGACCATGGAGTGGGTCGACGGCAACATCGGCTCCAAGGTGACGATGAAGTACCCCGCGATCTACCTCATGGGCGAGCACGCCAAGGGCGAGACGCTCTCGATCGCGTTCGCCGGCGAGGGCCAGCACCAGGACGCCGGCGCCAAGATGGTGCACGCGGCCCCGCACACCTCGAGCTCGATCCTGAGCAAGTCGGTGGCGCGCGGCGGTGGCCGGACGTCGTACCGCGGCCTGATCCAGGTCAACGAGGGCGCCCACGGATCGAAGTCCAACGTGCTGTGCGACGCGCTGCTCGTCGACCAGGTCAGCCGCTCCGACACCTACCCCTACGTCGACATCCGCGAGGACGACGTGTCCATGGGCCACGAGGCGAGCGTCTCGAAGGTCTCCGACGACCAGCTCTTCTACCTCATGTCGCGCGGCATGGAGGAGGACGAGGCTATGGCGATGATCGTCCGCGGCTTCGTGGAGCCGATCGCCAAGGAGCTGCCGATGGAGTACGCCCTCGAGCTCAACCGCCTCATCGAGCTGCAGATGGAGGGCGCGGTCGGCTGAGGCCGGCCACCGCTCCCACCTGCACCCCCGACGCCCCAGACGCTAGGAAGACACCCCACACGTGACCGTGACTGCTGACCCCCGCGACAGCGTGGCCTCCGCCCTCGAGGTGGACCACGTGGAGTCCCACCTGCACCCGGTGAGCTCCTTCGACCTCGACGACCACCCGATGCCCACCGGCCGCGAGGAGATCTGGCGCTTCACCCCGCTCAAGCGGCTCGCCGGTGCCCTCGACGACACCCCCGGTGACGCCGACGCGCTGAGCGTGGAGACCATCGGCGACGCGTCGTACGTCGTCGGCACGCTCGCCCCGGGCCAGGCCCCGCGCGGCGTGGCGCTCGTCCCCGACGACCGCGCCTCGGCGCTGGCCTCCAAGCACGCCGGCGACGCCGTGCACGTGAAGGTCCCCGCCGACGCCGAGCTCGCCGAGCCGATCGGTCACCGGGTCACCGGCACCGCCGGCACCCGCACCCACCGCCACACGGTGATCGAGGCCGGCACCCACTCGCGTGCCACCTACGTCCTGGACCACCGCGGCTCGGGCGTGCACGCCGGCAACGTCGAGGTCGTCGTCGGTGACGGCGCCGACCTGACCGTCGTGACCCTGCAGGACTGGGACGACGACGCCGTGCACGTCGGCACCCACGAGGCCGTGGTCGGGCGCGACGCGCGCTACCGCCACATCTCGGTCACCTTCGGCGGCTCGGTCGTGCGCACCAGCGCCAACGTGCACTACGCCGGCCCCGGCGGCGAGGCCGAGCTGCTCGGTCTCTACTTCGCCGACGCCGGCCAGCACTTCGAGCACCGCCTCTTCGTCGACCACAACGCGCCGCGCACCAAGAGCAACGTGGTCTACAAGGGCGCGCTGCAGGGCGAGAAGGCGCGCACCGTGTGGATCGGCAACGTGCTCATCCGCAAGGTCGCCGAGGCCATCGAGACCTACGAGGAGAACCGCAACCTCGTGCTCACCGACGGCTGCCAGGCCGACTCGGTGCCCAACCTCGAGATCGAGACCGGTGAGATCGAGGGTGCCGGTCACGCCTCGGCCACCGCCCGTTTCGACGACGAGCAGCTGTTCTACCTGCGCAGCCGCGGCGTCTCCGACGAGGAGGCTCGCCGCCTGGTGCTGCACGGCTTCTTCCAGGACCTGATCCGCAAGATCGGGCTGCCCGAGCTGGAGGAGAAGCTCACCGCGGCCGTCGAGGACGAGCTGGCGCGCAACGTCGCCGGCAAGGTCCTCTGATGGCGTTCGAGCGCGCCTGCGCCCTGGCCGACGTGCCCGCCGACGAGGCGCTCGCGGTCCAGGTCGGCGAGCACACCGTGGCCGTCACCCGTGACGGCGACGAGGTCTTCGCCCTGCAGGACCTCTGCAGCCACGCCGCGGTCTCGCTCAGCGAGGGCGAGGTCGCCGGCGGCACCCTCGAGTGCTGGCTGCACGGCTCCTGCTTCGACCTGCGCACCGGCAAGCCGACCGGTCTGCCCGCCACCGAGCCGGTGGCGACCTTCCCCGTCCAGGTCAAGGACGGCGACATCTTCATCGACACGACCACCACCCTGAACGGAGTCACCCCCACGTGATTGAGCGCAGCGAGATCACCAACAAGAACAGCGCGCGTGGTGCCTCATGCGTGCCCGGAACGAAGTGAGGACACGCATGAGCAACCTACAGATCACCGACCTCCAGGTCTCCGTCGCCACCGAGGACGGCCCGAAGGAGATCCTCAAGGGCGTCACGCTGACCATCAAGGACGGCGAGACCCACGCGATCATGGGCCCCAACGGCTCCGGCAAGTCGACCCTGGCGTACTCGATCGCCGGGCACCCGAAGTACACCGTCACCGGTGGCTCGGTCACCCTCGACGGCGAGGACGTCCTGGAGATGTCGGTCGACGAGCGCGCCCGCGCCGGTCTCTTCCTGGCCATGCAGTACCCCGTCGAGGTCCCCGGCGTCTCCGTCGCGAACTTCCTGCGCACCGCCAAGACCGCCGTGGACGGCGAGGCCCCCAAGCTGCGCACCTGGGTCAAGGACGTCAACGCCGCCCTCGAGCAGCTCAACCTCGACTCGACCTTCTCCCAGCGCTCGGTCAACGAGGGCTTCTCCGGCGGTGAGAAGAAGCGCCACGAGATCGCGCAGCTCGACCTGCTCGACCCGAAGGTCGCCATCCTCGACGAGACCGACTCCGGCCTCGACATCGATGCGCTGAAGATCGTCTCCGAGGGCGTCAACCGCTTCCGCGAGCGCGACGCCAAGGGCGTCCTGCTGATCACGCACTACACGCGCATCCTGCGCTACATCACCCCCGACTTCGTCCACGTCTTCGTCGACGGCAAGGTCGCGGAGTCCGGCGGCCCCGAGCTCGCCGAGGCGCTGGAGGCCGAGGGCTACGACAAGTACCTGTCGGCGGCGCGATAGGCGGCGCTGCGCTGCGTTGTCGTCGCTCGACGACCGCTCCGCTCCAAGGTCGCCTTCGCTCCTCCGCCTTGCGCAGCACCACTTCTCGCACCGCCGCTCGACAGAAAGGTAGGGACGTCTGATGGAAGGTCTGCTTCCTGACCTCGAGGTCGTCCGCAAGGACTTCCCGATCTTGTCCCGCACCACCCCGGACGGGCGGCCGCTGGTCTACCTCGACAGCGCCAACACCTCGCAGAAGCCGCAGGTGGTCATCGACGCGATGGTCGACCACCTCGAGCGCCACAACGCCAACGTCGCGCGCGCCATGCACCTGCTCGGCGCCGAGGCGACCGAGGCGTTCGAGGGCGGCCGGGACAAGGTTGCCTCGTTCATCGGTGCCTCCGAGCGCGACGAGGTGATCTTCACCAAGAACGCCTCCGAAGCGCTCAACCTGGTCGCCAACACCCTCGCCCTGCCCGGTCCCCGGCAGGTCGGGCCCGGCGACGTCGTGGTCACCACGGAGATGGAGCACCACTCCAACATCGTGCCGTGGCAGATGCTCACCCAGCGCACGGGCGCGGACCTGCGGTGGTTCACCTTCGACGACCAGGGCCTGCTCGACCTCTCGCAGGTCGACGAGCTGATCACCGAGCGCACCAAGGTCGTCACCTTCACCTGGGTGTCGAACATGCTCGGCACGATCAACCCGGTCGCCGAGCTGACCCGCCGCGCCCACGAGGTCGGTGCGATCGTGGTGGTGGACGCCTCCCAGGCGGCTCCGCAGCTGCCGATCGACCTCGCTGCGATGGCGCCGGAGGAGCGGCCCGACGTGGTCGTCTTCACCGGCCACAAGGTCGTCGGGCCCACCGGCATCGGTGTCCTGTGGGGTCGCCGTGAGCTGCTCGAGGAGCTGCCGCCGTTCCTCGGCGGTGGCGAGATGATCGAGACCGTCACGATGGAGCGCTCGACGTACGCCGGGCTGCCCCACAAGTTCGAGGCCGGCACCCCGCCGATCGTCGAGTCCGTCGGGCTCGGCGCTGCCGTCGACTACCTCGCCGCCCTCGACATGGAGGCGGTGCACCGGCACGAGCAGGCCATCACGGCGTACGCGCTCGACGGCCTGTCCGGCGTGCCCGGCCTGAAGGTCCTCGGCCCGCTGGACGCCCGGTTGCGCGGGGGAGCGATCTCCTTCGAGCTCGACGGCGTGCATCCGCACGACGTGGCCCAGGTGCTCGACGTGCGCGGCGTCGCCGTGCGTGCCGGGCACCACTGCGCCCGACCGGCGCACGCGAAGTTCGGCGTGCAGAGCTCGACGCGGATGTCGTCGTACCTCTACACGACGCCGGCCGAGATCGACGCGCTGGTCGAGGCCCTGCACTACACCCGTTCCTACTTCAAGGTGGACTGATGTCTGCGGAGCTGGACTCGCTGTACCAGGAGATCATCCTGGACCACTACAAGAACCCGCACCACAAGGGACTCCGTGACCCCTTCGAGGCCGAGGTGCACCACGTCAACCCGACGTGCGGCGACGAGGTCACGCTGCGCGTGCACGTCGCCGACGGCGTGGTGGCCGACGTCTCGTACGACGCCGTGGGGTGCTCGATCTCGCAGGCCTCGACCTCGGTGATGACCGACCTGGTCATCGGCAAGCCGGTCGAGGAGGCGATGAGCATCCACGAGGAGTTCCTGACCCTCATGCAGGGCAAGGGGAACGTCGAGCCCGACGAGGAGGTGCTGGAGGACGGCATCGCCTTCTCCGGCGTCGCCAAGTTCCCCGCGCGCGTGAAGTGCGCACTGCTGGGCTGGATGGCGTGGAAGGACGCCACCGGCCAATCCCTCGACAGCCAGTCCATCTCGAGCCAGGGAGGCACCGATGACTGACACCACCCACACCCCCGACCACTCCGACCTGCCCAGCGACGTGCCCGCGCCGTCGAGCTCGGCCTCGACGGTGACGGTCGAGGAGGTCACCGAGGCGCTCAAGGACGTCGTCGACCCCGAGCTCGGCATCAACGTCGTCGACCTCGGCCTGGTCTACGGCGTGCACGTCGACGAGTCGTCCAACTGCGTGGTCGACATGACGCTGACCTCGGCCGCCTGCCCGCTGACCGACGTCATCCAGGACCAGACCGACTCCGCCCTGGAGGGCCTGGTCAACGACGTCGCCATCAACTGGGTCTGGATGCCGCCGTGGGGCCCGGACAAGATCACCGACGACGGCCGCGAGCAGCTTCGCGCGCTTGGTTTCAATGTCTGAGGCAGGACGTCACGAAGGACGAGTGACGTCCTGACCCGAAGAGGTCGAGCGAGGGCCACGGCCGAGCCCGCGAGGCCGTGACGCCCGGGTCGAGACCTACAGGTGGTGGTCACAGGGACGGTCAGGCATAGCCTGGCGCGATGACCGTCCCTGACACCGACCCCGTCGAGGAGGCGGTGCGCGCCTTCTGGGACGTCGCACGCTTCCACGCTCGGCTCAACGTCGCTCCGTCGTACTTCGGCCCGACGACCCTGGAGGTCGTGCCGCCGCCGACCTGGTCCTTCGGTGAGGAGCCCGAGGGCGAGCGGCTGCTGGTGGAGGTGCTCTCGGGCGCACGGACCTCGCTGGAGGGCAGCGTCGAGGAGTACGGCGAGGAGCTGCCGGTTCCCGGGTCGCTGAGCATCCTCACCGACTCGGCCGGTCATCCGGTGGCGCTGCTGGAGGTCACCGACGTCGTGGTGGACGCTGGCCGGGTGGTCGAGCACTTCCGGGTCGTCCACCAGAAGTCCTGACGTGCTCGACGCCGGTCTGCTGGTGCCCCCCGACCGGGTCCAGCGGTGGGTCGAGAACTTCCAGGGCCGCCACGGCACGACCGCCCTGACCGTCCTCGATGGCGGGCTCGAGGGATCGGCCAGTGACGGGTCGACCTTCCGGATGGACCTCCCCTTCGCGACGAGGTACGCCGGCCTGCCCGACGCCTCCGCCTTCGCGGCCGCCGCGCGGACAGCCCCGCCGGCGGACTGGGGCGTGCTGCTGGTGCGCAAGGGCGGCTTCGCGATGGCCCGGCTCTCCGGGACGCGCACGAGCGCCAGCAAGGTCGGTCAGCGGCACGTGCAGGGCCGGACCAAGGCGGGCGGCCAGTCGCAGCAGCGGTTCGCCCGGCGGCGCGACAACCAGGCGCGGCAGGCGTTCGAGGCCGCGGCCGACCACGCCGTACGCATCCTCGGAGACCTGGTCGGCCCGGTGGTGACTGGAGGTGACGCCTCGGCGCTCGAGACCGTCCTGGAGGACCCGCGCCTGCGCGCGCTGGAGGTCCTCGAGCGGCGGCTGCCGGTGCCGGACCCGCGCCGGGCCGTGCTGGAGCAGGCCGTTGTCGACGCCTGCTCGGTGGCCGTGACGGTGCACAACAGCGACCGGCCGTCGTGGCCGGGGCGGAGCAGTGCGGACGGCGCCGACGGGCGCTAGCGTGCCGGGCGTGGACGCTCCCATCGTGATCCAGGGCCTGGTGAAGACGTTCGGCAGCACCCGCGCGCTCGACGGCCTGGACCTCGAGGTGCGGGGCGGCGAGGTCCACGGCTTCCTGGGCCCCAACGGGGCCGGCAAGTCGACGGCGATCCGGGTGCTCCTCGGCCTCCTGCGCTCCGACGCCGGCGAGGTCAGCCTGCTGGGCGGGGACCCCTGGCGCGACGCCGCGGCCCTGCACCGACGACTGGCCTACGTCCCGGGTGACGTGAGCCTGTGGCCCAACCTGAGCGGCGGGGAGTGCCTGGACCTGCTCGGGCGGCTGCGCGGCGGCCTGGACCCGGTGCGGCGCAACGCCCTGGTGGAGCGCTTCGGCCTGGACCCCACCAAACGCGGCCGGTCCTACAGCAAGGGCAACCGGCAGAAGGTGGCGCTGGTGGCTGCCCTCGCCGCCGACGTGGAGCTGCTGCTCCTCGACGAACCGACCTCGGGCCTCGACCCGCTGATGGAGGCGGAGTTCCAGGCCTGCGTGCGGGAGTTCCGGGACGCAGGAGGGACGGTCCTGCTCTCGAGCCACATCCTCGCCGAGGTGGAGAGCCTGTGCGAGCGGGTCAGCATCATCCGCGACGGGCGGGTCGTCGAGGCGGGGACGCTCGCTGAGCTCAGGCACCTGACCCGCACGTCCGTGACGGCCGAGCTCGAACGACCGGCCCCCGACCTGGCGGGCCTGCCCGGCGTGCACGACCTCGTGGCCGAGGGGGAGCGGGTGCAGTTCGAGGTCGACACCGCGCAGACCGACGCCGCGCTGGGGGTGCTGGTGCGATCGGGGGTGCGCACGCTCACCGCGCAACCGCCGACCCTCGAGGACCTGTTCCTCCGGCACTACGGGGACGTCACGGATGCCTGAGGTCACCGCCGGCACCGGGACCCTGCTGCGGGCCGCGCTGCGCAGGGACCGGTGGCTCGTCCTGTGGTGGAGCCTGGGCATCAGTGCCCTGTACTGGTCCCAGGCCGTCGGCATCGACGGCCTGTACGCCAGCCAGGCCGAGCTGGACGTGGCCGCCGCCAGCATGGGCGAGAACACCGCGATGATCGCCATGGCCGGCCCCGCCCGGGCCCTGGACACGGTGGGCGGGCAGGTCGCCTGGCAGTCCAGTGCGTTCGGGGCCATCGCCGCCGGCCTGATGTCGATGTCAATCGTCATGCGGCACACCCGCACCGAGGAGGAGACCGGCCGCGACGAGCTCGTCAGGGCCTCGGCCGTCGGTCGTCTCGCCCCCGTGCTGGCCACGCTGCTCGCCGCGCTGGTCGCCAACGTCGCGGTCGGCACCGCCACCGCCGCCAGCCTGGTCGTCTACCCGCTGGCTGCCGCCGACTCGATCGCGCTCGGCCTGGGCCTCACCCTGGTCGGGCTCTGCTTCACCGGCACCGCCCTGGTCGCGGCGCAGGTCTCGGCGAGCGCACGCACCTGCTACGGCCTGGCCGGCCTGGTGATCGGCGCGAGCTACGCACTGCGCGCGGTCGGCGACGTCAGCGCGCCAGCCCTCACCTGGGCCTCGCCGATCGGGTGGTACCAGGGCATGCACGCCTTCTCCGGGGTGCGCTGGTGGCCGGCCCTGCTGCTCGTGGCTGCCACCGCGCTGACGCTGACGCTCGCCTCCGCGCTCCTGCAGCGACGCGACATCGGCGCCGGCCTGCGGGCCGCGCGTCCCGGGCCTGCGCGTGCCGGGCAGCTGCTGTCGGGCCCGCTCGGGTTGGTCTGGCGGCTGCAGCGGCCGACCGTCCTCGGCTGGACCGCCGGGCTCTGGCTGACCGGGCTGGCCTACGGCACCATCGGCGACGACGTGGAGTCGCTCCTCGGCGACAACGAGACCACCGTCGAGCTGATGACCCAGGGGCTGGCGGACCCGGTCGCCGGGTTCTACGCCACCGCCCTGCTGATGCTCGCCCTGATCACCTCGGGGTTCGCGATCAGCTCGGCGCTGCGCCCTCGGGCCGAGGAGGAGGCCGGGCACGCCGAGCTGCTGCTGGCCACGGCCGTCTCGCGGAGGCGGTGGCTGGCGTCGTACGTCGTGGTGACGGTGGGTGGCGTGCTGCTCGTCCTGGCCGCGGGCGGACTCGGCACCGGCATCGGCTACGCGCTGGTGACCGGTGACGGGGGAGCGGTGCTGGAGTACGTCGGTCCCGCGCTGGCCTACGCCCCGCCGGTGCTGGTGCTGAGCGCCCTCGCCCGCCTCGTCCACGGCGTGCTGCCGCGCCTCGGGGTGCTGGCGTGGCTGCCGTTGATCGGCGCCGTCGTGGTGATGCTCCTCGGCCCGGTGCTGAGGATGCCGGGGCGGGTGCAGGGGTTCTCGCCGTTCCACCACCTGCCCGCGATCCCGGCCGAGGACGTCTCGGTGGGCGTCACGCTGGCGCTGCTGGCGGTCGCGACGCTCGTGTCGTTCGTGGGCCAGTTCGCCTTCTGGAGGCGCGACATCGGCTAGCGTCGCCATCATGTGGCAGCCCCAGCCCGGCTGGCATCCGCTCCCGAGTGGCACCTCCATGTCCACGATCGGGGTCTGGCGGGCCGTCGTGGGGGACGAGCCGGTGGCCGTGAAGCGGCTCGCCGCACCCGGCGAGCACGACCCGTCCGAGCTGTCCGACCCGCACCACTTCGCCTACTGGCGACGCGGCGCCGACGTCGTCACCTCCGGGGTGCTGGCCCGCTCGCAGGGGCTGCGACCACCGGTGCGCAGCTACGTCGTCGAGGACGTCGAGGGCATCACGATCACCGAGGACTGGGTCGAGGACTGCGCCGTGAACGGGCTGTTCGCCGCCCACGCCCTGGGCCGCTTCGCCGGTACGCCGGTGCCCGACGTCTCCTGGCTCGCGCGCGACCAGCTGCGGGACCGGCTGCGGCGCACCGAGCGCCGGGGCGGCTGGCCCACGCTGGCCCGCACCACCGTCGCCGACGTCGCCGAGCATCTCTGGACCCGCCGGGAGGTCCACCTCGCGAGCCTCGACGCGTTGCCTCAGGTGCTTCAGCACGGCGACCCGACCCCGTCGAACCTGCCCGGGCGGGAGGGCGACGACGTCGTGGCCATCGACTGGTCCTGCCTGGGCACCGGACCCGTGGGCGGCGACCTCGGCTACTACCTGCTGTCGGCGCGCGAGGCGTTCGACCCGCTGCTCGAGGCCTACCTGATGGGTCTGCCCGACGGCGTCGCGACCGCCGAGGAGGTCGCGCTCGGGGCACGGGTGGTGGCGGTCTACACCGCCCTGTCGCGGGCGGAGTGGGCGCTCTCGCGGGTCGCGAGGGGCGAGGGTGCCCTGGCCGGGAAGTTCCGTCATCCCGCCGTCGCGCCCCACCTGCGCGCGCTGCAGCGGCAGTTCCCGCTCATCGAGGTGCTGATGGCCGGCTGAGGCCGGAGCCCGGCGGCCCGACGGCCGGGGCTACAGCCGTGACGCGGCGAACGTGTCGCAGGCGTCCAGAGAGCCGCGCTCCAGCCCGACGCGGAACCACCGCATCCGCTGCTCGGCCGATCCGTGGGTCCAGGACTCCTCGGTGACCTGGCCCCGGGTGCGCTGCTGGATGCGGTCGTCACCGACGGCCGAGGCGGCCTCGAGCGCGAGCGTGATGTCCTCGTCGGTGAGCTCGCTGATCAGCACCTGGCCCGAGGCGTCCTCGGTGGTGGTGGCCGCGCGGGTCCACATGCCGGCGAGGCAGTCGGCCTGCAGCTCCAGGCGCACCGCGTCGGAGGTCGGCCCCTGCTGGGTGCGCACCCGGGACATGTAGCCGAGCACGTTCTGGACGTGGTGGCCGTACTCGTGGGCCAGCACGTAGGCCTCCACGAACCCGCCGTCCGGCCCACCGAGCTGCCGCTCGAGCACGGAGTCGAAGAAGCCGGAGTCGAGGTAGATGCCGGCGTCGACGGGGCAGTAGAACGGCCCCACGTCCGAGGTGGCGTTCCCGCACCGGGTGGACACCGAGCCCTCGAACGTCGTCAGCGCGGAGATCGCGCGGTAGCGCGAGCCGAGCTCGTCGGACCAGTAGTCGTGCAGGGAGTTCTCGACGCCGACCCGCGCGCAGTCCGCGGAGGAGTTGGCGTCGGCGCCCGAGTCGCACGCGGCGTACCTGTCGGTGTCGTACGACGGGGACGACCCACCCCCGAGGTAGGACACGGCCGCGAAGATCACCACCGCCACGATGACGGCCCCGATCGAGCCGCCGCCGAGAGCGCCGCCGGGCAGACCACCGCGCCCCAACGAGCCGCTCCGACCCAGGGAGCCACGGCCACCGCCGCCACCGGAGTGCCGCGTGCGACCGGTGTCGAGCCGGGCCTTGGTGTTGAACCGCACAGAGCCTCCTTGGCGTCGTGGTGACGGCATCGTGGTGACGGGCCGACGAATCGCTCGAGGCCCTGCCGCGAGCCTAGAATCGCACCACCATGATCACCGCACACCAGCTGGAAGTCCGAGCCGGCGCGCGACTGCTCATGGAGGACGTCAGCTTCCGGGTCGGACCGGGCGACAAGGTCGGTCTCGTGGGCCGCAACGGCGCCGGCAAGACCACGCTCACCAAGATCCTGGCCGGTGAGGGGCTGCCCGCCTCCGGGCAGGTCACGACGTCGGGCGACGTCGGCTACCTCTCGCAGGACCCGCGCACCGGCGACCCCGAGGTGCTCGCCAAGGACCGCATCCTCTCGGCCCGCGGCCTCGACGCGGTCGTCGCCAAGCTGCGGCGCGCGGAGGAGGAGATGGGCTCCGACGACCCGGCCGTGCGGGAGAAGGCGATGCGACGTTATGCGCGCGCCGACGACGAGATGCACGCCGCGGGCGGGTACGCCGCCGAGTCCGAGGCCGCCACGATCGCCGCCTCCCTCGGCATCGAGGAACGCATCCTCAGCCAGCCGCTGAAGACCCTCTCCGGCGGCCAGCGCCGTCGTGTCGAGCTCGCGCGCATCCTCTTCTCCGGCGCCGAGGTGCTGATCCTCGACGAGCCGACCAACCACCTCGACGCCGACTCGATCATCTGGCTGCGCGACTTCCTCAAGGCGCACTCCGGCGGCTTCATCATCATCAGCCACGACAACGACCTGCTCGCGGCCACCGTCAACAAGGTGATGCACCTCGACGCCAACCGCTCGGTCATCGACGTCTACAACATGGGCTGGAAGCACTACCTCCAGCAGCGCGAGACCGACGAGGTCCGCCGCCGGCGCGAGCGGATGAACGCCGAGAACAAGGCCAAGACCCTCACCGACCAAGCCAACAAGATGCGCGCCAAGGCCTCCAAGGCCCAGGCCGCCCAGTCGATGCTCAAGCGCGCCGAGAAGATGCTCGAGGGCGTCGAGGGGGAGCGCGCCTCCGACAAGGTCGCCCGGATCGCCTTCCCCAAGCCCGCCGCCTGCGGCAAGACCCCGTTGACGGCCCGCGAGCTGTCGAAGTCCTACGGCTCGCTGGAGGTCTTCACCGGCGTCGACCTGGCCATCGACAAGGGCTCGCGGGTGGTCATCCTCGGGCTCAACGGCGCCGGCAAGACCACGATGCTGCGGATCCTCGCGGGCGTCGACCAGCCCGACACCGGCATGGTCGTGCCCGGGCACGGGCTCAAGGTCGGCTACTACGCCCAGGAGCACGAGACGCTCGACACCTCGCGCACCGTCCTGGAGAACATGCAGTCCGCGGCGCCGCAGCTCACCGACACCGAGGCGCGCAGCGTGCTCGGGTCGTTCCTGTTCTCCGGCGACGACGCCCACAAGCCGGCCAAGGTGCTCTCGGGCGGCGAGAAGACGCGACTCGCGCTGGCCAGCCTGGTCGTGTCCAGCGCCAACGTGCTGCTGCTCGACGAGCCCACCAACAACCTCGACCCCGCCTCCCGCGAGGAGGTGCTCGCGGCGATCCGCTCCTACGAGGGAGCGATCATCCTGGTCACCCACGACGAGGGCGCCGTGCACGCCCTCGAGCCCGACCGGGTGCTCCTGCTGCCCGACGGTGACGAGGACCTCTGGAACGACGGGTACGCCGACCTCGTCTCGCTCGCCTGACCGACCCCGGTGCGAGAGGGGCCGGGCGGCGACCGGTGGGGCCGCCCACCCGGTTGGTTCCTAGACTCCCGGACATGACGCCCACCGCCGTACCCCGTCCCGATGCGCAGGAGCTGGCCGCGGCCGGGCTCGCCCTCTCCGTCGAGGGGCCGGTCGCGACCGTGACCCTGGACCGCCAGGAGGTCCGCAACGCCCAGACCCCCGCGATGTGGCGGATGCTCGCCACGCTGGGGGAGTCGCTCGTCACCGACGACGCGGTGCGCGTGGTCGTGCTCCGGGGTGCCGGCAGCACGTTCTCGGCCGGCCTGGACCGGGCCATGCTCGACCCGGCCGGGGCCGGCGACGGCGTGGAGACCGTCGCCTCCCTGCTGGCCCTCGACGACGCCTCGATGTCGGCGGTGATCGACGACTACCAGCGCGGCTTCACCTGGCTGCGCGACCCGCGCATCCTCTCGGTCGCGGCCGTGCAGGGCTACGCCGTCGGCGCCGGCTTCCAGCTCGCGCTCTCGTGCGACATGCGGGTGCTGGCCGAGGACGCCCAGCTGTGCATGAAGGAGTCGGCGCTCGGGCTCGTCCCGGACCTGACGGGAACAAAGCCGCTGGTCGAGGCCGTTGGGTACGCACGAGCACTCGAGATCTGCGTGTCGGCCCGCATGGTCGGCGCCGCGGAGGCCCTGCGGATCGGGCTGGCGCTCGAGGTGGTGCCGACCGAGGCGCTCGACGACACCATCGCGGGCCTGGTGCAGGCCCTCACCTCGGCCGCGCCGGACGCGGTCCGCGAGACCAAGGCGCTGATGCTCTCGGCGGCCGCCACGCCGCTGGAGGACCAGCGTCGTCTCGAGCGCGAGGCCCAGGCGCGGCGCTTCCGCGCCCTCGCCGGGGGCTGAGCCGGGGGGACCGGTCCCTCGAGGCCCGTGCCCCACCGGGACGGCTCACAACAGCAGGAGGACACGTGTCGGGGATGATGAACGCCGGGGCCGCCTGGCGGCACCTGCGCTCGGACCGCAGCGCGCTCGACAAGCGCGTGGGCCGAGCCACCCTGCGCCGGGTGCTCGGCTTCGCCGTGCCGCACCGCCGCACCATCTCGGTGTTCCTCGCGCTCACCGTGGTCGACGCCAGCCTCGTGGTGGCCTCGCCCCTGCTGGTCCAGCGCATCGTCGACGACGGCATCCTGGACGGCAACCGGTCGTTGGTCGCCTGGTTGGCGCTGGCCATGGCCGGTCTGGCGGTCTTCACCGCGGGCATGAGCATCCTGCTCGCCTGGCTGTCGGCCCGGATCGGCGAGGGGCTGATCTACGACCTGCGCACCCAGGTCTTCGGGCACGTGCAGCGTCAGTCGATGGCGTTCTTCACCCGCACGCAGACCGGGGCCCTGGTCAGCCGCCTCAACAACGACGTCATCGGCGCCCAGCGTGCCTTCACCAGCACCCTGTCCACGACGGTGTCCAACGCAGTGGCCGTGCTGGTCGTCGGGATCACGATGCTGGCGCTGAGCTGGCGGGTGACGCTGCTGTGCCTGGCGCTGTTCCCCCTGCTCATGGTGGCCTCGAAGTGGGTCAGCACCAGGCTGGCCGGACTGACCCGGCAGCAGATGGACGGCAACGCCGACCTCGGCAACATGATGACCGAGCGCTTCAACGTCGGTGGCGCCCTGCTGCTCAAGCTCTTCGGCCGACGCGACGAGGAGGACGAGGCCTTCGCGTCCAAAGCCGGCCGGGTGCGCGACCTCGGTGTCCGCATCACCCTGACCACCCGGGTCTTCGGCGCCGCCATGCTCGCGGTGCCCGCGCTCGCGACGGCCCTGGTCTACGGCGTGGGCGGTCAGCTCGCCATCTCCGGGACCCTGTCGGTCGGCACCCTGCTCGCGCTCGCGACGCTGCTGCTGCGCCTGCTCGGGCCGCTGCAGGGCCTCTCGAACGTGCGCATCGACGTGATGACCGCGCTGGTCTCCTTCGAGCGGGTCTTCGAGGTGCTCGACCTGCCGTCGCTGGTCCAGGAGAAGGACGACGCCGTCGACCTGCCCCGCACCGCCGGCCGGCTCGAGCTCGACAGCGTGGACTTCACCTACCCCGGTGCCGACGAGGTGTCGCTGCCCTCGTTGGAGGGCGTGCAGCGTCCCGACGTCTCCAGTCCCGGGGGACCGGTGCTGCGCGACGTCTCCTTCGTCGCCGAGCCCGGGCAGATGGTCGCGCTGGTCGGGCCGTCGGGGGCCGGCAAGACCACGGTGACGCACCTGGTCGCCCGGCTCTACGACGTCACCGCCGGTGCGGTGCGCGTCGGAGGTGTCGACGTGCGCGACGTGTCGCTGCAGTCGCTGGAGGACGTCGTCGGCTACGTCACCCAGGACGCCCACATGTTCCACGACACCATCCGGGCCAACATGCTCTACGCGCGTCCCGGGGCGGACGACACCGAGATCTGGCGAGCCCTGGAGGCCGCCCAGGTGGCGGCCCTGGTCCGGCGGCTGCCCGAGGGCCTCGACACCGTCGTCGGGGACCGTGGCTACCGGCTGTCCGGCGGTGAGCGTCAGCGGCTCGCGATCGCGCGCCTGCTGCTCAAGGCCCCGAGCATCGTGGTGCTCGACGAGGCCACCGCCCACCTGGACTCGGAGTCCGAGGCTGCCGTGCAGCGTGCCCTGGACGCCGCGCTGGAGGGGCGCACGTCGCTGGTGATCGCGCACCGTCTCTCCACCGTGCGCGACGCCGACCTGATCCTGGTGCTCGAGGACGGTCGGATCGCCGAACGCGGCACCCATGCCGAGCTGCTCGCCCGGGGTGGGCTGTACGCCGACCTGCACCGCACGCAGTTCCTCGACGACACCTCGGACGCACCGGCCTGACCGGCCCCGACCCCGGCCGCGCTCAGTCCGCAGCGGAGGGAGCGGCGCCCGGCGTGCCGCGCGAGCTGCGCCGCGGCCGCTGGCCGCGTGGACCGCGACGGCGCTCGTCGTAGGCGAGGTAGCCGAAGCCGAACACGGCCAGGACGCCGAAGAACCACCACTGCAGCCCGTAGAAGAAGTGCGGGCCGTCGTTGAGCTCGGGCAGCTCGACCGGCTCCAGCGCGGTGGCGGGGGCCGGGTCCTCCGAGCGCAGCTCCACGAAGCCGCCGTAGACCTCGCGGTCCAGCGCCTCGCCCACCTTCTCGCTGTCGATCGCGCGCGTGGACCGGTTGCTCACGGTGGTGCTGTCGCCGGAGCCGTCGGCTCGGACGTAGCCAGACACCGTGACCGTCCCGGACGGCGGAGCGGGCACGTCGTCGGGCTCGGCGGTGCCGGCGTTCTGGGTGCGCAGCCAGCCGCGGTCGACCAGCAGCGAGGTCCCCGAGTCGGTCACCAGCGGCACCACCACGTCGACGCCCGCGATGCCGTCACGGGTGCGGTAGCGGACGATGACCGTGTCCTCGACGGCGTACTCCCCGGTGGCGGTGACGACCCGCCACTCGTCCGCCTCGCGGACCTCGCGGCCCGGCGCCAGGACGTCCGCGACGGGCGCCGGCTCCTGGGTCTCGTTGGCGCGGATGATCGCGTTGTCCGACTGCCGCTCCTCGAGCCGGTCGAACTGCCACTCACCGAGCCACCAGGCACCCCAGGACAGCAGGGCGACGGCGAGGGCGAAGAGCAGCCACCGCCGCGACAGCAGGAAGCCGAACGAACGCACGCCCCGAGGCTAGCGAGCCGCCGGGAACCCTCAGGCACCGGCCGTATGCTTGCGGCCATGGTCACCCGCCCCCTCGCCGACCGCTTCGGCCGAGTCGCGACGGACCTGCGGGTCTCGCTGACCGACCGGTGCAACCTCCGCTGCAGCTACTGCATGCCCGCCGAGGGCCTCGACTGGCTCCCGGGCGAGCAGGTCCTCACCGACGACGAGGTGGTCCGGCTGATCAGGATCGCCGTGGAGCACCTCGGTGTCGACGAGGTCCGGTTCACCGGGGGAGAGCCGCTGGTGCGACGCGGCCTCGTCGACGTCGTACGCCGGACGCGGGCTCTGGGCGAGCACCTCAACCTGTCCGCCACGACCAATGCGCTCGGGCTCGCGAGGACGGCCACGGCGCTGGCCGGGGCGGGCCTGGACCGGGTCAACGTCAGCCTGGACACGGTGCGGCGCGACACCTTCGAGACCATCACGCGGCGCGACCGCCTCAACGACGTGCTCGAGGGGCTGGCCGCCGCCCGTGACGCCGGGCTGGGCCCGGTCAAGGTCAACGCGGTCCTGCTGCGTGGGGTCAACGACGACCAGGCGGGCGAGCTGCTGCGGTGGTGCCTCGCGGAGGGCTACCACCTGCGCTTCATCGAGCAGATGCCGCTCGATGCCCAGCACGGCTGGCACCGCGAGGCGATGGTGACCGCCGACGAGATCTTCGCGCTCCTCGAGCGCGAGTTCGTGCTGGCCCCGGCCGCCGAGCCGCGCGGCAGCGCGCCCGCCGAGCTGTTCACCGTCGACGGTGGACCGGGCACGGTCGGGGTCATCGCCTCGGTCACGCGCCCGTTCTGCGGCGACTGCGACCGGGTCCGACTCACCGCCGACGGGCAGGTGCGCAACTGCCTCTTCGCGCGCGAGGAGTCCGACCTGCGCACCGCCATGCGCGAAGGCGCCAGCGACGAGGAGCTCGCCGACCGCTGGGTCGTGGCCATGCGCGGCAAGGCCGCCGGCCACGGCATCGACGACGAGACGTTCCTCCAGCCCACCCGGCCGATGTCCGCCATCGGCGGCTGAGCCGCACCCCCGACCGCCTGACCGCTGTCGAGCCGGCGTGTTGATACGCCGGTTCGGCATGCGGGCCGGGTCAGACGGTGTGGTCGGCGCCCTTCTCGTGCTCGACGACGTCACGGATGAAGCCGCGGGACCCCAGGAACGACCGCAGCGACTCGAGGTGGTCCGGGCACGCGAGCCAGGCCTTGCGGCGCTCGGGCGTGTGGATCTTCGGGTTGTTCCACAGCAGCGCGTGCGTGGCCGCCGCGCGGCAGCCCTTGCCGGAGCAGACGTCCGGCTCGTCCAGCGCGCCCACTCAGCGCTCCGAGGACACGCCGAGGGGGCTCTGGGAGGAGCCCGAGCCGCCCAGGACCCGGTGGGTGAACGCGGCGTCGCGCAGGTCGTAGTCCTCCATGCGGGTGGCCCGGACGTTGGCCAGCACCACCGCGATGTAGGGGAGCACCAGCGCGCCGGCGATGAGGATGGGCCACAGCCAGTCGATGCCGGCCAGGCCGGCGACGACCGCGCCCACGAAGCAGGCCGAGCGCAGGCTCATCGAGAGCAGGTAACGACGTTGCCGGCGGCGCAGGTCCTCGTGCGGGCTGGGCGCCGCGGAGGTGATGCGGACCGCGGTGTCGCGGTCCTCGCGCTGGCGTGCCATGCGTCGATCCTACGGGGGCGCCGGTCGACGCCCGAGGCCTCGCGGGGTGAGGAGCGCCGCACGGGAGTAGGGTCGGCGCGTGACGAACCGCACCTACCGCATCACCGAGATCGTCGGCACGTCCCCGGACGGGATCGACCAGGCCATCCGCAACGGCATCGAGCGCGCCGCCCAGACGCTGCGCCACGTCGACTGGTTCGAGATGACCCAGGTCCGTGGCCAGGTCAAGGACGGCGCCGTCGAGCACTTCCAGGTGGGCCTGAAGATCGGCTTCCGCCTCGAGGACGACTGAGCGACGTCGCCTCCACCGCCGGTCGACGACGGGTCGACCGGCTCCGCCGCGGTGCCCGTGACGCGCGCTGCTGGGACGCTCATTTCGGGTACCCCTCGGTAATCACTAGCGTCGATCCGCGTGAGCGACGCACCAGTTCCCGAGCCCCGTTCGGTCCTCGTGACCGGAGGCAACCGCGGCATCGGCCGCGCCATCGCCGAGGCCTTCCTCGCGCAGGGTGACAAGGTCGCCGTGACCACCCGCAGCGGCGGCGCCCCCGAGGGCGCCCTCGACGTCCGCTGCGACGTCACCGACCCCGACGCCGTCGAGGCGGCCTTCGCCGAGATCGAGGCCGCGCACGGTCCGGTCGAGGTGCTGGTGGCCAACGCCGGCATCACCGCCGACACGCTGCTGCTGCGGATGAGCGAGGGCGACTGGTCCTCGGTGCTCGACACCAACCTCACCGGCTCATTCCGACTGGCCAAGCGGGCCTCGAAGGGCATGCTGCGCCTGCGGCGCGGCCGCATCGTCTTCATCTCCTCGGTCGTGGGCCTCCTCGGCTCGGCCGGGCAGGTCAACTACGCCGCCTCCAAGGCCGGCCTGGTCGGCATGGCCCGCTCGATCGCGCGGGAGCTGGGTTCGCGCTCGATCACCGCCAACGTGGTAGCGCCGGGCTTCATCGAGACCGACATGACCGCGGTGCTCAGCGACGAGCAGAAGGACACGATCAAGTCGCAGGTGCCGCTGCAGCGGTACGGCACCACCGACGAGATCGCGAGCACGGTGCTGTGGCTGACCGGCCCCGGCGCGACGTACGTCACCGGGGCCGTGATCCCCGTCGACGGTGGACTGGGGATGGGGCACTGACATGGCAGGGATTCTCGAGGGCAAGCGGATCCTGGTCGCGGGCGTCACGATGGACTCCTCGATCGGCTTCGCCACCGCCAAGGTGGCCCAGGAGCAGGGCGCGACGGTCCTGATCTCCAACTTCGGTCGGGCACTGGGCATCACCCGCCGCATCGCCAAGCGGCTGCCGGTCGAGCCGGCCGTGCTCGAGCTGGACGTGACCGACCCCGATCACCTCGAGCGGCTCCCGGAACTGGTCCGCGAGCACCTCGGTCCCGATGCCGGGCTCGACGGGGTCGTCCACTCGATCGCCTACGGCAACCCCGAGACCCTGCTGGGCGGGAAGTTCCTCGGCGGCCCGTGGGAGGACGTCGCCCAGGCCGTGCAGGTCTCGGCGTACTCCCTGAAGTCGCTGGCCACCGCCTGCCGCCCGCTGATGGGCCAGGGCGGCTCGATCGTCGGCCTCACCTTCGACGCGACCGTGGCGTGGCCGGCGTACGACTGGATGGGCGTGGCGAAGGCCGGTCTCGAGTCGTGCTCGCGCTACCTCGCCCGCGACCTCGGCCCCGAGGGCATCCGCGTCAACCTGGTCTCCGCCGGGCCGCTGCGCACGCTGGCGGCCAAGGCGATCCCCGGGTTCACCGAGCTCGAGGACATGTGGACGACCCGGGCGCCGCTGGGCTGGGACAACACCGACCAGGAGCCCACCGCCAGGGCCGTCTGCGCCCTGCTGTCGGACTTCTTCCCGGCCACGACCGGCGAGATCGTCCACGTCGACGGCGGCTTCCACGCCATGGGCGCCTGAGGCCGACGGCCGGCACCCCGCTGTTGAGCGGGGCCCTCCGGCCTGGGAGATTGGGCCCGTGCCCGACAACGCCCGCAAGGACACCCCGCGTCGCATCGTCGTGATGCGCCACGCCAAGGCCGAGCAGCACGGCCCCTCGGACTTCGACCGCCACCTCGCCGACCGAGGCGTGGAGGAGGGGGCGATGGCCGGACGCTGGCTGGTCGAGCAGGGCTTCGAGCCCGACCACGTGCTGGTCTCGGCGGCCCTGCGCACCCGCGAGACCTGGGCCGCGGTCGCCGACGGCGCCGGCTGGGACGCCGACACGATCGAGACCGACGAGAACGACACGCTCTACGAGGCCGGTCCCGAGACCGCCCTGGACCTCGTCCGCGAGGTCCCCGAGGACGCGGTCGCGCTGCTCGTCATCGGTCACAACCCGACGATGGGCTACCTCGCCCAGCTCCTCGACGACGGCGAGGGCGACGAGGAGGCCTCCAACGCCCTGGTCATGGGCTACCCCACCAGCGCGATGACGATCTTCGACCTCACCGGTGACTGGAGCGACCTCGACGAGCAGGGCGGCACCGTCGTCGCCCACCACGTCCCGCGCTCCTGACCGCCGAACCGGCGCAACCTTCCGGAAGGACGCGCCCGTTCGGAATGTCGGCGGGGGAGTCAGACCGGGGGAGCAGGGGTGGTGACGCCGGCCGCGCTGTCGGCGGCCTCGATCTCCTCGCGGGAGATGCCCAGGAGGTACATGATCGTGTCGAGGTACGGCACGTTCACGGCCGTGTCCGCGGCGTCGCGGACGGCCGGCTTGGCGTTGTAGGCGATGCCCAGGCCGGCGGCGGCGAGCATGTCGAGGTCGTTGGCGCCGTCGCCGATGGCGATCGTGGACGCCACGTCGACGCCGACCTCGGCGGCGAACTCCCGCAGGGCCGCGGCCTTGCCAGCCCGGTCCACCACCTGGCCGACGATGCGGCCCGTCAGGCGGCCGTCGACGATCTCGAGCTCGTTGGCGCGGGCGAAGTGGATGCCGAGGTCGACCGCCAGCCGGTCGGTGATCTGGCTGAAGCCGCCGGAGACGATCGCGAAGCGGTAGCCCAGCCGGCGCAGGGTGCGCACCATGGTGCGCGCGCCCGGCGCGAGCTGGATGGAGTCGTAGACCTCGTGCAGGGCGGAGGCGGGCACACCCTCGAGGAGCGCGACCCGCGAGCGGAGCGACTCCTCGAAGTCGAGCTCGCCGCGCATCGCCCGCTCGGTGACCTCCGCGACCTCGGCCTCGCAGCCGGCGTGCGCGGCGATCATCTCGATGACCTCGCCCTGGATCAGCGTGGAGTCGACGTCCATCACGATCAGGCGCATGCCGCGACGCAGCAGGTCGGCGGGCTGGACCGCGACGTCGATGCCCTGCCGGGCGGCCTCGGCGGCCAGCTCCGCGCGCAGCGCGTCAGGAGCCGCGCCCGAGACGTGCAGGTCCAGTGCGGTGACCGGGTAGCGCGCCATCCGCTCGATGCGGTCGATGTTGGCGCCGGCATCGGCGATGCGACCGGCCACCGCGGCCATCGCGGCAGCGGTGAGCGGGGTGCCGAGCACGGTGACGTGCGCGCGTCCGTGCGAGGGCTGGCTGGTGTCGCCGCTCCCCGGCTCCACCTCCAGGGTCATCGACAGCTCGTCCGCCGTCGCTTGGAGGTCCTGGCGCAGGCTCTGGACGTCGTCGGGGGCCGTCACCAGCAGGCCGAGGATGAGCCGACGCCGCAGCACGATCTGCTCGAGGTCCACGACCTCGACCCCCGCCCTGCCCAGGGTCGCGAAGACCGCCGAGGTGACGCCGGGGCGCTCGCGGCCGGTCAGCGTGACCAGCAGGGTGTCGGGTCGGTGGGCCCGGTCCGGGGCGCTGTCAGAGGTGCTCATCGCGGCACGAGGCTATCGGTGGCCGCTCCCGTGCTCACGCGGGCGGCCAGACCTCGGGCGAGCAGGCCGCGACGAGGGCGCGTCGTGCCGCTGCCCCCAGCGGGAGGATCGCCTGCTCTCGGCGCGTGATCTCGTGCAGGCTCAGCGCCCCGCCGTCGTCCTGAAGGGCGAGCTCGACGACCTCCAGCGCGTGCAGGGCGCGGGCGGCGAGGGAGACGCAACGCTCGGGCACGCCCGGCGGCGCGGCCAGCGGGTCGCGGTGCCGCAGGTCGGTGAGCCGGTCGGCGACCTCGGGGCGCCAGCGCGCCACGTCGAGCGCCGCGAGCGCGTCGGCGCTCCGGAGCAGCGCCGAGCGCAGGCCGCGGTCGGCCTCGCCGACGTCGGGCAGCTGCCGGCGTACGCCGCGGTGCGCGACCCACGTCGTGGTCGGCCCCACCCGCTCGGGCACCAGACCGACCGCGGACCCGTCCTGCAGCAGCACCACGACGGCCTCCCCGGCCTCGATCGCCGCGTGGTTCAGGTCGGGGGGCCCGCCCAGGCCGACCGGGTCGCCCTCGACGGGGAACGCCGCGCCGAACGAGGCGACCCCCTCGGCGCGCAGCCGCGCCAGGCCGCCGAGCAGGGTCTCGGAGACGTCCTCCGACCCGCCGAGCCCCAGGCCGGCCAGACCGGCGACGGCGTGGGTGACGTCGTCACCCACGACCTCGTCGAGCAGCAGGTCGGTGACCACGTGACCGGCCAGCCAGGCGGTGCCCCACCACGCGAGGCGTGCGGAGGCGGGCAGCGACGAGGTCACGGCGGCAGAGGCTACGCGCACGACCCCGGCGGGGGAGCGCCGACCGGGGTGGCGGCTCGTTAGGGTGACGCCATGGCTGCGGTTCTCGAGCTCGTCGACGTCACCGTGCGCCGTGGGGACTCCGTCCTCCTCGACCGGGTCAGCTGGACCGTGGAGGAGGACGAGCGCTGGGTGGTGCTAGGTCCCAACGGTGCGGGCAAGACGACCCTGCTCCAGATCGCCTCGGCGCAGCTGTTCCCCACCCAGGGGTCGGTGGAGGTGCTCGAGGAGCGGCTCGGGTCGGTCGACGTCTTCGAGCTGCGCCCGCGCATCGGCCTGACCAGCGCCGCGCTCGCCGAGCGGATCCCCCGGCACGAGACCGTCCACGACGTGGTGGTCTCGGCGGCGTACGGCGTGCTGGGCCGCTGGCGGGAGATGTACGACGACCTCGACCACGACCGTGCCGAGTCCCTGCTGCGCGAGCTCGGCGCCAAGCACCTGGCGCCGCGGACCTTCGGCACGCTGTCCGAGGGGGAGCGCAAGCGGGTCCAGATCGCGCGGGCGCTGATGAGCGACCCCGAGCTGCTGCTCCTCGACGAGCCCGCTGCCGGGCTCGACCTCGGCGGCCGCGAGGACCTCGTCTCGACGCTGTCGATGCTGGCCTACGACCCCGACTCGCCCGCGACGGTGCTGGTCTCCCACCACGTGGAGGAGATCCCGCCCGGGTTCACCCACGCGCTGATGCTGCGGCAGGGCCGTGTCGTGGCCGCCGGGTTGCTGGACCAGACGGTCACCGAGCAGAACCTGTCGGCGACCTTCGGCATGCCGTTGACCGTGAGCCACGACGAGGGCCGGTGGGCGGCGCGACGGCGCACCCGGGCCCGTTGACCGCCTTGTAGGGTCGGGTCATGGACTGGCTGAACGACCACGCGTGGGCCGCCTGGCTCGGGCTCGCCGCGATGTTCGGCGTGGCCGAGATGTTCAGCCTCGACCTCATCTTCCTGATGCTCGCCGTCGGTGCGATGGGCGGCGTGGTCGCCGGCGCCTTCGACGCACCGCTGGCCCTGCAGGTGCTCGTCGCGCTCGGTACGTCGCTGGCGACCCTCACCCTGCTCCGACCGCCCCTGGTGGCCCGCCTGCACGGTGGCCCCGACCTGCGGCTCGGCACCGGCAAGCTGATCGGCACCCAGGGCGTGGTCACCGCGCAGATCACCGGCACCGAGTCGGGCCGGGTCCGCCTGGCCGGGGACGTCTGGTCCGCCGCCCCCTACGACGAGCACCTCGTCATCGAGCCCGGCCAGACCGTCGAGGTGCTCGAGATCCGCGGTGCGACGGCGTACGTGCACCCGACCGGCGACCCGTTGCCGCCGGCGCCGCCGGTGCCCCCGGCCGGCCCCACCCCCTGACCCCCGACCGATCTCGGCGTTCCCGGGATCGCCCCCCCGTCCGTCCACACGAAGGAGCACCATGGGTCTCGCGATCCTGATCCTGCTCGCACTGATCTTCCTGTTCGTCCTGACCGTCCTGGCCAAGACGATCCGGATCGTGCCGCAGGCTCGGGCCGGCATCGTCGAGCGGTTCGGCAAGTACCGCACCACCCTCGACCCCGGCCTCAACGTCGTCGTGCCGTTCATCGACAAGGTCCGCTACGTGATCGACATGCGCGAGCAGGTCGTGAGCTTCCCGCCGCAGCCGGTGATCACCGAGGACAACCTCGTGGTCTCGATCGACACCGTCATCTACTTCCAGGTCACCGACCCGGTGGCGGCGACCTACGAGATCGCCAACTACATCCAGGCCATCGAGCAGCTGACGATGACCACGCTGCGCAACATCGTCGGTGGCATGGACCTCGAGGAGACGCTGACCTCGCGCGAGTCCATCAACGGCGGACTGCGCGGCGTCCTCGACGAGGCGACCGGCAAGTGGGGCGTGCGCGTCAACCGCGTGGAGATCAAGGGGATCGACCCGCCGCCGTCGATCAAGGACTCCATGGAGAAGCAGATGCGCGCCGACCGTGACAAGCGCGCGGCGATCCTCACCGCTGAGGGTGACCGGCAGTCGGCCATCCTCACCGCGGAGGGCAACAAGCAGTCCGCGATCCTCAACGCCGAGGGTGAGCGGGAGTCCTCGATCCTGCGCGCCCAGGCCGACCGTGAGGCCGCGATCCTGCGGGCCCAGGGTGAGGGGCAGGCCATCCAGACGGTCTTCCAGGCGATCCACGACGGCCGCCCCGACCAGTCGCTGCTGGCCTACCAGTACCTCCAGATGATGCCGCAGATCGCGCAGGGCGACGCCAACAAGGTGTGGATCGTGCCGAGCGAGATCGGCAAGGCGCTGGAGGGCCTCGGCTCGACGATGAACAACCTGCAGGGCATCCCGCAGGAGACCTCCGGCCCCGCCAAGCGGGTCGACATGGGTCCCAGCGAGCCGGCCGTCCCGGCCAGCGGGAAGTCCTCGGCCGACGACGCGGTCCAGGCCGCGATCAAGGAGGCCCAGGCGGCGGCCAACCCGCGCCGCGGCTCCGGTGGCTCCAGCGCCGCCGGTGGCACGGAGCAGTCGGGCCCCGCCGGCGGGGAGGACCCGCTCAGCTGAGCGCACCGGGACGCACGACGGCCCGCACCCCCAGGGGTGCGGGCCGTCGTCACGTCCGAGCGGTCAGCCCTTCTTCGCGGCCTTCTTGGCGCTCTTCCTCGCAGCCTTCTTGGCGGCCTTGGCCTCGGCCTTGGTGACCGTGGCCGCCTTCGACCCGCCGCGCACGACGAGGCCGAGCAGGCCGGAGAGCACCGCACCGCCGGCCACGCCGGTCATCATCATCCCGGCCTTGGCGTCGATGCCGTCGGCCTTCGGGCCGACGTAGCCGGCGTAGGCGTCGGCGCCGTCGACGCCCACACCGAGCAGCACCAGGCCGGTGCGGCCCTTGCCGGACGCCACGAGCGTCGCCGCGCCCAGCGCGATCTCGCGGGCACCGAAGAGACGGGTCATGAACGCGGTCTGCGGGTTCGCCGCCACGTCGAGGCCGAAGGCCTTGGTCACCATCGTCGGGTTGGCCACCGAGGCGGCGCCTATGATGATGCGGCCGAGGGAGAGTCCGGTCACAGGGTTCATGCAGCGACCATAGCGATGACGGCCAGCCGTGTGGGGGAGGTCCGCCCCGGTGCGGGTCAGTCGGCGACGTACGCCGCGTGCCACCGCTGGATCTCGGCGTAGACGCGGTCGCGCGCGGGTCGCCGCGACAGCACGACGTCGTGCCGGGCCCCGGGGACGGCGACGTAGGTGACGTGCGGGCCGACGGCCGTGGCCCAGCGGCGGATCTGCGGCACCTCCAGGACGACGTCGGACTCGTGGACGTCGTCGGTCATGTCGGTGGGCAGCGAGGAGCGGTCCGAGGACAGGACCAGCACCGGCGCGGGCACCTCCAGGCCCTGCTGCAGCCGGGCGTGGCCGTCGCGGATGGCGCGGAGCCAGCCGGCGTGGATCCGGAAGGACTCCAAGGGCTTCCAGTCCAGGTCGAAGTCCCACTCGCCGTCGTGGTCGCGGTGCAACGAGCGCCCGTAGAGACCGTTGACCTCCCGCTTGATCTCCTGCAGCGGCCGCCGCCGGCCGAGCTCCTTGAGCACGACCGTGCCGATGGTGCGCAGCAGGACGCTGCCCTGCAGGTCCAGCCACGGGGAGTTGAGGACCAGCCCGGCCAGCTGCGGGGGACGCCGGCGGTCGAGCCACAGCGGCAGGGTCAGGCCGCCGGTGGAGTGCGCCGAGGCGACGACGTGGTCGTGGTCGTCGCGGGAGGTGATGAGACCCCAGGCGGCGTCCAGCTCCTCGTCGTACGCGGCGAGGTCGGTGACGTGGTTGGCGGTCTGCCCCGGCAGCAGCGACCGGCCGTACTTGCGCAGGTCGAGGGCGTAGAAGTCGTAGCCGCGCTCGAGCCACCACGCGGCGTACTCGACCTGGAAGAAGTAGTCGGCGAACCCGTGCACGTGCAGCACGGCGCGGCCGGTGGGCCGGGCGGCACGCCGGGAGACCAGCGTCGCGACGACGGGCCCCTCCTCGTCGTGGCCGAGGTCGATGGTCTCCGCGAGCCAGGGCTCCCCGAGGACGTCGGTGCGCTGCGCGGGGTCGTGGTCCGGGCGAGGGGTCACGGCCTCATCCTGGCAGCAACGCGCTCACGGGTGCGCAGGGCCACCTCGGGGCGGTTGCTCGTGACCAGCCAGGCGCGTCCGGGACGCATCCAGTAGCGCAGCGAGCGCTCCGTGTCGACGGTCCACACCAGCAGCGGCAGCCCGCGGCGGCGGGCGTAGGCGGCCACGCCGAGGCGGGCCAGGGTGTGCTTGGCGACCACCAGGTTGGCGCGCGAGCCCGACAGGCGCAGGTGCGGCCGCAGCTCGGACCACCGGGTGCGGACCTGACGCACCACGGGGAGCCCCTTGACGCTGCGCCCCAGGGACAGCCCGACCAGCAGGTCCAGGCCCGCGGCGTCGGCCCAGTCCCTGACCGCACGGACCGAGGCGTCCTCCAGCGTGGTCACGACCAGGTTCTCGGGCCCCAGCACCTCCACGGCCCGGCGGGCGGCGCGCACCTCGTGGGTGGCGGCCGGGTCGCGGTAGGCGGCGTGGGGCGAGGTGAACTTGAGGTCGATGTGCGCCCGCCGGCGGCCGGCGAGGGCAGCGAGGACCTCGTCGTAGCGCAGCAGCGGACCGACCAGCTGCTCGAGGCGCGCGACGGTCAGGTCGCTCAGCGGCGTACGTCGCCCGTCGACCTCGATCTCGTGGTCGTGGAAGAGCACGAAGGTGTCGTCGGCACAGCGCTGCACGTCGAACTCCACGAAGTCGACGTCCAGGGAGAGCGCCCGCTCCAGCGCCGGTCGGGTGTTCTCGAGGTGCCGGTCCTCGCCGGCACCGCAGCGGTGCGCGCTGACCAGCACGGGCTCGGAGGTCCTGCGTCGCGACGGCACGGGCCGCCAGCCTAGTGCGGCGACACGGGTCGTCACGACCGAGCCACGCCCGACCCCCGCAGGGCCTAGGGTGCGACTCGTGCCCGACCGCCCCAGACCCAGCCACACGCTCGTGGGCGAGTGGCGCAGCGGCACCTCGCGCAGCCAGTGGACGGTGCTGGCGCTGCTGCTGGCGGCCGTGACGGTCTGCTTCGGGATCTCGCTGCCGTTCTACTCCGTGATGCCGGTCGGCACGTACTTCGTGTGGCTGGTCGTGGGGATGCTGCTGCTCAAGCACCGCCAGCTCACGGTGCTGGTGGCCTACACGGTGCTGGGCGCCCTCACGCTGGCGGTGGTGGACGGTCTGCACGACGGCCAGTTCGGCAGCGCCCGGGCCTCGGGCATGGCCGCGCTCGCGCTCGGCGGGGCGCTGATCCTCTACCAGTCGCGACACCAGCGCTCCGGCCTCCCGGTGCCGTTGGGCGGGGCGATGCTGGCGGACCTGCGCGACCGGCTCCAGCGCCAGGGCACGGTGCCCCCGTTGCCGGACGGCTGGCACTGCGAGACGGCGATGGTCGCCGCCCACGACGTGGGGTACGCCGGCGACTTCATGGTGGCCCGACTCGACGAGTCCCGCGGCCAGCTGGAGATGGTGCTCGTCGACGTGGTCGGCAAGGGGGTCGCGGCCGGGACGGACGCGCTGCAGTTCGCCGGTGCGCTCGGTGGACTCATCGGCGCGCTGCCCCCGGTGGCCCTGGTCGAGGCGGCCAACGACTTCCTGCTGCGCCAGGACTCCGACGAGACGTTCGCGACGGCGGTGCACGTGCTGGTGGACCTGCGCACCGGTGCCTACGAGCTGCACTCGGCCGGCCACCCGCCCGCGCTGGTGTGGGACCACATCGACCGGCACTGGGTCGCCGACTCCGCGCGGGGCACGGCCCTGGGGGTGCAGCCCCGCCCCGAGCTGCACCACAGCACGGGCGTGCTGCAGCCCGGCGACGGCCTGCTCTTCTACACCGACGGCGTGGTGGAGCGTCCCGGTCTCGACATCGACGCCGGCATCGACTGGCTGCGCGAGACCGCCCGCACCGCGGTGCTCGGCGGCTTCGAGGGCGCCGGACGGCGGGTGCTGCGCAAGGTGCGCCGCGGCGACGACGACCGCGCGGTCCTGGTCCTGCACCGTCGGTCGATGCGCTGAGCCCCGGGTCGCACCTCGGCTGCAGGCACGGGGGGAGCGCCCTGGCGGGTGTCGGCGACCGGTCATCGGGCACAGTGGGGCCGTGCCCCCCGCGTCCACGCCCCCGTCCCGACCTGCCCGCGCGCTGTCCGCTCTCCGCGGCGGGCTGCGGACGCCCCGGGGCGCATGGACCGGCGGTGCGCTCGTCCTCCTGGTCGCCGTGGTGCTCACCGTGGTCCTGCTGACCCGGGGTGAGGGCGGGCCCACCCCTGCTGCCCCGGCGCCCACGTCGCCCAGCAGCACCACGACGGGGCCACCCGGCGTCGACACGACCGAGGACGCGACGTACGCCTCCGCTCGACCGGGGTACCCCGACCGGCTGGTGGTTCCCGCGCTGGACGTCGACGCCCCGATCCGTCCGATCAGGGCGCCGGATCGCACCCTGGTGCCTCCCGCCGACCCCCAGGTCCTCGGCTGGTGGGCCGACGGCGCCCGGCCCGGGGCCGACACCGGCAGCGCCCTGGTGGTCGGGCACACGGTGCACACCGGCGGTGGCGCCCTCGACGACCTCGAGACCCTCGCGGAGGGTGACGAGGTCCTGGTGCACAGCCACCGTGGCTCGGGGGAAGAGGGCCCGGAGCGGACCGAGAGCTACGTGGTGCAGGACGTCGAGGTCTATCGCAAGGGCACCCTGGCCCGTCGCGCCGCCGACCTGTTCAGCCAGGAGGTCGACGGCCGCCTGGTGCTGCTCACCTGCGAGGACTGGGACGGCACCCGCTACCTCTCCAACGTGGTGGTCACCGCGGTGCCGGCCGCCGACGAGGACGACTCCGAGGGCACCGCCCGTGGCTGAGGACCCCGTGGTCGACGAGGCAGCGACGCTCGACCCGGCGGTGCTCGACCTGCTGCTCGCCGAGGCCGAGCGCGACCGCACCGGCGTCATCGCGACGCCGCCCGAGTGGGCGGCCGTGGTCTCGGTGGAGCGGGTGAGCCTGGTCAGCGGGGTGCACGACCCCGGGACGCTGCGGCTGCTCCTGCAGGGGCAGGCGGAGGGGGACGTGCTCGTCGAGGTGCAGCGGGCGTGGGCGCGGGTGGCCGACACGGTGCAGCGCAACCGCATGGGCCGCTCCCCGGACGCCGGTGCCTCGCACCGCGACGCGGGGCACCACTCGGTGACCACTGATGCCGAGCGTCTTCGTGCCGCACTGCGGGCAGCCCACCGGACCTTCGAGGCCGAGGCCTACTACCGCGCGAGGTACTCCGATCGCGGCGCGCGCTTCGCCGGCACCGACTCCGCGTGGCTCGTGACGCTGGGCGACCTGCCGACCGACGGGTGCCTCGGCCAGGTCGCCTGGCTCTCCCGGGTGCTCGCGACGCGTGGGATGCCGAGCTGGCTCCTCGAGCGCCACCTCGGCGACCTCGCCGCCGAGCTGGAGGCGGCCTGTGGTGCTGGTGCGGCGGGCACGCTGCCGGAGGCGGCCGCGCACCTGCGCAGCACCCGCGTGGCCGTCGCGGGAGATGACGACCTCACGCAGGCGGCGGACCGCCTGCGTGCGGAGACCGGGGCTGCCGAGCCGCTCGCGGGGGCGGCAGCACTGGTCCTGGCGGCTGGCGCGGACGTCGCTGCCGGCGTGACCGGCTCGTGGGCGCCGTGCGTGGACTGGCTGACCGACGCGGACCGGTGCGACCCCGACGCCGCGGCCTGGCTGCGGGCCGAAGCGGCACGGATCGCACCGGACGGCGGCGTCAGTGCTGGTAGGTCCCGTGGACGATCGCGCGCCCAGCGGTCTTGAAGACCAGGTTGAAGGACACGACCGCCGGGCTGGCGTCGGAGTCGACCCCGAGGGTCTCCTCGGTCACCGCGTGCACCACGAAGAAGTAGCGGTGCACCTGGTCGCCCTCGGGTGGGGCGGCACCCATGAACGCCTTCGGGCCGCCGTCGTTGCGGCACATGAAGGCCGACCCCGGGAGGTCGGCGTCCTCGGCGCCGAGGCCCGCGGGCAGCTCGGTGCAGTCGGCCGGCAGGTCGACCAGGACCCAGTGCCAGAAGCCGCTGGGGGTGGGTGCATCGGGGTCGAAGCAGGTCACGGTGTAGCTCTTCGTGCCCTCGGGGCCCGGCTCCCACGACAGGTGCGGTGAGGTGTTGCCCTCGGCGGCCACCTGCGCCGGGGCCAGCGGCTGGCCGTCGGTCACGTCGTCGCTGCGCACCGAGAAGGACGGCACGCTCGGCAGCAGGTCGTACGGGTTCGGGGTGACAGGTCGATCCAGGGACGTCATAGCGCGAACCTAGTCCGGCGCCGACACGTGGACCACCACCCGGGCAGTGCGATCGGGTCGCTCCGGCCGCGGGAGGATGGGGGCATGCTCGGAGACCACACGGACGCCCCGCCGTACCCCGTCGGACTGCGCCTGGCCGGACGCCGGGTCGTCGTGGTGGGCGGCGGCCACGTCGCCCAGCGCCGGGTACCCGCCCTCATCGGCGCGGGTGCGGACGTCCTGCTGGTCTCGCCCGAGGTGACTCCCGCCCTCGAGGGGCTGGCGGGGGAGGTCACCTGGGTCGAGCGCCGCTTCGAGCTCGCCGACCTCGAGGACGCGTGGTACGTCGTCGCGGCGACCGACGACCCGGAGACCAACGCGCTGGTCTCGGAGGAGTGCGAGCGCCGACGGATCTTCTGCGTCCGCGCCGACGACGCCGCCGGGGGGACGGCCTGGACCCCGGCGGTCGGTCGCCACGGCGGGCTCACCGTCGCGGTGCTGGCCAACCGGGAGCCCCGCAAGTCCGCCGGGGTCCGTGACGAGATCATGACGGCGCTCCGTGACGGCACCCTGACCGCACGCACCACCCTGGACACCACCGCCGGCGTGGTCCTGGTCGGTGGTGGTCCCGGCGACCCGGAGCTCGCCACGGTGGCCGCCCGGCACGCGCTCGCCTCGGCCGACGTCGTGGTGGCGGACCGGCTGGCGCCCCGCGAGCTGCTCGACGAGCTGCCCGCCCACGTCGAGCTCGTGGACGTGGCCAAGCTGCCCCGTGGACGCTCGGCCACCCAGGAGGCCATCAACGAGGTCATCGTCGCGCGTGCCCGGGAGGGCAAGCGGGTCGTGCGCTTCAAGGGCGGCGACGGCTTCGTCTTCGGTCGCGGCTACGAGGAGGTGCTGGCCTGCCAGGCCGCCGGGGTGCCCGTCACGGTCGTGCCCGGCCTCACCTCCTCGATCGCCGTGCCTGCGTCGGTGGGCATCCCCGTCACCCACCGGGGCGTGGCGCACGAGTTCACCGTCATCTCCGGGCACCTGCCGCCGGGTCACCCCGACTCGCTCGTCGCCTGGGACGCCGTCGCCCGGATGCGCGGCACCGTCGTGCTGCTCATGGCGGTCGAGAACGCCCCGGCCATCGCCGAGGCGCTGCTCGACGGAGGACGCGAGCCGACCACACCGGTGGCGGTCATCCAGGAGGGGACGATGCCGGGGGAGCGCACCGTGCTCTCCACGCTCGCCATGCTGGCCACCGACCTGGCCGAGCACGCTGTGCGGCCGCCGGCGATCATCGTCGTGGGGGACGTCGTCGGCGTCGCGCGCCCCGGTCACTACCGTTCGTGACGTGGCACGACTGATCGAGATCGACGACCCGGCCGACCCCAGGCTGGCCGACTACCGCGACCTGCGCGACGTCCAGCTGCGACGTGCCCTGGAGGCCGAGCACGGGCTCTTCCTCGCCGAGGGCGAGAAGGTCGTCCGCCGTGCGGTCGAGGGCGGCTTCGAGGCGCGGTCGTTCCTGATGGCGCCGCGGTGGCTCGACGGCCTCGCCGACGTCCTCGACGCCTCCGACGCGCCCTGCTACGTGCTGTCCGAGGCGCTCGCCGAGAGGGTGACCGGCTTCCACGTGCACCGTGGGGCGCTGGCCTCGCTGCACCGGCGCCCCGACCCCTCGCTGGAGTCGGTGATCGACGGGGCCCGCTTCGTGCTGGTCCTCGAGGACCTCGTCGACCACACCAACGTCGGTGCCGCCTTCCGCTCCGGTGCCGCCCTGGGCGTGGACGCCGTACTGCTCAGCCCCCGGTGCGCCGACCCGCTCTACCGCAGGGCCGTCAAGGTGGGCATGGGGGCGGTGTTCTCGCTGCCCTGGACCCGGGTGCCGGACTGGTACGACGCGCTGCCGACCTTGGCCGGCCACGGGTTCACCAGCGTGGCGCTGACCCTCGCGCCCGACGCCGTACCCCTGGAGGAGGCGGTGGCCGGCCTCGACCGGGTCGCCCTGGTGCTGGGCTCGGAGGGGCACGGGCTGACCTCGCGCTGGGAGCAGTCGGCCGACCGGCGGGCCATCATCCCGATGGCGGCCGGCATCGACTCGCTCAACGTCGCCGCCGCCGCAGCGGTCGCCTGCTACGTCACCGCGCGCCGCTGAGGTCGCCGCCGACGAGGCGTCCGGCTCAGCCCTCGGCGGGCCAGCCCGGCGGGAAGTCCTCGACCTGCTTGTCGTGCTCCTTGGTGAGCTTCTTGCGGGCCTTGGTCGAGAGCCGGTCGCCGAAGACCGTGCCGCGGGTGTGGTCGGTCTCGTGCTGCAGGCAGCGGGCGAGGAGCCCGTCGCCCTCGAAGGAGACGGGGGAGCCGTCGAGCCCCTGACCGGTGACCGAGGCCCGGTCGGGACGGGCGCACTCCACGAACGCGCCGGGGAAGGACAGGCAGCCCTCGTCGGCGTCGTCGAGGTGCCGGTCGCGGCCCTCGGGCAGGGTGAGCTCGGGGTTGCACACGACGCCCACGGTGCGCTCGCCGGACTCGTCGGGGCAGTCGAAGACGAACACCGCGGCGTCGACGCCGATCTGGCAGGCGGCGAGCCCGACCCCGTCGGCGGCGTACATCGTGGCGACCATGTCGGCGACCAGGGAGCGCAGCTCCTCGTCGAAGACCGTGACCGGTTGCTGCGGGCGGTGCATCACCGGCGTGCCCCAGCGGGTGATGGGTCGCACGGTGCCCCCGGTGGGGAGCTGACCGTACGGCGCGTGCTCGGGCGGCGGGATCTCGGACATGCGGGCGATCCTAGGAAGACGGACGCATGGCGCTGTGACCGGCTCCACGAGACGACCTGTAGCGCTATGTGTAACTCACAGTTACATTTCTGGCATGGACATCGGCAAGAGCCTCATGACGCGCCTGTCGCCCGGCGGCAGGCACGGGCTGGCCAGCTCCGAGCAGCGTGACCCCATCGGGTACGCCGTCGCGGCGCTGAACAAGCTGGCCCAGAGCGACCTCCTCGACCGCGTCGGCCTGCGCAAGCAGGCCGAGCAGGTCGTCTTCACCAGCACCCGCGAGGGCTTCAGGACGGTGACGGCCGCGAGCCGCCAGTTCAAGAAGGCCGGCGGCAAGGGCGCGGGCACCCGCGCTCCCGCGGCGCCGCGCAAGGGCGTCTTCGACCTCACGCCCACCGAGGACGAGCAGATGCTCGTCGACGTGGTCTCGGAGTACGCCGAGGAGGTCGTCCGCCCCGCCGCCGCCGAGGCGAACGAGGCCTGTGAGACCCCGGAGGGCGTCCTGAAGGCCGGCCTGGAGATCGGCCTGCCGATCCTCGGCGTGCCCGAGGCGCTCGGCGGCATCTCCGAGGAGCGTTCGGCGATGGCCGGCACCCTGGTGGCCGAGGCGCTGTCGAGGGGCGACATGGGCATCGCGCTGGCCGCGCTCGGCCCCGGCTCGGTCGCGACCGCGCTCGGCCTGTGGGGCACCGAGGCCCAGCAGCAGACCTACCTGCCGGCCTTCACCGAGGATGCCGCTCCTGCCGCCGCCCTCGCGCTGCAGGAGCCCACGGTCCTCTTCGACGTGCTGAAGCCGTCGACCACTGCCCGGAAGACCGCCGAGGGCTACGTCCTCGACGGCACCAAGGCCGGCGTCGTGCGCGGCGCCGAGGCCGAGCTCTTCGTCGTGGGTGCCGCGCTCGAGGGCAAGCCCGTGCTGTTCCTGGTCGAGTCCTCGACCGCCGGCCTGACCGTCGAGGCCGAGCCGTCCATGGGTGTGCGCGCGGCCTCGCTGGCCACGCTGCGCCTCGAGGGCGTCACCGTCCCGACCGACGCCGTGCTCGGCGCGACCGACGGGTCGACCTACACCGAGTGCGTCCGGCTCTCCCGCCTCGCCTGGTGCGCCCTCGCGGTCGGCACCGGCCAGGCCGTGCTCGACTACGTCACGCCGTACGTCAAGACCCGTGAGGCGTTCGGCGAGCCGATCGCCCACCGCCAGTCGGTGGCGTTCATGGTCGCGAACATCGCGATCGAGCTGCAGGCGATGCGTCTGCTCACCTACAAGGCCGCCGGCCGCGCCGCCGCCGGCCAGGAGTTCACCCGCGAGGTCGCGCTGGCCCGCAAGCTGTGCGCCGAGAAGGGGATGGCCATCGGCAACGACGGCGTCCAGCTGCTCGGTGGTCACGGATTCGTCAAGGAGCACCCGGTCGAGCGGTGGTACCGCGACCTGCGTGCCGTCGGTGTCATGGAAGGTGCGGTGCTCGTCTAAGCCCTTCCAGCTTTTCGATCCCCCGCTTCGCTCCTCCTCGAAAACCCGGAAGGGAACCCGAAGACAGTGCCCATTTCTCTGGATGACCCCAAGAAGCTCAAGCCGCTGGCCTCGCAGGCCCACCAGGTCGCGATGAACATGCTGCGTCCCATCTCGCGCAAGTACGACCGCGCCGAGCACGCCTACCCCACCGAGCTGGACATGCTCGCGTCGATGATCGACGGGCTCTCGGAGTCCGGCGCGTCCGAGGGTGCGGGTGCCGCCGGCGTACGCCGCGACGAGAAGCCCGAGGAGAAGCAGGAGGGCACCAAGAACGGCGCCAACCTCGCCTCGGTGATGTCCATCGCCGAGATGTGCTGGGGCGACGTGGGCCTGCTGCTCTCGATGCCGCGCCAGGGCCTCGGCAACTCCGCCATCGCCTCGGTCGCGAACGACGAGCAGTCCGAGCGCTTCGCCGGGGTGTGGGCCGGCATGGCGATCACCGAGCCGGGCGTGGGGTCGGACTCGGCCAACATCAAGACCACGGCGGTCCTCGACGGTGACGAGTACGTCATCAACGGCGAGAAGATCTACGTGACCTCCGGTGACCGGGCCGACCACATCGTGGTGTGGGCGACGCTGGACCGCGAGCTCGGTCGCGCCGCGATCAAGTCGTTCGTCGTCGCCAAGGGCACGCCGGGCATGCGGGTCGAGCGCCTCGAGCACAAGCTCGGCATCCGTGCCTCCGACACCGCGGCCATCATCTTCGAGGACTGCCGGGTGCCGAAGGAGAACCTCCTCGGCTCCCCGGAGATCGACACCAAGCAGGGCTTCGCCGGCGCGATGGCGACCTTCGACAACACCCGCCCGCTGGTGGCCTCGATGGCCGTCGGCTGCGCCAAGGCCGCGCTCGACCTGACCCGCGACCTGCTCACGCAGGCCGGTGTCGAGATCGACTACGACCGGCCGGCCCACGTCCAGTCCGCCGCCGCGGCGAAGTACCTCCAGATGGAGGCCGACTGGGAGGGTGCCCGGCTGCTGATGATGCAGGCCGCGTGGATGGCCGACAACCGCGAGCCCAACAGCCTCGAGGCGTCGATGGCCAAGGCCAAGGCCGGCCGGGTCGGCTCCGACATCACGCTGTCCTGCGTCGAGCTGTGCGGCTCGGTGGGCTACTCCGAGGGCGAGCTGCTCGAGAAGTGGGCCCGCGACTCCAAGATCCTCGACATCTTCGAGGGCACCCAGCAGATCCAGCAGCTGATCATCGCCCGCCGCATCCTGGGCCTCTCCAGCGCCGAGCTGAAGTAGTCCTCGGACCGGGTAGACGCAGTCGTGCCCCTCAGCGGGCGCCATGGCGCCCGCTGAGGGGCACGAGTCGTTCTACTCGGCGGCGCGCCGCAGGGTCTCGGTCTCGGCGGCGACCTGCTTGACGGTCGCCTCGTCGAGCAGCGGCTCCGCCTCGGCGAGGCCGGTGGCACCGTCGGTGCCGAGCTCCTCGGCCGGGGCGTCAGGGCCCTCGGGCTCCGGCGGGAGGGCGGAGGCCGGGGTCGGCTCGCTCTTCAGCGGTACGTCGGCGGCCCGGCGCTTCTTCGCAGCCGGCTTCGCGGCGGGCTTCGCGGCGGGCTTGCTGGCCGGCTCGGTGCCCGTCGTCACGCCCGGCGTGACCGGCTCAGGCTCGGGCGTCGGCTCTGGCTTCGGCTCGGGGGTGGGAGGCGGCCCCGGCACGACGGGCTCGGGCTCCACGGGCGGGGCGGTCGCGTCGGGCCGCACCAGGCGGCGTGCGCCCATCGTGAGGTGGGTGGCGACCGACAGGCCGGTGCGCACTCCCGCGCCGGCCACCGTGGTGGCGGACGAGGTCAGCTGGCGGGCGACGGTCATCAGGGCGCTCAAGGGGTGTCTCCTCTCGTCGGACACCTCGAGTCAAGCAAGCGACGACGCCCCACCCATCACCCGGTCGAGCGGGGTGGGTGGGGCGTCGCCGCGGATGGGGCGCCGCGCGCGTCAGGAGACGGCGCGGAACGGGTCGTGCTCGGCCAGGATCTTGTCGACGCGCGCCTGGTCCAGGCGCATCGTGACCGAGGAGGACTCCTGCTGGTCGCGGATGATCTTGGCGAGCGTGAACGCCGAGGTGGTCAGGTAGAGCGTGCCGAGACCGAGGAACGCGCGGACCCACGGGTCGACGGGCAGGTAGAGCACGGCGAAGACCATCGAGAGCAGCGCGATGGCGAAGGAGATCCAGGCCTGGGCCTGGAAGGCGGCGGTGGTGCGGGACGCAGGGGCGGTGTTGTTCGTCATGCCCCCAGCCTCGGCGGGGTGGCCGGGTCCTCGCGCCCGCCGGCGTACCCGGATCCGGGTGAGTACGTGGGCTCAGCCGACGACCGGAGTCCACGCGGCACCGGCGGAGGGGGTGGCGAGCAGGTGCTGCGGGCTGCGGAAACCGGCCTCGGCGAAGCTGTCGTCGATGGCGGTGACGACCCGGTCCACCCTCTCGGTCGGGACCCACGCCACCGCGGAACCGCCGAAGCCGCCGCCGGTCATCCGGGCCCCGAGCGCCCCCGCCCCGACCGCCGCGGCCACGGCGGCGTCCAGCTCCGGGCAGGAGATCTCGAAGTCCTGGCGCATCGAGGCGTGGCTGTCGGCCGTGAGCCGGGCGAGCGCCTCCCGGTCGTCGGTCTCGAGAGCGGCCACCGTGGCGGTGACCCGGTCGATCTCGGTGACGACGTGGCGGGCCCGTCGTCGCAGGCGGTCGTCGTCGAGTCCCTCGACCTGCTCGAGCGTGGCCTTCCGCAGGCTCGGGACGCCGAGCAGCCGGGCCGCCTCCTCGCAGTCGTCGCGTCGCGACCCGTAGCCGCCGTCGACGAGGGCGTGGCTGACCCGGGTGTCCGTGACGAGCAGTGCCAGGCCGCGCTCGGTGAGCTGCAGCGGCACCGACCGACGGCGCTCGTCCTCGAAGTCGATGAGCAGGGCGTGGTCGGCGGTGCCGTGGACGGACACGGCCTGGTCCATGCCGCCCGTGGGGGCGCCGACGACCTCGCGCTCGGCGGTGATCCCCGCACGGACCAGGAGCTCGGCGGTGGCACCCACCACCGGTCGCTCGAGCAGCCCCAGGACCGCCGCACCCACCGCGCACTCGAGCGCCGCGGAGCTGGACAGCCCCGCGCCGAGCGGCACGGTGGAGTCGACGACCAGGTCGACGCCGGGCACGGGCAGGCCCTCGCGGGACAGGGCCCACAGCACGCCGGCGGCGTACCCGGTCCAGCCGGTGGGGCCGCCGGGGCCGCGGTCGGCCAGGTCACCGACGAACGCGTCGTCCTGCTGGAGGCTGAGCAGCCGGACTCGGCCGTCGTCGCGGGCACGGGCAGCGGCTCGCGTGCCGTGGGGCAGCGCGACCGGCAGGACGAGCCCGGCGTTGTAGTCGGTGTGCTCGCCCATCAGGTTGACCCGGCCCGGGGCACGGCCGAACACGGTCGGTCGAGCGTCGGTGAGGCGCTCGAACGCCGCGACGAGCAGGTCGGTGCGGTCCTCGGCCTCCAGCATCCCCATGGCCGCCACCCTAGGAGCAGCACCTCGTAGGCTCGCGACGTGCGCTTCCTCAACGACGTCATCCCACCGCACGACCTCACCTACGACGACGTGTTCATGGTGCCGGCCCACTCCGCGGTCGCCAGCAGGTACGACGTCGACCTGGCCACCACCGACGGCACCGGCGCGACGGTGCCGCTCGTGGTCGCGAACATGACCGCGATCGCGGGGAAGCGGATGGCCGAGACGGTGGCCCGGCGAGGTGGCCTCACCGTCATCCCGCAGGACATCCCCGAGCCGGTCGTGCGCGACGTGGTGCGGTTCGTGAAGTCGCGGCACCTGGTCCTCGACACCCCGATCGAGCTGGCGCCCCACCAGACCGTCGCCGAGGCGATGTCGCTGATCCCCAAGCGGGCGCACCGGGCCGCCGTGGTCGTCGACGACGGCCGCCCCGTCGGGGTCGTCGGGGTGCACGACTGCGAGGAGGTCGACCGGTTCGCGCAGGTGCACCAGGTGATGCGGCCGGCGAGCGTGACGATCTCGGCCGACACCGATCCCCGTGAGGCGTTCGACGCGATCGACCGGGCGCGGGCGGCCCTCGCCGTGGCCGTCGACGGTGACGGCCGGCTGGTCGGGGTGCTGACGCGGGCGGGGGCCCTGCGCGCGACGCTCTACACCCCCGCGGTCGACTCCGACGGCGGGCTGCGGGTCGCCGCGGCGGTCGGGGTCAACGGCGACGTCGCGGCCAAGGCGGCCTCCCTGCTGGGGGCCGGGGTGGACTGCCTCGTGGTCGACACCGCCCACGGTCACCAGGACCGGATGCTCGAGGCCCTGCGGGCCGTGCGGGCGCTGGACCCGGAGGTGCCCGTCGCCGCGGGCAACGTCGTCTCCGCCGACGGCGCCCGTGCGCTCGTCGAGGCCGGGGCCGACATCGTCAAGGTGGGGGTCGGGCCGGGGGCCATGTGCACGACCCGGATGATGACCGGCGTCGGGCGACCGCAGTTCTCCGCGGTGCTGGAGTGCGCCGCCGCGGTGCGCGACCTCGGCGGCCACGTCTGGGCCGACGGGGGAGTGCGCCACCCGCGCGACGTGGCGTTGGCCCTGGCGGCCGGTGCGTCGAGCGTGATGATCGGGTCGTGGTTCGCCGGGACGCACGAGTCGCCCGGCGACCTGGTCGAGGACGGCGGCCGGTCCTACAAGGTCTCCTTCGGGATGGCCTCCGCGCGCGCCGTCGCGCACCGGACGGCCGGCGAGTCGGCGTACGACCGCGCCCGCAAGGGTCTCTACGAGGAGGGGATCTCCGCCTCGCGGATGTACCTCGACCCCGCCCGCCCCGGGGTGGAGGACCTCATCGACCAGATCTGCTCGGGCGTGCGCTCCGCGTGCACCTACGCTGGCGCCTCGTCGCTGGCCGAGCTGCACGAGCGGGCGGTGGTCGGCGTGCAGTCCGCGGCCGGGTACGCCGAGGGGCGGCCGCTCGCGACCTCCTGGTGAGCCCTGGTGAGCCCTGGTGAGCCCTGGTGAGCCCTGGTGAGGTCCGCGCCGGTCGCCCGGCTCAGCGCCGCGAGCTGTTGGCCGTGCGGCCGCGCACGACGCCGATGAAGGTCTGCACCCGCTCGTCGTCGTGGTCGGTGCGCCAGACCAGGCCGATCGTGGTCGTCGGCAGGTCGGTCACGGGGCGGAAGGTGACGTCCTTGCGATGGTGCAGGCGCGCGACCGACATCGGCACCACGAGCACTCCGGTGCCGGCGGCGACCGTCTCGACGGCGTCCTTGACGCTCATCGCGGGCCAGTCCAGCTGCTCCGCGGCCGGTCGCCACCCCGATCGCTCGGGGTGGACCAGCTGCTCGTCGGCGAGGTCCTCGGTGGTCAGCTCCTCCACCACCGTCGCGACGTGCTCGACACCCATCACCGCGACCGGCCGCTCCTCGTAGAGCGGGATGCAGTGCAGGTCCTCGCGGTCCACGGGCAGCCGGGCCAGCACCATGTCGAGCGTGCGTTCGCGGACGCCCTGCTCCTGCTCGTCCTCGGTCACCGGGACGAGCTCGATCGCGCCGGCGCGCTGCTCGAAGATGCGTGCCCACTTGTCCGGGGTCGCACCGGTCACGAAGCCGAGTCTGAAGGGTGCGCTCACGCGGAGAGCCTAGAGGTCCCGGGTCGGGCGCAGGACGCGTCAGGGGCAGATGGGGCAGGAGTCCTCGTCCTCGAGCCCCTGCTCGAGACGCCAGGCGTGCAGGAACCGGACCGCGCCCTCGCCCTGGTCGTAGACCCGGGTCCCGTCGCCGGAGTAGGACGGCCGCGACGTCGCGACGACCCACAGGTAGACCAGCAGCATCTCCAGGGTCTCGCCGCCCTTGGGCGAGTGGCCCGCGAACACGTAGCGCGTCGTGGCGACGGCGCACTCGTCGATCTCGACGAGCTCACGCGGGGGACGCAGGTCGCTGATGCACCAGCCGCACTCGACGTCGCGGGCCTGGCGGGCGCGGTGGCCGTGCAGGAACGCGGCCGCCTGCCCGGCGGTCGGGTAGATCTGCAGCCCGGCGGGGAGGCCGGAGGTGCCGGAGAGGATCCAGTGGTAGACGGTGACGGCGTCCTCGATGTCGTGCCAGCCGACCTGGTGGTCGGCCATCACGAACGCCGTCGTGGTCGCGGCGGCGACGTCGAGCTCGGGGGCCACCCCCAGCCTGGGCGCCGGCTGGGGCGCGCGCGTGGCCGTGGCGAAGGGGTCCTCGTCGAAGGAGGGGTTGGGGGACGGAAGCGCTGTCATGGCGACGGCTCTCAGGTGGGGGTGGGGGAGGTGCAGCGGGGGTCTGCACCGGAACGGGTCCTCAGCGGGCTGATCGACCTCCAGGATGCCCTCCTGAGGCTTTCACATCCGGGGATCGCCGACTGGTCCAGACCGGCGGGTGCTACCGGTAACCGCCCACGGTGCTCCCCGCTGCCCAGGTGAGTGACCGCACGACACCGCCGAGGGAGGGCACCGGTGCCGCGAGGATTCCCCCCACTGCTGGACCCCGCCGACCGTCATGTCGCCGAGCGGTTCAGCTACGGCGTCAACGCGCGCCTGGCCGGGGTGCGCGGCGGGCGCTACCACTCTCGGTGGCCGACGCTGCGCGACGGACGACTGGAGTCCGGTGACCTCACCGTCACCACCGACTACCGGCACCTGCTCATGGAGATCGTGCAGGCACGCTTCCCCGGCGTGGACGCGCATCGGGTCTTCCCGCAGGCGGGCTACCGCCGGCGGCTCGGCGTCATGCGCTGACGCCTAAGGCCGTCGTCCTCACGCCAGCAGGACGGTGAGGACGCCCAGGCCGTAGAGGCCGATCAGCCCGACGCTCTCGAAGCCGATGCCGCCAGGACCACGCGGCTCACGGCGGATCAGCCCGAGCATGAGCACCGCGCTCATCACCGCACCCAGCGCCGTCCACGTCACGACCCGGTCGGAGACGGCGTGGTAGATCGAGCCCTCGGTGTAGGCCACGTCGGAGAACGCGGCGAAGAGCGTGTCGAAGGCGTTGCCGCCGATGATGCCGGCCACCGCCAGGGTGAGGGCACCGCGGCGGACGGCCGCCAGCGTCGTCACCAGCTCAGGGAGGGAGGTGGCGACCGCGGTGAACAGCACGCCCATGAGCGCCTCGTCGAGCCCGGTCGCGTCCACGATGCCGGTGGCCGAGCGCTGCATCAGGAAGCCCGCGACGCCCATGAACGCCACCAGGACCGCGGTGACGCCGAGGAGGCCGGCCAGGGAGCGCTCCTCGCCCGAGGGGTCCGGCTCGTCCTCGCGGGTCTCGCGCGTCCTCTGCGGCACCCACATCGGCTCGGCCCGCGCATCGCGTGCCAGCCGCAGTCCGTAGACGTAGGACACCAGCAGCAGGGGCGTCACCACGTGCACCGGGCCGATCGTCCACTGCGGCATCGCGAACGCCAGCAGGAGCCAGGACAGCTGGGTCAGCAGCAACGCCCCCTGCAGCAGGTTCCCGAGGGAGGCAGCCGCGTGCTCGAGGTTCGCCCGCCGGTAGGCGAGATCGGCGACGGCGAGGAACAGCGTCTGCACGGCGATGCCGCCCACGGCGTTGGACATCGCCAGCTCGGGGTGGCCGCTCGCGGCGGCCGAGGTGGACAGCACGCTGCCGCTGAGGGAGGTGGCCAGTCCCATCAGGACCGCCCCCATGATCGCCTCGCCCAGACCGGTGCGGTCCGCCAACCGGTCGACGACGCCGGCCAGGCGCGTCCCGGTGATGGCGATGACGAGCGTGCACGCCACGAAGAGCACGATGGACGGTCCGAGCGCGAGGCTCTGCAGCACGGGACCCCCTGGTCCTGGTTGCCGGCGGGCTCGGACCAGCACGCCGGGGACGGCGCGCCGGGGGACGAGCAGGTACGAAGGACTCTTTCGACCGTAACCGGTCGCGCGGGCCGCAGGTCACCCCCGTGGGTCCCCTCCGACGCCCCCTGCGGAGCCGTCACGCCAGGTGGCCGCCGGGAGGGGAAAGCGAAAGGCCCAGGTGCTGTGACCTGGGCCTTTCGTGCTTCTGGTGTCCGAGGGGGGACTTGAACCCCCACGCCCTAATACGGGCACTAGCACCTCAAGCTAGCGCGTCTGCCAATTCCGCCACCCGGACGAGTGCGGGCGCAACAGTAGCAGCGGGTCGACCGGACCACCGCATCGGGACCGCTTCCCCGGTGATGCCATGCTGGAGGGCATGTCGACGCCCCACTCGGACGCCCCAGGACAGCGCGACTACGACCCCGCGTCGGAGGTCGTGGAGCTGTGTCGCGACCTCATCCGCATCGACACCTCCAACTACGGCGAGGCCGAGGGACCGGGGGAGCGCAAGGCCGCTGAGCACGTCGCGACGCTCCTCGACGAGGTCGGCATCGAGTCGACCGTCGTGGAGCGGACACCCGGCCGCACGAGCCTCGTCGCGCGCTGGGGCGACACGTTCAGCGACCGTGACGCCCTGCTGCTGCACGGCCACCTCGACGTCGTACCGGCCGCGGCGGAGGACTGGCAGGTCGATCCGTTCTCCGGGGAGGTCCAGGACGGCTACGTCTGGGGTCGTGGCGCGGTCGACATGAAGGACTTCGACGCGATGCTGCTCAGCGTCGTCCGGGCCCGCACGCGCGCGGGCCAGGTGCCGGACCGCCCGATCGTCCTCTGCTTCACCGCCGACGAGGAGGCCGGCGGGCACCACGGCGCCCAGGTGATCGTGGAGGACCACCCCGACCTGCTCGAGGGCTGCACCGAGGCCGTCGGTGAGGTCGGCGGGTTCTCCACCACCGTGCGCGGGCGGCGCGTCTACCTCGTCGAGGCCGCCGAGAAGGGCATGGCCTGGATGAAGCTCACCGCTCGCGGCCGGGCCGGGCACGGGTCGATGATCAACACCGACAACGCCGTCTCCCGGCTCACCGCCGCGGTGGCTCGCATCGGCGCCCACGAGTGGCCGGTGCGCCTCACGCCGACGATGGAGGTGCTCCTCGCGACCGTCGCCGACCTCGCCGGCACCGAGGCGACCCCGGAGAACGCCCGCGACCTCATCGAGGAGTTCGGCGGCGCGGCCCGGATGCTCGGCGCGGTCATCTCCAACACCACCAACCCCACCATGCTCGACGCCGGCTACAAGGTGAACGTCATCCCCACCGAGGCCACCGCCCACGTCGACGGCCGCTTCCTGCCCGGCTTCGAGGACGAGTTCTTCGCCACGCTGGCCGAGCTGACCGGCGAGGGGATCGACATCGACTTCGTGTCCCACCAGCAGCCGTGGGAGACGCCGTACGACGGGGACCTGGTCGCCGCGATGAACCGCTCGATCCTCGCCGAGGACCCCGACGGCATCGTCGCGCCCTACCTCATGTCCGGCGGCACCGACGCCAAGCACTTCCGCAAGCTCGGGATGCGCTCCTACGGCTTCGCGCCGCTGCGGCTGCCCGCCGACCTGGACTTCACCGCGCTGTTCCACGGCGTCGACGAACGGGTGCCCGTGGACGCACTGGAGTTCGGCGCCCGGGTCTTCGACCGGTTCCTCGACCAGGTCTGAGCGGGTCCTCAGGCGGTCCGCACGGCCCTGATGATCTTGCGCCGCAGGATCACCCGTCGGATGCCGTCGGCCCCGATCCGGACGCGGTCGAGCTCCCAGCCACCGTGCTCCGCGCGGTCCACGAGCAGCTTGGTGACCACGTTGCGGCTCAGCTCGCGGGAGAACGCGACCTGCTCGAACTCCCACTCCACCCCGGCACGGGGTGGTCGGCGGTCGATCCTCATCGGTCCTCCCTCCGAGCGGGGAGCGTCAGTCCGCGCTCACGTCGTCGAGCGCCGCCACGATCTCGGACGGCAGGGTGAGGTCCTCCACGCTGAGGGCGGTCCGCAGCTGGGCCGCGGTCCGTGCCCCCACGATAGGCGCCGTCACCCCGGGCCGGTCCCGGACCCACGCGAGCGCCACCTGGACCGGTGAGAGGTCGAGCCCCTCGGCGGCCCGGCAGACGGCCTCGACGACCGCCATCGTGCGGTCGTCGTCGAGGTAGGGCTGCACGAAGCGGGAGAACTGGCTGGTGGCCGCGCGGGAGTCGGCGGGCGTGCCGGTGCGGTACTTCCCGGTCAGCACACCGCGTCCCAGCGGGGACCAGGGGAGAACGCCGAGGCCCATGGCAGCGGCGGCCGGCAGGACCTCGTGCTCCACGGCACGGTTGACGAGGGAGTACTCCACCTGGGTGGAGGCCAGCGCGACCCGGCCGGGCACCGCCCGCTGCCACGTGGCGGCCTGGGCGGTCTGCCAGCCGGTGTAGTTGGAGATGCCGACGTGCGCCGCGCGTCCGCTGCTCACCGCGAGGTCGAGCGCGCTGAGCGTCTCCTCCAGGGGGGTGCGGGGGTCCCAGGTGTGCACCTGCCACAGGTCCACGTGGTCCACGCCGAGACGGCGCAGCGAGGCGTCGAGGGTCGAGAGCAGCGAGCCGCGCGAGGCGTTCACCTGGGTGCGGCCGTCGCGGGCGCTGATCGCCGCCTTGGTGGCGATGACGAGCTCGTCGCGGTGGACCACGTCGCCGAGGAGCGAGCCGAGCAGCTGCTCCGAGCGGCCCTCCGCGTACGCCGCGGCCGAGTCGACCAGGGTGCCGCCCGCCTCCACGAACGCGACCAGCTGGTCGCGTGCCTCGTGCTCGTCGGTGTCGCGGCCCCAGGTCATGGTGCCGAGCCCCAGTCGGGAGACCCGGAGTCCCGTGCTGCCCACGGATCGCTGCTGCATGGAGCGAAACCTATCGGCCCCGCCCCGCCGTGCCGCCGACGGCTCGCCGAGCCCTACCCCTACGCTTGGTGCCCGTGCTGGACCTCCTCAAGGCCGTCGTCCTCGGGACCCTGCAGGGGCTCACCGAGTTCTTGCCGATCTCCAGCAGCGCCCACCTGCGCATCTACCCCGAGCTGTTCGGGTGGGGCGATCCGGGCGCTGCGTTCACCGCCGTCGTCCAGATCGGCACCGAGCTCGCGGTGCTCATCTACTTCCGCGAGGACATCTGGCGCATCGGCAGCACCTGGGTGCGCTCCCTGTTCCAGGCGGAGTACCGCGGCCACCTCGACGCCCGGATGGGCTGGTTCATCATCGTCGGCTCGCTGCCGATCGTGGTGCTGGGCATCGCGCTGAAGGACGTCATCGAGGAGGACTTCCGCAGCCTGTGGATCGTCGGCTGCACGCTGATCGTGTTCGGCATCCTGCTCGGCCTGGCCGACCGCTTCGGCCGCAACGAGAAGGAGATCCGCAAGCTCACGCTGCGCGACGCGGTGCTGATGGGCGTCGCCCAGGCCTGCGCCCTCGTGCCGGGCGTCTCCCGCTCCGGCGCCACCCTCTCGATGGGCCGTCTCCTCGGCTACGAGCGGGCCGCCGCCACCCGCTACGCGTTCCTGCTCGCGATCCCCGCGGTCGTGGGCGCCGGTCTCTTCGAGCTCAAGGAGATCCCGAACGGCGACAACTCCTACGGCTGGGGACCGACGCTGGTCGCGACGATCGTCTCCTTCGTCGTCGGGTACGCCGTCATCGCCTGGCTCCTGAAGTGGGTCACGACCCGCACCTACACGCCGTTCGTGGTCTACCGGGTGATCCTGGGTGGCGCCGTGCTGGCGCTGCTGTCGGCGGGCGTCCTGACCGCCTGAGCGCTGCCGAGCCTCCCGGTCGTAGCCGGACGGACCGAAGGCCGTGCCCGAAGCCACCGGAGGGGGCTCCCCGCCCCCGAGCAGCGGTTCGGTCCGTCCGGCTGCGCGCCCCGGGGCTACAACCAGCCCGAGCGCCGGAAGAACCACCACAGCAACCCCGAGACCCCGCCCATCAGCAGCAGCGCGAACGGGTAGCCGAGCGTCCAGTCCAGCTCGGGCATGTGGGTGAAGTTCATGCCGTAGACGCCGGCGATGAGCGTCGGCACCACCACGAGCGCGGCGCCGGCGGAGATCTTGCGCATGTCGTCGTTCTGCTGCATCGAGATCCGGGCCACGTGCGCCTCGAAGGCGGTCGAGAGGAGCGCGTCGAGGGTGTCGACGTCCTCGGCGGTGCGGGCGAGGTGGTCGAGCACGTCGCGGAAGAAGGGCGCGGCCGCGGCGTCGACCTCCGGGACCTGTCCGGCGGCGAACCGAGACATCGGCTCGCGCAGGGGGAGCACCGCTCGGCGTACCTCGGCGATCTCGCGCTTGAGCCGGTAGATCCGTGCGGAGTCGTCGGTGCGCTCCTCGGAGAAGACCGAGGCCTCGACCTCGTCGACATCGACCTGGAGCTCGTCGACGACCTCGACGTACTCGTCGACCACCCGGTCGCACACGGCGTAGACCACGGCGGCGGGTCCGTGCTCCAGGACCCGGGTGTCGCCCTCGAGCCCCTCGCGCGCGGCGGCCAGCCCGCTGCCCCGCCCGTGCCGCACGGTGACCACGAAGTCGTGGCCGAGGAAGATGCTGATCTCGCCGGTCTCGACGGCGTCCTCCTCGTCGACGTACCAGAGCGTCTTGAGCACGAGGAACAGGTTGTCGTCGTAGCGCTCGAGCTTGGGCCGCTGGTGCGCCTTCACGGCGTCCTCGATGGCGAGCTCGTGCAGGCCGAAGACGCGCGCCACCTCGCTCAGCTCGTCCTCGGTGGGCTCGTGGAGCCCCACCCAGACGAACCCCGGCTCCTGCGCGGCGGTCGCTTTCAGTGCCGCGAAGTCGTGCGGATCCCCGTCGGGGGCGACACGGTTCCCGTGCCGGTACAACGCGCTGTCGACGATCACGTGCCGAGGCTACGGTCCCAGGGCGCTGGCTACAGTCGCCCCCATGGCCACCGTCGTCCTCCTGCGCCACGGCCGCACGACCGCCAACGCCACCGGCGTCCTGGCCGGGCGCACCCCGGGCGTCCGTCTCGACGACCTCGGGCGGGGGCAGGCCGAGCGCGCCGGCGCCCGTCTCGCCGGGGTCCCGCTGGCCCGGGTCGTCAGCAGCCCGCTGGAGCGCTGCAAGCAGACCACCCGCGCCGTGCTGGCCGCCCAGCCCACCGAGCCGCCGCTGCTGACCGAGCGCGGGATCACCGAGTGCGACTACGGCGAGTGGCAGGGGCGCACGCTCAAGGAGCTGGCCAAGGAGAAGCTGTGGCGCACCGTCCAGGCCCAGCCCTCGGCCGCGGCCTTCCCGGGCGGTGAGTCGATGTCGGCCATGCAGGCGCGCGCCGTGGAGGCCGTACGCCGTCACGACGCCGAGGTCGAGTCCGAGCACGGTCCGGGCGCGGTCTGGGTGGCCGTCAGCCACGGCGACATCATCAAGTCGGTGCTCGCCGACGCGCTCGGCATGCACCTCGACCTCTTCCAGCGCATCTCGGTCGACCCGGCGTCGCTGTCGATCGTGCGCTACTCCGAGCAGCGCCCCTACGTGCTGGCCAGCAACACCCACGAGGGCGACCTGTCGTGGCTGGCCCCGCCCGCGAAGGGCAGGGGGCGCCGGTCGCGGCGCGCTGCGACCACGGACGCCGCCGTCGGCGGGGGAGCCGGTCCGGGGGAGCAGCGGACTGGGGCGCACCCCTAGGGTGGATCACATGCCTCTCGTCCACGGATTCGACCCGCCGGAGCGCTTCGTCGCGGGCACCGTCGGCCCCCCGGGCTCGCGCACGTTCTTCCTGCAGGCACGCAGCGGAACCCGCCTCGTCAGCGTCTCCCTGGAGAAGCAGCAGGTCGCCGCCCTCGCCGAGCGCATCGACGAGCTCCTCGACGAGGTGATGGACAGCGAGGCGGCCGCGTCCGTGGTGCCCGCGGTCGCGCCCGTCGCGCTGCAGGACAACGCGCCGCTGGAGCAGCCCATCGAGGAGGAGTTCCGCGCCGGCACCATGACGCTGTCGTGGGACCCCGACGACGAGCGCGTCGTGGTGGAGGTGTTCCCCTTCACCGAGGCGGCCGTGGTGAGCCCCGACCAGCTCGACGAGGACTTCGAGGAGCCCGAGCCCGAGGAGGTGCTGCTGGTCCGGATGCCACCGGGCCTGGCCCGTGCCTTCGTGGCGCGCAGCGAGAGCGTCCTGGGCGCCGGGCGCCCGAACTGCCCCTTCTGCGGCAATCCGATCGACCCCGACGGCCACCTGTGCGTCCGGGCCAACGGCTTCCGTCGGCGCGACCCGGTCTGACGCGACGTGACGATCGGGGGCGACGTGCACGGGATGACCTCCAGCGCGCACGACGGTGTGCCGCAGGGCGAGCTGGTCCTCGACGGGCGCGTCATGCCGGCCTCCAACGCCACCTTCGTCGGGAGCATCGGCACGGGCGACGGCGAGGTCCAGGTCGTCTACAAGCCGGTCGCGGGGGAGCGGCCGCTGTGGGACTTCCCCGGCGCGGTTCTGGCACAGCGCGAGGTGGCGGCGTACCTCGTCGGTGCGGCCTTCGCCGGTGACGACTTCCGCAACCCGGTGCCGCTGACCTGGCTGGCCGACGGTCCGCACGGCCCGGGGATGGTGCAGACCTGGCAGGAGCCCGACGAGGACCAGGAGGCGGTCACGCTCGTGCCCGCCGGCGCGGTGCCCGGCGGCATGCTGCACGTCTTCGACGGCTACGACGCCGCCGACCGCCCGATCTCGCTGGTGCACGAGGACACGGCCGCCCTGCGACGCATCGCCGTGCTCGACGTCGTCCTCAACAACGCCGACCGCAAGGGCGGCCACGTGCTGGAGGCCGCCGACGGCCACCGGTGGGCGATCGACCACGGCATCGCGTTCCACGCCGAGCCCAAGCTCCGCACGGTGCTGTGGGGCTGGACCGGGCAGCCGTTGACGGCCCAGGAGTGCGCCGCCGTCACGCGCGTCCGAGACGTGGCGCAGGGCGAGCTGGCGGGCACGCTGGCGGAGCTGCTCGACGACCGCGAGGTCGCCGCGCTCGTGCGTCGTTGCGAGCGCCTGCTGGCGCGCGGTGCCCTGCCCGGACCCGGTGGCGAGGGCCCGGCCATCCCCTGGCCGCCCTTCTGACCACGTCGCGCGGGCGCCCGTCTAGGCTCGGGTCCATGCGCGCCTGGCCTGCTCCCGACCTCCCTGACCTGAGGGTCGTCGCCCCGCCGGTCTCCCTGCACGACACCGCCACCGGCGGCCGTCTGGTGCTGGAGCCCGAGGGCCCGGCCCGCCTCTACGTCTGCGGCATCACGCCCTACGACGCCACCCACATGGGCCACGCCGCGACGTACGTCGGCTTCGACCTCCTCAACCGTGCGTGGCGCAACGCCGGGCACGAGGTCACCTACGTCCAGAACGTCACCGACGTCGACGACCCGCTGCTGGAGCGCGCCACCAAGGTCAACGTGGCCTGGGAGGAGCTCGCCGAGCGCGAGACCGAGCTGTTCCGCCAGGACATGACGGCCCTGCGGGTGCTGCCCCCCGCGCACTACACCGGTGCCGTGGAGTCCATCCCGCTGGTGATCGACCTGATCCAGCGCATGGACGCCGCCGGCGCGGTCTACCGCGTCGACGACGACCTCTACTTCTCCGTCACCGCCGACCCCGCGTTCGGGCAGGAGTCCGGGCTCGACCGGGCCGCGATGCTCGAGATCTTCCCCGAGCGCGGCGGCGACCCGGACCGTCCCGGCAAGAAGGACCCGCTGGACTGCCTCGTGTGGCGTGCCGAGCGCGAGGGCGAGCCGTCGTGGCCCAGCCCCTTCGGGCCCGGCCGCCCGGGGTGGCACGTGGAGTGCACCGCCATCGCGTGGGAGCACCTCGGTGGCACCCTCGACGTCCAGGGCGGTGGGTCCGACCTGGTCTTCCCGCACCACGAGATGTGCGCCGGGCACGCACACGTCGCGACGGGCACGCCGTTCGCCAGGGCCTACGCCCACGCCGGCATGGTCGGCTACGACGGCGAGAAGATGTCGAAGTCGCGGGGCAACCTGGTCTTCGTCTCCGCACTGCGGAACTCCGACGTCGACCCGATGGCGATCCGGCTCACCCTGCTGCGCCACCACTACCGGGCCGACTGGGAGTGGACCGACGCCGAGCTCTTCGACCAGGTCGACACCCTGGACCGCTGGCGCCGTGCGCTGGCGCTGGGGGCCGGCGCCCCGGCGGAGACCGTCGTGACCGAGGTGCTGGCGGCCCTGGCCGACGACCTCGACGCTCCCCGCGCGGTCGCGGCCGTGGACGCCTGGGTCGACGCTACCCTGGGCACCCACGGGCTGGCCGACACCTCCGACCCCGACGCTGCGGTGCGCGTCCACGCGCTCCTCGACGCCGCGCTCGGCCTCTCCCTGTAGGGGCGAGCGGGCTCAGTCGTCCTCGCCGCGCCGCTTGAGGTAGCGCTCGAACTCCCGCGCGATGGCCTCGCCCGAGGCCTCGGGGAGGTCGGTCGTGTCGCGGGTCTCCTCCAGGGAGCGCACGTAGTCGGCGACGTCCTCGTCCTCCTCGGCCAGCTCGTCGACGCCGCGCTCCCAGGCGCGGGCGTCCTCGGGGAGGTCGCCGAGCGGGATCGAGATCTCCAGCAGGTCCTCGATCTGCCCGATGAGCGCCAGCGTGGCCTTCGGGCACGGCGGCTGCGCGACGTAGTGGGGGACCGCCGCCCAGTACGACACCGCGGGCATGTCGACCCGGACGCAGGCGTCCTGGAAGACCCCGACGATGCCGGTGGGTCCCTCGTAGGTCGACTGCTCGAGCTTGAGCCGATCGACCAGCTCGGGCTCGGTGGCGGTGCCGGTCACCGGGATCGGGCGCGTGTGCGGGGTGTCGGCGAGCAGAGCGCCGAGGGTGACGACCAGCTCCCCACCCAGCTCGTCGGTCGCAGCCAGCAGCTCGGCGCAGAACTGGCGCCAGCGCATGTTCGGCTCGATGCCGCGGATGAGGATCACGTCGCGCTCGAGGTCCGGGGGAGAGGCGACGGCGATCTGCGTGGTCGGCCAGGTGATCCGGCGGTGCCCGCGCTCGTCGCTGCCGACCACCGGTCGGTTGACCTGGAAGTCGTAGAAGTCCTCGGGGTCCACGGCACCGACGATGCGGGCGTTCCAGACACGGATCAGGTGGTCCACCACCGAGGAGGCGGCGTCGGCGGCGTCGTTCCACCCCTCGAAGGCGGCGATGACGATGGGGTCCACCAGGTCCGGGGCGTCGTCGATCTCGATCACCCACCCAGCCTAGGCACTGGGGCGGTCGCACCCCGAGGATTTCGGACTCGCTCCGCCGCGGTGTCAGGATCTGGATACGAGCCGCACAGCGTCGTACGGCGTTCCTAGGCTGGTCCGTCCGCCCGAGAGGAGCCCCTGCGATGACCTCCGCCACGACCCCGTCGTCCGGCCAGGACTGGCGCCCCGACGTCACCGAGGAGCTCAGCGAGCTGCTCAGCCGGAGGATCCTGGTGATCGACGGCGCCATGGGCACCGCGATCCAGCGCGACCGGCCCGACGAGGCCGGCTACCGCGGCGAGCGCTTCAAGGACTGGACCGGCGAGGACCTGCAGGGCAACAACGACCTGCTCACGGTCACCCAGCCCGCGATCATCGCCGACATCCACCGGGAGTACCTCCAGGCCGGCGCGGACGTCATCGAGACCAACACCTTCAACGCCAACGCGGTCTCGCTGTCCGACTACGGGCTGGAGGAGCTGGCCTACGAGCTCAACCTCGAGTCCGCCCGCCTGGCGCGCCGCGTCGCCGACGAGGTCGCGACCCCCGAACGCCCGCGGTACGTCGCCGGGGCGCTCGGCCCGACGACCCGCACCGCCTCGATCAGCCCCGACGTCAACGACCCGGCGGCCCGCAACATCACCTGGGACGACCTCGTCCCGGCCTACCTCGAGGCCGCACGCGGCCTCGTGGACGGCGGCGCCGACCTGCTGCTGATCGAGACGATCTTCGACACGCTCAACGCGAAGGCCGCGATCTTCGCGGTGGAGACGCTCTTCGAGGAGGCCGGTCGCCGCTGGCCGGTCGTCATCTCCGGCACCATCACCGACGCATCGGGCCGCACCCTGTCCGGCCAGACCACCGAGGCGTTCTGGAACTCGGTGCGCCACGCCCGTCCGCTGGCCGTGGGCCTGAACTGCGCCCTGGGTGCGCGCGAGATGCGGCTCTACCTCGCCGAGCTCTCGCGCATCGCCGACACGTTCGTCTCGTGCTACCCCAACGCCGGCCTGCCCAACGCCTTCGGCGAGTACGACGAGGCCGCCGAGGAGACCGCGGCGATCATCCGCGAGTTCGCGCAGGAGGGCCTGGTCAACCTCGTGGGCGGCTGCTGCGGCACCACCCCCGACCACGTGCGCGCCATCGCCGGCGCCGTGACCGAGCTGCCGCGCCGGGAGGTGCCCGACCGGCCGGTGGCCATGCGCCTGTCGGGGCTCGAGCCGTTCACGATCGACGACGACAGCCTCTTCGTGAACGTCGGTGAGCGCACCAACATCACGGGCTCGGCGAAGTTCCGCAACCTGATCAAGGCCGGCGACTACGACACCGCCCTCTCGGTCGCCGCCCAGCAGGTCGAGAACGGCGCGCAGGTCATCGACGTCAACATGGACGAGGGCATGATCGACGGCGTCGCGGCCATGGAGCGCTTCCTGCGCCTGGTCGCCTCCGAGCCCGACATCAGCCGCGTCCCGGTCATGGTCGACTCCTCCAAGTGGGAGGTCATCGAGACCGGCCTGAAGTACGTCCAGGGCAAGGCGATCGTCAACTCCATCTCCCTGAAGGAGGGGGAGGAGCCGTTCGTCGCCCAGGCCCGGCTGTGCCGCAAGTACGGCGCCGCCGCGGTCGTCATGGCCTTCGACGAGGACGGCCAGGCCGACAACCTCGAGCGCCGCAAGGCGATCTGCGAGCGCGCCTACCGCATCCTGGTCGACGAGGTCGGCTTCCCGCCCGAGGACATCGTGTTCGACCCCAACGTGTTCGCGGTCGCCACGGGCATCGAGGAGCACGCGACGTACGGCGTGGACTTCATCGAGGCCACCCGGTGGATCAAGGAGAACCTCCCCGGCGCCAAGGTGTCCGGCGGCATCTCCAACGTCTCCTTCTCGTTCCGGGGCAACAACCCGGTCCGCGAGGCCATCCACGCGGTGTTCCTCTTCCACGCGATCCGTGCGGGCCTGGACATGGGCATCGTCAACGCCGGTGCGCTGGTCGTCTACGACCAGGTCGACCCCGAGCTGCGCGAGCGGATCGAGGACGTCGTCCTCAACCGCCCCACCCCCGACGGGCGCAGCGCGACCGAGCGGCTGCTCGAGGTCGCCGAGGCCCACAAACGCGGCGGCGAGGAGGCCGAGGCGGTCACCGAGGCCTGGCGCGAGCTGCCCGTGGCCGAGCGGGTCACCCACGCCCTGGTCAAGGGCATCGACGCCCACGTCGAGGCCGACACCGAGGAGCTGCGCCGCGAGATCGAGGAGCGCGGCGGTCGTCCGATCGAGGTCATCGAGGGCCCGCTGATGGACGGCATGGACGTCGTCGGCGACCTGTTCGGCTCCGGGAAGATGTTCCTCCCACAGGTCGTGAAGTCCGCACGCGTGATGAAGAAGGCCGTTGCCTACCTCATCCCCTTCATCGAGGAGGAGAAGCGGACCAACCCGGCGCTGGCCTCGCAGAAGGACACCAACGGCACCGTCGTGCTCGCGACCGTGAAGGGCGACGTCCACGACATCGGCAAGAACATCGTCGGCGTCGTCCTGGCCTGCAACAACTACGAGGTCATCGACCTCGGGGTCATGGTGCCGGCGCAGAAGATCCTCGACGCCGCCGCCGAGCACGGCGCCGACGTCATCGGGCTCTCGGGCCTGATCACCCCGTCCCTGGACGAGATGGTCGGGTTCGCCGCCGAGATGCAGCGCCTGGGGCTCGAGCTCCCGCTGCTCATCGGCGGTGCCACCACCTCGCGCGCCCACACGGCGGTGAAGGTCGACCGGAAGTACGACGGGCCCGTCGTGTGGGTCAAGGACGCCTCGCGCTCGGTGCCGACGGTCTCCGCGCTGCTCAACGCCGAGCGTCGCGAGACGCTGCTGGCGGGGGTGAAGGAGGACTACGACGCCCTGCGCGCCCGGCACGCCGCCAAGTCCGACCGCCCGCAGCTGGCCTACGCCGACGCGGTCGCCAACGCGACCCCCGTCGACTGGGAGGGCTACGTCCCGCCGGTGCCCAAGACGCCGGGTGTCCACGTGCTCGAGGACTACGACCTCGCCGAGCTGCGCGAGTTCATCGACTGGCAGCCGTTCTTCAACGCCTGGGAGATGAAGGGCAAGTTCCCCGACATCCTCAACTCGCCCAGCCACGGCGAGGCCGCCCGCAAGCTCTACGACGACGCCCAGACCATGCTGGACACGCTGATCGCCGAGAAGTGGCTGACCGCCCGCGGCGTCTACGGCCTGTGGCCGGCCAACAGCGACGGGGACGACGTCGTCGTGTGGGCCGACGACTCCCGCACGGAGAAGCGCGCCGTGCTGCACCAGCTGCGCCAGCAGGGGCAGCACCGGTCGGGCATCCCGAACCGCGCGCTGTCCGACTTCGTCGCCCCCACCTCGACGGGCCTGGCCGACCACGTCGGCGGCTTCGCCGTCACCGCCGGCATCGGCCTCCCCGAGCGGGTGCAGGGGTTCAAGGACGACCTCGACGACTACAACGCGATCCTCCTCGAGGCGCTCGCCGACCGGCTCGCCGAGGCGTTCGCCGAGCGGCTGCACCAGCGGGTCCGCACCGAGTTCTGGGGGCACGCCGCCGACGAGACGCTCAGCAACGACGACCTGATCGCCGAGCGGTACGCCGGCATCCGGCCGGCCCCGGGCTACCCGGCCTGCCCCGATCACACCGAGAAGCTCACGCTGTGGAACCTCATGGACGTCGAGGCCAGCACCGGCATCAGCCTCACCGAGTCGATGGCCATGTGGCCGGGGGCCTCGGTCTCCGGTGTCTACTACAGCCACCCCGACAGCCAGTACTTCGTCGTCGGCCGCCTCGGGCGCGACCAGGTCGCGGCGTACGCCGAGCGCAAGGGCTGGAGCCTCCAGGAGGCCGAGAAGTGGCTGTCCCCGAACCTCGGGTACGACCCCGATGACTGAGCCGACCACGACGGTGGTCCCCGAGCAGGCCGGGCTGCCGGCCGCGGTGCTGTGGGACATGGACGGCACGCTGGTCGACACCGAGCCCTACTGGATCGCCACCGAGTACGCCATGGCCGAGAAGTACGGCGGCACCTGGTCGCAGGAGCAGGCGCTGTCCCTCGTGGGCAACGACCTGCTGTCCTCCGGGCGCGTGCTCAAGGAGGCCTGGGACCTGCCCCAGAGCCCGGCCGAGGTCGTCGAGGAGCTGCTCGACGGGGTGGTCGCGCGCGTCGAGGAGTCGGTGCCGTGGCAGCCAGGGGCACCGGAGCTGCTGGCCGCGTTGCGCGAGGCGGGCGTCCCGTGCGCGTTGGTGACGATGTCCTACGAGCGCTTCGTGGCGCCGATCCTCCGTCACCTGCCGCCGGAGACGTTCCGCGTGATCGTCACCGGGGACAAGGTCGAGCAGGGCAAGCCCCACCCCGAGCCGTATCTCACCGCCGCCGCCTCCCTCGGCCTCGAGCCGCAGGACTGCGTCGCGATCGAGGACTCCAACACCGGTGCGAAGTCCGCGGAGGCCGCGGGGTGCGCGGTGCTCGTGGTGGAGAACCACGTCCCGGTGCTCGAGGGTCCGGGGCGTGTCTTCCGTCCCACGCTGGTGGGTCTCGGGCCGGCCGACGTCGCAGCCGTGCGCGACGAGGTCGCAGCACGCGGCTGACAGTCGGTCCGGACCACCCGCACGGACTACCCGGTGACTACTCGGCGCATCGTCGGGGTGCTAGGACCACCGGACAAGTGGCGCCCGGGCTTTACTTTCGGTCAGGATGGGGCCACGCAGGGCGAACACCCCGGTCCTCAGCGGCGGACCGGGCGCCCTGGCCAGACCCAACCCCGTCGTCATGGGCATCGCGGCTCAGGCGCGGTGCCCGCACAGCGGCCCCGGGTGACCGGGATTGACGGCGGGGTTGGGCATGGCCGTTCCCTGTGTTTCTCGGATGCTGCCGTGAGACCCTGGGACGATCGTCACACCGGACATCCTTCGAAGGGCACCATGGACCACCTCAGCACCCGCCGCGCACGTGGTCGGCGTGCCGCCGTCGCACTGGTGGCGACCATCGGTCTCCTCCTCGCCTCCCCAGCCGCGGTCGCCAAGAAGGACGACGCGAAGAAGCTGAAGGAGGACTGCCGCGAGAGCAGCTCGGTCAAGCTCAAGGTCGAGCCCGAGAGCGGCGGGGTCCTGCAGGTCACCGCGGTCGTCTGGAGCGACGACAGCGACGAGTGGGACTGGCGGATGAAGCACAACGACGACGTGTCGGCACGGGGGACCGTCAAGGCCAAGGATGCCGACAAGTCCTTCAAGATCGTGCGGGACATGGCCGACTTCACCGGCCCCGACGACATCGACTTCCGAGCGCAGAACACCGTGACCGGCGAAGTCTGCAAGAACCAGATCACGTTCTGACCGGTCGTGACCCGCTCCCGTTCTCGGCTCGGGACAGCTCTGCGGACGCCGCTGACGCTGTTCCTGGTGGTCAGCATGCTGCTGGTCTGCGGCATCTTCGTCGCGACCAACGCGATCGCCACCCGTGCCGCTGAGCGTGCGGCGCTCGAACAGGCCGAGTCGGTGACCCAGTCGCTGGCCGGGTCGGTGATGCCGGGCAACCTCCGCGAGGGACTGCTCAACGGCCGCCCGGGAGCGGTGGACAAGTTCTTCCGCCGCATCAGGCCCTTCAGCACCGGGGACATCGACAGCTTCGACGTGCTCACGACCGAGGGTCGCCTGGCCTTCGACTCCTCCGATCCGGGCGCGGCGCTCGACGACCACGTCTACGCCCTGTCCTCGGCCCAGGAGCGCGTCCTGGAGTCCGGCGGCACGGTCGCCGAGTTCGCGGACCCGGGCTCCTCCCGCAGTGACGACCGGCCGGGCTCGGAGGTGGGGCTGGTCAAGATCTCCACCCGCGTCTACGCCACGCGTGACTCCAAGAGCCGCGACACGGGGCTCAACCGGGGACAGAGCGTGACCTCGCCCGCCCTGTTCGTCGCCTACTGGGACCTCGACGACGTCGAGCAGCGTCGTGAGGACATCTTCGGGGACTTCCGCTGGATTACCCTGGGCCCGCTCCTCCTGCTGGTCCTGCTGTCCACGGTGCTGCTGGCCCTGCTGACCGGACAGGTGCGCCGGGGAGGGCGCGAGCGCGAGCGGCTGCTGCAGACCGCGATCGACGCCTCCGACGCCGAACGACGCCGCATCGCCCGGGACCTGCACGACGGTGTGGTGCAGGACCTGGCCGGCTCGGCGTTCGCCCTCTCCGGTGCTGCTCGCGACCCGGCGACGACGCCGGCCACTGCCGAGGTGCTGTCCTCGGTCAGCGCCTCGATGCGCGACAGCCTCAAGCAGATGCGGTCGCTGCTGGCCGAGATCCATCCGCCGGACCTGCACGGCCAGGGCCTGCAGTCCGCGCTGGACGACCTGATCGCCCCGGCTGCCGCTGCGGGGATCCACGCCTCCACCAGCGTCGACGGCGTCACCGACGCCTCCGACGCCGAGGTCGGCCTGGTGTGGCGGGTGGCCCAGGAGGCGGTGCGCAACGCGATCCGGCACTCCGGCGCCTCGACCCTCGCGGTGACCGTGCGTGGCGATGCCGGGGGGCTGCTCCTGGAGGTCGTCGACGACGGTGTCGGCTTCGACACGACTGCCCCGAGTCCACCGGACCGTTTCGGCCTGCGCGGCCTCCGCAGCCTGGTCCGCGACGTGGGTGGGGAGTTGGACGTGACCTCCGCGCTGGGCGAAGGTACCTCCGTGCGAATGGCGGTACGACGATGAACGGGCACTCCGGGACCATCCGGATCGTGCTGGTCGACGACCATGCCGTGATCCGGGCGGGTCTGGCGCAGCTGATCGCCACGGCCGAGGACATCGAGGTGGTCGGTCAGGCCGCCGACGGTGCCGAGGCGGTCGAGCAGGCGCGTGCCCTGACCCCTGACGTGGTCCTGATGGACCTGCAGATGCCCGGGGTCGACGGGGTGAGCGCCACCCGGGAGATCGTCTCGGCCGGGCTCGGCGTGGACGTGCTGGTGCTGACGTCGTACTCCGACAACGAGCGGATCCTCGACGCGCTGGACGCCGGTGCGGTGGGCTACCTGCTCAAGGACGCCGACCCCGACGACGTGCTCAGTGGGGTGCGTGCCGTCGCCCGCGGCGAGTCGCCCATCCACCCCAAGGCCGCCCGGGCGCTGCTGGGCGCCCGCTCGGCCGGTGGCCGGCCGCAGCTGACCGCCCGGGAGGTCGAGGTGCTGCAGCTGGTGCGCGACGGACTAGCCAACAAGCAGATCGCGCGGCAGTTGGAGATCAGCGAGCGCACGGTCAAGGCGCACCTGACCAGTGCTTTCTCGCGGATCGGAGTCTCCGACCGCACGCAGGCCGCCCTCTGGGCACAGCGCAACGGCCTCTGAGCCGGGCTGCGTCCTCAGCCGCCCGACGGCATCGGCGGGGGAGTGCCGCCCCAGGAGGGGCACAGTGCCTTGTGTGCGCACCAGCTGCACAGCGGCCCCTTGCTGGGCCGCCAGTCCTGCTCGTCGGTGGCGCGCTTGATCGCCTCCCAGACCGCCTGCACCTTGCGCTCGGTCGCGAGCAGGTCGTGCTCGTCGGGCACGTAGCGCACCAGCTCGCCGTTGCCGAGGTAGACCAGCTGCAGCATGGCGGGCACCACGCCGCGCAACCGCCACAGCACCAGGGCGTAGAACTTCATCTGGAACAGCGCGCGACCCTCGAAGCCCGGCCCGGGGGCGCGGCCGGTCTTGTAGTCCACGACCCGGACGGCACCGTCCGGGGCGACGTCGACCCGGTCCACGAACCCACGCAGCAGGAGCTTGGAGTCGAGCAGCCACTCGACGTACAGCTCGCGCTCGGCCGGCTCCAGACGGGTCGGGTCCTCCAAGGTGAAGTAGCGCTCGAGGACGGTGCGGCAGGTGTCCCACCAGCGCTCGCGGTCCACCGCGCCGTCGCCGTCGAAGATCTTCCCGAGGCCCGGCTCGTCCTCGAGCAGGCGGTGCCACGACGGCTCCAGCATCTGCTCGGCGCGCACGGGGGTGCGCTCGAGCGCGGGCAGGTCGAAGAGGTCCTCGAGCACCTTGTGCACCAGGGTCCCGCGCACCGCGTCCGGCGACGCCGGCTCGGGCAGCTTGTCGATGGTGCGGAAGCGGTAGAGCAGCGGACAGGTCATGAAGTCCCCGGCCCGGCTGGGGGACAGGGCGCCCAGCACGTCGACGCCGTCAACGGGTGTCGAGTGGCGCTCGGCGGGGCTGGTCGCCGGGACCTCCTCGCGCTGCTGCGTGCCCAGGACCTCCGTGCTCATGGCGTTCACGCTAGGCGATCGCACCGACAGCCCGCGCCAGGCCGACCGGTGCGCCCACCGGTCGGATAGCCTCCCCGGGTGAGCGAGCAGCGACCGCCGGGGACCTTCAAGGTCGGCACCGTGGCGGGCAGCGACGTGCTGGTCAGCACCTCGTGGTTCCTCGTCGCCGCGCTCATCGCGATCATCATGGCTCCGCTCGTCGAGCAGGTGCAGCCCGGCCTGGGCGCCCTGAAGTACGTCGCCGGGCTGGCGTTCGCGGTGCTGCTCTACGGCTCGGTGCTGCTCCACGAGGCCTCGCACGCGATCGTCGCGAAGCGGCTGGGCTACCCGGTCAGCTCGATCACCCTGCACTTCCTCGGCGGCATGACGTCGATCGAGGGGGAGGCGAAGCGACCGCGTGAGGAGTTCTTCATCGCCGTGGTCGGTCCGCTGACCTCGATGGCCGTCGGGGTGGCGGCGCTGCTGCTGCTCCCGGTCACCCCGGACGGCCTGACCCGCCTGGCGATGGAGGGTCTCGCCGGGGCCAACCTCCTCGTCGGCGTCCTCAACCTGGTGCCCGGGCTGCCCCTCGACGGCGGCCGGGTCCTCAAGGCCGGTGTGTGGGGCCTGACGGGCAGCATCGTCCGCGGGACGGTCGTGGCCGGCTGGGGCGGGCGCCTGGCGGCCGTCGCCGTGCTGGCCTGGCCCGTGGCGCAGGAGTCCGTGTTGGGCACTCCGCCGGACGTCATCGACTTCGTCCTGGCCTTCGTGGTCGCCGCGTTCCTGTGGTCGGGTGCCACGGCGTCGATGTCGGCTGCGCGTCTGCGCAGCCGGATCCCGCACCTGGTAGCCCGCGACCTCGCGCGGCGTACCCTGGCCGTCCCGGCCGACCTGCCGCTCTCGGAGGCGGTGCGCCGCGCGCAGGAGGCCCAGGCGGGGGGCATCCTCACCACGACGACCGACGGACGGACCACCGGCCTGGTCTCGGAGGCGGCCCTGCTGGCCACCCCCGAGGACCGGCGTCCCTGGGTGCCCACCTCCAGCGTCGCACGCACGCTCGAGGAGGGTCTGCGGCTGCCGGTCGGGCTGCGCGGGGAGGACCTCGTGCGGGCGCTGACCCGCACGCCTGCCGCCGAGTACCTCCTGGTCGAGGACGACGGCACCGTCTACGGCGTGCTCGTGACCGCCGACGTCGACCGCGCCTTCCGGCAGACGAGCGCCTGACGCCGACGCATCCGCGCTGTGGCGACTCCCGGTCGCCGGGGTCTCCGGAACTCGCTGGGCGGCGCGTCCGCGGTCTAGGGTGCGCGCGTGTCCGAGCCCGTCCAGCCGCAGTCCCAGGCCCCTGAGGGCCAGTCCCTCGAGGGCCCGTCCCTCGACGACGTCCCGCAGGAGGCCTGGTCCGGTGTCCACCGGGGCCCGCTCCGCGCCGGTGAGTGGGTGCGCCTGGTCGACGGCAAGGGACGCAAGCACAACTTCGCCCTCGAGGCCGGCAAGCGCTTCTTCTCCAACCGCGGCCACCTCGACCACGACGAGCTGATCGGCCGCGAGGAGGGCTTCACCGTCACCACCTCCGGCGGTGGTGACTACCTGGTGTTCCGGCCGCTGCTCTCGGAGTTCGTCGTCTCCATGCCCCGCGGCGCGGCCGTCATCTACCCCAAGGACGCCGCACAGATCGTGGCGATGGCCGACATCTTCCCCGGAGCCCGCGTGGTCGAGGCCGGGGTCGGCTCCGGCGCCCTGACCTGCTCGCTGCTGCGCGCGGTGGGCCCCCACGGGCGGGTGTCGTCCTACGAGCGGCGCGAGGAGTTCGCCGAGGTCGCGCGGCGCAACGTCGACCAGTTCTTCTCCGCCCCCGAGGGCACCAGTCACCCGGCGTGGGACCTCACCCTGGGCGACCTCGCGGAGGCGCTGCCGGCCAGCGGCGAGCGCTGCGACCGGATCATCCTCGACATGCTCGCACCCTGGGAGTGCCTCGAGGCCGCCGCGGACGCCCTGGTGCCGGGCGGCATCGTCTGCGCGTACGTCGCGACCACCACCCAGCTGTCACGGTTCGTGGAGACGGTGCGGGCGCACGGTGGTTTCACCGAGCCGCACGCCTGGGAGTCGCTGGTCCGCGACTGGCACGTCGAGGGCCTCGCGGTGCGTCCGGACCACAAGATGATCGGGCACACGGCCTTCCTGGTCACCGCTCGGCGGATGGCCCCGGGGGAGAGGCCCCCGCGCAAGACCCGGCGGCCGGCGCCGGGCGCCTACGGACCCGACTACACCGGGCCCCGCCCCGCGGACGTGCCGCAGGAGCCCGTGGCGCCCGCCGATGAGTGAGGTGGAGGAGGAAACGCGGGGGTGACACCGCCGGTCCCAAATCGTGACCGACACCGTCCAGGATGGCCTTCCGTGCTTCACCGGCACGAGTAGGGTCACGGCAAGGAGGTGCTCTGATGTCGACATCCGATGGCAGGTCACGAGAAGGTTCCCCGGTTCCCGACGGCGCACGCAGCGCCGAGGAGCTGATGGGGCAGGTGCGCTTCCTGGAGGCCGAGGTCACCGACCTGCGGCGCCGCCTCAGCGATGCACCGGGCTCCCACCGCACCGTCGAGCTCCGGCTGGCCGACGCCCAGCGCTCCCTCGCGGCGGTCACCAGCCAGAACGAGCGGCTCGCCCAGACCCTGCGCGAGGCCCGTGACCAGATCACGAAGCTCAAGGAGGAGGTCGACCGGCTCGCCCAGCCGCCCGCCGGGTTCGGCACCTTCCTCCAGCGCAACGACGACGACTCGGTGGACGTGTTCACCGGTGGCCGCAAGCTGCGCGTCAACGTCAGCCCCAACGTCGACCTGGACGCGCTGCACCGCGGCCAGGAGGTCATGCTCAACGAGGCCCTCAACGTCGTCGAGGCGCTGGAGTTCGAGCAGGTAGGCGAGGTCGTGATGTTCAAGGAGCTGCTCGCCGACGGCGAGCGTGCCCTGGTCATCGCCAACGCCGACGAGGAGAAGGTCGTGCGCCTCGCGGCGCCGCTGCGCGAGGAGACCATCCGCGCCGGCGACTCGCTGCTGCTGGACTCCCGTGCCGGCTACGTCTACGAGAAGGTCCCGAAGTCGGAGGTCGAGGAGCTCGTCCTCGAGGAGGTCCCCGACATCGCCTACGAGTCCATCGGTGGGCTCGGCGGCCAGATCGAGCAGATCCAGGATGCGGTCGAGCTGCCGTACCTCTACCCCGAGCTCTTCAAGGAGCACCAGCTCAAGCCGCCCAAGGGCGTGCTGCTCTACGGCCCTCCCGGCTGCGGCAAGACGCTGATCGCCAAGGCGGTCGCCAACAGCCTCGCCAAGAAGGTCGCCGCGCGGAACCCGGATTCCGGCCAGGGCGCCGAGGTGAAGTCCTACTTCCTCAACATCAAGGGCCCCGAGCTGCTCAACAAGTACGTCGGCGAGACCGAGCGCCACATCCGCCTGGTCTTCCAGCGGGCGCGGGAGAAGGCCTCGGCCGGCACCCCGGTCATCGTGTTCTTCGACGAGATGGACTCCCTGTTCCGCACCCGCGGCACCGGCGTCTCCTCCGACGTCGAGAACACCATCGTCCCGCAGCTGCTGAGCGAGATCGACGGCGTGGAGCTGCTGGAGAACGTCCTGGTCATCGGAGCCTCCAACCGTGAGGACATGATCGACCCCGCGATCCTGCGCCCCGGACGCCTGGACGTGAAGATCAAGATCGAGCGCCCCGACGCCGAAGCGGCGCGGGACATCTTCAGCAAGTACCTCACCGCCGAGCTCCCGCTGCACGCCGACGACCTCGCGGAGTTCGGCGGGGACCGCCAGGCGTGCGTGGACGGCATGATCCGCGCGACGGTGGAGCGGATGTACTCCGAGACCGAGGAGAACCGCTTCCTCGAGGTCACCTACGCCAACGGCGACAAGGAGGTCCTGTACTTCAAGGACTTCAACTCCGGCGCCATGCTGCAGAACATCGTCGACCGGGCGAAGAAGATGGCGATCAAGGACCTCCTGGACCACGACCAGAAGGGTCTGCGGGTCAGCCACCTGCTGCAGGCCTGCGTGGACGAGTTCAAGGAGAACGAGGACCTCCCGAACACCACCAACCCCGACGACTGGGCCCGCATCTCCGGCAAGAAGGGCGAGCGGATCGTCTTCATCCGCACGCTCATCACCGGCAAGCAGGGCACCGAGCCGGGCCGCTCGATCGACACGGTGTCGAACACGGGTCAGTACCTGTAGGACGCATCGCCGCCATCGGAAGGTCTGACTGATGTCGGTCAGACCTTTCGGTGTGCGGTCGAAGGTTCGACCGCGACGTGCAAGGTCTGACTGACATCAGTCGAACCTTCCCCCTGCGGGGCTCGCGTCAGCCGCCGGCAGGCCGCCGGGCGAGGAGCCGGTAGCCGTAGACCCACGGACGGGCGACGGCCGGTCCGGGCAGGTAGCGCTCGGTGCGGTCGACGATCTCCAGGCCCGCCTGCTCGAGGAGGGCGACGGGGTCGCGGGTGAGGTGGCAGCCGCCGGCGACCCGCTTCTCGATCGGGTCGAGCCGGCGCTGCCACCGGGCGACACCGGCGTCGGGGGAGAGCCCGTGCTCCAGCACGTGGACCGTCCCGCCCGGGCGCACGGTGCGGGCCATCTCGCGAGCAGCCAGCGCGGCATCGGGGATCGTGCACAACGAGAACGTGCACAGCACCGCGTCGTACGCCGAGGAGTCGGCGTCCACGCGCTGGCCGTCGAGCCCGACCCGACTGACCGGGATGGTCGCGGTCCCGCGGCGCGCGGCGGACATCTCCCACCCCAGGTCGGACGGCTCCACGGCGTCCACGGCGGTGACCGCCGCCGGCAGGTGCGGGAGGTTCATGCCGCTGCCGAAGCCGATCTCCAGCACCCGGCCGGACAGCCCCTCGCAGACCAGCGCCCGCTCCCGGCGGACGTCGCCGCTCGAGAGCGCCTTCTCGACCAGGCGCGGGACCACGCGCTTCTCCCACCAGCTCATCGGGCCACCGTAGTGGTCGGTGCGCCCCGACCGTCGCCGCCGCCGCGTAGGCTCGAACCATGAGCGTGCGACGGGTGATGGGGACCGAGGTCGAGTACGGAATCTCCGTGCAGGGCCAGCCCACCGCCAACCCGATGGTGGCCTCCTCGCAGGTCGTCAACGCCTACGCCTCGGCGACGCTGAAGGCGCGGCGGGCGCGGTGGGACTTCGAGGAGGAGTCGCCCCTGCGCGACGCCCGCGGGTTCGACATGAGCCGCCAGGTCGCCGACCCGAGCCAGCTGACCGACGAGGACCTCGGCCTGGCCAACGTCATCCTCACCAACGGCGCACGCCTCTACGTCGACCACGCGCACCCGGAGTTCTCCACCCCCGAGGTCACCAACCCGCTCGACATCGTGCGGTGGGACAAGGCGGGGGAGCAGGTGATGCTCGACGCCCAGAAGCGCGCCGCCGCGCTCCCCGGCGGGCAGCCGATCCTGCTCTACAAGAACAACACCGACGGCAAGGGCGCCTCCTACGGCGCCCACGAGAACTTCCTGATGCGTCGGTCCACGCCGTTCGCCGACATCGTCAAGCACCTCACGCCGTTCTTCGTCAGCCGCCAGGTCGTGTGCGGCGCGGGCCGGGTCGGCATCGGCCAGGACGGTCGTGACCACGGCTACCAGATCAGCCAGCGAGCGGACTTCTTCGAGGTCGAGGTCGGCCTGGAGACGACGCTGAAGCGGCCGATCATCAACACCCGTGACGAGCCGCACGCCGACCCCGAGAAGTACCGCCGGCTCCACGTGATCATCGGCGACGCCAACCTCGCCGAGATCTCCACCTACCTCAAGGTCGGCACCACCGCACTGGTGCTGGCGATGATCGAGGACCGGTTCATCGACCGCGACCTCGGCGTGGACGGACCCGTCTCGGCGCTGCGGGCGGTCTCCCACGACCCGAGCCTGCAGCAGCTCGTCACGCTCCACGACGGGCGCCGCCTCACCGCGGTGCAGCTGCAGATGGAGTACCTCGACCTGGCCAGGAAGTACGTCGAGGACCGCTACGGCTCCGATGCCGACGACCAGACCCTCGATGTGCTGGCCCGCTGGGAGTCCGTGCTCGACCGCCTCGAGCGCGACCCGATGTCGCTGGCCACCGAGCTGGACTGGGTCGCCAAGCTCAAGCTGCTCGAGCAGTACCGCCAGCGCGACGGCCTGGAGTGGGACGACCCCAAGCTGCAGATGATCGACATCCAGTACTCCGACATCCGTCCCGAGAAGGGGCTCTACCAGCGCCTCGTGCAGGGCGGGCGCATCCAGCGCCTGCTCACCGACGAGACCGTGGAGCGGGCGATGCACGAGCCGCCGACCGACACCCGCGCGTACTTCCGCGGCCGCTGCCTCGAGCGCTACCCGGCGGCTGTCGCCGCCGCGTCGTGGGACTCGGTCATCCTCGACCTGTCGGGGCGCGAGTCGCTGCAGCGGGTGCCGACCATCGACCCGCTGCGCGGCTCCCAGGCCCACGTGGGCGAGCTGTTCGACCGGTGCGAGACCCCGGAGGAGTTCTTCCTCGCCCTGACCCGCTGACCCGCTGACCCTCGGCCGGCACCGGGCAGCGGACACGGACCGAACGCCCTCCGCATCCACCCGGGGAGTGGATAGGGTCTGGTCATGGCACAGGAGCAGAAGCAGCCGCGACGGTCCTCGGAGACCGAGGAGGTCGTCGAGACCGCGCCCGAGACCGATGTCGCCGAGCGCAAGGAGGCCCTGGACTCCGAGGTCGACGACATCCTCGACGAGATCGACGACGTCCTGGAGTCCAACGCCGAGGACTTCGTGAAGTCGTTCATCCAGAAGGGCGGCCAGTGAGCGACCCGAGGCTCCCCGCGTCCTACCTCCAGCCCGGCTCGTCGTCGTTCAGCGACTTCCTGGCCCAGCAGGCGCCCGACCTGCTGCCGGGCCGTCGCAGCGTGCCGCAGGGCAACGCCGCGGACCTCGCGCCGCACGGCACGACCATCGTCGCGGTCGCCTTCCCCGGCGGCGTCCTGCTGGCCGGTGACCGTCGCGCGACGATGGGCAACATCATCGCCAGCCGTGACATCGAGAAGGTCTTCCCGACCGACGAGTTCTCCGCGGCCGGCATCGCCGGCACCGCCGGGCTCGCGGTCGAGATGGTGCGCCTGTTCCAGACCGAGCTCGAGCACTACGAGAAGATCGAGGGCACCACGCTGTCCCTCGACGGCAAGGCCAACCGGCTCTCGGCGCTGATCCGGGGCAACCTCGGGATGGCGATGCAGGGCCTCGCGGTCGTGCCGCTCTTCGTCGGCTACGACCTCGACCACGCCGCGGGCCGGATCTTCTCCTACGACGTGACCGGCGGGCGCTACGAGGAGACCGGCTTCCACGCCGTCGGCTCGGGCTCGTTGTTCGCCCGCGGCTCGCTGAAGAAGCTCTTCCGCTCCGACCTGTCGCAGGACGAGGCGGTCCGGGTCGCCGTCGAGGCGCTCTACGACGCCGCCGACGACGACTCCGCCACCGGTGGACCCGACGTCACCCGCGCGATCTACCCGATCGTCCACGTCATCACCGCCGAGGGCGGTGCGCGCGTGGCGCCCGACACCGTCGCCGACGTCGCCGGCGCGGTGATCGCCGGCCGGATGGGCCGACCCGGCGGCCCGCACGCTCCCATCTCCACGGACGGAGGCCAGGCATGAGCACCCCGTTCTACGTCTCGCCCGAGCAGCTGATGAAGGACCGGGCGGACTTCGCGCGCAAGGGCATCGCCCGCGGCCGCTCCGTCGTCGCCGTCCAGTACGCCGACGGCGTGCTGTTCGCCTCGGAGAACCCCTCCCAGGCGCTGCACAAGGTCTCGGAGATCTACGACCGGATCGCGTTCGCCGCGGTCGGTCGCTACAACGAGTTCGAGAACCTCCGCATCGCCGGCGTGCGCCTGGCCGACATGCGGGGCTACGCCTACGACCGGCGCGACGTCACCGGTCGCGGCCTGGCCAACGCCTACGCCCAGACCCTCGGCACGATCTTCTCCTCCGGTGGCGAGAAGCCCTACGAGGTCGAGATCTTCGTCGCCGAGATCGGCGCCGACGCCGCCGACGACCAGATCTACCGCCTCACCTACGACGGCCAGGTCGCCGACGAGCACGACTACGCCGTGATGGGCGGAGCCGCCGACGTGGTGGGCACCTACCTCAAGGAGCACTACACCCGCGGCGCGTCCCTGGAGGAGGCGCTGCGCCTGGCCGTGGCGGCGCTGGGCCACAGCGAGTCCGAGGACCGCACCATCCCCGCCGACGACCTCGAGGTCGCCGTGCTCGACCGCACCCGCACCCAGCCGCGCAAGTTCGCCCGGCTGCGACCCGAGCGGCTCGAGACCCTGCTGGGCACCCCCGCGGCCGACACGCCGCAGTCGTCGGGCACCGGGTCCCCGTCCGGCTCCTCGACCCCGCCGGACGACGAGCCGCCGGTGGCGCCGCCGGTCAGCTGACCCCGGGCGCGCGGCACGCCTGCTCCACCCTGTTCGCAGCTGAGGGCTTTGATCACCGTTCGGTGACCAAAGCCCTCAGTTGCGTCCACGGCCACCGGCCGACCCGTAGTGTTCCGGTATGGAGCGTCGGATCTTCGGCATCGAGAACGAGTACGGCGTCACGTGCACGTTCAAGGGCCAGCGCCGTCTCAGCCCCGACGAGGTCGCCCGCTACCTCTTCCGCAAGGTCGTGAGCTGGGGCCGCAGCAGCAACGTCTTCCTCCGCAACGGTGCGCGGCTCTACCTCGACGTGGGCAGCCACCCGGAGTACGCCACGCCCGAGTGCGACGACGTGGTGGACCTCGTGACCCACGACAAGGCGGGGGAGCGGGTGCTCGAGGGGCTGCTGCTGGACGCCGAGCAGCGCCTGCACGACGAGGGCATCGCCGGCGAGATCTACCTGTTCAAGAACAACACCGACTCCGCCGGCAACTCCTACGGCTGCCACGAGAACTACCTCGTCTCGCGCAGCGGGGAGTTCACGCGGCTGGCCGACGTGCTCATCCCGTTCCTGGTGACCCGGCAGATCGTCGTGGGTGCCGGCAAGATCACCCAGACCCCGCGCGGGGCCGGCTACAGCGTCAGCCAGCGCGCCGAGCACATCTGGGAGGGCGTCAGCAGCGCGACGACGCGCAGCCGCCCCATCATCAACACCCGCGACGAGCCGCACGCCGACGCCGAGAAGTACCGCCGGCTCCACGTCATCGTGGGCGACTCCAACATGAGCGAGACCACGACCCTGCTCAAGGTCGCCTCCTGCGACCTGGTGCTGCGGATGATCGAGGAGGGCGTGGTGATGCGCGACCTCACGATGGAGAACCCCATCCGCGCGATCCGCGAGATCAGCCACGACGTCACCGGCCAGCGCAAGGTGCGGCTGGCCAACGGCCGCGAGGCCAGTGCCCTGGAGATCCAGGCCGAGTACCTCGCCAAGGCCCGGGACTTCGTCGACCGCCGCGAGATCTCCACCCCCGTGATCGAGCAGGTGCTGGACCTGTGGGAGCGCGGCCTGAAGGCCGTGGAGTCCGACGACCTGGGCCTGGTCGACACCGAGATCGACTGGGTCATCAAGTGGAAGCTGATCGACGCCTACCGCGCCAAGCACGGGCTGCCGCTGGGCCACCCGCGGATCGCCCAGCTCGACCTCGCCTACCACGACATCCACCGCCAGCGCGGCCTCTACTACCTGCTGGAGAAGCGCGGCAAGGTCGCCCGGGTCACCAGCGACCTGAAGATCTTCGAGGCCAAGTCGGTGCCCCCGCAGAACACCCGGGCCCGGTTGCGCGGCGAGTTCATCCGCAAGGCCCAGGAGCGCCGCCGCGACTTCACCGTCGACTGGGTGCACCTCAAGCTCAACGACCAGGCCCAGCGCACGGTGCTGTGCAAGGACCCCTTCCGTGCCTACGACGAGCGGGTCCAGCGTCTGATCGACAGCATGTGAGCGGTAGGGTTCCCCTGCTCTGCACGCCACCTCGCGAAGGAATCCCCGGTGCCTCGACGCGTACGCCGACCGCTGGCCCTGCTGGTCGCCCCTGCTCTGCTGATCCCCGCCCTCGCGGCGTGCGGCTCCGACGACGCCGACTCCGGCGCCGGCCTGGAGGCCGTGGAGGTCACCGGGGCGGTGGGCGAGCCCCCGCAGGTCACCTGGGGCGATGACTTCAGCGCGACCGCAGACCCCGAGGTGGAGACCGTGGTGGCCGGCGACGGCCCCGAGCTCGCCGCCGACGGCGACGCGCTGGTGCACTACTGGATCGGCAACGGCTACGACGAGTCCGAGGCGCTGTCGACGTACACCTCGCTGCCGGAGGTCGTCGACCTCGCCGACGAGCAGCTGACCGAGGTCTTCTCCACCGCGCTCGAGGGCGCCACCGTCGGCTCGCGGATCGCGGCCAGCGTCGTCGCCGAGGAGGTCGTGGGGCCCTCGGGCAACTCCCAGCTCGGCATCTCCAACGCCGACCCGCTGCTCCTGGTCTTCGACGTGCTGGGCCCCGACAGCGTCGACGAGCCGTACGCCGAGGAGGGCACCGGCTTCGCGCCCGACCTGGTCCTCGACGAGGACGGCAAGCCCGAGTCGATGCGGTTCAAGGACCGCCCCCGCCCGACCGGCCGCCTGCAGGTCCAGGTGGTCGTCGAGGGTGACGGCGAGGTCGTGAAGAAGTCCGACGTCGTGATGGTCGACTACCTCGGCTCGGTCTACGCCAAGCCCAAGCCCTTCGACGGCAGCTACGACGGCGACCCGCTGGTGCAGAGCCTGTCCGGCCTGGTGCCCGGCTGGCAGGAGGCCCTGGCCGGCAAGACCGTCGGCAGCCGGGTCTGGATGGCCCTCCCGCCGCGCTTCGGCTACGGCGCGTCCGGCAACGAGGGCGCCGGCATCAAGGGCACCGACACCATCTACTTCCTCGTCGACATCCTGGCGCGCGCCCCGAAGCCGGTGCAGCCCGAGCCGGAGGAGACCGAGGAGCCCCAGGAGCCCGAGCAGCCCCAGCAGTCCGGGTCGTCCCAGCCCAGCCCGAGCGCGGACGCCTCCGAGAGCCCCTTGGACGACGAGTCCTGACCACCACCGTCCAGCACCCCCACCCCTCCCGGGACCGAGCATGAGCGTCCGCAAGAGCGAGCGGCTGATGAACCTGCTCATCATGCTGCTCGTGCAGCGGCACTACGTGCCCAAGCAGCGGATCCGTGAACTGCTGTACCCCGGGTCCTCGGACGAGGCGTTCGAGAAGATGTTCGAGCGGGACAAGGACGAGCTGCGTGCCCTCGGGGTGCCGATCGAGATCGGGCAGATGGATGCCTACTTCGACGACGACCCGGGCTACCGCATCCGTCCCGACCACCTGGCGCTGCCCGACATCGACCTGACCGCCGACGAGGCCTCCGTCATCGGGCTCGCCACCCGTGTGTGGCAGCACGCCAAGCTGGCCGAGGCGACCACCGACGCCGTGCGCAAGCTCAGCGCGCTCGGTGTCCCGGTCGACCCGGGCGCGCTCGACATCGTCGAGCCGCGCCTGAGCGCGGACGAGCCGTCCTTCGACGTCTTCTGGGAGGCGGTGCAGGAGCGCCGCGCCGTCGCGTTCGACTACCGCACCGCCTCGGCCACGGAGACCACGACGCGGCACCTGCAGCCGTGGGGCGTCACGCGCTACGCCGGCCGCTGGTACGTCGTCGGGCTGGACACCGACCGCGGCGAGGAGCGCGTCTTCCGCCTCTCCCGCGTCCAGGGGCAGGCCCGTCCCGAGGGGCCGGTGGCGGCGTACGACATCCCGGCCGGCACCGACGTCAAGGCCCTGGCCCGCCGCCTGGCCCCGGACCCGGTCCGCGTCGAGGCGACGCTGCTGGTCCGTCGCGGGGCGGGCCACACGCTGCGGCGCGGCGCCGACCACGTCGAGGAGGACGTCGCCGGACCCGACGAGCGCACCCGCTGGGACCGGGTGCGGCTCACCCGCACCCACCTGGGGCTGGCCGACGAGGTGCTGACCCACGGCGACTCGGTGGTCGTCGAGGAGCCCACCGAGCTGCGCGACCAGGTCGTCGACCGGCTCACCAGGGCCCTCGGCCACGAGACCCCGAGCGGAGGAGGGGCACGATGAGCGCGACCCCGGTCCCGCAGGCACGCGACCAGGTCGGCCGCCTGCTGACCCTGGTGCCCTACCTCCACGCGCGCGGCACCGTCCACGTCGACGAGGCCGCGCGGGACCTCGGCACCACGCCCAAGCAGCTGGTCAAGGACCTCAAGGTGCTGCTGATGTGCGGGCTGCCCGGTGGCTACCCCGACGACCTGATCGACGTGGACCTCGACGCGCTGGAGGAGGACGGCGACGGCGTCATCCGGGTCTCCAACGCCGACTACCTCGCCCGGCCGCTGCGCCTGACGCCCACCGAGGCGAGCGCGGTGATCGTGGCGCTGCGCGCCCTGCGCAACAGCGCGGGCCCGGAGACGCGCGAGGTGCTCGACCGCACCCTCGCCAAGCTCGAGGCCGCCGCCGCCCACGGCGGGGTCGACCAGATCGACCCCGGCCAGGGCGCCGCCGACGCCGACGTGGCCCTGCTGGCGCGCCGGCTCCAGGAGGCCGTGGAGCAGCGCCGACAGGTGCGGCTGCGCTACTTCGTGCCGAGCCGCGACGAGGAGACCGAGCGGGTGGTCGACCCGCACGCGGTCACCCGCGGCCAGGGCTACGCCTACCTCGACGCCCACTGCCACGCCGCCGGTGCCCCGCGGTTGTTCCGCCTCGACCGCATCCACCACGCCGAGGTGCTCGACAGCCCGGTGAGCACGAGCCCGCGGCCCGGTCGCGACCTGCCGGCCGGGGTGATCGACGAGCAGGAGACCGTCGTGGTCACGCTCCGGCTGGCGCCCGAGGCCCGCTGGGTCGTCGACTACTACCCGGTGCTGGCCACCCGCCCCGTGGACCCGCAGGACCCCGAGGGACCGCTCGAGGTCGACCTGCGGGTCGCCGACGAGCGGTGGCTGACCCGGCTGCTGCTGCGCCTGGCGCCGTACGCCGAGGTGGTGGCGCCCCAGGAGTTCACCGACTCTTTCACGACCGCCGCGCGGGCCACGCTCAGCCTCTACTCCTGACCCGACGTAGGATGGGCGGCAGCAGCCCGCGGTGCCGACGGCGCCGCATCCCCGAGAGAAGGCAGTGCCCCAGATGTTCTCGCTGATCGCCATGCCCCAGGGCGCCGAGTGGCTCGTGATCCTCGCGATCGTGATCCTCGTCTTCGGTGCGGCCAAGCTCCCCGACCTGGCCCGCGGCACCGGGCAGGCGCTGCGGATCTTCAAGGCCGAGACCAAGGGCCTGCGCGACGACGAGGACGACGACGCCACCAAGGAGGCCAAGCCGTCCGGCGAGCTGCCGACCTCCACCACGCAGGAGACCTCCACGGACTCGCCCACCGTCGGCGAGACCAACCGCGACCAGCAGCACGGCTGAGTGGCGCTCCGCGGGATCGTCGGCCTCTTCGTCGGCAAGCCCCACCACCCCGTCGGTCCTGACGGGAGGATGGCCCTCAGCGACCACCTGCGTGAGCTGCGCGCGCGCATCCTCAAGGTCGCGCTGACGCTGCTCGTGGCGCTGGTCGTCGCGCTGTTCTTCTTCGACCAGCTCTTCGACCTCGTCTACGGCCCCTACGAGGAGGCCGTGGCGCGGCTGGAGGACAAGCAGACCCTCGCCACCACCACCGGAGCCGGTGGCGGCCTGATGCTCTACCTCAAGCTCTGCGGCTTCGCGGCGCTGGTGGCGACTGCACCTGTCTGGCTCTACCAGATCTGGGCGTTCATCATGCCCGGGCTGCACGCCCACGAGCGCAAGTGGACGCGCGTCTTCGGTGCGGTCGCGACGCCGCTGTTCCTGCTCGGCATCTGGATCGGCTACGTCACCCTGCCCAAGGGCCTGGAGATCCTCATCGGGTTCAATCCCGACGGCATCACCAACATCTTGGAGTTCTCGGGCTACCTGCAGTTCTTCACCCGCACCATGCTGGTCTTCGGCATCGCCTTCGAGATCCCGGTCTTCGTGGTGCTGCTCAACCTCGCCGGCGTGGTCAAGGGGCGCCAGCTCGCCGACCACCGGCCCTGGATCATCGTCGGGCTGTTCGTGTTCGCCGCCGTGGCCACCCCCTCGGCCGACCCGTTCACGATGACGTTCATGGCCGTGCCGATGGTGCTGCTCTTCTTCGTCGCCGAGATCATCGCGCGGTGGAACGACAAGCGCCGGGCCCGCAACAAGCCCTATGCCGGGCTGTCGCCCGACGAGGCCTCCCAGCTGTGACGCCCCGCGCCGAGGAGGGCCGGTCGTGAAGGCCCCGCACCCCGACGAGGTCGACCCCTTCGACCTGCCCGAGTGGCTCGGCACCGACGAGGTGACCTGGACCTCCGCCTCCGGGCTGCGCTCGGGTCACCTCGTCACCGGCACCCTGTACGACGGTGAGCGGGCGCACCCCGAGCACCCCTGCGACCTGCTGGCGGTCGACGAGGCCTACCCGGCGCCGGTCGTCGACGACGACACCCGCACCCGGGCCCACCAGGCGTGGCGGCACGGGCAGGTGCTCTGCGTGACCCACCCGCCGGGTCCCGAGGGACGCCTGTCGCTCGCGGTGCCCGGTCGCGACCTGACCGCCGGACGCGCGCTGGACGCCCTGGCGCGCCTGTCCAAGGCCGTGGGCGCCTCCGCCGACGACTGGAGCGTCGTGTTCCGCATCGGCGAGGAGCGCGCGGCGACCCGCCGCCGTCGGTAGGGCTGGCACTAGTCTCGCCCGGGTGACCGATGCCGCACCCCGCGTGGCGCTCCTGACCAACCCGACCTCGGGCAAGGGCCGGGGCGCGCGTGCCCGCGAGGCCGCGCTCGACGTGCTCCGCGGGACCGACGTGGAGGTGCTCGACCTGGTCGGCGCGGACGCCGACGAGGCCCTGGCGCTGGCGCGCTCGGCCGTCCCGGACGTCGACGCGCTGGTCGTCTGCGGCGGCGACGGACTGGTGCACCTGGCCGTGCAGGCGCTGGCCGGCACCGGCACGGCCCTCGGCGTCGTACCCGCCGGGACCGGCAACGACGTCGCCCGCTACCTCGACCTGCCGCGCCGGGACCCGGCGGCCGCGACCCACGTCGTGGTCGACGCGCTGCGACGCCCCGAGGACCCGCGCCGCCGACGACGCATCGACCTGGCCCGCGCCGGGGACAAGCACTTCGTCACCGTGCTCGCGGCCGGCTTCGACGCGAAGGTCAACGAGCGCGCCAACGCGATGACCTGGCCGCACGGGCAGATGCGCTACAACATCGCCACCCTGGCCGAGCTGCGCACCTTCACCCCGATCTCCTACACCCTCGACCTCGACGGTGAGACCCGCTCGCTGGAGGCGATGATGGTGGCGGTGGGCAACGGGCCGTCCTTCGGCGGCGGCCTGCGGATCACCGAGGGCGCGCTGCTCGACGACGGGCTGCTCGACGTGGTCGTCATCAAGCCGATGGGCAAGGGCGAGCTCGTCCGCACCTACCCCAAGCTGTTCACCGGCACCCACACCACCCACCGGCAGTACGAGCACCACCGGGTGCGCCGGGTCACCGTCGCTGCGCCCGGGATCGTCACCTACGCCGACGGTGAGCGCTTCGGACCGCTGCCGATGACCGTGGAGTGCGCGCCGGGGGCGCTGGAGGTCTTGACCCCCGCGTAGGTTGGGGACCGTGAGTGACGCGACCGGTGACCAGAGCCCGGCCGAGCGGTACGCCGCCTTCCGCCGCAGCCAGTCCCACCCCGTGCTCGCGGACTTCCGCGAGCTCTACCGCTTCCCCCTCGACGAGTTCCAGATCGCCGCGTGCAAGGACATCGAGGACGGCCGCGGCGTGCTCGTGGCCGCCCCGACCGGCTCGGGCAAGACGGTGGTGGGGGAGTTCGCCATCCACCTGGCGCTCTCGCAGGGCCGCAAGGCGTTCTACACCACGCCGATCAAGGCGCTGTCGAACCAGAAGTACGCCGACCTCGTGGCCCGCTACGGCCCTGACCAGGTGGGGCTGCTGACCGGTGACAACACCGTCAACGGCGAGGCGCCGATCGTCATCATGACCACCGAGGTGCTGCGCAACATGCTCTACGCGGGCTCGCGCACCCTGGACCGGCTCGGCTTCGTCGTGATGGACGAGGTCCACTACCTCGCCGACCGCAGCCGCGGGGCCGTCTGGGAGGAGGTCATCATCCACCTGCCGGAGTCGGTGGGCCTGGTGGCGCTCTCGGCGACGGTGTCCAACGCCGAGGAGTTCGGCGAGTGGCTGGAGACCGTGCGCGGCGACACCTCCACGATCGTCGAGGAGCGGCGCCCGGTGCCGCTGTTCCAGCACGTCATGGTCGGCCGACGGCTGCTCGACCTCTTCGCCTCCTCCGACGTCGACGCCGCGGCCGGCTTCGTCAAGGAGGGTGCCCCGGTCAACGACGAGCTGCTCAAGGTCGCCCGCGACGACTGGGCGGCCTCCCGGATGCGCGACCGGCGCTCACCGCGCGACCGTCGCGGCGGGGGTCGCTCGGGGCCCAAGTCCGGGCCGAGGTCGGGCAACGGGCGCCGGGTGTGGGTCGCCAGCCGTCCCGACGTCATCACCCGCCTCGAGCGCGACGGCCTGCTGCCGGCGATCGTCTTCATCTTCAGCCGGGTCGGTTGCGACGCGGCCGTCACCCAGTGCCTCGCCGCCGGGGTGCGGCTCACCACGCCCGAGGAGCGCGACGAGGTCTTCGCCTTCGTCGAGGACGCCACCAAGCACCTCGACCCCGACGACCTGCACGTGCTGGGCTACCACGACTTCCTCGACGGGCTCACGCGCGGCGTCGCGGCCCACCACGCCGGGATGCTGCCGGCCTTCAAGCAGATCGTGGAGGAGCTCTACGTCCGGGGGCTGTGCAAGGTCGTCTTCGCCACCGAGACCCTGGCGTTGGGCATCAACATGCCCGCGCGCACCGTGGTGATCGAGAAGCTCACCAAGTGGAACGGCGAGACCCACGCCGACATCACGCCGGGGGAGTACACCCAGCTCACCGGCCGTGCCGGTCGACGCGGTCTCGACACCGAGGGCCACGGCGTCGTGCTGTGGCAGCCCGGCACCGACCCGCGCGAGCTCGCCGGCCTGGCCTCCACCCGCACCTACCCGCTGCGCAGCTCCTTCCGTCCCTCCTACAACATGGCCGTCAACCTGGTCAGCCAGTTCGGCCGCGTCGTGGCGCGCGAGCTGCTCGAGCAGTCCTTCGCGCAGTTCCAGGCCGACAAGGCCGTCGTCGGGCTCGCCCGGCAGCTCCGCAAGGCCGAGGAGGCGCTCGACGGCTACGCCGAGGCCGCGGCCTGCGACCAGGGCGACTTCATCGAGTACGCCGGCCTCCGGCACCGCATCAACAAGCTGGAGAAGGGCGCCAGCCGGCAGCGGCGCGAGGACCAGCGCCAGGAGGCGATCGCCTCGCTGAAGTTCCTCAAGCCCGGCGACGTCATCGAGGTCCCGACCGGCAAGTTCGCGGGGTACGCCGTCGTCATCGACCCGGGCTGGTCGCCCGAGGGACCGCGCCCCTACGTGGTCACCCAGGAGCGCCAGGCACGCCGGCTGGCGATGATCGACTTCCCCGTGCCGGTCGAGGCGCTGACCCGGATGCGGGTGCCCAAGACCTTCAACCCCCGCAACGCACAGATGCGCCGCGACCTCGCGCACCAGCTGCGGGAGCGCACCCGGGACCTCCCGCGCGGGAACGCGGCCGCCCAGCGGCGTACCGGGCAGCCGGCGCCGTGGGAGCAGGAGATCACCGACCTGCGGCGCGAGCTCAAGGCGCACCCCTGCCACGGCTGCCCCGACCGCGAGGACCACGCCCGCTGGGCGGAGCGGTGGTTCAAGCTCGACAAGGACGCCGCGACCCTGCGGCGGCGCGTCGAGAACCGCACCAACACCGTGGCCCGGCAGTTCGACCGCGTCTGCGACGTGCTCACGTCGTTGGGCTACCTCACCGCCGACGGCGACGACACGCAGGTCACCACCGAGGGCGCGCACCTGCGCCGGCTCTACTCCGAGCTCGACCTGGTGGCCGCGGAGTGCATCCGGCGCGGCATCTGGGCCGACCTCGATCCCTCCGGGCTGGCCGCGGCCCTGTCGACGCTCTGCTTCGAGGCGCGCCGCCCCGACGACGCCCGCTCGCCGCGGGTGCCCGGCGGCGCCACCAAGGCGGCCATCGGCGCGACGATCAGGCTCTGGGGCGAGCTGGACCGGCTGGAGAAGGAGAACCGGCTGGACTTCCTGCGCCAGCCCGACCTCGGCTTCGCGTGGATCGCCTACCGCTGGTGCGAGGGCGACGACCTCGACGAGGTGCTCGGCGAGAGTGAGCTCTCGGCCGGCGACTTCGTGCGCTGGATGAAGCAGCTCCTCGACCTCGCCGGACAGGTCGCCGACGCCGCCGGCGACACCCCGCTGCGCCACACCGCCCGCCAGGTGGTCGAGCGCCTGCGCCGCGGCGTGGTCGCGATGTCCGGACTCGCCGAGTAGGGGGCCCCAGAAGCGCGGGGACGCTCAGACGAGGGCGCGTACGGCGTCGGCGACCGTGTCGTTGCCGGCGACGAGGTCCACCTGCTGGCCGACGGTGCCGGGCTCGTCCAGCACCGCGGCCAGGACGGCGCCCACGTCGGCGCGCGGGATCTCGCCGTACTCCACCTCGGGGGCCAGCCGGACGGCGTCGGTCGCCGGGTCGTCGGTGAGCCGACCGGGACGGATGATCGTCCAGTCCAGGCCGGAGTCACGCAGGGCGGCGTCGGCGTCGCGCTTGGCCTCGACGTAGGCGCGCCACACCGGCTCGGTGTCCTCGGGCAGGGGGTTGTCGACGCCGATGGCGGAGAGCTGGACGAAGCGGCTGATGCCGGCCCGTCGAGCACCCTCGATGGACTTCAGCGAGCCCTCGAGGTCGACGGTGCGCTTGCGCTCGATGGAGCCGTCGGGCCCGCCGCCGGCAGCGAACACCACGGCGCCGCAGCCCTCGAAGGCGGCGGCGAACGCGTCGGCGTCGTCGGACTCGATGTCGAGCAGGCGGACCTCGGCACCGAGCCCCTCGAGCTCCTCGCGTTGGTCCGGGTTGCGCACCAGCGCCACGGGCGTGTGCTCCGAGCGGCGCAGGGCGATGTGGAGGTGCTTGGCCACCTGTCCGTGGCCACCGACGACAGCGATCCGAGTCATGCCCTCGACGCTACGGGGCGCTGCGCGCGCCTGCTCGCCCGACCGGGTGGGAGGAGTCCTCCGGCAACCCGTCAGGCGAGCCGCGCCAGCACGGTGGTGAGTCGCTCCACCGGGCCCTCGAGGTTGTGCTCGGCGGCGAGCGTCGCCAGCCGGGCCGGGTCAGCCGGCTCGGTCGGGAGCGCGAAGCCGGTGCGCGGCACGTCGAGCGTGCGTCGCACGGCGACGACCTCGGGGGCGACGGCGAGGTAGTCGGCCGACGCCTTGATCTTCGCGCGGACCCCGGGGGCCATGTCGGCCTCGGGGTCGTCCGCGGCGGCGACGATGCCGTCGAGGTCGGTGAAGCGCTGCAGCAGCGTCGCGGCGGTCTTCTCACCGACGCCCTTGACCCCGGGGAGCCCGTCGGAGGTGTCGCCGCGCAGGGTCGCGAAGTCGGCGTACTGGCTGGCCTCGACGGCGTACTTCTCCCGGACCCACTCCTCGGTGACGCGCTCGTGGTTGCCGACGCCCCGGGCGATGTAGAGCACCCGCACCTCGTCCGCGGAGCCCTCGCCGGACGCGCCGTCGTGGACGAGCTGGAACAGGTCGCGGTCGCCGGTGACCACGTCGACCGGCTGCCCCGCCCCGGTGGCGAGCGTGCCGATGACGTCGTCGGCCTCCGCCTCCGGTGCACCCACCACCGCGATGCCGAGGGCGGCCAGGACCTCGCGGATGATCGGCACCTGCACCTCCAGCGGGTCGGGCACCTCCTCGACGTCGGCGGAGCCCTCGACGACCTCGACGACGCGGTGCGCCTTGTACGTCGGGACCAGGTCCACCCGCCACTGCGGGCGCCAGTCGTCGTCCCAGCAGCACACGAGGTCGCGCGGCTCGTACTGCTCGACCAGGCGGCTGATGAAGTCCAGCAGCCCCCGCACCGCGTTCACCGGGGTGCCGTCGGGGGCGAGGATCTCCGGCACCCCGAAGAAGGCGCGGAAGTACATCGAGGCGGTGTCGAGCAGCATCAGGCGGTCGGTTCGTGGCACGACGACACCCTAGGGTGCCTGCTCCGTGGGACGCGGGGGCCTAGGGTGTCGCACGTGAGTCAGTCCGCCGTGGAGCCCACCGACCGCAAGATCCTTCAGCTGCTGGCCGAGGACGGCCGGATGTCCTTCACCGACCTCGGGAAGGCGACGGGCCTGTCGACCTCGGCGGTGCACCAGCGCGTCAAGCGGCTCGAGCAGCGTGGGCTCATCCAGGGCTACGGCGCGACGATCAACCACGCCGACATCGGGCTGCCGCTCGCCGCGTTCATCTCGATCCGGCCGATCGACCCCTCCCAGCCCGACGACTGCGCCGCCCGGCTCGAGCACATCCCCGAGATCGAGTCGTGCTGGTCCGTCGCGGGGGAGGAGTCCTATGTCCTCAAGGTGCGCTCGACGACGCCGGCCGCCCTCGAGGACCTGTTGGCGCGCATCCGCTCGGCGGCCAACGTGTCGACGCGGACGACGATCGTGCTGACGACCTACTACGAGAACCGACCGGTGACGGGCGAGTAGGTCACCAGGCCTGGAGCGCCGCCGTACGACGCGACGCCTCGGCCACCTCGGCGGCCTTGAGCGCGGACTCGTCGAGCCGCCCGTGCTGCTCCCACCAGTCGCGGCCCGCCTGCGGCAGCGTGTGGATCGGGTCGTAGTAGGTGTAGGTGCGCTGCAGCGCCTCGGCGTCGCCGGCCTCGATCGAGGTGCGGTAGTTCTTCGTCCAGTGCGAGATGCCGCGCTCGGTGTCGTAGCCGGCGAGCTGGTGCACCCAGCGCTTGCCGACGAACGGGACGTCGCACACGATGCGCGGCGTGGCGTAGCCCGGCAGGTAGCCCATGATGTGGTGCTGCAGGCGCTGCGCGTCGGCGACCGAGACCCGCCAGTGCTCGGAGAACGGGATCATGTCGCACATGTAGAAGTAGTAGGGCATGACCTGGGCACCGTCGAGGAGACGGAAGCAGAGGTCGAGCAGCGCGTGCGGGTCGGCGTTGACGCCGTTGAGCAGCACGCCCTGGTTGCGCACGTCGCGCAGGCCGGCGTCGAGCATCGCCTTGGCGCCCCGTGCGACCAGTGGGGTGACGGAGTTCGCGTGGTTGGCGTGGGTGTGCATCGCCAGGCTGACGCCGCGGCTGCGGGCGAGGGTGGCGATCCGGTTCACGCCTTCGACGACGTCGGGCTGCAGCCAGTGCTGCGGCATCCCGATCAGCGCCTTGGTGGCCAGCCGGATGTCGCGGATGTTCTCCACGGTCATCAGCTCGGTGAGGAACGCCTCGAGCCGGGGCCAGGGCATGTTGGCGACGTCGCCGCCGGAGACGACCACGTCGCGCACGCTGGGGGTACGCCGCAGGTAGTCGATCATCGCGCCGAGCCGGTCGTTCGGCTTTCCGGTCAGCTTGAGCTTCTCCACCGTCGGCGTGGAGTTGCCGACGAGGTCCATCCGGGTGCAGTGGCCGCAGTACTGCGGGCAGGTCGGCAGCAGCTCGGCGAGGACCTTGGTGGGGTAGCGGTGGGTCAGCCCCTCCACCGCCCACATGTCGTGCTCGTGCAGGCTGTCGCGGGTGGCATGGGGGTGGCTGGGCCAGTCGGTGCGTCGGTCCGAGAAGACCGGCAGCATGTAGTGCCGCACCGGGTCGGCGTAGAACGCGTCGGTCAAGCTCCCGGCGCCACGCGGGGCGACGTGCGACGCCATCGTGTTGAGCATCTGCGGCGGCACCAGCATCGACATCGTCGCGCGCTCGGCCTGGTCGCGCTCGAGGTCGGCGTAGAAGCGCTCGTCGACCAGGTCGCCGAGCACCTCGCGCAGCTGCTTGAGGTTCTTGACGCAGTGGCTGCGCTGCCACTGGACCGACTCCCACTCCGCAGCCGTGACGTCCTTCCAGCCGGGGAACCGGGTCCAGTCGGGCTCGACCAGCTCGACGGCTCGGTAGGGGTAGGGCTGACCGGTCTCGTCCTCGACCAGGGCTGCGATGGAGGTCTCGATGCTCATACGAGCACGGTGACAGATGATTTGCGGTCTGTCGAATACCTGGCCGGAGATTCTCCTGTCCGGCTCAGGACCTGAGCCGCTCCAGCAGCGGCCCGGCCGCCTCGGACAGGAACGCCTCCTGCGTCTCGTCGCCGATCTGGACCAGGGCCACGTCGGTGAAGCCGGCCTCGGTGAACGCCGAGACGGCCTCCGCGATCTTGTCCAGGTCCGGGCCGCACGGGATGTTGTCGGCGACGTCCTCGGGCCGGACGAACTGCGTGGCACCCGCGAACCCGGCCGGCGTCGGCAGGTCGGCGTTGACCGACCACCCGCCGGCGAACCAGCGGAACTGCTCGTGGGCGAGCTCGGTGGCCTTCTCCTCGTCGGGGCCCCAGCAGATCGGGATCTGCCCGACGGCCCGACCGTCGGCACCGATGCGCTTCGCGCCGGTCACCCCGTTCCAGGTCGTGATCAGCTCCGCCTTCGGCTCCACGGCGACGAGGTGGTCGGCCAGCGGGGCGAAGGTCTCGACCGAGCGGTCGCCGGAGACCGCGACACCGATGTCGACGCCCTGCTCCGGGACGTCCCAGATGCGGGCGGAGTCCACCTGGTAGAACTCGCCGGCGTAGTCGACCAGGTCACCGGTGTGCAGACGCCGGATGACCTCGATCGCCTCGACGAGCATGGCCTGCCGGGTCTGGATCGCGGGCCACCCCTCGCCGACGACGTGCTCGTTGAGGTTCTCCCCGCTGCCCAGGCCGAGCGTGAACCGGCCGTCGGCCAGGATCTGCAGCGTCGCGGCCTTCTGGGCCACCACCGCGGGGTGGTAGCGCATGGTCGGGCAGGTCACGTAGGTCATCAGCTCCACGTCCGACGTGGCCTGGGCGACGGCGCCCAGCAGCGTCCAGGCGTACGGCGCATGGCCCTGGCTCGTGAGCCAGGGCGAGTAGTGGTCGCTGCTCACCAGCAGGTCGAAGCCGACCTGCTCGGCGCGGGCGGCGTACTCCACCAGCTGCTTGGGCCCGGACTGCTCGGTCATCAACGTGTACCCGAATCGCGTCATGTCCCCATCGCAGCGCGGTGGCGGGCTCCAGGCATCACCCGGTCGCCGACACCCCTCCGCACACACCCCTCTGCGCACACCCCTCCGAGTGGTTCACACCCTCTCCTCGGTGGGCAGCGTGGACGTCATGGACCTCGGACTCGACGGACGCACCGCCCTCATCACCGGAGGGGACTCCGGCATCGGCTGGCACACCGCCCGCATCCTCCTCGAGGAGGGCGCGACCGTGGTGCTCACCGACAAGGACGAGGAGTCGCTCGAGAAGGCGGCCGCACAGCTGGACGCCGCACCGGGTCGGCTGCACACGGTCGCTGCCGACCTCACCACCGACGCGGCGGCCCGGGAGCTGGCCCGCCACGTCGAGGAGGTCGCGGACGAGAAGGGCCTCTCGATCCTCGTGCACTCCGCCGGCGTCACCGGCGCCCAGGGCAAGTTCCACGAGATCGACGACGACGGCTGGGTGGACACGCTGACCATCGACCTGCTGGCCCCGGTGCGCGTCACCCGGGCCGTCCTCCCGTCGCTCCGCAAGGACGGCTGGGGCCGGATCGTCTACCTCACCTCCGAGGACGCGGTGCAGCCCTACGACGACGAGCTGCCCTACTGCGCGGCCAAGGCGGGCGTGCTCGCCTTCGCCAAGGGGCTGTCGCAGACCTACGCCCAGGACGGCCTGCTCGTGAACTGCGTGTCACCGGCCTTCATCCACACCCCGATGACCGACGCGATGATGGAGAAGCGCGCCGACGAGCTCGGCTGCTCCTTCGACGAGGCCATCGCCTCGTTCCTGGAGGAGGAGCGCCCCCACATGGAGCTCGGGCGCCGCGGTGAGCCCGAGGAGGTCGCGGCCGTCGTCGCGTTCCTCTGCTCCGAGCGCGCCAGCTTCGTCAACGGCTCCAACTGGCGGGTCGACTCCGGCTCCGTCGCGACCATCTGATCACCCGACCACCTGGCCCGGCGATCACCGAGGAACCCATCATGACGCACTACGACCACCTGATCATCGGAGGCGGGATGGCGGCCGACGCCGCCGCCCACGGCATCCGCGAGCAGGACGAGGACGCCAGCATCGGCATCCTGGGCGAGGAGCCCACGGCCCCCTTCCCGCGCCCCGCGCTGTCCAAGAAGCTGTGGACCGACCCCGACTTCACCGTGGAGAACACCGCCCTCGACACGGTCGGCGAGACCGGCGCGACGCTCCACCCGCGGACCAGGGTCGTCTCCGTCGACCCCGAGGCGCACGAGGTGACCACCCAGGGTGGCGAGACGATCGGCTACGGCCGCGTGCTGGTCGCCACCGGCGGCCGACCGCGCACCCTCACCGACCTCCCCGGCGGCGACCGGGTCCTCTACTATCGCTCGCTCACCGACTACCACCGGCTGCGGGTACTGGCCGACACCCGACCCCACGTCGCGGTCGTGGGCGGCGGCTACATCGGGACCGAGATCGCCGCCGCCATGGTCGGCGAGGGCTGCCGGGTCACGCTGCTGCACCCCGGCGAGGTCCTGGGCGGGCAGATGTTGCCCGCCGAGCTCGCCGCCCGCTTCGAGCGCCTCTTCACCGACGCCGGCGTCGAGGTGCGGGGCGGGGCGAAGGTCGCCGGCGGGCGCGAGCACGCCGCCGGCGTACGCCTCGACCTGGAGTCCGGCGAGCAGCTCGAGGCCGACGTGGTGGTCGTCGGCCTGGGCGTCGAGCCGGCCGGTCACTTCCTCCCCGAGTCGGTCGAGCGCGCCGAGGACGGCGGGGTCGTCGTCGACGAGCACCTGCGGACCAGCGCCGCCGACGTGTACGCCGCCGGCGACGTCGCGTCGTACCCCGACCCGATCCTGGGCCGCACCCGCGTCGAGCACGTCGACAACGCCACCACGATGGGCACGGTCGCCGGGCGGATCATGGCCGGGTCGGACGAGACCTACGACCACACCCCGATGTTCTACTCCGACGTGCTCGGCCTCGGCTACCAGGCCGTGGGGACCCTGGACGCGTCGCTCGAGACCTTCGTGGAGACCGTGGGGGAGGGGGCCGTGGCCTACTACCTCGACGACGAGGCGGTGCGCGGGGTGCTGCTGTGGGACCTCGACGAGGGCGTCGAGGAGGCCAAGCAGCTGCTCGCCCGGCACTCCCGTCCCCGGGACCCGGCCGACCTCGCCGGCTCGATCACCGGCACCACCACCGGCACCACCACCGGCTGAGCCGTCAGCAGCTCAGCCGAGCGAGTCCAGCGCCCGGAGGACCGCCGGGTGGTCGGGCGCCAGGTCGTAGCGCATCGTCATCGCGGCCAGCAGCACGTCGCGGACGGCAGGTGCCTGCGCGCCGCCGAGTGGCAGGCACATCAGCCGGAGATGCGGGGCGTGGTCATCGAGGTCGTCGCCGTGGGGCGGCGCGTAGTCGCGTACCGGCAGCAGCAGGCCGCCGGCACGCTCGTAGAACGCGATGCGGCGCCGGTGCTCCTCGACCTCGTGCGCGGCCAGGCCCGGCTCGTCGGGGTCCTCGACGTCCCAGACGAGCAGCGAGCAGCCCTCGCCGGCCAGCAGGGCCGCCAGCTCGCCCAGCATCGCGGTCCCGACACCGCCGCCCCGCACGCCCACCGCGTAGTACCGCAGGAAGACCCAGCCGGTGCCGCCCAGCGCTCGCAGGACCGCGAGCCCCTCGGGCGCCCCGCCCTCGGCGACCCGCACGACCAGGCGGTCGTCGAGGAGCGAGTCGAAGTCGGCGCGCAGGTCCGCAGGGAAGGCGTCCTCGTAGATCGCGCGCACCACCGCGAGCTGCGCGGTGTCCACCTCAGTCGTCAGCACGCCAGACCTCCTGCCCGCCCAGGTAGGTCCTGAGCACCTCGATGTCACGGATCCTGGTCGGGTCGCAGGTGGCCGGGTCCTCGTCGAGCACCGCCAGGTCGGCCAGCTTGCCGACGGCGATGGTGCCGCGGTCGCGCTCGGCGTGGGAGGCGTACGCCGACCCGAGCGTGTACGTCGTCAGCGCCTCGAGCCCGGAGACGGCCTCGTCCGGTCCGCACTCGGCACCGGAGTCGGTGCGTCGGTTGACCATGTCGTGCATCCCCAGGAGCGGGTGGCCGTCGACCACGGGCCGGTCCGAGGACCCCGGGACGACGACCCCGGCGTCCAGCAGCGACCGGTACCGGTAGGCCCACCCGGCCCGCTGCGGCCCGAGCGCGCGCAGCATGCCGTCGCCGATCTCGCCGACGAACCGTCCCTGCGGCACCGGCACGACGCCGAGCCGTGCGCACCGAGCCACCTGGTCGGGCCGGGACACCCCGAAGTGCTCGATGCGGTGCCGCACGTCGGGCCTCGGCCAGCGCCGTTGGGCCTCCTCGTAGGCGTCGAGCACCAGGTCGATGGCGGCGTCTCCGATGGCGTGGGTCGCGACCCGCCAGCCGGAGCGATGGGCGTCGAGGATGCGGGCGCGCAGGGCGTCCGCGGTGTCCTGGAGGTAGCCGCGCTCCCCGGGGGTGTCGGCGAACTCCTCGCTCAGGGCGCAGGTGTGCCCGATCAGCGACCCGTCGCTGAAGACCTTGGTCGGACCGATCCGGAGCCTGTCGTCGCCCAGACCGGTCCGGATGCCGAGGTCCAGCCCGACGCCCAGGTCGTCGGCGGCGTGCCCGCCAAGCGGGTGGAGCGCGTCCGCGGCGACCATCAGCTCCACGCGCAGCGGGAGGCGGTCGGCGTCCCGGGCGGCCTGGTAGGCCGCGACCTCGACCGGGCTCTTGCCGATCCACCCGCCGCCGACGCCCGCCTCCACGACCGAGGTCAGCCCCTGGGAGAGGTAGACCCGGCCGGCACGCTCGATCGCGTCGACCAGCTGGCTGACCGGGTAGGGGAGGACCAGGGCGTTGAGCAGCTGCTGGGCCTGCTCCTGCAGCAGCCCGGTCGGCCGACCGTCGTCGTCCACGACGACCAGGCCGCCCGGCACGTCGACGGGCGCCTCGGCCAGGCCGAGGTCGGCCAGCAGAGGCCCGTTGACCGTGCACATGTGGCCGCTGGTGTGCTTGAGCCACACGCGACGCCCGCCGGCGGCCCGGTCGAGGGCGTCGCGGTCGGGGTGGGCGCCGAGCTTGTTCTCGTCGTACCCGGCCCCCACGACCCAGTCCTCGGGCCCCAGGGTGGCGGCGCGGGCGGCGACGGCGTCGTACAACGCCTCGAGCGTGGGCACCCGCAGGTCGACCTCGGCCAACGACAACCCGAACCACGCCATGTGGTTGTGCGCGTCGTGGAAGCCGGGCACCACCACGGCACCGCCGAGGTCGACGGTCCGTGCGGCCGGCACGTCCTCGTCGACGGCCACGACCCGGTCGCGCCAGATCGCCAGGGAGCGGGCCACGTCGGCGCGTCCCGGGCCCTCGAGGGTGCGGACCCGGGCGTGGGTGAGGAGGAGGTCAGCGAGCACCCTGGGTCTCCGCGCGCAGGGCCGCCTTCTCCACCCGCAGCGAGGCGGTGAGCGGCAGCTCGTCGCGGAACCGCCAGATCGAGGGCACCTTGAAGCCCGCGAGCCGCTCCGCGCACCACGAGGAGAGCTCCTCGGCGCTCGCCTCCGGCGCCACGACGTACGCCGCCACCTCCTCGCCGCGCACCTCGTCCGGCACCCCGATGACGGCCGCCAGGTGCACGGCGGGGTGCGCCAGCAGGACCTCCTCGACCTCGACGGCGGCGACGTTCTCCCCGGAGCGCCGGATCATGTCCTTGAGCCGACCGGCGAGGTAGAGCCGACCGGCGTCGTCGGTGCGGGCCAGGTCGCCGGTGGGGAACCACCCGTCCTCGTCGTAGGGGGAGGGGTGGCCGAGGTAGCCCTGCATCATGCCCGGGCCGCGCAGCCACAGCTGGCCCGCCTCGTCGATGCGCGCCTCGCGGTGTGCCGCCGGCCGACCCAACGAGCCGGAGCCGACCAGCTCGCCGTGCTCCTCGAAGCCGACCCGGATGTCGGCGCCGGTCTCGGTCATGCCGAAGGCCTCGGTCCACGGCACGCCCCACCGCTCCTCGAGCGCGGCGTGCAGGGCAGGGGGGATCGCCGAGCACTGGACGGCGCGCACCCGGTGGTCGCGGTCGGCGGGGTCGGCGGGCATCTTCAGCAGCAGCACCGGCATCGAGGCCAGGCAGTAGAAGTAGGTCACCTGGTGCTCGCGCACCTTCGACCAGAACGTCGAGGGGTGGAAGCCGTCGAGCACGACCAGGTGAGCGCCGGCCATCAGCGAGGCCACGACGTTCCACTGCGGGTCGACGTAGTGGAAGGGCTGAGCGGTGAGCAGCACGTCGTCGGAGGTCAGGTGCGGGTGCTCGGTGAGCATCGACCCGCCCAGGGTCGTCCAGTAGGCGTGGTCGAGGAGGCAGCCCTTGGGCCGCCCGGTCGTGCCGGAGGTGTACTGCACGTTCACCACGGTCCCCGGGGTCAGCACGGGCGTCGGCAGGTCCTCGGCCCCGTGGCGCGCGAGCTCGTCGGGCCCCACGACGGTCGCGTACGCCGTCAGCAGCTCGTGGTGCTCGGACCGGGCCACCACGAGGCGGACCGCGGCGTCGGTGAGCAGGTGGGCCACGTCGTCGCGCCGGTAGCGGGGGTTGAGGGGCACCATCGCGGCACCGAGCCGCATCAGCGCCAGCCAGGTGAGCGGCATCTCGGGAGTGTTGCCCAGCATCACGCCGACCCGGTCGCCGGCTGCGACGCCGCGGGCCGAGAGGGCCGCGGCCAGCCGACGGGACCGCTCCGCCACGTCGGCGTAGGTGAGCCGGTGCCGGTCACCGGGCAGGTCGAAGGTCCAGGCCGGTCGCTGCGGGTGGTCCGCGGCGGCCCGGTCGAGGAGGTCGACGAGGGTGGTGCCGTCAGCCACGGTTGAACCCCTCCCGCGGGGCGTCGTTCTCGCCCGAGAGCGAGGTGAGCAGCGCGTGCTCGACCTCGCGGGCCATCGCGCCGTCCACGGTGGAGTCGAGGCCGGCGTCGAGCACCTGCTTGGCCAGCGACAGCGAGAGGGCCGGGCGCTCGGCCATCCGGCGCGCGAGGTCGAGCGCCGTCGACTCGTGCTCGCCGGTCGGGACGCAGCGGGCGACCAGGCCCATGGCGGCCGCGTCCGGACCGCTGACCCGCTCACCGAGCAGCAGCAGCTCCTTGGCGCGCGCCCAGCCGACCAGGGCGGGCAGCAGCCGGGAGATGCCGCCGGTGACCGAGAGCCCGACCGAGACCTCGGGGAACCCGAACACCGCGTCCTCGGCGGCCACGACGACGTCGCAGCACAGCGCGAACTCAGCACCCGCGCCCAACGCGTACCCGTGCACCGCGGCGACCACCGGGGCGGGCAGGCGCCGGACCAGGCGGGTCACCTCCTGGATCTCCTCCAGCCGAGCCCGCGTCTGAAGCACCGTCTCGACCGCCGGCTCCTCCTTGAGGTCGTGGCCGGCGCAGAAGGCACGTCCGGCGCCAGACAGCACGACCGCGCGTGCCCCGTCCTCACCGGCGTGGGTCAGGGCCGCCACCAAGCCCCTGGTCAGGCCGATGTCGACCGCGTTGAGCCGCTCCGGGCGCGAGAGCCGGATCTCGGCGACGACGCCGTCGAAGGAGTAGTCCACGCTCGCGTGGAGGGGCGGGCGGGTCACGGGGGCTCCTGGCGGTAGGACGGGTGGTCGGAAGGCGGGTCACTGTGGGTCGCATCGGCTCACCGCGTGTCGATCGATCGATCGATAGCATAGGCCCATGACCCCCACCGGCGAGCGAGTCCGCCAGGCCGCACTCGAGCTCTTCGCCGAGCGCGGCTTCCACGGCACCGGCATCCGCCAGCTCGCCGAGCGTGCCGGCGTCTCCTCGGCCTCGCTCTACCACTACATGGGCACCAAGGAGGACCTGCTGGTCGCGCTGATGACCAGCAGCCTGGAGCGGCTGGTCGGCGACGCCGAGGCCGCCGTCGCCGGCAGCGACGACCCCGTCGGGCAGCTGGGCGCGCTGGTGCGGATGCACGTCACCGCCCACGCCGCCCGGCCGCTGGAGACGCGGGTCGGCGACCACGAGGTCGAGGCGCTGTCGCCGCCGGCGCGCGAGGTGGTGGTGGCGCTGCGCGACCGGTACGAGCAGGTGTGGCAGCGGGTGCTGGCCGACGGGCAGGCGGCGGGCGTCCTGGACCTCGAGCACCCGGCTCTGGCTCGCCGGGCCCTGCTGGAGATGTGCAGCGGGGTGGCACGGTGGTTCGACCAGGCCGGGCCGCTGTCGCTGGCGGACCTCGCTGACCACTACGTGGCCCTGGCATGCAGGCTCCTCGGCGTGTCGCGCGCGACACGCCGGGGCGGTGCAGTCATTTCTGCCTGAACGTCGCTGGATCCTGTTCTCGATCGGGCTGCGCTGACCTGCGGTCTTAGGCGTCGTCGCAGGTCAGGAGGCGGTTGACATGTGATCCGCGACGCATAAGGGTGAGCCGTCCGCTCGTGCAGATCGCGGGAGACGGACCGGCGTCCGAGTGGCCGCTTCGGAGGGTGGGGGTGCCAGCCACCTGTCCGAGGTTGTTCGCGGAGGTCGGTTCGTCCTGCGAGGGCGGACGCGAGAGGGCCTGGGTCCCCCTAGACAACAGCCTGCCCCGGCCGCCCGTCGGACATCAGGCTGGACCGAAGGTGTCGCCGGGCCCTCTCGCCGCTCTGCACGGGTGCCGGGGCTCCGCTGGCTCAGGGCCCGGCCGGTAGCGTGAGCACGTGCTCCGCCTGGCCCTCGCCGTCGTCTCGGGCCTCGTGCTCTCGCTCGCCTTCGAGCCGGTCGCCTGGCCGGTGCTGCTGCCGGTGGCCGTCGCCGGCTTCTTCGCCGTCGTGCACGGCGTGCGGGCACGACGCGGACTGGCGCTCGGGCTCGCCTTCGGTGCGGCCTTCTACCTCACCCACATCTGGTGGATGCGCGCCGTCGCCGTGCCCGCCTGGATCGGGCTCTCGGCGCTGGAGACGTTCTTCTACGGGCTCGCGGGAGCGGCGGTCGCCGCGCTCACCCGTCATGCCCCGACCGTTCGGTGGTGGCCGGTGTGGGGCGCCGCGGCCTGGACGACCGCCGAGGTGGTCCGCAGCGGCTGGCCCTTCAGCGGGATGCCGTGGGGTCGACTGGCCTTCGCGGTCGTCGACACCCCGGTCGCCCCGCTGCTGCCGTGGGTGGGCATGGTCGGCGTGTCCTTCCTGCTGGCCCTGGCCTCGGCCTGCGTGGCCCACCTGGTGCTGACGCGTGCCCGCAGCTGGCGCGCCGACACCGCGGTCCTCCTCGGGCTCGTGGCCGGCGCGACGCTCGCCGGCCTGGCGCCGTACGACGCCGGCGACCCGAGCGGCACCGCGACCGTCGCCGCGGTGCAGGGCGACGTGCCGGGCCCCGGCAACGACGTGCTCTTCGACCACCGCCAGGTCACCCGCAACCACGTCGAGGAGACCGTCCGCCTGGCCGACGCGGTGGCCGCGGGCGAGCAGCCCCGGCCCGACCTGGTGGTCTGGCCGGAGAACTCCACGGCCGTCGACCCCTTCCTGGACGCCGAGACCAACCAGGGCATCGAGCGCGCGGTCGAGGCGGTCGGGGTGCCCGTGCTGGTCGGGGCGATCGTCGACGACGGACCCGAGCACGTGCTCAACCAGGGCATCGTGTGGGACCCGGTCACCGGCCCGGGGGAGCGCTACACCAAGTGGCACCCGGTGCCCTACGGCGAGTACATCCCGTTCCGGGACTACGTCGACTTCAACTTCGGCGAGCTCGCGCGCATCAAGCGGGACATGCGCGCGGGGGACCGCACCGAACCGCTCCGGATCGGCGAGATCCTGCTGGCCGACGCGATCTGCTTCGATGTCGCCTACGACGACGGCCTCCACGCCCAGGTCCGTGAGGGTGCCGAGCTGCTCACCGTGCAGACCAGCAACGCGACCTTCATCTTCACCGACCAGGTGGACCAGCAGTTCGCGATCACCCGGCTGCGCGCGATCGAGGCCGGCAAGTGGCTCGTGGTCGCCTCCACCAACGGTCGCTCGGGGATCATCGCGCCCGATGGGCGGGTCGTGGAGACCGTCGACCGGCGCACCACCGCCACGATGCTCGCCGAGGTCGAGCTGCTGCCCGGGGTCTCGCCCGGCATCCACCTCACGCCCTGGGTGACCCGCGGCGTCGTGGCTCTGACCCTGCTCGGCCTGCTGCTCGTCCTCATCGCCTCCGGCGCGGTCACCCGGCGTTCGCGCACGGTTGCTCCGGAGTACGCCGATGCGGCCTCCTGACTCCCGTACAGTCCGCCCAATGCGCGTGATCATGGTCGTCCCGACCTACCAGGAGGCCGACAACATCGCGTGGATCCTCCAGCGCCTGCGCACCGCCCGGCCCGACGTGGACGTGCTCGTCGTGGACGACAACTCCCCGGACGGCACCGGCCGGATCGCCGACGACCTGGCGGCAGCCGATCCTCAGGTGCACGTGCTGCACCGGGTCAACAAGGGCGGTCTCGGCGCGGCGTACCGGCACGGCTTCGCCCACGCGCTCGAGGCCGGCTACGACGTGATCGGCGAGATGGACGCCGACGGCTCGCACCAGCCCGAGCAGCTGCACCGGCTCCTCGACGCGATCGAGGGGACCGACGGCGGCCCCGCCGCGGACCTGGTGATCGGGTCCCGCTGGGTGCCGGGCGGCACGGTGGTGAACTGGCCGCGACGCCGCGAGACGCTCTCGCGCGGCGGCAACCTCTACGTCCGCGTGCTGCTGGGCATCTCGGTCAAGGACGCCACCGCCGGCTTCCGGCTCTTCCGCCGTGACGCGCTGGAGAAGCTGGAGCTGGAGAGCGTGCGCTCCACCGGCTACGTGTTCCAGACCGACATGGTCGTGCGTGCGCTGCGGGCGGGACTCACGGTCCGCGAGGTCCCGATCGAGTTCGTGGAGCGGGTGCGCGGTGATTCGAAGATGAGTGGCAAGGTGGCGGTGGAGTCGCTGCGCCGGATCACGGCGTGGGGGCTGCGCGAGCGCCGCGAGCAGGTGCGGCGGCTGTGGTCGCGCAGGAGTGCCCAGGAGGAGGGGAGCAGATGAGCCCGCAGAGCGGTCGGCGACGTCGTGGGGGAGTGGTCTGGCTGCTCGGCCTGGCCTTCATCGGCCTGCCGCTCCTGGAGCTCTACCTGGTCATCCAGGTCGGCCAGGTGATCGGTGCCGGGTGGACCATCCTGCTGCTGGTCCTCGACAGCGTCCTCGGCGCGATCATCGTGCGCCGCGAGGGCGGCCGCGCCTGGCGGGCGCTGCGCGAGGCCCTCGCCCAGGCGCGGATGCCGCACCGCGAGCTCGCCGACGGTGCGCTGGTGCTCATCGGCGGCACCCTGCTGCTCACCCCGGGCTTCGTCACCGACGCCTTCGGGGCGCTGCTGGTGCTCCCGGTGACGCGCCCCGCCTTCCGCGGGCTGCTGGCCCGGGCGGTCGCCTCACGGTTGGTCGTGTTCCCCGGACCCGGTGGTCCCGGCGGACCTGGTGGCCCCGCTGCCCCGCGGAGCCCCGGTCCCGGTGGCCCACGTGGCCCCGGGGACGACGAACGCCCCGGACCGGTGGTCCGGGGCGACGTGGTGGACCCGCCCGAGTGAGGACGGGTCGGAAGATCAGGCCGAGGCCTTGCCCTTCTTGCGGTTCGCGCGGTGCAGGTGCGCGGGGCCGATCTCGCCGCCGCGCAGCAGCTCCAGCCGCTCCTTGAGGATCTCCTCGAGCTCCTTCTCGGAGCGGCGCTCGAGCAGCATGTCCCAGTGGGTGCGGGCCGGCTTCTCGGCCTTCACCTCGGGCTTGATGCCGCTGACGCTCAGCGCCTCCGCGCCACAGCGCGGGCACTCCCACACCGCCGGGACCTCGGCCTCGACGGACATGGTGATCTCGAACTCGTGGTCCTGCTTGCAGCGGTAACCCACCTGCTGCCGCGCGGCGAACTCGATGCCGCGCTCGTCCTCGAAGCTCTGGCCTCCGAGTCGCGCGCCCCGTAGTGTGCGCTCTGCCATCTGAGCCCTCCAGTCTCTACCGAAGACGGTGCCGTGCCGCACCATCTCAAGTTTTCAACGGTAGCGACCCCGCGATGATTCCGACAATCGCCGAGGAGGGTGGTCGAGCCCCGGATTCTCGGGCTCCTCTCAGGAACCGGCCGGGACCGACGCCTGCTGAGCCTGCTGGATGCCCTTGGCCGTGTCGACGCGGGTCAGGATCGCACCACCGATGACGAAGAACGCGATCAGCGCGAACAGCGCCGGCCGGTAGGAGTCGGTGACGGTGTAGACGATGCCGAACACCAGCGTCCCCAGCCACGAGGTGCCCCGCTCCATGGCGTGGTAGAAGCTGAAGTACTCCGCCTCCTTGCCCGTGGGGATGAGGAGCGAGAAGTACGACCGGGCCAGGGCCTGGGTGCCGCCCAGCACCACGCCGATCGCCGCGCCCATCGCGAGGAACGGCACCAGCTCGCCGGCGGGCAGGAACAGCCCGACGGTGACGATCACCATCCAGATCACCAGGCCGACCAGGATCACCGGCTTGGCGCCGTACGACTGCGCGGCGCGGCCGAAGCCCAGGGCGCCGAAGACGGCGACCGCCTGGACGAGCAGGTAGGTCGCCAGGACGGTGCCGGTCTCGAAGCCCAGCTCCTCGACGCCGTAGACCGAGGCCGAGGCGATGACGGTCTGGATGCCGTCGTTGAAGAAGAGGTAGGCCACCAGGAACGTGAGCGCCACGGGGTAGCTCCGCAGGTCGCGCAGGGTGTGCCAGAGCTGTCCGAAGCTGCGCTGCAGCAGCCCGCCCTCGGCCGGCTCCACCGCCAGCGGCGGACGGTCCTTGATGCCGAGGTAGGGCACGAAGGTGAACAGGCCCCACCAGATCGCGGCGGAGAGCAGCGAGAGCCGCACGGCCATGCCCTCGGAGAGCCCGAAGGTGTCGTGCATGCTCACGACGACGAAGTTCAGCGCCAGCAGCAGCCCGCCGCCGGCATACCCGGTGGCCCATCCGCGCGAGGAGACCCCGTCGCGCTCGTCGGGGTCGGCGATCAGGCACAGGATCGAGTCGTTGACCACGGCCGCGGCGCCGAAGCAGAGGTTGGCCACCAGGAAGGCGACGACGCCGAGCTCCCAGTTGTCGTCCTTCATGAAGAACAGCAGGGCGGCGGCCAGCGCCCCGGCCCACGCGAAGCCGCCGAGCAGCTGCCGCTTGTGGGAGGTGCGGTCGGCCACGGCGCCCAGCAGCGGCAGCAGCACCGCCGAGAGCAGGGTGGAGGCGGTGATCGTGAACGAGGGGAGCGCGCCCGGGGCCACCGAGATCCCGAGGACCGAGATGCGGTCGTCGACCGCTGCCTCCTCGGCGATCGCGATGAGGTAGGGCCCGAAGAGGACGCCGGCGACCGTGGTCGAGAAGGCGCTGTTGGCCCAGTCGTAGACGTACCACGCGCGGTGCTCGCGGCGCCGCTCGCGCGTGGTCGTGGGTGCGATGGTCATGTGGTCCCCTCCCAGAGTCCCTGCTCCTCCAGCACCTCGCGCAACAGGTCGGTGCGGTCGGTGAACAGCCCGTCGACGCCCTTGGCGAGCAGCTCCCGCATCTCCTCGGGATCGTCGATGGTCCACACGTGCACGTGCTTTCCGGCGGCGTGCGCGCGGCGCACGAAGCCGGTGGTCACGACCGGGACGGTGACGCTGAGCCCGGCGAGCCGCAGCGTACGCCGGTGCGGCACCTGCAGGGCCGCGACACGACCCCCGGTGACCCGGTCGGCCAGGCGCCCGGGCAGCAGCGCGAACGCGGCCGCCTCCAGCGGGTGGGCCGAGGTCGGCACGCGACCGTCGGTGATCCGGCGGAAGCGGCGAAGCCGGGAGGCGGAGAACGACCCGACCAGGACACGCTCCCAGTCGCCGCGCTCGGCGACGAGTGCGGCGAGCGCGTCCACGGCCCCCTCGGACTTCAGGTCGATGTTGAACCGGGCGTCGGGGAAGGCATCGAGCAGCTCCACGAGGGTCGGCACCGACTCACGTCCGCCCACCCGGGCACGGCGCACCTCGGCGTGGGTCAGCGCGGCGACCTCGCCGGCGCTGTCGGTGACCCGGTCCAGCACCCGGTCGTGGAAGGCCAGCAGCACCCCGTCGGCCGTGAGGTGTACGTCGGTCTCGAGGTAGCGGTAGCCGAGGTCGACGGCGTGCTCGAACGCCACGAGCGTGTTCTCCAGGCCCTCGATCTCGGGGTGGTAGGCGCCGCCACGGTGAGCGAACGCGATCACCCGGCGCGATCCCGCGGCGCCGCTGCGACGCCCGGACGGGCGCACGTCTAGGTAGGCATGGCCCGTCACCGGTGACGTCACCTGGGCAGTCTGGCAGGTCAGATGTCGCGGAAGGGCTCGATCTGCGCACCCAGCTCGTTGAGGCGCTCGGCGAGGTCCTCGTAGCCGCGGGCGATGACGTAGGTCGAGCGCAGCACCGAGGTGCCCTTCGAGGCGAGCATCGCCAGCAGGATGACCACCGCCGGCCGCAGAGCGGGCGGGCAGACGATCTCGGTGCCGGAGAAGTGCGTCGGGCCCTCGATCATCACCCGGTGCGGGTCGAGCAGCTTGACCTGCGCCCCGAGCTTGGTGAGCTCGGTGAGGTAGATCGCGCGGTTCTCGTAGACCCAGTCGTGCAGCAGCGTCTGCCCGGTGGCGACGGCCGCGATCACCGCGAAGAACGGCAGGTTGTCGATGTTGAGGCCCGGGAACGGCATCGGGTGGATCTTGTCCAGCGGCGCGTGCAGGTCCGAGGGGTACGTCGTGATGTCGACCAGACGGGTGTGACCGTTGGCGGCGACGTACTCCTCGGTGCGGTCGTAGACGAAGCCCATCTCCTCCAGCAGCGCCAGCTCGATCTCGAGGAACTCGATCGGCACGCGGGTGATGGTGATCTCCGAGCGCGTGACGATGGCCGCCGCGAGCAGCGACATCGCCTCGATCGGGTCCTCGGCCGGGGCGTAGTCGACGTCGACGTCGATGCTCTCGCGGCCGGTGACGGTCAGGGTGGTGGTGCCGACGCCCTCGACCTCGACGCCGAGGCGCTGGAGGTAGAAGCAGAGGTCCTGGACCATGTAGTTGGACGAGGCGTTGCGGATCACCGTGGTGCCCGGGTGCAGCGCGGCGGCCATCAGGGCGTTCTCGGTGACCGTGTCGCCGCGCTCGGTCAGCACGATCGCGCGGCTCGGCGAGACCGAGCGGTCGACGTTGGCGTGGTAGCTGCCGTCGGTGGCCTTGACGTCGAGCCCGAAGGGGCGCAGCGCCGACATGTGCGGCTCGACGGTGCGCGTGCCGAGGTTGCAGCCACCGGCGTAGGGCAGGTCGAAGGTGTCGGCGCGGTGCAGCAGCGGGCCCAGGAACATGATCACCGAGCGGGTGCGGCGGGCCGCCTCCTCGTCGATGGCGTCCAGGCGCAGCTCCTTGGGCGGGATGATCTCGAGGTCGCCCTCGTCGCCGAGCCAGCGGGTCTGGACCCCGAGGCTGCCGAGCACCTCCAGGAGCCGGTTGACCTCCTCGATGCGCGCGACCTTGCGCAGCGTGGTGCGGCCGCGGTTGAGCAGCGAGGCGCACAGCAGCGCGACGCCGGCGTTCTTGGAGGTCTTGACCTCGATGCTGCCCGAGAGCGTGGTGGGGCCGGTGATGCGCAGGTGCGTGGGACCCGCCCCGAGCGCCACGATCTCGGAGTCCAGCGCCGCGCCGATGCGGGCGAGCATCTCCAGCGAGAGGTTCTGCTGGCCCTTCTCGATGCGGTTGATCGCGCTCTGGCTGGTGCTGAGCAGGTCGGCGAGCTGGCTCTGGGTCAGCCCGCGGTGCTTGCGTGCGTCCCGGATCAGCAGGCCGATGCGTCCCTTGTACCCCTCCGTCATGGCAGCGACGGTAACTCACATGTGAGATAACGCGACATCGCCGCGCAGGGTGGGGTCGGGTGCACAAGGGGTGACGCGGGAGGTGGCGCCGGGGGTGAACGACGGGCGCCGCCGGAGGTGCGATGCTCGGCTCATGCGAGCCACCACGATCCACGCTCCGCGCGACATCCGTCTCTCCGAGGTCCCCGACCCGACCATCGAGAAGCCGACCGACGCCATCGTGAAGGTCACCAGTGCCTGCATCTGCGGCTCGGACCTGTGGCCCTACCGCGGGGAGAACGACATCACGCCCGGCGACACCATCGGGCACGAGTGCATCGGCGTCGTCGAGGAGGTCGGCCCGGAGGTCAGCGACGTGCGTCCCGGCGACTTCGTGGTCGTCCCCTTCGACCACTGCGACAACACCTGCGCGCACTGCCGGGCCGGCATGCAGTCGGCCTGCGTCGAGCTGTCGATGACCAGCTCGGGGCAGGGCCAGTACGCCCGCGTGGGCCACGCCGACGGCAGCCTGGTGAAGGTCCCCGACGTGGGTGCCTCCGGTCCCGACGCGGCGCTCGTGCCGCACCTCGTGGCGCTCTCCGACGTGATGCCCACCGGCTGGCACGCCGCCGTGGCCGCCGGGGTGAAGCAGGGCGGGACCACCGTGGTCGTCGGCGACGGCGCCGTCGGGCTGTGCGGCGTGCTCGCCGCGGCCCAGATGGGCTCGGAGAAGGTCGTGCTGATGTCGCGGCACGAGCCGCGCCAGGAGATCGGCCGCGCGTTCGGCGCCACGCACGTGGTGGCCGAGCGGGGCCGTGCGGCCGCGGCGGCGGTCAAGGAGATCACCGGGGGCGTCGGCGCGGACGCGGTCCTCGAGTGCGTCGGCACCGACCAGGCCATGGGAACCGCGTTCGCGGTCGCCCGCCCCGGCGCGACGGTGGGCTTCGTGGGCGTGCCCCACGGCGTGGAGCTCCCGGTGCGCCGGATGTTCCAGAAGAACGTCGGGCTGGCCGGCGGGATGGCGCCGGTGCGCGAGTACCTCCCGCACCTGCTCGAGCTGACGCTGACCGGCGCCATCGAGCCGGGCCGGGTCTTCGACCTCACCCTGCCGCTGGACGAGGTGGCCGAGGGCTACCGGGCGATGGACGAGCGGCGCGCGGTGAAGGTGCTGCTCGACGTCGACGGCTCGCTGGGGGCCTGAGGTCGTCGTGCCCGCCCTGGTCCTCGGGCCGCTGCTGCGCCACTGCGACGAGACCTCCGCGACCCTGTGGGTCGAGGTCGACTCCGCCTGCCGGGTGACCGTCGAGGCGGGCGGTCGCCGCTGGAGCACCGGCACCTTCGCCGTCCACGGCCACCACTACGCCCTGGTCGCCCTCGACGGGCTGGCGCCCGGCACGTCGCTGCCCTACACGCTGAGCCTCGACGACGACCCCGTCTGGCCCGAGCCGGGGTCGCCGCACCCGGCACCGGTCGTCCGGACGCTCGACCACGACCGGCCCGTCCACCTGGCGTTCGGGTCGTGCCGGGTCAGCGTCCCGCACGACGCGGAGCACCATGCGGCGTACGGCGTCGACGCGCTGCGCTCCTGGGCGCTCGACGCCTCTGCCGCCCCCAGGGACCGGCGCCGCCTGCCGGACCTGCTGCTGTTCCTGGGCGACCAGGTCTACGCCGACGAGACCAGCGAGGAGATCCGCTCCTTCATCGCGGCGCGGCGCGACCCCGAGCAGCCGCCGTGGTGGGAGCTGCAGGACTACCAGGAGTACGCCGAGCTCTACCGCATCGCCTGGAGCGAGCCGGCCAACCGTTGGCTGCTCTCGACGGTGCAGAGCGCGATGATCTTCGACGACCACGACGTCCGCGACGACTGGAACACCTCGGCCCGGTGGCGCACCGACATGGCGCGCAAGGAGTGGTGGCACGACCGGATCGTGGGTGCGCTGGCGTCGTACTGGGTCTACCAGCACCTGGGCAACCTCTCACCTGCCGAGCGCGAGCAGGACCCGCTCTGGCGGCTCGTGCTGGACCACGACGGCCCCGGCGAGCCCGACATCGGGGCGGCCCTGGACGCCTTCGCCGAGCGCGCGGACGACGACCCGGCGACCTACCGGTGGTCGTTCGCGCGGGAGCTCGGGCCGCAGGCGCGGCTCGTGGTGGTCGACTCGCGGGCCGCACGGGTGCTGGAGCCCGAGCACCGCTCGATGATCGACGACGAGGAGATGGCCTGGCTCGACGCGCAGCTGCGAGGCGACGTCGAGCACCTGCTCGTCGGGACCTCCCTTCCCTACCTCCTCAGCCCGGGCCTGCACCACGTCGAGGCCGTGGTCGAGGCGTTGGCCGAGGGAGCCCTGGGGCGCCCCGGGCACGAGGTCGGGGAGTGGGTGCGACGCGCGGCCGACACCGAGCACTGGGCGGCCTTCCAGGACGGGTTCCGCCGCGTGGGCGAGATGGTGGTCGACGTGGCGACCGGCGGCCGGGGGAGGGCGCCGAGCTCGGTGGTCTTCCTCTCCGGCGACGTCCACCACTCCTACGTGGCGGAGGCCTGGCCGGCCGAGGAGGCCACGAGGGACCGAGCCGGGAGGACCCGGATCCTGCAGGCGGTCTGCTCGCCGATCCGCAACGAGCTGCCGCGGGTGATGCGTGGGGCGGTGCGCCTGGCCAGCCGCGGGACGGCACGCCCGACCGGGCGCCTGCTGGGCCGCTGGGTCCCAGCCTCTCCGCTGCACTGGAAGGTGACGCAGGGGCCGTGGCTGGACAACCTCGTCGCGGAGCTGGTGCTCGACGGCGACGACCTGCGGATGTGGTGGTCGACCGGGGCCGTCGAGGGCGACGACCACGACCACCCGGTGCTGCGTCGGGTGGCTGCGCTCAGACCGCGGCGCTGACCGGCACGGCGGTCGGCACGGCGGCGGGCTCGCAGCCGCACGAGGCGTCGCACGCCAGGAAGGTGTGCATCGCGTGACCGCAGCGCACGCACGGCCGGTCGTGCGAGAGGTGCTCGTCGGAGCCCTGTCCCCACTGCTCTTGAACGGTGTCCCACATGGTGCTGTCCTTCGGTCCGAACTTCCTGCCTACGACGGTAAGGAACCCATCGGCCGATCCGTGGCAGATCTGCGGTCAACGCGCCGGTCGGGGACCAGGTCGGCCCGAGCGGGGCGGCGGGCATGGCCCGAACGGGCCATCCCTAGGCTGTCCGGGTGACCTCCGCACCCGACCTGCACACGACCGAGATCGGGGACACCGGCGAGCGTGTGGTGTTCCTCCACGGCCTCTTCGGGCAGGGACGCAACTTCACCCAGGTCGCGAAGGCGCTGCAGCCCGAGCTGCGCTCGACCCTGGTCGACCTGCCCAACCACGGGCGCTCGGCCTGGACGGGCAGCGTGGACTACGTCGACGTGGCCGACGCCGTGGCCACCTGGCTGCGGGCGGCGTACGACGGTGAGCCGGTGCACCTGGTGGGCCACTCGATGGGCGGCAAGGTCGCCATGGTCCTGGCGCTGCGGCACCCCGAGCTCATCGACCGGCTGGTCGTCGTCGACATCTCACCGGCGCCCAGCGGGGGAGCGGGGGAGTTCGAGCACCTGCTCACCTCGCTGACCGGGCTCGACCTCGACGGGCTGGAGCGGCGCTCGGACGCCGACGAGCAGCTGGCCGGATCGATCCCGGACGAGCGGGTGCGCGGCTTCCTGCTGCAGAACCTGCGCCGTGAGGAGGGGCGCTGGCGCTGGCAGGCCGACCTCGACCTGCTGCTGCGCGAGCTGCCGACCATCGCCGGCTTCCCCGGGGTCGACGCGACCTTCGACCACCCGGTGCTGTGGATGGGCGGGGAGCGCTCGGACTACGTGCGCCCCGAGCACGAGGCGCGGATGCGCGAGCTCTTCCCCACGACGTACACCGTCACCGTCAAGGGCGCCGGTCACTGGGTGCACTCCGAGCAGCCGGAGGCCTTCGTCTCCGCGCTGCGCTACTTCCTGCTCGCTGACTGAGGGACGGCTGACGGGGCGACCCCGCTGGCCCCGGTGGGGTGACATCGGCCGTGGACCCGCGGGGTAGGAATGTGCCCATGCAGACGCGAGAGATCGGCAACGACACCGTCGGCCGGGTCACGGTGGGCGCCGTGGGCCTGGGCCTGATGACCTTCGACCAGACCGGGGCGCAGCCCCGCGAGCAGCTCCTCGACACCGTGCGTGCGGCCCTGGACGCCGGCGTGACGCTCTTCGACACCGCCGACGCCTACGGGCCCGGCGAGGAGAAGGGTTCCGACGCGCAGGGTGAGAACGAGCGGCTCATCGCCTCCCTGCTCGCCGAGCTCGGTGTGCGGGACCAGGTGTTCCTGGCGACCAAGGCCGGGCATGTGCGCACCGAGGGCGGGGGCTGGGACGTCGACAGCTCCGCGACCCACCTGGAGTCCGCGGTGGAGAAGAGCCTCGAGCGGCTCGGCGGCGACCACATCGACCTGTGGCAGCACCACCGCCCGGACCCGAAGGTGCCCTACGAGGAGGTCGTGGCGACCCTCAAGCGGGTCCACGACGCCGGCAAGGTGCGCATGGTCGGGCTCTCGAACGCGAACCCCGAGCAGATCCGGCTCGCGCACTCGGTGCTGGGCGACGCGCTCGTCAGCGTGCAGAACCAGTTCTCACCCGCCTTCCGCTCCAGCGCCCCCGAGATCGAGGTGTGCGCCGAGCTCGGCCTGGCGTTCCTGCCGTGGAGCCCGCTGGGTGGGCTCAACAGCGCCAAGGGGCTCGGCGACGAGCACCCCGCCTTCGCGGAGATCGCCGCCGAGCGCGGTGTGTCGCCGCAGCAGGTGGCGCTGGCCTGGGAGCTGGCCCAGGACCCCTGCGTGATCCCGATCCCGGGTGCCAAGCGTCCGTCCTCGATCACCGACTCCGCCGCGGCGGCCGACCTGGAGCTCGGCGCCGAGGAGCTGGCTCGGCTCGACGCCTCCTGAGTCCGCCGACCGTCGGGGCGGCTCAGAGCGGGCGCTTGAACCCCTTGTGCGAGGCGGTGTAGCCCAGCCGCTCGTAGAACCGGTGGGCATCGGCGCGGGCGGAGTCCGTGGTCAGCTGCGCGAGCGTGGCGCCACGGGCCCGCCCGTGGTCGTGGGCCCACTCCAGCATCGCCGCGCCGAGCCCGAGGCCGCGCAGGCCCCTGGCCACCCGCACGCCCTCGACCTCGAGCCGGGTCGCGCCGGCGCGGGAGAGCCCCGGGATGATGCTCAGCTGCATGGTGGCCACGACGGTCCCGGCGTGGTCGCGCACGACGGCGAGGAACTCGCCCGGGTCGCGCGCGACGGCGTCGTACGCCGCTTCGTACCGCACCACGTCGTCGACCTCGCGCGCCCCGCTGATGGGGTCGTCGGCCAGCAGCGCCACCACGGCGGGAACGTCCGTGCGCCGGGCGCGCTGCAGCCGGAAGCGCCAGCCGCCCACGTCCAGGACCCCGCCCACCTGCTCGGCCGCCTCCTCGCGCAGCCGCTCGACCAACCTGTCCAGCCAGCGGCCGACACCGGCGCGGGCCGGGGGAGTGTCGGGGTAGCGACAGCGCAGGTGCAGCCCGGACTCGTCGAGGACGAACCAGAGCATCACGCCGTCGGTGAGGATCGACGCCCCGAGGTACTGCGCCTCGAGGCCGACGGAGTCCACCCGCACCGGCAGGCGGCGCAGGTCGAGCCAGGAGATCGCGAACATGCCCGGCGCCTCGGGCATCCCGCCCCAGGGCTCCAGGACGTCCTCCAGCGGCCAGGAGCCGAGGCGCACGGCCTCCTTGACGGCCTCGGCGCAGGCGGTCGGGTCGGGGTCGGGTGACTCGAGGACGGAGTTGGTGATGAACCAGCCCACCGAGTCGTGCCAGGTGGCGTCGTAGCGGCTGTGGACGGGGAAGACCGCGCGCAGCGGCTGGTCGGCGACCTCACGGGTCACCTCGGTCATGGCGGCGACGACGAGGGAGAGCGTGGAGACGCCGAGCTCCTTCGCGCGGACGCCGAAGGCGCCGCTGTCGTCGACGTCGAGCACGTCGCGGACCTCGACCCGCTCCGGTTGCGGGCCGTCGGACTCGCCCAGCGGCATCGGGAAGCGCGGCATCACCTGGCCCGACGCCCCGAGCACCTCCGCCCACCGGCGACGCACGTCCTCCGGTGCGCGGGGACGGTCGCGCAGGGCCTCGGTGTGCTCGGCGAACGCCGGCACCGGCGGGCGGTCGGCGAACGGCTCGCGGCCGGCCCGGCGGGCGTCGAGGGCCGCCAGCAGGTCGCGGACCACCACGAGCATGGACCACATGTCGACATGGGAGTGGTCGGCGGCGACGACCACGGTCGGCCCGTCCGCGGTCTCCAGCACGCACAGCCGGTGCGAGGGAGCGGCGTACGACGTGCAGCGGCTGTCGAGGACGTCGCGCAGCGCCTCGTTGACCGGCTGACCCGCCGGGATCGGGTGCTCGACCCAGCGCCCCTCGCCGATCTCGACCTCGTGCAGGCCCGGTCCTGCATCGTCGGTGCCGGTGCTGGCGTCGGGGACGAAGACGGTGCGCAGGGTGCCGTGGCGCTGCACCACCGCGCGCCAGGCCTCGGCGAGGTCGGAGAGCTCGCGCTGGCCGGTGAGGCGGAAGGAGAGCGCCATCCAGGAGCCGGCCCGGTCACCGGCGCCCACGTGGCGGCGCTGGTCGAAGGAGACCGGCAGGGGGGCGCCCGGGTCGCCGACCTGGAGGTCGTACCCGACCAGCCGCCCGAACGGGAGCCTGAGATGCGCCACGTTCGTCAGCCGCATGCGCCGTACTCTAGGGCCACCGTCCTCCGGGTCCTGCCGCCGTCGCCGGGATCCCCGCCGTGTTGCGAGCCGACCAGGAGACCGCCGTGCCGACCGTCGACGTCCGCCCCTTCGAGGTCCGCCCCTTCGAGGTACCCGGTGCCGTGCTCGACTGGGAGATCAGCGACGAGGGCGGCGAGGCGGTCGTCCAGCTGCACGGGCTGACCTCGAGCCGCTACCGCGACCGGGTGCTCGACCTCGACCTGGGCGTGGGCCTGAGCGGCACGAGGCTGCTGAGGTACGACGCTCGCGGGCACGGCCGCTCGACCGGCCGGCCGGTGCCGGAGGACTACCGGTGGGAGCGGCTCGCCGACGACCTGCTGCGGCTGCTCGACCACGTCTTCCCCGACGAGCCGGTGCACGGCGTCGGCCCGTCGATGGGGTGCGCGACCCTGCTGCACGCGATCACCCGGGCGCCGGAGCGGTTCTCCGCGCTCACGCTCGTGGTGCCCTCGACCGCCTGGGAGACCCGGCAGGCCAAGGCCGCCGACTACCTCGCTGCCGCGGACCTCGTGGAGCAGCGGGGGATGGCGGCGTTTGTGGAGGCCGGACGGCTCGCGCCCCGGCCGCCCGCGACCGTCGAGGCGCCCGAGACGGTCCCGGACGTGCGCGAGGACCTGCTGCCGGCCCTGCTGCGGGGTGCTGCGTCGACCGACTACCCGCCCCGCGAGGCGGTGGCCGGGATCGCGGTGCCGACCGCGATCCTCGCCTGGACCGAGGACCCGGCCCACCCGCTGTCGACCGCCCAGGCGCTGCACGACCTGATCCCCGGCTCGCACCTCGTGGTCGCCGCGACGCCGGCGGACCTGTCCACCTGGCCCGGGCGGCTGCACGACCAGGTGGTGGCCGTCAGCGGGCGGGAGGGCTGAGCCGGCCGGGTTCGGCTGAGCTCTGCCGGGCTCAGTCGGCGGGCTGGCACACCGGGCACCAGAAGATCGACCGGGCCGCGAGCTCGCCGCGCTGCACCGGCGTACCGCAGCGACGGCAGGGGAGTCCCGCCCGGCCGTAGACGTAGTGGGCGTCGATGCGGCGGACCCTTCCCGCTGGGCGCCCTCGGTCCTCGGGCTCGGTGGTGACGATGCGACCGGCGCGGACGCCGGCTCTCAGCAGGACGACCAGGTCCTCCCAGACCGCCTGCCAGAACGGCCTGGCGACGTCGCGCCCGGCCGTCCAGGGCGAGATGCCCGCCCTGAGCAGGACCTCGGCGCGGTAGACGTTGCCCACGCCCGCGATGACCGACTGGTCCAGCAGCAGCGTGCCGGCCGGGGCGCGACTGCGGCCCACCCGGTCCAGGAATCGGTCGACGTCCGCACCCCGGCGGAGGGGATCGGGGCCGAGCCGCGCCGTGCGGGACTCGACCTCCGGAGCGGTGAGCAGCTCGCAGGCCGTGGGTCCGCGCAGGTCGAGCCAGTGCCCACCTCCCACCAAGCGCAGCCGGAGCGCGCCACGGGGCTCCGGCGGCGTACCCGACCCGTCGCGGAACTTCCCGTACAACCCCAGGTGCACGTGCAGGACGTGGTCGCCGTAGTCGTGGAAGAGGTGCTTGCCCCACGCGTCGGTGCCCAGCAGGACGGCCCCGTCGATGACGGCGGCGCCGTCCTCGAACCGCCCCTGGGGGCTCGACGCGGTCACCGCGTGGCCGCGGAGCAGGCTGCGGTGGCGACGGGCGAGTCGGTGGATCGTGTGGCCTTCGGGCACGCGTCCATCGTGCCGGTGTGTCCGTCACCCGACCGGGTCGGCTGATGGCAGGCTGGCCGCATGGCCGGCTACTACTCCTGCATGGCGTGCGGGCACGAGTTCGACCCGATCGCCACCCGATGGTTCTGCCCGCAGTGCAAGTTCAAGGCGAACTGCTGCGAGGGCGAGCCGCTCTGACCTGGTCGGAGCGCGGCCTCCCTCGAAGCGTCATCGATCTGTCGTCGAGACCCCTTGTTTTCGAACGTACGTTCGAATAGACTGAGGCATGGACTCGGCCACCGCACCCCACGACCTGATCGCCCGGGTCCGTGAGCGGGTGCGGGACCTGGAGTCCCTCGAGCCGGGGGAGCGGGACGTCTCGGCCGTCGACCTCATCGACGAGATGGAGTCGCTGAAGAACGCCGCGGCCGCCGCCCAGGCGCGTGCCTCGCACCTGCTCGAGCAGAGCCGGGTGGCCGAGCGCGCCCACCTGCCGGCGCCCAAGCGCGACCGTGGTGTCGCGACCGAGGTCGCCCTGGCACGACGCGAGTCACCGCACCGCGGGTCGGTCCACCTCGGGCTGGCAGGCGTGCTGGTGCGCGAGCTGCCGCACACGCTCGCCGCGATGGAGGCGGGTCGGTGCAGCGAGTGGCGGGCGATCCAGATCGCGCAGGGCACCGCTTGCCTCTCGCTGGAGGACCGCCAGCAGATCGACACCGAGCTGATGGCCGATCCGGCCACCACCGAGGGCTGGGGTGAGCGGCGGTTCCGGGCCGAGGTCGACCGTCGGGCCTACACCGCGGACCCGTCGGCGGCGCTGGCCCGGCACCGCAAGGCGGCAGGGGAGCGGCACACCTCGTTGCGGCCCGCGCCCGACGGGATGGTGAGGTTCTCCGCGCTGCTCCCGCTCTCGGTCGGCGTCTCGGTGCACGCCACCCTGGGTCGCGCTGCCGACGAGGCCCGGGCCGCCGGCGACGAGCGGACGCGAGGCCAGGTGATGGCCGACGTGCTCACGGCGCGCGTCCTGCACGGCAGGACCGACGACGACGAGGGGTCTGTCACGCCGGTCGCGGTCCAGGTGACGCTGTCCGACGCCACGCTGCTCAACCTGGCCGGCAGGCTGGGCGACGAGCCCGGCTGGGTGTCGGCTCCGGGCGTGGCGCCGATCCCGTTGCCGGCCGATCTGGTGCGCGACCTCATCGCCCGAGCGCAGGCCGACGGCGAGGCCACCCTGCGGCGACTCTACGTCCGCCCCGAGGACGGTCAGCTCGTGGCGATGGAGTCGGCGGCGCGCTGCTTCCCGGCCGGGCTCGCCGCGTTCCTGACGGTCCGTGACCGGAGCTGCCGCACACCCGGCTGCGACGCACCGATCCGGCACCGTGACCACGTGGTGCCGGTCGCCCGTGGTGGCCCCACGTCTGCGAGCAACGGTCAGGGCCTGTGCGAGGGTTGCAACCAGGCCAAGGAGGCCGAGGACTTCCGCACGTGGGTCGTCGACGCTGAGCTCCACGACCTGGTGCTCGAGACACCCAGCGGCCATCGCTACCGATGCGTGATCCCGAAGCTCCCACCACCACAGGAGCACAGCTTCGCGGCGCACCTCGACGAGAGCCTCACCAGGCTGCTGCGGCGCAGCGCCTAGCCTGCACACATGTCTCGGTTCCTGAGTCGCCGCTGGCTGCTCCCTGCCGGCGTCGTCGTCTCCCTCCTGGTGGGCGGTTGGTGGTGGGCGCACCCCGACGTCCTCGACGAGGAGTACGGCGCCTCGATGCGCGCCGCCCCGGTCGCGTGGCGGGAGGGCCGTGTCTTCAGCGTCGGCCTCACCGACCCCGGACAGTTCCCGGCCGAGGGGACGCTCAGGTTGCGCTCCGTCACTGTCCACCTCAGCAGGACGCCTGAAGAGGACCCGGCCGTGGAGGTGCTGCGCTGCCGAGAGGTTCGAACCGAGGATGGCGGGCATCTGGCGCTCGGCGTCCTCCATCGACGACCCCCTCGAGAGCACGACTGCACTGCCGCCGGGCCCGGCACGGTGCTCGGCCCTGAGCACCAGCTCGTCGCGGTGCTGCAGCCAGGGTCACCCGGCCGGTACCGCATCTCAGGCCTGACCGTCGGCTACCGCCTCGATCGCGCCCACCTGTGGCGCACCGGCACGGAGACGATGGGCACGAGCGTCAGTGTCGGCTTCCGCAAGTGATCCCGGGGATGTCGGCCGTCCTCGGCGTGACGGAGACCTCGTGGCTCGCACGTGTAGCGGGGGAGTGCGTGTGGGTAGCACGCGGGGAGTCTTCGTTGCCCCCGACACCAGGAGACCCCGGTGCCCGGCAAGCACGCCGCCCCGCAGAGCCGCCTCCTGCGGCCCCGCGCGACCCTCTCTACTGCGAGCTCGGTCGGAGCCCACCGATCGCCGGCCAGTGGAAGCCGCATCGGACGCACGTCGTCACTGGCAGCGATCGGCCTGACCGGCACTTTGGCGCTGACGTTGGGCGGCGTGGCCGTCGGCGACGAGGACCAGCCTCCGATCGGCCCCGACGACCTCGCCGTCCTGCCGGCCACCAGCAGCGGCAGCGGCAGCACCGTCGGACTCCTCGACCCGCTGCGTCGAATCAGCCAGGTGGTGACCGTCGCCGCGGCCGATCCCGAGTCCGGTGCCGCCGAGCAGACCGAGACCTACCGACCGCGGCATCGTGCCGAGTCCACGGAGGCCTCGGTCGGCACTCGGGACCAAGCCGGCTCGCGCGGCGATGGCACGAACGGCACCTCCGAGGGCGACACCAGCCCAGCCGCGGACGAGTCCGGCACGGCTCGCTCAGCCACCGATGCGGTCGTCGACACCGTACGCAAGACCGCTGACCGAGCGCCCGATCAGGCGGACCCGCTCGTCGACCCGCTGGTCGACGCCACCGACGAGTCCCTCAGCGGTGCCGCCGACCTCGTGGACGGCCTCCTGCCGTAGCTGAATCCGAGGCAACGCCGCGTCCCAGCCGTACGAAGGCGCTCGTCGACTGATGCCGCCAGATCGCCGATAAGCGACATTATGTCAACTCACGTCGACGGGACCCCTCCTGCGCATCCAGGTCACGCACCGCGTAGCGCAGGTGCTCCCACTCCTCGTTGAGGATCGTCTGGAGCGAGTCGAGCACGCGACACGGATGGTCGGGAGCCCACGGGTTGGTGCTGGCGTCCTGCAGCTGCTCGTCGGTGAGGTCAGCCAGGAATCTGCGCACCATCGCCAGCCGCTCAGCACGAACCTCGAGCACCCGGTCGAACGACGGCGACGCCTCGGAGAACACCGCGAGGTCGTATCCGTCAGTGGCGTACTCGGCGTGCGGCTGGCCGATCGGGTGGTACGGCTCCTCGACGCCCTGGATGGAGCGCCGGAGCCAGGTGTCGGTCGCCATCACCAGGTGTCGCAGCGTCTGGGCGAACGACCACTCCCCTGCGACCGAGACGTTCACGGCGTCCGCCGGCATCGCCAGCGCCCTCTCGACGGCACCGGCCCACGCCCTCTCGACCGCGCCCCACGCGAGGCGCAGGTCCTCGGCCGTCGCCGCGAGCCGCAGCGAACGACCCGGGAAGCGCCGGTCGAGCTCGGCGTCGACGTACGCGGCCACGTCCACGCCGTTCACGACCAGCGACCCGCCGTACTCCAGCAGCCACGGGTCGTCGATCTCCATCCCCGACACCCCGGACCCGCGGATGACGGCGTCGGTCATCCAGCATCGCTCGAACCGTGCGCCGGCGAGGTCCTCGTCGACGAAGGCCCGTTTCTCCTCGCCCATGGCAGCAGACAAGCACGAGCCGCCGACGGTCGGAAGGCACGCGACTCCCCCGCGGTGATCCAGGTCACCTGCCCATATAGGTGCTTCCGGCAACCAGTGTGTCGTCTCATGGTCCGGTGCCCGCTCCTGCCTCACGTCCCCTCGCCGCCGTCGTCGCCCTGTGCGCCGGAGGCCTCGCCGCCTCGCTGACCCAGACGATGGTCATCCCGATCCAGGGCGAGCTGCCCCGCCTGCTGGATAGCACCGCGGCGAACACCGCCTGGGTCGTGACCATCACCCTGCTGGCCGGCGCGGTGACGATGCCCGTCTCCGGGCGGTTGGCCGACATGCTCGGCAAGCAGCGCATCCTCGTCGCCAGCACCCTGCTGCTGGTCGCCGGCTCGGTCGTCTGTGCGCTGGCCGAGTCCCTCGCGACGATGCTCGTGGGGCGCGCGCTCCAGGGTCTGGCGATGGGCTTCATCCCCGTCGGCATCGCGCTGCTCCGCGAGATCGTCCCGCCGCACCTGGCAGGGTCGTCGGTCGCTGCGATGAGCGCCACGCTGGGCGTGGGCGGCGCCATCGGCCTGCCGCTGTCGGCCTGGATCGTGCAGGTCGGCGACTGGCACCTGCTCTTCTGGGTCTCCGCCGCCGTCGCCCTGGTCGTCCTCGCCGGCATCGTGCTCCTGGTCCCCCATGTCCACGACGCGCACCCGGCGCGCTTCGACGCCGTCGGCGCGCTCGGACTCGCGACCGGCCTCGTGCTGTTCCTCGTGGGCCTCTCCAAGGCCAGCGCCTGGGGCTGGGGATCCGGTCGCACGCTCGGCTTCATCGCCGCCGGCCTCGTGGTGCTGGGGGTGTGGGCCGTCGTCGAGCTGCGTACGGCGGAGCCGCTGGTCGACCTGCGCAGCACCGTGCGCCTGCCCGTGCTGCTGACCAACCTGGCGGCGGTCGCGGTCGGGATGGGGATGATGGCGCAGGCCATCGTGGTGCCGCAGCTGCTCCAGCTCCCGGAGGCGCTGGGCTACGGCCTCGGCCAGTCCCTCCTGGCCGCCGGCCTGTGGATGGCCCCCGGCGGTCTGATGATGCTCTTCTTCGCCCCCGTCTCCAGCCGTCTGATGACCTCCCTGGGGGCGAAGGCCACGCTGATGATCGGCGCCTCGGTGCTGGGCGGCGGCTACGTGCTCGCCCTGTTCCTGATGGGCTCGCCGTGGCAGCTCGCGGCCGCTGCCGTGGTCATCTCGATCGGCGTGGGCATCGGCTACGCGGCGATGCCGTCCCTGGTGCTCGACGCGAACCCGGCACACGAGGCCGGCTCGGCGGTGGGCGTCAACGCCCTGGCGCGCTCGCTGGGCACGACGCTGGCCTCCGCCCTGATGGGCACGGTCCTCACCAGCAGCACCGTCGCCGTGGGCATCGGTGACCGCGTGGCCAGGGTTCCCAGCGAGGGCGCCTTCCAGGCCTGCTTCGTGATCGGCGCCGCCGCTGCACTGCTCGGCGTCGCGATCGCCGCGACGATCCCCCGCACCCGGCGCACGAGCGACGCTCCGGCGCCGCTCACTCCTCGCGTCGAGGTGCGGGCGAGCGCCTGAGGGTTTCCCGGGTCGGCCACTTCTTCTCGATCTCAGCATTGAGCGAGGCGCCCAGCAGCAGCGCTGCGAGCGGGGCGGAGACGGGAGGCACGACCTCGACGGTACTGCCGATACGGTGGGCGGCATGCCTGTCGCGACACCCCACCTGCGCGTCGACTTGGGCCGCTTGCGCCGCAACGTACGCCGGGTTGCCGACCAGGCCGCGGCCGCGCAGATCTCGCTGCGACCGCACGCCAAGACCCACAAGAGCCTCGAGATCGCCCGCCTCCAGCTGGCCATGGGAGCCCGCGGGCTCACCGTCGCCACGGTCGGCGAGGCCGAGGCGTTCGTGCGGGGCGGCTGCACCGACGTGTTCATCGCCTACCCCCTGTGGGTCGACGACGCCCGCGCCGAGCGGCTGCGCGACCTCGCCGAGCAGGCCCGTGTGGCCATCGGCGTCGACTCGGTCTACTCCGCCGCCAACCTGGGACGCCGCCTCGGCGGCACCGGCGTCGAGGTGCTGGTCGAGGTCGACTCGGGCCACCACCGCACCGGGGTCCGCCCGAAGGAGACCGGCGAGGTCGCCCGCGCCGCCGCGCGGGTCGGTCTCCCGGTCCGCGGCGTCTTCACCTTCCCCGGTCACGGCTACTCCCCCGGCGCCGCCCAGGAGGTGGTGGCCGCGGAGGCCGCCGCGCTGCGCCAGGCCCGGGAGTCGGTCACGGCCGAGGGCCTCGAGGTCCGGGTCCTCTCCGGCGGCTCCACCCCCACGTTGGCGGCGAGCCTGGGCGGCGCAGGTGCCGGCGGCAGCGCCCACGGGGTCAATGGCGTCGATGGCACGGGGGGCGTCGACGGCGTCGCTCGGATCACCGAGCTGCGCCCCGGGGTCTACGTCTTCGGCGACGCGCAGCAGTGGGAGCTCGGCACCACCGAGCCCGACGACATCGCCCTCACCGCACGCGCCACCGTCGTCAGCCACGCCGGCGGCCGGGTCGTCCTGGACGCGGGCTCGAAGGTCCTGGGCGCCGACCGCGCGGCGTACGCGACGGGGTACGGGCGCATCCTGGACCGCCCGAAGGCACGCATCGTCTCCCTCTCCGAGCACCACGCGGTGGTCGAGTGGCCCGGACGGCGGCCCCGTCTGGGCACCCAGGTCGACGTCGTCCCCAACCACGTCTGCGCCGCGGTCAACCTCGCCGACTCCATGTGGGTGGAGGAGGCCGGTCGTCTGCGTCCGTGGCCGGTCGCGGCCCGTGGGCTGAACTCCTAGGTCGCTCGCCTACGATCGGCGCCATGCTGACCCGATCCCTCGCCACCGTGGCCGTGCTGGCCGCCCTGGGCTCCCTCGCCGCGTGCGGCTCCGAGGACGACTCCGCCACCGACGACCCGACCACCACGGCGTCGAGCGAGGGCGGCAGCGGCTCGTTCGAGCCCGCCGCGGAGGGTGAGTGCGCCTACCCCTCCGACGGCAACCCTGCGGTCGAGGGCGTCGACGCGCCGTCGGCCGACCCGACGGTCGAGGGCGAGGTCGAGGTCAGCATCACCACCAACGTCGGGGACATCGATGCGGTGCTCGACGCCGACACGACGCCCTGCACGGTCAACTCGTTCGTGTCGCTGGTCGATCAGGGCTACTTCGACGGCACCGAGTGCCACCGCCTGACGATCGCGCCGAGCACGATCTTCGTGCTGCAGTGCGGTGACCCGACGGCCACCGGCACCGGCGGTCCGGGCTACACCATCCCCGACGAGCTCAGCGGCGAGGAGACCTACCCCGCCGGCACGCTCGCGATGGCCAAGACGCCCTACCCCGACTCCGGCGGCTCGCAGTTCTTCATGGTCTACGAGGACACCCCGCTGCCGCCGAACTACACCGTCTTCGGCACCGTCGACCCCGAGGGCGTCGAGGTGCTGCGCGAGATCGCCGAGAAGGGCACCGCCGACGGCGGCCCGGACGGCCCTCCGACCGAGACCGTGGAGCTGGAGTCGGTCACCGCCGGCTGAGGCCGACCCCGCTCAGCTCGACCGAGGCGTCCCAGCAGGCCCGCGCCAGCGCCGGGTCCGCTGCCGCCGCGCTGCGCCCGACCATCGTCGGCCAGCCCATGAACTCCCCGGGCCCGTGCGGTCCGATGTAGGAGTTGCCGGGCACGTCCATCGTCGCCGCGTAGAGCGTCGGCAGCGCCCCGCGCCACACCGGCATCCCGACGAGCTGGTGGCCCCAGGAGCCGAGCCAGCTGAAGAACCCGCGCCCACTGCTGGCCGTGATGGCGGTGGCCGTGGACCCCGGGTGGGCGCCGGTCACGCGCAGCGTCGAGCCGCCCTCGGTCAGGCGGCGCTGCAGCTCGAGCATGAAGAGCATGTTGGCGAGCTTGGAGGCGGCGTACGCGGCGTACGGCTTGTAGGTGCGCCTCGTCCACCCGAGGTCGGTGACGTCGAGCTCGCCGTGGCGGTGGGAGTTGGAGGACACCACGACCACCCGGTCGCCGATGCGCGGGAGCATCCGCAGCGCCAGGGCGTGGTGGCCGAGGTGGTTGGTCGCCAGGTGAAGCTCCACGCCGTCGACCGAGGTGCCCCGGGCGACGCCGAGGATTCCGGCGTTGTTGACGAGCACGTCCACGTCGCCGATCCGCTCGGCGAAGGCCTCGACCGAGGCCAGGTCGGACACGTCCAGCTTCTCGACCACGGCGCGACCCGGCCCGGTCATCGCGGCAGCCGCCGCGGCCCCCTTCTCCTCGTTGCGTACGCCGAGGACGACCTCGGCCCCCCGGTGCACCAGCACACGGGCGGTGAGCAGCCCGATGCCGCTGGTCGCCCCGGTCACCACGAAGCGGCGCCCGCGCTGGTCGGGCACCGCGGTCCAGGGAGCGGTGGTCACGGACGCCCGCTCACGCCGACGGGTCCGGCTCGGGGGCGATCGAGTCGTCGGCGTCCGCGTCGGTCGACAGCTCGCCGGTGCGGTAGACGACCGGGTCCCCGAGGGTGACGGTGCGACCGACGGTGCACAGGCGGTCCTGGATCTGGCGCACGGACCGCGGCAGCGCCTCGCGGGCGGCGTCGCCGCCCTCGCCCTCGGGGAACGTCACGTCGAAGGTCACCGTGAGACCGGTGAGGTGGTTGCCGCCCTCGTCACGCACCTTGTGCCCCTCGGCGTGCGCCGCGAAGGAGGCGAAGGGCGCCCGCTTGCCCGTGAGGTGGTCCAGGTCGATCGCCCCACAACCGGCGAGCGCGGCCAGCAGCAGCTCCACCGGGGTGAAGTCGGGGTCCTCGCCGCCACCGATGGGCAGCACTCCCCCACGGCCGTTGGTGGCCTTGTAGCGGTGCTCCCCGATCCGGACCATGTCGATCGCGCGCAGCGTGTCGTCGTCAGCCATGGGAGCAGCCTGCCAGAGCGGGGTCACCCCGCGGCGACTTGATCCCGGGCGCCGTACCCGGCACGGTTGAGGATTCACCCGTACGCGAGACGGAAGGCGAGCCATGCTCACCCTCACCCAGAACGCCACGCTCATCGTCAAGGAGATCGCCGACCAGTCCGGCGGCACTGAAAGCTCCGGCCTGCGCATCACCGCCGAGCCCGGCCCCGAGGCCGGCCTGTCGGTGACGACCGCCGAGACCGCCGAGCCCGGCGACCAGGTCCTCGAGCAGGACGGCGCCACGGTCTACCTCGACCAGGACGCCGCCACCATGCTCGACGACAAGGTGCTCGACGCCGCGGTCGACGAGTCCGGGCGCGTCGAGTTCGCGCTCGGCGTCCAGGGCTGACCCTGGACACCCCGGGCTGACCCAGCCCCCCGCAGGACCTCCGGCCGACCGGGACGAGGGACCTGGTGGATCCCCTGGCAGGATCGGGAGCCATGAGCACCCGCACCCGCGAGATCCACCTGGCCCGCCGCCCGGTCGGCCGACCTGTTCCCGACGACTTCTCCCTCGTCGAGGTCGAGCTGCCCGCCCCGGGGCCGGGTCAGGTCCTGGTCCGCAACACCGTGCTGTCGGTCGACCCCTACATGCGCGGCCGGATGAACGACACCGAGTCCTACGTCGAGCCCTACGCGCTCGGCGCGCCCATGGAGGGCGGCGCCATGGGCGAGGTCGTGGCCAGCGAGGACCCGTCGCTGTCGGTCGGCGACGTGGTCAACCACATGGCCGGCTGGCGCGAGCACGCCCTCCTCGACGCCCGCGAGGCCCGACGGGTCGACGCGAGCCGGGTCCCGGCGTCGGCGTACCTCTCGGTGCTCGGCATGCCCGGGCTCACCGCCTACGTCGGGCTGACCCGGATCGGGCGGCTGGCCGAGGGCGAGGTCGTGCACGTCTCCGGCGCCGCCGGTGCCGTCGGGTCCCTGGCGGGACAGATGGCGAAGCTGCTCGGCGCCTCGCACGTCACCGGCTCGGCCGGCTCCGCCGAGAAGGTCGCCTGGCTGACCGACGAGCTCGGCTTCGACGCCGCCTACGACTACCGCGACGGCGACCTGGTCGGACAGCTCGGGACCGCGCTCGACGGACGTCGTATCGACGTCTACTTCGACAACGTGGGTGGCGACCACCTCGAGGCCGCCATCGAGCACATGGCCGACTTCGGCCGGATCGCGGCCTGCGGCGCCATCGCGACGTACGACGCCACCGAGCCGCCCCCGGGGCCACGCAACCTCACCCGCGTCGTCCAGCGCCGCCTGAACATGACCGGTTTCATCGTCACCGACCACCGCGACGCGGCCTCGGAGTTCTACCGCACCGTCGGCGGCTGGCTGGCGGAGGGGAAGCTGGTCGCCCGCGAGACCCACGTCGACGGGCTGGACCGCGCCGTGGAGGCGTTCCTCGGCCTCGGCACCGGCGGCAACACCGGCAAGATGCTCGTGCGGCTCTGACCCCCGAGGGGGCCAGAGCCGCACGTGTGCTGCCGGCGGGGCGTCAGCAGCCCCGGCAGGCCGGGCCGCCCCGACCGCTGTCGAGGTCGACGTAGTAGTACTTCCGGCCGACCACGACCGACGACTGCGCCTCGCTCGGCTCGTTGATCTTGCCGCCGTTGCGACGCAGGCGCAGGTTGAACAGCACCTCGTCGTTGCTGGCGGACTTGTCGTAGGCCTCCTGCACGTCGGCGACCGACTTGGCGTTCCAGACGTTGGTCCACTGCGAGGCGCCGCCCATGACGTTCAGGCTGCCGCTGCGGGCCCGCGGACCGATGCGGGTGCTGAACGGGACGTAGGACAGCGTGCCGTCCGGGGCCTTGAGCACGGCGCGGAGCTTGAGCATCTTGCCGCGCTGGGCGGAGATGCCGTAGCGCCGGCCGACCTTGACCCACTCACCGCCGCGCAGCTGCTCGACGGAGCCCAAGCGCAGCTGGTCGGTGTTGTCGTCCACGGCACCGTCGGTGGTGATCGACTCGATCCGCACGTCGGGCAGGTTCGAGAGCACGTAGACGGTGTCGGCGAGGTCCCACGACGAGGCGAAGGTGATGTCGTAGTTGGAGACGTAGCGGTCGGCCCACGACAGCTCGAACGGCGCGCCGGCCTCGTCGGTGCCGGTGATGGTCCAGGAGAGGTCCTCGCCGCCCGGGATGATCGCGTCGAGGACGCGGTCGTGGTTGGCGATCTGCTGGCCGAAGGTCACGTCGGCGGAGTACGGCGTGTAGTAGATGTCCGAGGAGCCGGTGCGCGAGCGGTCCTCGTAGCTCACCGTCGAGGTGATGGTCGCCGCGTCCGGCAGCGCCCCGAAGGCTCCGCTGATGCCGGTGAGGCGGTCCTGGTCGATCGTGCCCGTCGCCGGGGAGATGTTGGCGACCTTGAAGGGCGCGCCCAGCGAGTCGGGCTGGACGTAGAGGGCGTCGGCCGGGTGGAGGCCCAGGGTGGTGCCGCCCAGGAACGAGAACGGGTGGCCGAAGCCGACCACGCGGCCGTCGCACACCGAGGTCACGGTGCCGACACCGGCGTACGTCACGTCGCCGTAGGAGATCGAGGCGGCGATGTTGCCGCCGGCGACCACGGTCTCGGGGGCGGCCTCGCGGGCACCGGTGCGACCGATGCGGCCGCTGGCGAGCGCACCGGAGGCGAAGTAGCCCTTGTCGTGCTTGGTGGCGTAGCGGTGGGCCTTGTCCAGACGGGCCTGGGAGACGCCGGTGACGCCCATGGGCACCGGCAGGGCCGTGAAGCCCTGGGCGGCCTGGGAGCGGCTGACGTCGCTGCGGCGCGCAATGGTCCGCGCGGTCTTCCCGTCGACCTCGACGTCCTGCTTCGCGCCCGGGGCGCGGCGAGCGGCGAGGTAGTCGTCCATCTCGGAGAACGGGGTCACGCCGGCGATGGGCGAGGGTCCCCAGCTCAGGCCGTAGGCCACGGCGCCGAGCAGCTGGCCGTCGACGTAGACCGGCGAGCCGGACATGCCCTGCCAGATGCCGCCGGCGCGCTCCAGGGCGGGGCTCTCGAGCTCGACCATGATCATGTCGAGGCCGACGGCGATCCCGTCGTCGAGGACCCCGATGACGTCGCCGGTGAACTCCTCGGGGGTGGTGCCGGACTCGACGGTCAGTCCCGTCACGGCGTCGCCGCGCTCGAGCTGCGCGACGTCGTACGGCGCCGTGCAGTCGGGTGCCGGCTCGGCGGAGCTGGCCGCACCCCCGGTCACGGCGAGCGTGCCGAGCGACAGTCCGGCGGCAATGGTGGCGGCCAGGGCCCGAGCCCGGCCCGCCTGGATCGAACGCGTCATCGCGCGGTGTCCTCCCTAGACGTGCGGGCACGGAGTGCGCCCGCTGCACATGGTGACGTGTCTGGGGCCACTTTGGTTGCCGGACACGGGCACAGATGTCTGGACAGGTTGGTGACGGTGGCCGTCCGGTGCCGGTCCAGGGCTGCGCCGAGACGGGCCGACCGTGTGCTGGAGGGTGTGCCGGACGGACGTAGGGTCGCTGCGTGCCCGAGCTCTCCGAGTCCCCCAGCCAGCCGGTCCGCGGTCTCCAGCGCAGCGAGGCGAGCGCCCGTGCGGACCTCCTCGTCGTCGACTCCTACGACGTCACCCTCGACCTGGCGAGCTCGGAGGAGACCTTCGGCTCGCTGACCCGCATCGGGCTCACCTCGCACGCGGGCAGCACCTTCCTGGACCTGAAGCCGGCCTCGGTCCGCTCGATCACCCTCGACGACCACGCGCTCGACGTCGACCAGCTGCGCGACGGCAGGCTGCCCCTGGAGCTCACCGCCGGTCGTCACGAGCTCGTCGTCGACGCCGTCATGCGCTTCCGCAACGACGGGGAGGGTCTGCACCGCTCGGTCGACCCGGCCGACGGGCGCCACTACGTCTACGGCATGTCCTTCATGGACGCCGCGCCCAGCATCTTCGCCTGCTTCGACCAGCCCGACCTCAAGGCGCCCTACACCTTCCACGTCCGCGCCCCACACGACTGGGTCGTGGTCGGCAACGCCCCGGCGAGCAACCCCGAGCCGGGCGTGTGGGAGCTGGAGCCGACCCAGCCGCTGTCGACGTACTTCGTCACCCTCGTCGCCGGCCCCTACCACCTCGTCCGGGACGAGCACGACGGCATCCCGCTGGGGCTCTCGGCCCGGCAGAGCATCGCCGCCGACCTCGAGCGCGACGCCGACGAGCTGCTGACGATGACCAAGCAGTGCTTCGACGAGTTCCACCGGCTCTTCGACATCCGCTACCCGTTCGGCGACTACCACCAGGCCTTCGTGCCGGAGTTCAACGCCGGCGCCATGGAGAACCCCGGCTGCGTGACCTTCCGGGACCCGCTGGTCTTCACCAGCAGGGTCACCCGCGGCGTGCGCATCCAGCGGGCGACCACGGTCGCGCACGAGATGGCGCACCAGTGGTTCGGCAACATCACCACCCCGCGCTGGTGGGACGACCTGTGGCTCAACGAGTCCTTCGCCGAGTACATGGGCGTGCGCGTCACCGCCGCCGTCACCGAGTACGACGACGCGTGGGTGCAGAACTCCTTCGCCCGTCGTCAGTGGGGGCTGGTCGCCGACCAGCGGCCCAGCACCCACTCGGTGGCCGGCAACGGCGAGGAGGACGCGCTGGCGGCGCTGCAGAACTTCGACGGCATCTCGTACGCCAAGGGCTCGAGCATCCTCAAGCAGCTGGCGGCGCGGCTCGGTGACGAGGTCTTCCTCGAGGGCGTGCGCGACCACCTGACGCGGCACCGCTTCGGCAACGCGACCATGCACGACCTCTTCGCGTCCTGGACCCGTGCGGGCGCCGGGGGGTTCGACTCGTTCTCCCGCGAGTGGCTGGTCACCGCCGGGCCGGACCGGCTCGCGCTGGACCGCACCGCCGGAGCGCTGGTGCGCACTCCCCCGGCCGACCACCCCGCCGACCGCAGCCACTCGTTGCGCCTGGCGGTCGCGCCCCCGGACGGCACCTGGTCGCCCGTCGCGGTGGAGGTGACCGGTGAGCGGACGTCCGTGGACGTGCCCGAGGGCCACGCGGTGCTCGTCGACCCGTGGGAGGACACGTGGGCCGCCTGCCTCGCCGACGACACCACCCTGGCGCTGCTCCCCGACCTGGTGACCCGCACCGAGGACCCGATGCTGCGCGCCGGCACCTGGAACTCGGTTCGCTCGGGCTTCCACCACGCCGAGGTCGACCCGGACGCGGTCGTGGACCTCGCCGAGGCCTGGCTGCCGGTCGAGACCCAGGACGCGGGCCTGACCTACACCACCCCGTGGCTGCTGCGATCGGCCGTCTCTCTGAGCAGCGACCCCGAGGCCGCGGCCGCGCGGTTGCACACGGTCGCGCTGGCGGCGGCGCACTCGCACGAGGCGGGGTCCGCACTGCAGCTGGGCACGATGCAGACGGCCGTCGCCACGGCCGCCGACGAGCAGCTCCTGCGCGGCTGGCTGGCAGGTCGGGACCTCCCCGACGGCGTGGACGTGGACCTGGAGCTGCGGTGGCGCCTCTGGGTCCGACTGGCGGTGCTCGGGGTGACCGACCGGGCCGAGCTGGACGCGGTCCTCGACGAGGAGCCGACCGCGGTGTCCCGCGTGGAGCACACACGGGCGGTGGTGTCGCTGCCGACGGTCGAGGCCAAGGAGTTCGCCTTCGAGCGGTTCACCGGCGCGGTCCCGGTGGCCAACTACGAGCTCCGGGCAGCCGGCCTCGGGATGTGGCGGGAGGGCCAGGAGGAGCTGCTGACGCCGTACGTCGAGCGGTACGCCGCCGAGCTGCCGACCGCGGCCCGCGCGCACTCGGGGTGGGTCCAGGCGGACGTCGCCGAGGACTTCTTCCCCGCGTGCATGGTCTCCGACGAGGCGATGGCGCTGCTGGCGCCGCTGCGCACGAGCGAGGACCTGCCGGCGCCGGTGCGTCGTCGGGTCACCGACGCCGTCGACGAGCTCGAGCGCCGGCGGGCCGTGATCGCGCGCTACGGCCGGGGCTGAGCCGTGCGCCGTCCGGGACCGACCGTCCGCACGCGGGTCGTCGAGCACCTCGGCGACGGGACCGAGCGACGGCACGAGGACCGGCTGGTCGGCGAGGAGCCGTTGGAGATCCGCCTGGCGTGGCCGGGCGCCGCGGCACGGCGGGTGTGGGTCACGATGCGCACGCCGGGGCACGACTTCGAGCTCGCCGCCGGGTGGGTGCGGCACGAAGGGCTCGTCGGTGACCGGCCTGGCGACGTGGCGGGCGTCGGGTACTGCACCGACGTCTCGCTGTCCGAGGAGGAGCGCTACAACGTCGTCACGGTGACGCTGGCCGCTGCCCCGCTGCGCGACCCCGGCCACCGGCACGAGGCGGCGTCGGCGGGGTCCTCGGCCTGCGGGGTGTGCGGGTCGAACTCCCTCGCCGACGCCCTCGCGGTCTCCTCGGGGGCCCGGTGGGACGGTCCGCTGCCGACGCCCGAGGTCGTGCGTGGCCTCCCGGATGCCATGCGCGCCGCGCAGCAGGTCTTCGACCGCACCGGCGGCGCCCACGCGGCGGCGCTGGCCACCGCCGACGGCGAGGTGCTCGTCGTCCGCGAGGACGTCGGCCGCCACAACGCCGTCGACAAGGTGACCGGGGCCCGGGTGCTGGCCGGGCTGTCCCCCGCCGAGGCGTGCCTGGTGGTCAGTGGGCGCGCCGGCTTCGAGCTGGTGCAGAAGGCGGTCGCCGCCGGGATCGGGTCGCTGGTCGCCGTCGGCGCCCCGACGTCGTTGTCGGTACGACTCGCGACCGAGCACGGGCTCGCGCTCTACACGTTCACCCGGCCCGGTCGGGTCGTGGCGTACTCCAGGTAGCGGTCAGCGCCGGGTCAGCCGGCTGAGGAGACCGCGCACCCCTCGACCGACGGCCGCGTCCGTGGACGAACCCCCGGCCGGTCGGGCGCCGACCCCGGCGGTGCGGCCGCCACGACGACCACCCATGACGCTGGACAGCAGGCTTCGAAGCATCGAGTCGTTCCTCCCTCTCCGGGCCCGCCCGGTGCGGGCCTCCCGGTCACCGTGCCCGTGAGGGCCCGAGCCGATGCCACCCGGTCGGGCGAGCGGGCACTGCCCTGGACGGGTCCCCACCGTTGCTCACGACGGGAGCCACCCCGACCTCCCCAGCCAGGTGCCGTGCTCCGATCGCGGACGGAACCGCATGAAGGCCGACTCGTGGTGGAAGTCCCGCCGCGACTGCTCGGCCATCGCCCGGACGTGCACTGCAGCCGACAGCGGGCCGCCGGGTCCGGGCCGAGCGATGTCGCTCCCGCCCCCTCTAGGGTCCTGGTCATGCCTACGACGCCTCCGAGGGCCGCCCGCCGCGAGCATGGCTGGAGCGCCGTGGACCTCAGCACCCGGAAGTTCTGGCGCGCCGTGGGACGCCCGGTGGAGCTCGGTGGCGAGCATTCGTGGTTGCGCGCCCCCACCAGCGGTACGGGTCGGGTGACCGACGCGTGGCTGGAGGCCGAGGCCGCGCACCACGGCGGCAGCGTGCTCCGCGACGAGCCCGGCGCCGGTCTCCTGCGCGACATGGCCGACCTCGACGGCCCGGGCTTCACCGCGGCGGCGCTGCGCCCCGAGATCCGCGACTTCTACGAGCACACCAGCCGCTGGCAGCTGGAGGTCTGGGTCGGGTGGTCGCCGGTGTTCTGGCCCGGCGGCGAGGTGGTGGCACGGCTCTTCGGACGGCGTCTCGATCAGCTGGCCCTCCCCATGCGGTCGCTGGACGTGGCGCACGGGATGGACAGCGCCGTCACCCCGATCCTGGACGCCTCGGGGACCCAGCAGGCCGCCGGGTGGACGCGCACGGTCCGGGCGACCGGTGAGCGCGCGTTCAGCGGCTCCTACTCCAGCAGGCTGCTGCCCGACGCCGACCGGCGCAGCCTGCATGTGGCCTTCCCGCTGGAGGCGGGCAACGTCCAGGTGTTCCTGCGTCCCGACCACGGCGCGGACGGGTCGCTGCACCTGCGCTCCCCGGGTGGTGCCTTCGGCTCGGACGGCGCGTACGTGGTGGCCGAGGACGGTGGCATGACGTACGCCGCCCGGGCCCCGATCCGCGAGACCTTCCACCTGTACGTCGACGACGAGGGGGTGCTGCGCGCCGATCACGACCTGCGGCTCCTGCGCGCCTCCGCGGTGCGGCTGCACTACCGCCTCGAGCCCCGCTGACCGCGACGGTCCCCTCCGTGCCCCCTCGCCTGCGCCCCCTCATCGGTCTCCACGTCGCGCTCCTCCTCGTCGGCGGCGTGCTGCTGCTGCTCGAGCCACCGACCAAGGGGTGGGCGGTCCTCGCCCTCCTGGTGTCGTACGCCGCTGGGCTGCTGTGGGCCACGCGGCACTCGGGTCGGCGTGAGCTGGTGGAGCTCGCGGGGTTCCTGCTGCTGGTCTCGGTGTTCCAGGTGCTGCCCGACTGGGTGCTGGCCGACGTCATCGGCACGCTGCGCTTCCCCGACACCGGTGGTCCGCGCGTCGACGACACGATCTCGCTGTCGATGGCGCTGATGTGGGTGCCGCCGCTCTTCATGGCCCTCGCCCTCGCCGGGCTGCGACCGGCACGCTCGGGCCTGTTCGCCGGCGCGATCTTCCTGGGCGCCGAGACCCTGGCCCCCGTCCTCGAGCTGTGGGAGCCGGTCGGCGACACCACACGGGTGCTGGGCGTGGCGGTCTACGTGCTGCCTCCGGAGGTGGCCCTGGGGTGGGCCGCCGCCGTCGCGTTCACGGCGACCCGCCGACGGTCCTGGGGCCTGCGGGCGGCCGCCGCCCTGGCCGTCTCGACGTTCTACCTCGGTGCGCTCGTGCTCTCCTACTTCGTCATCGACGTCGCGGAGTGGCGGGTCACCTGGTGAGGTGACCGACGACCACGCTAGGCCGGGTCGTCCGGCAGGTCGGCGAAGGCCTGCTTGGTGTCGCGGTACCAGCCCAACGCCTTGCGCGGTCGACGCCACCGAGCCTTCATCTCGTCCCGAGCGGGCTGGTGGGATGCGTCCCCGGCCTTCTCGGCCTCCTTGAGGTGGCGGTCCTGGGCGTTGATCACGTCGTCGGCGCTCTCGCCGCGGTGGGCGAGGTCGCAGGGGCCGCCGAGCTGTCGGCAGGTCATCGTCTTCACGGGGTCTCCTCGGGGGTTCCGGGTGGGTTCACGCTACTGACGCCTCCGGACGTGCGGGTGTGACCGGCGCAGTGTGCCCGCTCGTGTCGAGTCGTGCCCGTCAGCGGGCGCCATGCCGCCCGCTCGGGGGCACGACTCCTGTCGGAGGCGGGTCAGGCCCTCGCGTCCGCGCCCTCACGGCGCACCACGCCGGCCAGGGTGTCGGGCTCCGCCCGGAAGACCAGCCCGGTGACCACTCCCCCGGCGACGGTGAAGTCGAAGGCCACCGCGGCATCGCCACGGTGGAACCACGCGTAGCCGGGACGACCGTCGCAGAGCACCGGCAGCGCAGCGTGGGCGGACCCGTCGAAGAAGTCCGCGACCGCGCTGCGCCCGACGATCCGCTCCGGCGTGCCGGCCAGCACGGCGGCGTCGTCGGCTGTGACCACGACGTCCGGGGCGAGCAGCGCGAGCAACCGGTCGAACTCGCCACCCCGGGCGGCGGCCATGAAGGCGTCCACGACCTCCCAGTCGGCCAGCGACGCGTCCACCGCCGGCGGCCGCAGCTTGGCACGCGCCCGCGACGCGAGCTTGCGAGCCGCGGCGGGGGTGGTGTCGAGGACCTCGGCGATCGCGGGGAACTCGACCGCGAAGCTGTCGTGCAGCACGAAGGCCACCCGCTCCTGGGGCGACAGGCGGTCGAGCACGAGCGCGAGCGCAGCCCCCACCTCGCCGGTGAGCACCACCTCGTCGGCGGGGTCGAGAGCACCGACCGGGTCCTCGGGGAGGGTGCTGGTGTCGTCGACGAGCACCGGGCGGCGTACGCGCAAACGGTCGAGGCACAGCCGGCTGGTCACCGTGGTGAGCCAGGCGGGGAGGTTGTCGATCTGTGCGTCGGTGCCGTGCCAGCGCAGCCACGCCTGCTGGACGACGTCCTCGGCCTCGGTGCCGTCGGCGAGGACCCGGGCGGCCAGGGCCACCAGACGGGGACGCTCGGCCTCGAACACCTCGGTCGTCACGTCTCCCGCTCCTCCTGGTGGCTCCACACGGCGACGCGGCGATGAGTCCGGCTTGCCGCGGCGGTCACACCCTAGGCCCGTCGTGCGTCGAAGGGGCGTCGGGACCTGCCAGGATCGTCCCGCCGCCCACGCACCCTCAGCCGGAAGTGAGCCACCCGTGACCGAGCACCCCGCCGACAGCCACGACCTGATCCGCGTCGTCGGCGCCCGGGAGAACAACCTCAAGGACGTCAGCGTCGACCTTCCCAAGCGCCGGCTGACGGTGTTCACCGGCGTCTCCGGGTCGGGCAAGAGCTCCCTGGTCTTCGGCACGGTCGCCGCCGAGAGCCAGCGACTGATCAACGAGACCTACAGCTCCTTCGTCCAGGGCTTCATGCCGAGCCTGGCGCGGCCCGACGTCGACGTGCTGGAGGGGCTGACGACCGCGATCATCGTCGACCAGGAGCGGATGGGCGCCAACCCGCGTTCCACGGTCGGCACGGCGACCGACGCGCACGCGATGCTGCGCATCCTCTACAGCCGCCTCGGCGACCCCTACGTCGGTCCGCCGACGGCGTACTCCTTCAACGTCCCGACCCGCAAGGCCGGCGGCGTGATGACCACCGAGAAGGGCGGCCGGGTCGAGAAGAGGGTCGTCAAGCAGGAGGTCTACCTCGGCGGCATGTGCCCGCGCTGCGAGGGGACCGGCTCGGTCAAGGACATCGACCTCACCGCGTTGTACGACGAGGAGAAGTCGCTCTCCGAGGGGGCGCTGACGGTCCCTGGCTACTCCATGGACGGGTGGTACGGCCGCCTCTTCGCCGGCATGGGCCTGCCGATGGACAAGCCCATCAAGCAGTTCACCAAGAAGCAGCTCGACACGATGCTGTGGTCGGAGCCGACCAAGATCAAGGTCGAGGGGGTCAACCTCACCTTCGACGGGATCATCCCGAAGATCCAGAAGTCGATGCTGTCCAAGGACCCCGAGGCGATGCAGCCGCACGTACGCCGCTTCGTGGACCGTGCGGTGACCTTCCAGACCTGCCCCGACTGCGCGGGCACCCGGCTGACCGAGGCCGCGCGCGGGTCACGGATCGCGGGGAAGTCGATCGCCGACGTGTGCGAGATGCAGATCTCCGACCTCACCGAGTGGGTGAAGGCCCTCGACGAGCCGTGCGTGGCACCGCTGCTGACGGCGCTGGGCGAGGTGCTCGAGTCGTTCGTGCGGATCGGCCTGGGCTACCTCTCGCTCGACCGCCCCAGCGGCACCCTGTCGGGTGGCGAGTCGCAGCGCACCAAGATGATCCGGCACCTCGGCTCGTCGCTGACCGACGTCACCTACGTCTTCGACGAGCCCACGATCGGGCTGCACCCCCACGACATCGAGCAGATGAACCAGCTGCTGCTCCAGCTGCGCGACAAGGGCAACACCGTGCTGGTCGTCGAGCACAAGCCGGAGACGATCGCCATCGCCGACCACGTCGTCGACCTCGGCCCGCGCGCCGGGTCGGCCGGCGGCGAGGTGGTCTACGAGGGCGACGTGGAGGGGCTGCGCCGCAGCGGCACCCTGACCGGCACCCACCTCGACGACCGCGCCCGGCTCAAGGAGGCCTTCCGCGAGCCGACCGGAGCGATCGAGGTGCGCGGTGCCTCCACGCACAACCTGCGCGGTGTCGACGTCGACGTGCCGCTGGGGGTGCTGTGCGTGGTGACCGGCGTCGCCGGCTCCGGCAAGAGCTCGCTGGTGCACGGCTCATTGGCCGGCCGCGACGACGTGGTGGTCATCGACCAGGGCGCGATCAAGGGCTCCCGGCGCAGCAACCCGGCGACGTACACCGGTCTGCTCGAGCCGATCCGCAAGGCGTTCGCGAAGGCCAACGGCGTGAAGCCGGGGCTGTTCAGCGCCAACTCCGAGGGCGCGTGCAGCACCTGCAACGGCGCCGGCGTGATCCTCACCGAGCTCGGCGTGATGGCCACGGTCGAGTCGCCGTGCGAGGAGTGCGACGGGCGACGGTTCCGCGCCGAGGTGCTCGAGCACACCCTGGGCGGCAAGGACATCGCCGAGGTGCACGAGATGTCGGTCGCGGAGGCCCGTGAGCACTTCTCCGACGGCGAGGCGAGGATGCCCGCAGCCGTGAAGATCCTCGACCGGTTCGCCGACGTCGGGCTGGGGTACCTCACGCTCGGCCAGGCGCTCACCTCGCTGTCCGGCGGCGAGCGGCAGCGGCTCAAGCTGGCCACGCAGATGGCGGAGAAGGGCGACGTCTACGTGCTCGACGAGCCGACGACCGGCCTGCACCTCGCCGACGTCGAGAACCTCCTCGGTCTCCTCGACCGGCTGGTCGACTCCGGCAAGTCGGTCGTCGTGATCGAGCACCACCAGGCCGTGATGGCGCACGCCGACTGGATCCTCGACCTCGGCCCCGGCGCCGGCCACGACGGCGGCACGCTCGTCTTCGAGGGCACGCCGGCCCAGCTCGTCGAGGAGGCGTCGACGCTCACCGGGCAGCACCTGGCGGCGTACGTCGGCGCCTAGCCCGCCGAACCGGCGTACTGATACGCCGGCTCGACCCACCGTCCCCGCCGAACCGGCGTATCAATACGCCGGCTCGACCCGGTGCAGCCGTCCGCGGAGGGTCAGGCGGAGGCGTTGGCCCAGAGCAGCGCGTTGCTGGCGGTCGTCCAGAGCTTGCCCAGGCAGACCACGAGGGCCACCGACGCGGCTGCCCAGGCGTAGGTCGTCCGCGGGCGCGACAGGGTGAGCGCGGCCAGGGCCACGCAGACGAGCCCGGAGAGCAGCGCCCACCCGGCGACCCCGACCAGTCCCATGAAGAAGGCGGCCGCGCCGTTGGCCTCCTCGAAGCGACCCGTGCCCATCATCAGGACCGTGCTCAGCCCGTCCCCGACGATCCCGACCGTCCACAGCGCGACCAGCACCAGTACCCACGGCGAGTGACGGCGCAGCGCCTCGCCGGACGAGCGGGCCTGGCCCACGACGTCGGCGCCGGCGGTGACGAGCTCGGCCCGTAGGGTCGCGACGCCGCCTCCTGGTCCGGAGGTGCGGTGGTCGCTCGCGGGCCCGTTCATAGGTTCGTCGGCTTCGTCATGGTGTGTCCCCCCTCCTCCAGGATTGCTCGGAGACGGTGACGGCGAAACTCACCCGATGGATGGGTGGTGGTCCGGGCCGGCCGCTCCGGGCATGATCGGTGCCATGCCGCTCGTCGAGTCGCTCGTGCCGGTGGAGGCCGTGACCTCCCCGGTCTTCCTCGGCGTGCGTCTGGCGCTCGACCTGGCGTTCGGCGTCTTCCTCATCGGAGGGCTGATCCGCCGCTCGGCGGTCCGCGGCTCCCGGCCGCGCTACACCTGGGCCACGATCCAGCGCGTCGCCTGCTGGCCCGGCCTGGTGTTCGTGGTGATGACGACGCTGCGGTCGCTTGCGCTGCTGCAGCCGCTCGCGCTCGTCCTGGTGCCGGCGGCGCTCGCCGGCTGGGCCTACACCTACCGCCAGCTGCGCGCCGACGGTGACGACGACTGGTTCACCCGCACCGCCTCCCGCGTACGCCGCTGGGCGACCGCCCGGAGGACAGCCGGTTCACCTGCGCTGGCCGGCGGGCGCGCCTGAGCCCCACCCCCGGCCCCTGAGCCCCACGTCTACGCCGGGTCGTGCTCCACGGCGTACGCCGCTCCGAGCGCCAGCTCGCCGCCCTCCAGCACCCGGCACACCGAGCCGGCACGACGCCGCAGCGCCTCCTGGGCGCCCGGGCCGATGGTGTCGTCGAGCAGCTTGCACGGGGCAGCGACCCGCACGACCTCCAGCAGCACCGGCCCGAGCCGCAGCCGCGCCCCGGGGTTGCGCGGCACCTCTCCCCCGCTGATCGTCACGTTGCGCCGGGTCATCTCCACCGGCACCGGCCGCCCGTAGACCTCGGCCGCCTCGTCGAGCGCCTCCTGGCTCTGCACGGTCACGTGCCGGTGCCTGGTGCCGTGGTAGCGGTCGCCCACGATCCCTCGACCGGCCTCGACCTCGACGCTATCGACGGCACGCATCGGCAGCCGGGTCGCCTTGGCGACGTGGAGGGCGCTCACCCGGGCGTGGTCGGACACGCCGTGAGCCTACGAGCCGGGCACCAGCCCGAGCACGGCCCTGCCCAGCTCGGCACCCGCCTCCTCCTGCAGGAAGTGTCCCGCGCTCTCGAGCACCCGGTGCGGCTGCGCGGCGGCCCCTGGGACGTGCCCGGCGAAGACCGCCTCCCAGCCGCGCGTCGCCGGGTCGCCGTCGGAGTAGCAGGTGAGGAACGGCTTGTCCCAGGTCGACAGGAACCGCATCGTCCGCCGCCCGAGCCGCGCCCCGACGTCGTTCCTGGTCAGCGGCAGCAGCGCCGTCATCTGGCGCAGGCCGGCGCAGTGCTCCTCGGTCGGGAACGGCGCGTCGTAGGCACGCAGCACATCCGGCGACGGCATCACCGCACACCCCCCGGCCACGAAGTCCGAGGCCCGCAGGCTCGGCGCGCGCTGGGTGTGCAGCAGGTAGTCCAGCAGCCCCTGCTCCAGCAGCACGTGCGACTCCCCCACCCCGTGGACCGGCCACGTCAGACGACCGGCCAGGTCCGGGGAGGCGGTGTGCAGGATCGTGTTGGCAGCGACCACCGCGGCGTACCGATCGGGGTCCGTCGCCAGCGCCGACAGCCCGATCGGGCCACCCCAGTCCTGGCAGACCAGGGTGACGTCGCGCAGGTCGAGGGCCTCGACGAACGACCGCGTCCACCCCACGAACCTCTCGAGCGTGTAGTCGTAGCGCGAGGTCGGCTTGTCGGACCGGCCGAAGCCCACGTTGTCCGGGGCCACCACGTGCAGGCCGCCGTCGACCAGGACGTCGATGACGTGCCGGTAGAGGTAGCCCCACGTCGGTTGCCCGTGCAGGAGCAGCACCGTCGGCGCGTCCCGCGGTCCGACGTCGACGCAGGCCATCCGTAGCGTCCCGGACCCGTCGCCGGCGTCCACGTCGACGTACGTCGGCTCCCACGACCAGCCCGGCAGGTCGGCGAAGCGGTCCTCGGGGGTGCGGGTGACCTGCAGCGCCAACTCGGTCACGGGGTTTCGAGACGGTTGCAGAGCAACCTCCTCAACCGCCGTTTCGGGACAGGATCAGGCCGGACGTCGGCACGCCCGTGCCCGCGGTGACCAGCACGTGCGGCTTCTCGTCCAGCGACACCGGGTTCACCGAGGTGCCCCTGATCTGCCGGACCGCCTCGGCGATGCCGTTCATGCCGTGCAGGTAGGCCTCCCCCAGCTGGCCGCCGTGGGTGTTGAGCGGCAGCCGTCCGCCGACCTCGATCGCACCGTCCTTCACGAAGTCCTTGGCCTCGCCGCGCCCGCAGAAGCCGAGCTCCTCGAGCTGCATCAGGACGTAGGGCGTGAAGTGGTCGTAGAGGATCGCCATCGGCATGTCGTCGGGCACGAGCCCGGACTGCCGCCACAGCTCGCGACCCACCACGCCGATCTCGGGGATACCGATGTCGTCGCGGTAGTACGACGTCATCACGAACTGGTCGGTGCCCGACCCCTGCGCCGCCGCGGTGACGTACGCCGGGACCACGTCGAGGTCCGCGGCCCGCTCGGCCGACACGATGACGAACGCCTGGCCGCCGTCGGTCTCCTGGCAGCAGTCGAGCAGGTGCAGCGGGTCCACGATCATCCGGGACGCCTGGTGGTCCTCCAGCGTGATCGGCTTGCCGAAGAAGAACGCCTCGGGGTTGGTGGCGGCGTGCCGGCGGTCGGCCACGGCCACGCGGCCGAAGTCCTCCGACGTGGCGCCGTGCTCGTGCATGTAGCGCCGCGCCTGCATCGCCACCGTGCCCGCGGGGGTGGAGAGCCCCATCGGGTAGGACCACGCGTTGTCCAGGCCGTTGGTGTTGACCTGGGCGTTGGCCCACGAGGACACCTGCCCGAAGCGCATCCCCGAGCGCTCGTTGAACGCCCGGTAGGCCACCACGACGTCCGCGACGCCGGTCGCGACCGCCATCGCGGCCTGCTGGATCGTGCCGCAGGCTGCTCCGCCGCCGTAGTTGACCCGGCTGAAGAAGCGCAGCTCCCCCATCCCGAGCTCGCGGGCGACCGCGATCTCGGAGTTGTTGTCCATCGTGAAGGTGGTCAGGCCGTCGACCTCCGACGGCGCGATGCCGCAGTCGCGCAGCGCGTGGCCGATCGCCTCGACGGCCAGCTGCAGCTCCGAGCGACCGGACTCCTTGGAGAACTCGGTGGCGCCGATGCCGACGATGGCGGCGCGGTTCGAGAGCGTCATGCCACCGCCACCTTCACGGTGCCGATCACGTGGTCGCCCAGTGACACCGAGCCGGTCACCTTCAGCACCGCCACGCCGTCCTCGACCGACTCCACCGACCCGGTGAAGGTCAGCGTGTCGTAGGGGTAGGCCGGGGCGCCGAGCCGGATCGCGATGCCGCGGACGACCGCGCCCTCGCCGGTCTGCTCGCGGACCCAGTCGTTGACGTAGCGCTCGACGAAGGCCGTCGAGGTCAGGATGTTCATGAAGACGTCCTTCGACCCGGCCGCCTGCGCGATGTCGCGGTCGTGATGAACGTCCTGGAAGTCTCGGGTCGCGATCGCGGTCGACACGATGACGGTCGGCGTCAGCGGGACGCTCCACTCGGGCAGCGTCGCGCCGGGGACCAGCAGGTCGGTGACAACACTCATGCGAGCCTCCACACGGGCAGGGTCAGCTCGTCGTCGACGTGCTGGAAGTCGATGCGCACGGGGGCGCCGATCAGGTCCTCGGTCGTGTCCGGGTCCACGCCGAGCAGCTCGCCCAGGAGTCGCGGCCCCTCGGCCAGGGTCACGAGCGCGATGACGAACGGGGTCTGCCGGCCCGGCACCTGCGGGTGGCGGTGCACGACCCACGAGAAGATCTCGCCGTCGCCCGACGCCGTGACGTGACCGCGGTCCAGGGCACCGCAGTCGGGGCACGCCGGCCCCGGTGGGTGACGCAGCGCGCCGCATGCGTTGCACTTCTGCAGCCGCAGCTCGCCGGCCGCGGTCCCCTCCCAGAAGTACGCCGTGTCGCGGTTGTGCTGGGGGCGCAGGACGCCGCTCATGCGCCGGCCTCCTCGCGCGACCGAGGCACGAACTTCAGCACCCGGAACAGCATCGTCGCCACGACCTCGTCGCCCACGTACCAGGTGTTGCGCGAGGTCACGAAGTAGCCGACCCCCATGCCGGTGCGCTTGGGGCCCACCACCGAGTCGAGAGCCGTGGTCACGCGGACCTGCTCGCCGACCTTCAGCGTCCGGTGATACTCCTGCTCGCAGTTGGTGCCCAGCACGGCGGTGAACCCGGTCTCGGTGAGGACGCCCATCATCCCGTGCAGCGGGTCGTCGGCCGGCGGCTTGCCACCGAGGCCGTACATCGTCCACACCTGCGCCATGGACGGCGGCGCCTCGCCGGCCCTCCAGCGCGGGTCGGTGTTGCCCATCGCCTCCAGCCAGTTGTTGATCGTCGGCTGGTTGACCGGGTCGCGCGCCTCGCGCTCGGCGGCCTCGCCCAGCGCCTTGATCCGCTCGGCCTCGGCCATGACCTTCTCGTGGACCGCCTCGTCCACCCCGAAGAGCTCGCTCATCGGGGCACCCGGGGCATCTGCAGCCCGAACATCCCGATCAGCTCGCGCTGCACCTCCTGGACGCCGCCGCCGAAGGTGAGCACGAGGTTCCGCTTGGCCTGCGCGTCGAGGTAGGCCATCAGCTGTGCGGTGGCTGGTTCGCCGGGATCGCCGTAGCGGTGCACCAGCCCCACCAGGTCGGCCGACAGGTGCTGCACCTGGTCGGCGGCGAAGACCTTCGACGACGACGCGTCCGCCACCGACAGCTCGCCCGTCGCGGCCGCTCGGGCGACCTCCCAGTTGAGCAGCTCGTTGACGCGGAAGGCGGCCGTCACCCGGCCGAGCACCTCGCGCACGTCGGGCCGGTCGAGCAGGTCGCGCTCGGCCAACCAGGAGGCGACCTTGTCGCGCAGGCCCTCGATGCGGCCGGCCGGGCCGAGCATCACGCGCTCGTGGTTGAGCTGGGTGGTGATCAGCTTCCACCCCTGGTTCTCCTCGCCAACCAGCATGTCCACCGGGACCCGCACGTCGTTGAAGTACGTCGCGTTGACGTGGTGGGAGCCGTCGGCGGTGATGATCGGGGTCCAGGAGTAGCCCGGGTCCGAGGTGTCGACGATGAGGATCGAGATGCCCTTGTGCTTGGGGGCGTCGGGGTCGGTGCGCACCGCCAGCCACAGGTAGTCGGCCTGGTGGCCGCCGGTCGTCCACAGCTTCTGCCCGTTCACGACGTAGTGGTCGCCGTCCCGGCGGGCGGTCGTGCGCAGCGACGCGAGGTCGGTGCCGGCGTCGGGCTCGGAGTAGCCGATCGCGAAGTGGACGTCCCCGGCCAGGATGCGGCCCAGGAACATCTCCTTCTGCTTCTCGGTGCCGTAGCGGATCAGCGTCGGGCCGACGGTCTGCAGCGTCACGGCCGGCAGGTGCACGTCGGCCCACTGTGCCTCGTTGGCGAAGATCGTCTGCTCGACCTCGCCGAGCCCGTGACCGCCGTACTCCTTCGGCCAGCCGACGCCCATCCAGCCGTCGGTGCCCATCTGCCGGATCACCCGCTGGTAGGTCTCGCCGTGCCGGTCGCGCGCCCCCTCGGCGGTGGAGTCGCGGTGCTCGTTCTCCGCGGCCAGGCCGGAGAAGTACGCACGGACCTCGGCCTTCAGCGCCCGCTGGGCCTCGGTCAGCTCGAGGTTCTTGGTCTCCGCCCGCTCGACCGGCACGTCGGCGGCGACCGTGTCGAGGTCGTGGACCAGGTCGGTGACCCAGGAGAAGTAGTGGTGCAGCGGGTAGGTCTCGTCGACGCCCATGCCGCCGTGCAGGTGGTGGCAGGTCCGCAGCGCCTTCGGGCCCTCCGTGCACAGCCAGTACGCCGCCACCGCCAGGTCGTCGGAGGCGTCGAGCCCCTCGGCGACCCGCCAGGCGGCGTTGTCGGCGGCCAGGTCGGTGGTGCGCGAGGCGATGTAGACGTCCGCGACCTGCATCGCCACCGCCTGGAACTCCGCCAGCGAGCGCCCGAACTGGGTGCGGCCCTTGACGTAGCCGGCGGTCAGGTCACGGGCGCCGGCCAGCAGGCCGGCGCCGATCATGCACAGCCCCGCGACCGCGTGGTCGATCAGCGACCGGGCCGCGTCGCCCTCGAGCAGCTCGGCCGGCGCGTCCTCGAGGACGACCGTGTGCCGGTCGATCCGTGCGGACGTGGGCGAGGCCTCCAGCCGGACGCCGGGCCCCTGGGGGTCGACCAGCGCCACGACCGTCCGGTCGCCGTCGCGGGCGGTGACCAGCAGCCGCGCCGCGTCGGCGGCGTGGCTGACCGAGATCTTGCGCCCGGAGACCAGCCCCTCGGCGTACGTCGTGGTGGGCGCGGCGGTGAGCGGCGTGCCGACCTCGCGGAGCGCCGGGCTGAGGACGACCTCGCCGCTCACGATGCCCGGTAGCAGCTCCTTGCGCTGGGTGTCGGTGCCGTGGGCGGCCAGCACCAGACCACCGCAGACCAGCGTCTCCCACAGCGGGAGCTGGCGGGCCCGCGTGCCGGCCTCGCGCAGCAGGACCCCGACCTCGAGCAGGCCGAGGCCGTCGCCACCGTGCTCCTCGGGGATCCCGAGGCCGAGCAGCCCGGCCTGGGCCAGCGCGGACCAGTCGGACTCCCGCTCGAGCGCCTCACGGGCGACGGCACGCACGGCGTCGATCTGCTCGGCGTGCTCCTGGGGGTCGTAGCCGTCGGTGGTCACGGGCTCTCCTCCGTGCTGGTGGACCTGCGTGGGACAGGGGTCGTCGACCCCGTGGGTGGGATGCTGGCTGCACCCGCCGACGAAACTGTAACGTGTTCTACCTGACCTTGGCAGCGTCGACCAGGAGGCACTCCGTGTTCTCGCCCCGCCAGCTGCTGCGCAGCGCCGTGTACATGCCCTTCGCCCACATCCCGCCCGGGCGGGTCGTGGAGCTCCCCGGCCGCGGCACCACCTACGTCACCGACACGCCCGGGCCCTCGGAGTCCTCCCCCACGATCGTGCTGCTGCACGCGCTGGGGTGCACTGGCCTGCTCACCTGGTACCCCGCGATCGCCCCTCTCTCCGAGCGCTACCGCGTCGTCACGCTGGACCTGCGCTGGCACGGCCAGGGCATCCAGGCGCCGGAGATGTCGCTCTACGACTGCGCGGACGACGTGGCGGCGCTGGCCGACGTCCTCGGCATCGAGCGCTTCGTCGCGGCCGGCTACTCCATGGGAGGCGCCGTCGCCCAGCGCGTGTGGCGCCAGCACCCCGACCGCGTCGAGGGCCTCGTCCTGGCTGCCACCTCCGCGGTCTTCCGCTTCACGCCCTGGGAGCGGCTCTTCTTCACGGGGCTGGAGGCCGGCATGATCGCCGCGCGCGGCATCTCCAGCTCCCGCGCGGCGATGACCGCCAGCCGGTCGGCCGCCCGGGCCCTGCACCTCGCGCCGTCCGACATCCACGACTGGGCGATGCAGGAGTTCCGCAGCACCAGCCCCTGGGCGGTCGGCCAGGCGCTCGCGGCGCTGGGCCGGCACCACGCCCGGCCCTGGCTGGGCCGCATCGACGTGCCCACCGCGGTCGTCGTCACCACCGGCGACCACGTCATCCCGCCCTCGCGACAGGTCGCGCTCGCCCGCGCCATCCCGGGCGCGACCATGCACGAGGTCGACGCCGGCCACGCGAGCTGCGTCATGCAGGCCGAGCGGTTCGTGCCCGTGATGGTCCAGGCGGCCACCACGGTCGCGGCCCGCAGGCGCGACTTCGGCCGGCACGCGCCGGTCGAGGAGCCCCAGCAGGCCTGAGCCTCGCCCTCAGCCTCCACCTGGGGTCTCGGCGGTCCGACCTCAGGCCTCCGGGGCGGGCGCTGACTTCCTCCCGCGGCGCCGACGCAGCGGGAGCGTCAGGTCCCTCGCGGCGACCGCGGCCTTCAGCGTCGCCAGCTCCGCGGGGAACCGCTGGACCAGCGCGTCGGTGTCGGGCACCGACTCACGGCAGGCGATCGCCCCGACGTGCAGCTGCCCGGCGTTGGAGAGCACCGTGATGTTCAGGCCCGCCCCGTGGAAGACGGGGCCGAGCGGGTAGAGCGCCTCGATCCGCGCCCCGCAGAGGTAGAGCGGCACCGGCGGGCCGGGGACGTTGGAGATCACCAGGTTGTGCGCGACCGGGAGCCGGTCGGCGAGCCCCAGGCCGGCGTACGCCCGGACGGCGAGCCCGAAGGTGCGCGGGGCGGCGAACTCCGCCCAGTCCTGCAGCGAGTCGGCGCTGATCGCGTTGTGGTGGTCCTTGGCGTGCTTGTTGCGCTCGGAGAGCTCCGCGAGCCTCTCCAGCGGGTCGTCGAGGTCGGTGGCGAGCTTGGTGAACAGCGCCGAGACCTTGTTGGCCCCGCTCGTACGCCGGGTGGAGCTGTGCACCGAGACCGGCACCGTGGCCAGCAGCGACTCCTCCGGCAGCTCGCCGCGGTCCTCGAGGTAGGAGCGCAGGGCGCCACCGGCCAACGCGAGCACCACGTCGTTGACGGTGGTGCCGGTGGCGTTCTTGACCTCGCGGACGTCCTCGAGGTCGATGTCGATGAACCCGATGCTGCGGTGCCCGGTGATGGTGCCGTTGAAGGAGGTCCGCGGCGCGGTCAGCGGGGCGGCCATCGCGGTGCCGGCGCGCGCGCGACCCACGGTCCGCGACACCAGCTGGGTCGTCGGGGTGACCAGCTTGGCCACGGCCACGGGCTTGGTGAGGTTGGTGAGGACTCCGCGGCCCAGCAGCTCCATCGGACCGGCCTCCCGGCCGTGCGGCTGGGGTTCCTCCAGCTGGAGCGGTGCGTCGGTGGGCGAGAGGCTGCACAGGTGGCTGATCAGGTTCGAGCCCGAGACGCCGTCGACCGTCGCGTGGTGCATCTTGGAGAACACCACGACCTTGCCGTCGTCGTACCCCTCGATGACCCACATCTCCCACAGCGGCCTCGAGCGGTCCAGCGGCAGGCCCGCGAGGTGCGCGGTGAGCGAGGTCAGCTCCTCGTAGCCGCCGGGGGTCGGCAACGCGAGGCGGTGGACGTGACGCTCGATGTCGAAGCTGCGGTCGGGCACCCACACGGGGTGGTCGAGCCCGAGCGGGACGCGGCGCAGCTTGCGCGTGAACGTGGGGACGTCGCGCACGGCCTGCTCGATCTGGTCCTGCACCCGGCGGAAGGAGTACGGCTCGGGCATGGTGCTCGGATCGAGCACGAACAGGCCGCACACGTGCATGAGCTGCGCGGGCGTCTCCAGGTAGAGGAAGCTCGCATCGAGCCCCGAGAGTCGGTCCACGTCAGTCCTCCTCGCTGTGCGGCGGGGGGCCGGGACGACCCTCGCCGAGAACAGGTTCTACCACTCAACGACGCCGGGGCGCTGCGGGCACGGGGCTGTGAGCACCGTCATCCGGGCCGACCGCGTCGGTCTAGGGTCGTGGCATGTCGTTCCTGCGTCGCCAGGCCATCACCGCCGCTTTGACCGCCAACGCCATTCGGCCACTGCCGGGCTTCCGCGCCGGCATCCCGGCGTTCTTCGCCGGCTGGCTCACCGGCGAGCTCGCGCCGCACGTGCTGGCCGCCACCACCGCCGACGCCCTGGCCCACGCGACCGGTCCCCGCCGCGACGCCCGCGGCCTGGCGCTCGCGGGGGCGAGCGCCCTCGGTCTCGGCTACCTCATCGCCCAGAGTCGCCAGGTGGCCACCTGCGCCGAGGAGGCCCTGGTGGAGGGGCTCGGTGCCGACTACGTCGAGAAGCTCGACGCCGCACCCACGCCCGCGGAGCTGGCGGTGCCGTGGCGCAAGCTGGTCTACCCCTTCCGCATGCGCGAGCCGCGGGTGACGGTCCACAAGAACATCGCCTACGACGACGAGACAGGGCGCCGCGGGCTCCTCGACGTCTACGTGCCGGCCGACACGCCGCCGCAGGGCGCCCCGGTGCTGCTGCAGGTCCACGGCGGCGGCTGGACCATCGGCAACAAGGACCAGCAGGGCATCCCGCTGATGCAGCACCTGGCCGCCAAGGGCTGGGTCTGCGTGGCCATCAACTACCGCCTCTCCCCCAAGCACGCCTTCCCCGCCCACGTCATCGACGTGAAGAAGGCGATCGCCTGGATCAAGGAGCACATCGAGGCCTACGGCGGCGACCCCGACTACGTCGCCATCACCGGCGGCTCCGCCGGTGGGCACCTGTGCGCACTGGCCGCGCTCACGCCCGACCGCAAGGAGTGGCAGCCCGGCTTCGAGGACGCCGACACCTCGGTGCAGGTGGCGGTCCCCCACTACGGCGTCTACGACTTCGCCGGCAGCACCGGGCTGCGCTCGGCCGAGCAGCTGCGCGACCTGTTCCTGGCCCCGCGCATCCTGCAGACGACCTGGCCCGAGGACCCGGAGGCCTTCGAGGCCGCGTCCCCGATCCTGCAGGTCAGCGAGGACGCCCCGGACTTCTTCGTCCTGCACGGGCAGTACGACACGCTCGTCCCGGTCGACCAGGCGCGCCTGTTCGTCGAGGAGCTGCGGCGTACGTCGAAGCGGTCCGTCACCTACGCCGAGCTGCCCGGCGCCCAGCACGCCTTCGACGTGTTCCCGTCGATCCGCAGCTCCCACATCGTCCGTGCCATCGACCGCTACCTGCACTGGCACTGGAACCAGCACCGACAGGTCCTGGCGCAGCGCTGATCAGCGCGGCAGGCCCAGGATCCGCTCGCCCGCGACGTTGCGCAGGATCTGCGTGGTGCCGCCGGCGATCGAGAGACAGCGGGTGTTGAGCATCTCCCACACGTCCGCGGCGAACCGGTCCTCCCCGCGGGCCGTGGTGTCGACCAGCAGCAGGCGCTCCTGCTGCAGGGAGACGACGAGCTCGCTGGCGTCCTGACGGTTGCGCACCCCGAGGAGCTTGGCCACGCTCGACTCCGCCCCCGGTCCCTGACCGGCGAGGGAGCGCAGCGTGGAGCGCACGCCCAGCAGGGTGCAGACCGTCGAGAGCGCCACGGCACGCCCGACCGCGACCTGCTCGGGGCCCGTGAGCGTGCCGGCCGAGGCCAGCTCCACCGCGCGCTCGGTCGAGGCCGAGAGCCGCGTGGTGGCCATGGCGACGCGCTCGTTGGCCAGCGTGGTGCGCGCGAGCTTCCACCCGTCGCCCGGCTCGGCCACGACGCACTCGTCGGGCACGAAGACCTCGTCGAGGAAGACCTCGTTGAACAGCGCCTCGCCGGTGATCTCCCGCAGCGGCCGGACGTCGATGCCGGGGCTGCGCATGTCGACGAGGAAGTAGGTGATGCCCTTGTGCTGGGGCACGTCCGGGTCGGTGCGGGCCAGGCAGATCGCCCAGTCGGCCTGCTCGGCCACCGAGGTCCACACCTTCTGGCCGGTGATCCGCCACCCGCCGTCGACCCGGACCGCCTTGGTCCGCAACGAGGCCAGGTCGGAGCCGGAGCCGGGCTCGGAGAAGAGCTGGCACCACACGAGGTCCCCGAGCAGCGAGGGCCGCACGAACCGCTCCCGCTGAGCGTCCGTGCCGTGCTGCAGGATCGTGGGCAGGGCCCAGCCGGCGATGACGATGTCGGGGCGCACGACGCCGGCTCGGGCCAGCTCCTCGTCGATGACGACCTGCGTCACGGCGTCCGCGGCCCGTCCGTACGGCGCCGGCCAGTGCGGCATCAGCAGGCCGGTGTCGACCAGGGCCGCTCGACGATCCGCCTCGGGCAGCGCTGCCACCGACTCCACGTCGGCCCGCACGGACGGCCGCACGGCCTCGTCGCGGCCCTCGAGGTCGACCGCCACCCGGCGGCGGGTGCCGGCGACCGCCGCGCCGGTCAGCCGGCCGGCCGCCGCGTCGGGGCGGGCGAAGGCCGCCCGCAGCGACAGCGCGCGGCGCAGGTAGAGGTGCGCGTCGTGCTCGAAGGTGAAGCCGATGCCCCCGAGCACCTGGATGCACGTCTTGGCGACCTCGACGGCCCCGTCGAAGCAGGTGACCTCGGCGACGTCGCAGGCAAAGGACCACTGCTCGTCGGCGTGCTCGCCCTGCCCGTCGGCCGCGGCCGCCGCGTCCCAGGCGGCGGCGGTGACGGCCTCGGCGGTCTCCAGCATCTCCGCGCAGAGGTGCTTCACGGCCTGGAAGGAGCCGATCTTGCGCCCGAACTGCTCGCGCACGCCGGCGTACGCGACGGCCGTGCGCAGGCACCAGCGCGCCACGCCCGCCGCCTCGGCGGCCGCCAGGGTCACCGCGAGCCGTCGCACCGTGGCGTCGTCGGTGGGGACCGGCTCGCCCGCGGGGACCTCGCCGAGCAGGCCGGCCCGCCGGGACATGTCGAGCCCGGTGGACGCGGAGGCGGAGAGGACGTCGGCCGCGGCGAGCACCCAACCCTCCGCCCCGCGCACCAGCGCGTGGGCGGTCGAGGGCGCGTCCAGCAGCAGGTTCCCCTCGGGGGTGGGCAGCGCGAACGAGACCACCGACCCACCGGTGAGCGCGGCCAGACCCGCCTCCGGCCCCGCGCCTCGGCCCGCCCGGGCGAGCACGCCCGCGACCACGGCGGGTCCGAGCAGCGGCCCGGCCACGAGCTCGGCCGCGCAGGCCTCGAGGGCGACGGCCTGGTCGAGGGTCGTGCCGCCCCCGCCGCCCACGGACTCGGGGACGGCGATGGTGGCCAGACCCATCTCGACGACGCCCTTCCAGACGTCCTCGAAGCGTGCCTCGGGGTCGCCCTCGGCGGCGCGGGCGGCCTCGACGCCCCCGACCGACGCGGCCCAGCCGCGCAGGCTGTCAGCGAGTCCGGTGTGCTCCTCGGAGATGCCGATCGACATGGAGGTCCCTTCGTCCCGCACGAGGTCGAGCCGTGCCGGGGTGCCGAAAACTAGAACGTGTTCTCACTCTATAGGCTGACCCGGTGAGTGACGACTGGTTGGACCACGCCCTGGCCGCGAAGGGCTTCATGCCCGAGGACGAGGGGATGCTGCTGCACCGTCGGGCGCTGGAGCAGCTGGCCCATGGGCCGGTGCTCGAGGTCGGCACCTACTGCGGGAAGTCGGCGGTCTACATGGGGGCTGCCGCACGGATCGTCGGTGGTCCGCAGGCCGTCGTCTTCACCGTCGACCACCACCACGGCTCGGAGGAGAACCAGGCCGGCTGGGAGCACCACGACGCCAGCCTCGTCGACGCGCGGACCGGCCGGATGGACACGTTGCCGGTGTTCCGCCGCACCATCGAGGACGCCGGGCTCGAGGACGTCGTGGTCGCGGTGATCGGACAGTCGACCACGGTGAGTGCCCACTGGCGCACGCCGCTGTCGCTGCTGTTCATCGACGGCGGGCACGCCGAGGTCCACGCCCAGAACGACTACAGCGGCTGGGCCCACCACCTCGCGCCGCAGGGCCTGCTGGTCATCCACGACGTGTTCGCCGACCCCGCCGACGGCGGCCAGGCGCCCTACCACGTCTACCAGCGCGCGCTGGCCTCCGGCGCCTTCACCGAGGAGCAGTCGCTGGGATCGATGCGCGTGCTCCGACGTACGTCGGGCGAGGCCGGGCAGCCGGTCGGCTGACCCCGGCCGTCCCTCCCACCGTCAGGAGCGGACCGACTCGCAGCCACACTCCAGCGCGATCTCGGCGAAGTGCGGGGCCAACGAGGTGCCGCGCATGATGCCGGAGCCGGGTGTCGCGTGCCCGTGGGTCTCCCCCAGCGCGTCGACGGCCAGCACCACGGCGGCCGCGGTGTAGGTGGTGTGCTCATGGGGCCAGTAGACGTCCGAGGGCTCGTCGGTGCGGCCGGTGTCGTAGACCCACCCGGTCCAGTAGCGCCCGTCGCCCTCACGCAGGTGCTGCATGTCGCGCACGAGCGCCAACGCCCGCTCGTGGTCCCCGATCGCGTCCAGCGCCATCGCCAGCTCGCAGGTCTCCGCCCCAGTCACCCAGGGGTTGGTGTCGACGCAGTGGATGCCCAGCCCGGGCACCACGAAGTCGTCCCAGCGGTCCGCGATCCGGTCGAAGGCCGCCGTGCCGCGCAGCGCACCGCCGAGGACCGGGTAGTACCAGTCCATGGAGTAGGTCGACTTGTCGGCGAAGCGGTCCTGGTGCTCACGCACGGCGTGCCCCAGCCGGCCACCGGCCAGCTCCCACTCGGGCTGCGGCTCGTCGAGCAGGTCGGCGAGCGCCACGCCTGCGCGCAGCGAGTGGTAGATGCTCGAGGAGCCGGTGAGCAGGCAGAAGTCGTCGACCGGGGTCCAGGCGATGCCACCCCACTCGGTCTGCAGCGAGACCACGAAGTCCAGGCCGGCACGGACCGAGGGCCAGTAGCGGCGCACGAACTCGATGTCGCGGCGCACCAGCCAGTGGTGCCAGACACCGACGGCGAAGTACGCCGACATGTTCGACTCGCCGCGCGCGTCCTCGACGGTGTCGGCGACGATCTTCATCGGCCACGAGCCGTCCTCGCGCTGCATGGTCGGCACCCAGGCGTAGGCACGCTCGGCGGCCTCCACCTCGCCGCCCACGAGCATCGCCATGGCGGCCTCGACGTGGTTCCAGATGTCGACGTGCTCGCCGGTCGTCCACGGCACGGCGCCGCAGGGCTCCTGCATCGCCGCGATCGCGCGGGCGGTGTCGGCGACCTGCTCGGAGGTCAGCAGCCCCTCGACGTAGGGGACCGGGCTCACGCGGCTCCTCCGGCAGCGCCCTGCGCCGCCGGCGCCTCGGGCTTGCGGAAGTAGAGCACCATGCTCTTGCCGATCACCGGGTCGAGCACCTTGCCGGCCAGCTTCAGCGCGGTGGGCTGCTTCATGATCTCCCAGACCAGCAGCTTGTGGTAGGCCTTCACCGCCGGGTGCTCGTCGTTCTCGACACCGACCGCGCACTTGATCCACCAGTACGGCGCGTGCAGCCCGTGGGCGTAGTCCTTGCCCTCGAAGATCATCGCCTCGCCGGGAGTGCCGTCGTTGAAGCGGCCGGCCTTGGTGACCTTGTCGATGAGCTCGTGGTCGGTGTAGATCCGGATGTGGCCGCCCTCGGCGTGGTGGTAGTCGGCCGAGAGCTTCCAGTTGATGACCTCGGGTAGCCACCGCGGCACGGAGATCGCCATGGTGCCCCCGGGACGGAGCACGCGCACCAGCTCGCGGATCGCCTGGACGTCCTCGTGGATGTGCTCGAGCACCTCCGCGGCCACGATCCGGTCGAACTCGCCGTCGGCGAAGGGCAGGGACAGCGCGTTGCCCTCCTTGACGTCGGCCTCGGCGCCCTCGGGCGCCTCACCGGCCTCCTTCATCGCCACGAACAGCTCGCGCACGCGCTCGAGCTCCTCGGCGTCCATGTCGAAGGCGATCACGTCACCGCCGCGGCGGTAGGCCTCGAAGGCGTGGCGGCCGGCGCCCGCCCCCATGTCGAGGATCCTCTCGCCGGGCCTGAGGCCCAGCCGGTCGAAGTCAACGGTCAGCACGTGCAGCACTCCACTTCTTGGTACGTCGGCCCTTGCGGCCCGGGTCGGGCATCGGCCCCTCGGCGTGCCAGGACGCCACGACCTGCTCGTAGGCGGCGGCGACCTTCACGGCCACGGCGCGCCAGCTGAACATCTCTTCGACGCGCTGGCGTCCTGCGGCGCCCATCCGCGCGCGGCGCTCGGGGTCGTCGAGCAGCGCCGCCAGCGCCTGCTCGAGCTCACCGACGTCGCCCGCGGTGACCATGTCGGCGCACAGGCCGTCGGGGCCGGTGACCTCGGGGATCGCGCCGGCACGGGAGACGATCAGCGGGGTGGCGCATGCCATCAGCTCGGCGGTCGGCAGCGAGAAGCCCTCGTAGAACGAGGGCACGCAGGCGACCTCGGCCGAGCCCATCAGGGCCACCAGCTCGGCGTCGGAGATGCCGTGCACGAAGCGCACCGAGTCACCGATCGACAGCTTCTCGATGAGCTTCTCGGTGCGTCCTCCCGGCTTGGGCTTGGTCACCAGCAGCAGCTCGACGTCGCGCTCGGTGCGCAGCTTGGCGAAGGCCTCCAGCAGCGTGGCGATCCCCTTCATCGGGGCGTCCGCGCTGGCCATCGCCAGGATGCGGCCCGGGACGCGGGGGACGCTCGGCGGCACGAAGCCGTCGTCGACGCCGAGCAGGATGACCTGCATCCGCGCGGGGTCGACGCCGAAGTCGGCGGCGATGTCGCGCTTGGAGGTCTCCGAGGGCGTCATGATGTGCCGCGCCGCGCGGGCGACCCGTCCCTGCATCCGCAGGAAGCCGTACCAGCGCGACAGGGTGAGCTTGCGCCACGGGTTGCGGGTCTGGGAGATGTCGATGCGCCGGTCGAAGGTGATCGGGTGGTGCAGCGTGGTGATCAGCGGCATCTGCTGCTCGATGTCGAGCATGCCGTAGCCGAGCACCTGGTTGTCGTGGGCGATGTCGAAGTCGCCGGCGCGCTCGCGCAGGATGCGGGCCACCCGGCTGCTGAAGGTCTTGGGCTCGGGGAAGCCCGCCACGCACATCGTCGCGAACTCCTCGACGTCGATGCGGTCGCGGAACTCGCGGGGGTGGGGCACCCGGAAGGGGTCCGGCTCCCGGTAGAGGTCCAGGCTCGGCACCTTGGTCAGGGCCACGCCCTCGTCGAGCTCGGGGTAGGGCTGGCCCGAGAACACCTCCACCTCGTGCCCGAGCGCGACGAGCTCGCGGGAGAGGTGACGCAGGTAGATGCCCTGGCCGCCGCAGTGCGGCTTGGAACGGTAGGACAGCATCGCGATGCGCATCTGCTGGCCCTCCTTCGGCTGGTCTGGGATGGTCCGGAAGCACTTCCCGGACTGCTGGTCGACGCCGGACGGGCGCGGCGTCGAGCCGAAGAAGTGAAACGTGTTCCTATGATGGACCACGCAGCACCAGCCTAGTAGCAGGACACGGCAGCTGGCCCCACGAGGTGGTCCACGGCTCACCCCGTCGGAGGCGGTACCGTGTTTGAACGTTCAACCCACTTGCAACCCACCAGAGTCTCGACGCACGGAGCATGGGGATCTCATGACCACGACGAACAGCCCCGCCGGCACGGCGACCGCCACGGCGACCGAGGAGCTCGGCTCCTCGGCCCAGCGCGAGCGTCGCAAGCGCATCCTCGACGCCACCATCGACCTGGCCTCCCAGGGCGGCTTCGACGCGGTCCAGATGCGCGCCGTCGCCGACCGGGCGGAGGTCGCCCTCGGGACGCTCTACCGCTACTTCCCCTCCAAGATCCACCTGCTCGTCTCGGCGCTCGGACGCGAGTTCGAGAAGGCCGAGGGTGCGCTGCGCGGCCGGGAGATCGCCGGCGACACCCCCGCCGAGCGCGTCATCGAGGTGCTCAAGCTGACCAGCCGCGGGCTCCAGGGCGACCCGCACCTGACCGAGGCGCTGACGCGGGCGTTCATGTTCGCCGACTCCTCGGTCCAGACCGAGATCAACCAGGTCGGCATGCTGATGACCTCGATGGTCACCCGCGCCATGCACCCCGGGCGCACCGACTTCGACGACCAGGACGTCGCCATCGCCAAGGTCATCGGCGACGTCTGGCTCTCGGCCCTCGTCGGGTGGGTGACCGGCCGGTCGACGGCCGCCGACACCGCCCAGCAGATCGAGGTCGCCGTCAAGCTGCTGCTGCGCGACTGACCTGCGACGGCCCAGCGACTGACCGGCGACGGGCGGGGCTGCGCCTCAGCCGGACGTCGTCTGGAGGCCGTCGGCGTCCACGGCGCCACCGGCGGCCGGGGAGGTGTCCAGCGGGAGCCGCACCGTCACGTCGGTGCCACCGAACCGTCCGTCGTCTATGCGCACCGATCCCCCGTGCTGCTCCACGAGGTTGCGGACCACCGCCAGCCCGAGCCCGAACCCGCCGTCGTCGGCTGCCCGGCGCCCCCGGTTGAACTCGTCGAAGATCGTCTCGCGGTCGGCGGGGTCGATGCCGCGGCCACGGTCGGCCACCACGACGTCCACGACGCCCTCGCCGGGCTCCACGAGCACGTCGATGCGGCTGCCGACCGGTGAGTACTTCGCTGCGTTTCCGAGCAGGTTGGTGAAGACCCGGGCCAGGGCGGTGAGGTCGGCCGGCAGCACCACGTCGGTGTCCTGCACGGTCACCTCGTGACCCTGGACGGTCGTGCTCAGGTCGTCGACGACCGTGCGCAGCACGGTGGCCAGGCACACGGGCTCGACGCTCAGCCCCACGCCGCCGACCGGCATGTGGCAGTGCTCCACCATCAGGTCGACCAGCTTCATCAGCCGCACGGCGTTGGAGCGGATGCGGGAGGCGAAGTCGCCCAGGACCGGGTCGGACAGCTCGGAGGCCAGCATGGCGGCGTACCCCTCGATGCTGGTCAGCGGGCTGCGGAAGTCGTGGGTCACCCCGGCGATGAACTGCTCGCGACTGCGCTCGAGACGGTGCTGCTCGGTCAGGTCCCGGGTGACCTTGACGAACCCGAGCAGGGTGCCCGCCTCGTCGTGGACCGCCGTGACGACGACGTCGGCCCAGAAGCGGGTCCCGTCGCGCCGCAGCCGCCAGCCGGTGTCCTCCACGCGTCCGTCGCGCTGCGCGGAGCCCAGCAGCCGTCGCGGGAGACCGGCCTCGCGGTCCTCAGGGGTGTAGAAGACCTCGAAGCTGCGTCCGAGGACCTCCTCGCGGGGGTAGCCCGTGACCAGCTCCGCCCCGGCGTTCCACGACAGCACCAGGCCGTCGCTGTCCAGCCGGATGATCGCGTAGTCCTTGACCTGCGAGGTCCAGTCGACCCGCTCCAGGCCCTCCTGGTCCAGCGCAGGCCGCCAGGCGTGGTCCCCCTCCATCCTCCTACCGTAAAGAGGCTGTGAGGAGCCAGGGGCGGGTTCGGCGGAATTCGCACATAGCGACCGGACCGGTCCACAACGGACCGGTCAGCCGCGACGACCGGCGGGGCTCAGCCCCCGAAGCCGTGGGTTGCGGTCACGCCGCCGTCGACGGCGATCTCGGCGCCGTTGATGTAGGACGACTCGTCGCTGGCCAGGAAGACGTAGAGCGGCGCGACGTCCTCGGGGTGGCCCACGCGACGCAGCGGGATCTTCGACGCGCCGTACTCCATCGCCGCGTCACCTCCGTGGACGCGGGTCATCGGGGTGTCGATCATGCCGGGGTGCACCGAGTTGACCCGGATGCCGTGCGGGCCGAGCTCGTGGGCCGCTCCCTTGGTCATGCCGCGGATCGCGAACTTGGTGCCGCCGTAGGCCACGCAGCCGGACATGCCACCGAGGCCCTCGGTGGAGGAGGCGTTGATGATCGAGCCGCCCCCGGCCTTGCGCATGGTGCGGGCCACCGCGTTCATGCCGAGCAGCGTGCCGAGCTGGTTGACCCGGTACATCAGGTCGACGTCGCCGAGCTCGAGACGGCCGACGTTGCCGAAGCGCAGGATGCCCGCGTTGTTGGCCAGCACGGTCACCGGTCCCCAGCGGTCGACGGTCTCCTCGACCAGGCTGGTCCACGCGCCCTCGTCGGAGACGTCGTGGTGACGGAAGACCGCCATCCCGGGGTGGGACGCGTCCAGCTCCTGCGCCAGCGCCTCCCCCTCGTCCTTGGCGACGTCTGCGAGCACCGTCCGCGCGCCCTCGGCGACGTACGCGCGGGCGATGCCTGCCCCCTGGCCCATCGCCGCCCCGGTCACGATCGCGACCTTGCCAGCCAGCCGGCCCTGACCTGTGGTGCTGCTGCTCATCCCTGCTCCTGCCTCAGACCGAGAGCTTCATGATGGAGTCGGCCGCGAAGCCGACGCTGGGGTCCCGGTCGGCGAAGTGGCCTCCGAGCTGCTTGTCGAGGTCCTCGGCGGTCCAGACGGTCCCGCTCTTGTCGAACCGCTCCTCCACGACCGGCGCGGCGACCAGCGCGACCATCCCGCCGTAGACGACGAAGACCTGCCCGGTGATGCGCGCGGCCGCGGGGCTGGCGAGGTAGGCCACGACGGGGGCGACGTGCTCGGGCGAGTAGGGGTCGACCTCCTCGCCGGAGGTGTCCTCCCCGAAGACCTGTGCCGTCATCGCGGTGCGGGCACGCGGGCAGATGGCGTTGGCCCGCACGCCCGAGGAGGCCAGGGCGCGAGCGGTACTGACCGTGAGGGCGGCGATGCCGGCCTTGGCAGCGGCGTAGTTGGCCTGTCCCGGTGGCCCGGAGAGGAAGGCCTCGGAGGCGGTGTTCACCACCGCGGCGTCCACGGGGGCTCCGGTCTCCTTGAACTTGCTGCGCCAGTAGGAGGCGGCGTTGCGCGAGAGCAGGAAGTGACCGCGCAGGTGCACCCGGATGATGTCGTCCCACTCCGAGTCGGAGAGGTTGAACAGCATCCGGTCACGCGTCATCCCGGCGTTGTTCACGACGACGTCGAGGGAGCCGAACCCGTCCACCGCGGCGGCCAGCATGGCGTCGGCGGTCGCCCGCTCGGAGACGTCGCCGGCGGCGACGACCGCCTCGCCGCCCCGGCCACGGATCTCCTCGGCCACGCCGTCGGCGGCACCGGGGAGGTCGTTGAGCACGAGGCGGGCGCCCGCGTCGGCCAGGGCGAGCGCCTCGGCTCGTCCGAGACCGGCGCCGGCACCGGTGACCACGGCGACCTTGCCGTCGAGACTGAGGGGGGAGGTCGTCATCGGCTCACTCCTCGACCAGCGTGATCGCGGCGCGCGGGCAGGCGGCGACGGCCCGCTTGACATCCTCGATGTTCTCGTCGGTGGTGTGCTCGGTCTTCAGCTGCAGGAAGTCGTCGTCGTCGAGCTCGAACACCTCCGGGGCCATGGCCTCGCACAGGGCGTTGGACTCGCACAGGTCGAAGTCGACCTTGATCTTCATGTCGGTCTCCTCAGGTGGTGGGTCTGACCGGGAGGTCAGACCATCTTGCGGTGGTCCCAGGTCGCCACGTGGTCGGGATGGATGACCACGGCCACACGCTTGGTGGCCTGCTTGGCCACGGTCTCGCGGCCCAGGTCCCCGAGCGCCTCGAAGGACTCCGCGGCGACCATCCGCGTGGCGACCAGCGATCCGATCTCGAAGATCCGGTCGTGGTCGCGGACGATCTCGGCGCGCCCGGTGATGGAGGCGCCGCGCAGCTCGAAGTAGTCGACGCCGTCCTCGACGAGCGCACTGACCCGTGGGTCGCGCTCGAGGTTGCGGATCTTCTGGCTGCGCCCGTAGGTCCAGAACGCGATCTTCCCGTCGACCACGACGTAGAACAGCGTCGACAGGTGCGGGATGCCGTCGTGGCCGTTGCAGGCGATCTGCACCTTGAGGTTCTCGGCCAGCAGCGCCTCGACCTCCGCGTCGGTCATCTTGACCTTGTCCCTGTTGCCGCCTGCCATGTCAGCCACCTTCCGAGGAGTGTCCGGGGAACACCTTGGCGGTCGGGTCGATCGCCACGGCGGCATTGTTGACGGCCGTCGCGGCCTCGCCGAAGCCGACCGCGATCAGCCGCACCTTGCCGGGATACTCGGTGATGTCGCCCGCCGCGAAGACCCGGTCCAGGGACGTGCGCATGGACGGGTCGACGACCACGTGCCGCTTGTGCACCTCGACGCCCCACTGCTGGATCGGTCCGAGGTCGGCCACGAAGCCCAGCGCCGCGACCACGGCCTGGCAGGGGTACGTCGTGAGCCCGTCCGGGTCGGTGACGTCGATCTCGGCCAGCGGACCGGTCGGGTCGTCGGCCGCCGCCCGCAGGGCGGTGACCTCGGCGCGGGTCACGATGCGCACCGAGGAGGCGCGCACTTGCTCCACGGTCCGCTCGTGGGCCCGGAAGGCGTCACGACGGTGCACGAGGGTCACCGACCGCGCGATCGGCTCGAGATGGACCGCCCAGTCGAACGCGGAGTCGCCGCCGCCCACGATGACGACGTCCTTGTCGACGTACGGCGCGAAAGACGGGACGAAGAACTCCAGCCCCCGCCCGAGCCAGCCCTCCCCCGCCGGCAGCGGTCGCGGGCTGAACTTGCCGATGCCGGCGGTGATGATCATGGCACCGGCGCGCACGAGGGTGCCGTCGTCGAGGCCGAGCTCGACACCGTCGGGGCCGTGGACGAGCGAGGAGGCCGTGCGCCCGAGCAGGTGGACGGCGTCCGCGGTGGCCGCCTGGGCGACCAGGCCGCTCACGAGGTCGCGGCCCTTGACCGAGGGGAAGCCCGCGACGTCCAGGATCTGCTTCTCGGGGTACATCGCGGTCACCTGGCCGCCGAGCTCGGGCAGCGAGTCGACGAGCGCGATGCGGTGGCCGCGGAAGCCGGCGTAGTAGGTGGCGAACAGGCCGGTGGGACCGGCGCCGACGATGACGAGGTCGACCTCCACGGTCGGGCCCGCGTCGGGGGCGGAGGGGTGCTGGGTCACGACGCGTGATCCTCCCCTCGGCACGCGGGCCGCGCTAGGGCCCGTCTCGACACTGGTCTCGTCGCTCGCGCCATGACCGCCGGGTCATGTCCGCGCCGGAACTGTAACGTGTTCTAGTCCTGGGCGGAACCAGGTCCGCTACTGCGTGTCGATCTGGTCGATCAGCCAGCCGTCGGGGGTGTCGACCACGGTGACGAGTGCGCGGTACTCGCTGAAGGAGGTCTGCGCACCCTTCTTGGTGACGTACTGATTGAGGAAGAGCAGTGCCTGCACCGTGCTGCCCGTCGCCCGGGTCACCGCCTGGCCCAGCACCCGCACCTCGACCTCGGTGCGCTGGTCCACGAAGTCCTCGCGGACGTCCTCCTTGGTCGCGAGGTAGGTCTCGGCGAACTCGTCGGTCATCACGCCCCGAGCGCGCTCGATGCCCTCGTCGTAGGTCTCCCAGCTCGCGCCCAGCACGATCTGTGCGCCCTGGGCGGCGGCCTCGACCGCCGGACGCCAGGTGCGCTCGGGCACCACGACGGGGCGTTCGGCCGTCACACCCGCCCGGTCGTCGTCGCGCCAGAGCACCACCGCCTCGACCACCACGGCGGCCGTCAGCAGCACGATCACCGCGACGAGGGCCAGCAGGCCGCGGCGGCCCAGACCGCGCCAGGCGACCGTCGTCTGCTCGTCCGCCGGGGCAGCCTGCTCCTCGCGGAGCTCGTGCTGGTCGTGCACCTCGCGGTCACCGGGCATCGGCGGCGGCGGGGGCACGAGCGGGTCACCGGACTGCTCGACCTCGCGCGATCCGTCGGTCGCCTCGGTCTCGGGCCTGTGGACGTCCTGGCCGGGCCGGGGGCCGCTGCCGGCGAGTCGACGCGGGCGACTGGTGGAGGCGCGCGAGGAGCGTCCGGTGGATCGGCCGGTGGATCGGCCGGTGGATCGGTCGGTGGGTCTCTGCGCCATGTCAGGCCACGAACTGCAGGTCGGAGGTGAGCCAGCGGCCGTCGACGAGCACCATCTCCAGCCGCAGCCGGAAGGCGCGGGCGACGGGCTCGTCGTCGGTCGTGACGTTGGCGACCGTGCCGGTCGTGGCCGCCAGCACGGTCGCTGAGTCCGCATCCGCGTCGACGACACCGATCCAGACGACCTCGCCCTCCATCACCGAGCGGTTCTCCTCCAGCAGGGTCAGGACCCCCTCGGTCGATGCGTCGTACTGCTCGGCGAAGTCGCCGGTGGCACCCTCGGCGACCGCCTCGATGCTCTCCTCGGCGCGGTCGTAGCGGATGTTGACGAAGGCCTCGGTCTGCGCGGTCGCCGCCGCCAGGACATCGGCGTACCGGTCGCTCGTCGCCGTCTCCTCGGCCCGGTCGCCACGGGCCTGCCAGGCGGCGACGCCCAGCACGACGACGACCGCGGCCAGCACGAGCGCCAGCGCGCCGAGGGCGGCGACCAGCCGGGGTCCGGCGCTCACCGGCTCCTCACCGGCCCCACCAGCAACCACGTCCACGCGTCCTCCCCCAGGATCGACAGGTCCGGCGTCTCGAGGAACCGTACCGGCTCCCCCGCGGCGTCCACCGCACCGGAGAGGACACCGGTGAGCGGGTCGTAGGTGCCGGTCACCGTGGCGCCGTCCGACCCGGGGGCCACCCGGCGCGGGCCGGTGTTGCCGCCGTCGGCGTCCGGGGAGTAGCGCGGACCGCGCATGCCGTACGGCGGGCCCGACTCGCAGCGGGCCGGGAAGATCGGTCCATCGGTCAGGTCGTTGCCCGGGCGCCAGTCCTCGGTGGGCTTGAACCCCTCCGTGCACGGCGGCACGGAGTAGTCCAGCTGCAGGTTGACGTGCCCGTAGCCGTCCGCCGGGGTGCCGGTGAACCCCGAGGAGATCACCCGCGGGTAGGTGACCAGCAGCTGCTCGAGGCCCGCGAGGTGGCTGACGACGACCTGGTTGAGGGACACCGCGTGGCCCAGCAGGATCGGCAGGGTCGGCTCGAGGTCGGTGAGCAGGGCGTCGAGCTGCCGGGCGGTGCCGGGGGTGCCCTGCAGCACCTGGCGCAGCGGCCGGTCCGAGCGCCGCAGCGAGCCCGTGAGCAGTCGCAGGTCGCGGGAGAGGGCGCGGATGTTCTCCTGGTTGTCGCGCTGGGTCCGCAGCACCGTCAGACCGCTCTCGAGCAGGTCGATGGTCTCGTCGGTGTGCTCGGCGGCCTCGCGGACGAACCGTCCGCCGTCGTCGACCAGGGCCTGGAGCGCCCCGCCGGTGTCGTCGAACATCGTGCCGAGCTCCTCGACCACCGACCGCAGGTGACGCCGGTCGACACCGGAAACGAACTCGTCGAGCTCGACGAGCAGATCGCCCTCGTCGACCGGGAGCGAGTCGGGTCCGCCCGTGAGCACGTCGCCGTCCTCGGCGTACGGGCCCTCGTCGTCGGCCGGCTCGAAGTCGAGGTACTGCTCGCCCACGGCCGAGAGGTTGTGGACGTACATCGGGGAGTCCAGCGGGAGCCGGGTCCCCTCCTCGAGCCGCATCGTCACGGTCAGGCCCTCGCGGGTCGGCTCCATCCGGGTCACCCGGCCGACCTTGACGCCGCGGTAGGTGACCTCGGAGCCCTCGAACAGCCCACCGCTGCCGGGGAGCGTGGCCTGGACGGTGATGCCCCGGCCGAGGACCCGGTCCACGACACCGAGGTAGGTGCCGGTGATGTAGACGATGCCCACCGCCGAGAGGACCAGGAAGGCGGCGATCCGGATGCGCGTGCCGCGGGTCATGCCGCACCGCCCCCGACCAGGTCGGCGAGGCTCGCCGAGCCGCCCCCGCTGCCGCGGGCGCTGGCACCGCCCAGCAGGCCGTCCAGGAGCCCGTCGAGGCCGCCTCCCAGGATCCCCCCGAGGTCCTCGAGGCCGGGGAGGTCGGGCAGCAGGTTGAGCACCTGGCACACCGCCTTCTCCTCGTGTGCGGGTCGCCGGCACTTCTTCTTCAGCTGCGTGAGCAGGTCGAGGTCGCCGAGGACCTTCGTGCACGGCTTGCTGGTGAGGCTGCCGGAGGCCAGGCACTGCAGCACCAGGCCCACGGTCTCGACGGGGTCGGGCACTTCCACCGGCGGCAGCAGGCCGCCGCCGGGCAGGAGGTTCTCCAGGCTGATGTCGGCGCGGATCGAGGTGTTGGCGTAGTCGCCCTTGACGATCTCCGAGGCCTCCTTGGGGAACGGGAAGCTGATCAGCAGGTTGAGACCCGGGGCGAGGTGGTCACCGGCGGCGTTGAGCTGGCGCAGCACCGGCCGCAGGTCGCGCAGCGACGCGAGCAGGTCCTCCTTGCTGGCCCGGATGACCCGGGTGCCGACGGTGCCCAGCTCGTCGAGCGAGCCGAGCATCGCCACCAGCTCGTCGTGCTGCTCGCGCAGCACCCCGATCGCCGGCCCGGTGGCGTCGATCGCGTCGGTGATCACCTGCTTCTCGCGGTTGAGCGTGCGGGTGAGGCCGGCGATGGACTCCATCGCCCGGATGATCTCTGCCTTCTGGCGGTCCAGGGTGCCCACGACGTCGGACAGGTTGCCGAGCAGCGCCTTGAGCCGCTCCTCCCGGCCGTCCATCACGTCGTTGAGCTCGCGGGTGATGGTGCCCAGCTGCGCCACGCCGCCGCCGCTGAGGAGGTAGGACAGCGCGCCGAGCACCTCCTCGACCTCCGGGTTGCGACCGGTGGAGGGCAGCTCGATGCGGTCGCCGTCCTCGAGCCGGCCGACCGGTTCACCGGACGGGGCCTCGAGGGCGACGTACTTCTCACCGAGCAGCGAGACCTGCCGGATGTCGGCGACGGTGTTGTCGGGCAGCTCGACGTCGTCGCGCACGCGCAGCGTCACCCGCGCGTGCCAGCCGATGCGCTCGACGTCGACGACCTCGCCGACCGTCACGTCGTCGACCATCACCGGGGACCGCGGGACGACGTTGAGCACGTCGGCGAAGTCCGCGGTCACCTCGAACGCCTCGTCGGCGTCGACCGGCGAGCCCGGCAGCGGCAGTCGTAGGCGCCGTCGAAGTCGCAGCCGGTGAGCAGGAGCGTGCCGGCCAGGGCAGCCGCCACCGCTCGTGCCGCACGAGGGAGTCCGAGGCCCATCACCGGCCACCTGCCAGCAGGTCGGCGAGGTCCGTGCCGCCGGGGGCCGGCCGGTTGGCCGTCCCGGAGGGCCGTCCACTGTGCTCGGGCGGGATGAACGGGACCTGGGTGGTGATCGGCTCCAGCAGCATCTCGAACAGCTCGCACGCGAGGTCCGCGGAGACCCGCGGCAGCCCGGCCTGCTGCACGATGCCGCACAGGAAGCCGTCGGCGTCCCACACGTTGCCACCGATGCCGATGCGCGAGCCGATGGAGTTGGACTCGTTGTTGAAGGCCAGGGCGAGGTTGCCCATCGCCACGGGAGCCACGGTCAGGGCGGTGTCGAGGGAGTCACGCTCGGAGTCGAGGTTCTTCACGACCCGCGTCAGCTTCTCCACGTCGGTCACGAGTGCCTCGCGGTTCTCACCGACGAAGTCCTCGACGCTCCCCACGGCGCGGGCCACGGCGGCCAGCGCGGCGGAGATCTCCTGGCGCTCGTCGGCGAGGTCGGCCGAGACCCCGGCGAGGTCCCGGAGGAAGGCACGCACCAGCCGGTCGTTCTCGGCGAGGGTGCCGGTGAAGGTCGCGAGCTCGGTGACGGTGTCGAAGAGGTCGCCGCTGCCCTCGCCGAACGTCGTCGCCGCAGCGGACAGCTCCCGGATCATCCGGTTGCCCCGCTCGCCCTGCCCCGACAGCGCCTCGTCGCCGGCGCGCAGCAGGTTGTCCAGCGTCCCGTCACGGTTGACCCCGTTGGGGCCCAGCGCCTGGGACAGGTCGCGCAGCGAGCGGTAGATGCGGTCCAGCTCGACCGGCACGCCGGTGTCGGGCAGGGCGATGTCGGCGCCGTCGGCCAGGAGCTCCCCCCGGAGTACGCCGGGGTGAGCTGCACGTAGCGGTCGGCCACGAGCGTCGGGGTCACGATGGCGGCCTTCGCGTCAGCGGGGAGGCGGACGTCGGCGTCGTACTCCATCTCGACGGCGACCGAGGCGCCGTCGGGGGTCACCGACGTGACGCGCCCGACGGTCACCCCGAGCACCCGGACGTCGGTGCCGACGAAGACGCTGACCGCGCGGGGGAAGTGGGCGGTGACGGTGTGCGGCTCCTCGCCGTCACGCAGCACCAGCACGCCTGCGGTGGCGAGCAGGGCGACGACGAGCGCCACGGCGAGGCCGCGGTGGCGCAGGCCGCGCAGCAGGGACCCGGTCGCGTGGGAGGTGGTGGCCATCAGTCCTCCAGGCTTCCGGGCAGGAACTCGCCGGTCGGGATGGCCAGCAGGTTGACGACGTAGGCGTCGAACCACGGACCGGTGCCGATGATGTTGCCGAGGATCGAGACGTAGGGCCCGAGTGCCGCCATCGTCGCCTTCAGCTCCTTCTCCTTGCTGGTCAGGAAGTCCAGGAGGTCCTCGACCTCTCGCAGCGCGGGGGCGATCTGGCGCTGGTTGTCCTCGGCGACGCCGCGCAGCTCGTCGGCGAGCCCGCGGGCGCCGACGAGCAGGCGGTGGATGGCCTGCTTGCGCCGACGCACCTCCTCGAAGACGAGCTCGCTGCGGGACATGAGCGTCACGACGTCCTCGCTGCGGTCGGCCAGCAGGGTCGAGACGTCCTTGGCCGAGGAGAGCAACGAGCGGATCTCCTCGTCGCGGGAGGCGACCGCCCGGCTCAGGTCGGCGATGCCCTGCATCGAGGCCTCGAGCTCGGGGGCCGCCTCGTCGACGGTCCCGGCCAGCACGTCGAGGGCCTCGACGAGCTGGTCGGTGTCGATCTCCTCGGTGGTCGTGGTCAGGTCGCCGAAGACACCGACGATGTCGTAGGCCGAGTCCGTGCGCTCCAGCGGGATCGGCTCGTCCTCCGACTGCTGGCCCGGGCCCGCCGGGTCGAGCTGGAGGTACTTCTCCCCCAGCAGGTTCAGCACCTCGACGGAGGCGCGCGACTCGGTGCCGAAGTCGACGTCGTTGTCGACCTCGAAGGTGACGAGCACCCGGTCGTCCACGAGCTCGAGCCCCTGGACCCGGCCCGAGCGGATGCCACCGACCTGGACCATGTTGCCGGCCCGCAGCCCGGAACCCTCGGCGAACCACGCCTGGTAGGTGGTGCCGCTGAAGCCGGGGAACTTCGAGAGGTTGAACGCTGCCGCCATGATCAGCGCCATCACGACCAGGGTGATGGTGCCCAGGCGCAGGACCTGCGCGTCGGAGTGGCGTGCCATCAGTCCTCGCCCCCCGCGGAGCCGTCCTCGCCGGCGCCGTTGCAGCGCGGCGCGGTGGACTGGAACTCGAGGTCGTTGAGCTGGTCCAGCAGGACGTCGAGGCCGGGGATGCCCTCGAGCTCGGGGAGCGTGATCTTCCCGGAGAAGCCACAGAGGTAGTAGTTGTACCAGCTGCCGTAGGTGCCGGTGCGGGTCTGGTCGGTCATCGACTCCGGCAGCCGCTCGACCAGCTCCACGAGCACGTCCCGGTTGCGCGGCTGGTTGAGCAGCCTGGCCAGGCGGCGCAGCTCGGCGACGTCGTCCTCGAGCAACGGGCGTCCGCGGGTGAGCAGGTCGGCCACCTCCTCGGTGAGCTCGGAGATGCTCCCCAACGAGGAGCCGATGAGGCGGCGGTCGCGGGCGAGGTCGCCCATCCAGCGCTTCAGCTCCACGACGAGCCGCGTCAGCTGGGAGTGACGGGAGTCGACGGTCCGCAGCGTCTCGTCGAGGTTGGTGACCACGCGACCGATGAGCTCGTCGCGCTCGGCGAGGTCGCCGGTCAACGAGGCGGTGCGCCGCAGCAGCCCGGCGACGGTGCCGCCCTCGCCCTGCAGCACCTGGACCAGGTTGAGCGAGAGCTCGTTGACCTGCTCGGGTCGCAGCGCCTGGAACAGCGGCTTGAACCCGTTGAAGAGCGTGGTCAGGTCGAGCGCCGGGCTGGTCCGGGCCGCCGGGATCGGGTCGGCGGGGTCCTGCGCGGGTGCGGTGTCGCCGTCACGCCCATCCTCCAGCGCGAGGTACCGGTCGCCGACCAGGTTGAGGAAGCGGATCTCGGCCCGCGACGAGGTCGTCAGCTCCACGTCGGCCTTGACCCGGAAGGTGACCAGCGCCTGGGACCGCTCGTGGTGCTCGACCGAGCGGACCTCGCCGACGCTCACGCCCGCGACGCGGACGTCGTCGCCCTTCTCGAGCATCGAGGCACTGGTGAAGACCGCGGTGTACTCCTGGCCGGCACCGAACCCGATGTTGCCCATGATGGCGGCGAGCAGACCGGTCACGAGGACCGAGACGACGGTGAAGACGCCGAGCTTGACGGCGGCCGCGATGGTGGCCACGTTGCGCTGCTGGGTGCTCACGAGGCCACCGCCTCCCCCCGCAAGACCGGCCCGTAGAGCAGGGACCCGAGCGAGCCGTAGGCGCCGGCGTCACGACCCGACCGGCCGGCCAGCAGGGCGTTGAGGACCTGCTGGTCGCCGGGCGTGCCGGCGTACCCCATCGAGACGGGGTCGAGCAGGGCCCCGAGGTAGGGCAGCTTGCTGTCGGGCGGGCGACTGTCCTTGTCCGAACCGTCCCGCAGCGGCTGGGGCCCGATCGGCTCGGGAGGGTTCGGCAGGCCCAGGCACCACGGCCCGCGGCCGACCTCGCCGTACTCCGGGCGGTCGTCCTCGTCGTAGGCCTCGTACTGGGCGCTGAAGAGCTCGAGGTACTGCTTGACCTCGTTGCCGCTGAACGCCTTGGACAGCCGCGGCTCGTAGTTCTCGGCCCCCTCCAGCAGGCAGGGCAGCTGCGGCGAGTAGACCGCCAGCAGCCGCAGCAGGGGTGCGGTGACCTCACCGACCCGGATCAGGTCGGCCTCGTTGTCGGCCAGGACCCGCGCCGAGGTATCGGCCAGGCCGCCGAGGTCGCTGAAGAAGGTGTCGAGCTGCTGGCGCTTCTCGGTGACGGTGCGGCTGGTGACCGTGAGGTTCCCGAGCACGTCCAGCAGGTCGGGAGCGGCGTCGTCGTAGGCGTCGGCGACGTCCGCGAGCGCCGCGAGGTCCTCGCGCAGGGTGGGGAGCGCCCCGCGGATCGCCACGAGGTAGCCGTCGAGGTCGTCCAGCGTCTCGCCCAGGACCTCGCCCCGTCCCTCGAGCGCCGTCGCCAGGGCGTTGAGCGTCGCGTTGAGGTCGGCGGGGCGGACCGCGCGCAGGAGCGGGAACAGCCGGGCCAGGATGCGGTTGAGCTCGACGTTGGTCTCCACGCGGTCGGAGGTGATCACCGCGCCGTCGGAGATCGACTCCCCACCACCGTCGCGCGGCACCACCAGCGAGACGAACTTCTGGCCGAACAGCGTGGTCGGGAGGATCTCGACGCTGACGTCCTCGGGGACCTGGCGCGCGGACTCCGGGTCCAGCGCGAGCGTGATGCGCGCGACGTCGTCGCGCTGCTCGATGCCCCGCACCTGCCCGACCAGCGCGCCGTTCATCCGGACGTCGCCGAACTTCGCGAGCTGCAGGCCCGCACGCTCGGCCTCGACCACCACCGTCGTCGAGGACTCGAAGACCTTGGCGTAGACCGCGACGCAGAACGACAGCAGCAGCCCCAGCAGGGTGAGGAACGCGACACCCGCGACGAGCAGCCGACGGTGCTCGGCCTTGGAGCCGTGGTGGATGTTGACCAGCATGCGCCCCGCCTACCCGGTGATCCGGACGGTGGTGGTGGAGCCCCAGATCGCGAAGCTGAGGAAGAAGTCGGCCACGACGATGGTGACGATGCTGGTCCGGATGGCCCGGCCGACGGCCATGCCGACCCCGGCAGGGCCGCCCGAGGCGGTGTAGCCGTAGTAGCAGTGGATGAGGATCACCGCGGTCGCCAGGACCAGCAGCTTGCCGAAGGACCAGATCATGTCGATCGGCGGCAGGAACTGCAGGAAGTAGTGGTCGTAGGTGCCCGGGCTCTGCCCGTAGATGAGCGTGACGATCAGTCGTGGGGACAGGTAGGACGCGCACAGCGCCACGATGTAGAGCGGGATCACCGCGACGAACGCCGCGATCATCCGGGTGGTCACCAGGAACGGCAGCGAGGGGATGCCCATGACGTCGAGGGCGTCGATCTCCTCGGAGATCCGCATGGCGCCCAGGCGTGCGGTGTATCCACAGCCGACGGTGGCCGCCAGGGCGATCGAGGAGACCAGCGGCGCGACCTCGCGGGTGTTGAAGTAGGCGGAGATGAAGGCCGAGAACTTCGCGACGCCGAGCTGGCTGAGCGAGGCGTAGCCCTGGATGCCCACCTCCGTCCCGGCGAAGAAGGCCAGGAACGCGATGACGCCCACGGTGCCGGCGATGAGCGTGAGACCCCCGGCGCCGAAGGTGACCTCGGCGAGGGTGTTCACGATCTCGCGGGGGTAGCGCCGGACGGCGCGTGGTGCCCAGGCCAGCGCCTTGACGTAGAAGAGCAGCTGGTCGCCCTTCTGCTCCAGCGAGGCCCGCTGGCCGGAGACGAAGGCGCTGCCGAGTGCGCCGAGGGTGCTCATCAGATGCTCCTGCTCACAGTCCCGGCGGCGGGACGACCTGGAAGTAGATGGCCGTGATCACCGCGTTGAGGAAGAACAGCAGCATGAACGCGATGATCACCGACTCGTTGACCGCGCGCCCCACGCCGCTCGGCCCACCCCCGGCACCGAGACCCTTGTACGCGCCGACGATCGCGGCCAGCCAACCGAAGACGACCGCCTTGATGCAAGAGATGTAGAGGTCGGTGATGCTCGCCAGCGCCGTGAAGGAGCTGAGGAACGCCCCGGCGCTGCCCCCCTGGATGATCACGGTGAAGAAGTAGCCTCCGCCGATGCCGGCACCGATCACGATGCCGTTGATCATCAGTGCCACGAACATGGTGGCCAGCACGCGGGGCACCACCAGACGTGCCAGCGGGTCGACCCCGAGCACCTCCATCGCGTCGATCTCCTCGCGGATCTTGCGCGCGCCGAGGTCGGAGCAGATGGCGGAGCCGGCGGCCCCGGCGATGATCAGAGCCGCGGCGATCGGTGCCGCCTCGCGCACCACGGCGAGGACCGCCGTGGCGCCGGCGAAGGACTGCGCGCCGAGCTGACCGGTCAGGTTGCCCACCTGCAGCGAGATCACCGCACCGAACGGGATGCTCACCAGGATCGTGGGCATCAGGGTGACGCTGGTGATGAACCAGGCCTGCTCGATGAACTCGCGCACCTGGAAGCGCGTGGTGAAGATGCGGCGGGTCACGTCGACGACCATCGCCGCGATCTCTCCGGGCCCCCGGACGACCGAGGCAGCACTGACAGCCATCCGTGACCTCCCCATCCCGTCGGCGCGACTACACTAGAACAGGTTCTTGTCTCCCCGCCAACGCGGCGACCAAACCCTCCCCGGTGGCCGTGCGACACCCTAGGGGTATCCGGCCGCCTAGGCTGGAGGGGTCTCGCACGACCGAACGAGGGAGAGCACGTGGGTCTCGACGCTGACGCCTGGGCCTCGTTCGCCCACGACCCCCGCGACCCGGCGCACGCTGTGCTGCGTGCCGGCGACGCGGATCGCGTCCTGACGGCCAACCTGCTCACCGAGGCGTACGCCGAGGGGCGGATCGACCTGGCCGAGCACGACGAGCGGGCCGAGCTCGCCCAGTCGGCGCGGCTCCTCGGCGACCTCGTCCCCCTGCTCGACGACCTGGTGCCGGTCCTCCCGCCCTCACCCTCGACATCGGCCGGGCTGACCGTCGCGGCGCGTGCGGACCTGGAGGTCCGTGCTCACCAGGAGTGGGCGGCCCAGCGTCGCTCGGCGGTGATGGGCTTCATCGCACCGACGCTGATCACCTGGGCGGTCTTCGTGGCGATCGTGCTGTCGAACCCCGACGCCTGGCACTTCCCATGGCCGTTGATCGTGATGGCCGCGACCGGCGTCAACCTGCTCCGCGTGCACGTCCAGCGCGCCGACATCGTCGCCGACAACCTCGAGTCCCTGGAGAAGAAGCGCGCCAAGGCGCTCGCCAAGCAGGCCAAGGCGCGCCGGTCGATCGGCTCGGGCGAGCGGGAGAAGCTGGACCCGGAGGCGCTGCGCGCGGCCTCGGAGCTGGCCCGTCAGAAGGCCCGGGACGCGGCACGGGTGGTCGAGCAGGACGTGGTGCGGCGCTTCAACCAGAAGTTCAGGCCCCCCGAGGGCACGTGACCCAGCGCCCGCGCTGTCAGCCGGATGGCGTAGCTCGCGAGTCGCTGTCACAGTGGTGACAGCAGATCGCGAGTGAAGGTCGTGGGACGTCCTGCTCCGGCTCGCTCATCCGCGCACGGCCGCCTGGAGCGCCGCCCGGTCGAAGACGCGGCGCGCCCGGCGCCGGTAGCGGACGAGCTGGGTGACTCCGAAGGCCCAGAGCAGGTACTGCACGGACATCGCCCACCGGAACGCCTCGGGCGTGTAGTCCGAGCCGGTGCCCGGCGTACGCCAGTCGAGCACCAGTCCGATCGCCACGACCAGCACCAGGCTGGCCGAGAAGCCGCCGACGTTGATGATCCCGGTGGAGGACGCCAGACGCTCGGAGGGGTTGGCGGTGCGGCCGACGTCGAAGCCGATCATCGAGGCCGGTCCCCCGACGCCGACGACGAACACCAGCAGGACGAGGAGCCCGAACGGTGCCTCCCCGGGCCAGGCAAGCACCGCGGTCCAGACGACGACGATCGATCCGACGATCGCCAGCGCCATCGACGACCGGTGCCACGGGTGCAGCCCGACCAGCCAGCCGAGCACCGGGCCGGCCAGGATGACGGCGACGACCAGCAGGGTCAGCAGGAGGCCGGCCTCCCCCGGTGTCCTGCCCTCGCCGCGCACGAAGAACGGGTAGCCCCACAACAGGCCCAGCGCCGTCGCGCTGAACTGGGTCGTGAAGTGGATCCAGAAGCCCAGCCGGGTCCCCGGGTGGGCCCACGAGGCTCTCAGGCTGGTGCGCACCGACACCCACGCCATCACCGCGCCCCGGTGGTGCCGCTCGCCCGGGGCATCGCGGAGGAGCACGGCACCGCCGAGCGCGAGCACCGACCCGATGGTCGCGGCGAGCAGGTAGGCGCCGGTCCAGCCGAGCGCCCCGAAGGCCCACGTCATCGGTGCTGCCGCGAGGATCGCGCCGCTCTGACCCAGCGTGCCGCTGACCTGGGTGAGGAACGGGATGCGCCGCGGCGGGAACCACGTCGCCACCAGCCGGAGCAGGCAGATGAAGGTCATCGCGTCGCCGATGCCCACCAGCGTGCGCGCCAGCAGCGCCAGCACGAAGCTGTCGGCCAGGGCGAACCCGACCTGCGCCACCGTCATCACCAGCGCGCCCGTCAGGATCACGCTGCGCGGGCCGAACCGGTCCACGAGCAGCCCGACCGGCACCTGCATGAGTGCGTAGACGAGCAGCTGGAGCATCGTGAACGTGGCCAGCTGGGCGGCGGTGATGTCGAACCGCTCGGCCGCCTCCAGCCCAGCGACCGCCAGTGAGCTGCGGTGGAACACCGCGAGCAGGTAGAGCGAGACAGCGGATCCCCAGACCGCCCAGGCCGCTGCGCGGGGCGGGGACGGGATGCTCACGGGCGCCATTGTGCTCCTCGGTCCCACGCGCCGGTGTACCGGTCCACCTCCCCCTGGGTCGCCCACGCCTCCTATGGTCGCGGCGTGTCCCGTCGCAGCCACTCCCACGACCCACGTCCCGGCGGCGTGCTGGGCCCACGCCCCTCGGCGGTGCTGCTCTCGGTGCAGCTCGTCGTGGTCCTCGCCTACCCGTTCCTGGAGGACAGCCCGGCCGGTCGCGCGGTCCTGGGGGTGATCCAGATGGTCGCGGTCGGCGTCGCGGTCGCCGCGGTACGCCGCACGCCCGCCCTGACCTGGGTCGCGCTGACCCTCGGCGCGCCGGCGGCAGGGTTCACCGTGGCCGAGGCCCTGGCGACCGACACGGGCTGGGTGATCCTGACCTCGGCCCTGCTGCACGCGCCGTTCTACTTCTACGTGTCCTACTCGATGGTCCGCTACGTCTTCCACGACGACCGGGTCACCCGCGACGAGCTCTACGCGACCGGCGCGGCGTTCACGGTCGTGGCGTGGGGGTTCGCCTACGTCTACGCGGCCGTGCAGGTCGTGTGGCCCGACTCGTTCGCGGGTGCCGGCACCGAAGGCGCCCGCAGCTGGTTCGAGCTGCTCTACCTGTCGTTCTCCGTGCTCACCAGCGTCGGCCTCTCCGACGTGGTGCCGGTCGGGGCGCACGCGCGTTCGCTGGTGGCGGTGGAGATGGTCGCCGGGGTGCTCTACGTGGCGCTCGTGGTCTCGCGGCTGGTCGGGCTGGTCGTCAGCCGCCAGGCGATGAAGGCGGTCGACGACCGGCCCGACGAGGGCTGAGCCGGCGCTACTTCTGCGCTTCGATCATCTGGCGGAGCTCCTTCTTGAGCTCGCCGATCTCGTCGCGGAGGCGGGCGGCGAGCTCGAACTGCAGCTCCGTGGCCGCTTCCTTCATCTGGTCGGTGAGGTCCTGGATGAGCTGGGCGAGGTCCGAGCTCGGCATGCCGGCGAGGTCCTTGGCGTGCTTGCCCGCCGCGCCCTCAGCCAGGGCGGGGACGGGCTGGCGCTTGCCGACCTTGCCCGCGCGCCCCTTGGCCTCGGTGCCGGCCCAGGTCTCCAGCAACGCCTGGGTGTTCTCGTCCTCGCGGGCGAGCATGTCGGTGATGTCGGCGATCTTCTTGCGCAGCGGTGTGGGGTCGATGCCGTGGGCGGTGTTGTAGGCGATCTGCTTGGCCCGGCGCCGGTTGGTCTCGTCGATCGCCGCCTCCATCGAGGGCGTGATCTTGTCGGCGTACATGTGCACCTGGCCGGAGACGTTGCGGGCCGCACGACCGATCGTCTGGATCAGCGACTTGTCCGAGCGCAGGAAGCCCTCCTTGTCGGCGTCGAGGATCGAGACCAGCGACACCTCGGGGAGGTCGAGGCCCTCGCGCAGCAGGTTGATGCCGACCAGCACGTCGTAGGCACCCAGCCGCAGGTCGCGCAGCAGCTCGATCCGCTTGAGGGTGTCGACCTCGGAGTGGAGGTAGCGGGTGTCGATGCCGGCGTCGAGGAGGTAGTCGGTGAGGTCCTCGGACATCTTCTTGGTCAGCGTGGTCACCAGGACGCGCTCGTCCTTCTCCGTGCGCGTCTTGATCTCGTGGATGAGGTCGTCGATCTGGCCCTTGGTGGGCTTGACGATGACCTCGGGGTCGACCAGGCCGGTGGGGCGGATGATCTGCTCCACCACGTGCGGCGGCTTGTCGCCACCGACCAGGTCGAGCTCGTAGTCGCCCGGCGTCGCCGAGAGGTAGATCGTCTGGCCGATCCGCTCGAGGAACTCCTCCCAGCGCAGCGGTCGGTTGTCCATCGCACTGGGCAGCCGGAAGCCGTGGTCGACCAGGTTGCGCTTGCGCGACATGTCGCCTTCGTACATGCCGCCGATCTGGGGCACGGCGACGTGGGACTCGTCGACGACGAGGAGGAAGTCCTCGGGGAAGTAGTCGAGCAGGCAGTTCGGTGCCGAGCCGGGGGCCCGGCCGTCGATGTGCATCGAGTAGTTCTCGATGCCGGAGCAGGAGCCGACCTGGCGCATCATCTCGATGTCGTAGGTGGTGCGCATCCGCAGCCGCTGCGCCTCCAGCAGCTTGCCCTCGCGCTCGAAGCGCGCCAGCTGCTGCTCCAGCTCGGCCTCGATGCCGTTGATCGCCCGCTCCATCCGCTCGGGACCGGCGACGTAGTGGGTGGCGGGGAAGACGTAGAGCTCGGAGTCCTCGGTGATGACCTCGCCGGTGACGGCGTGGAGGGTCATCAGCCGCTCGATCTCGTCGCCGAAGAACTCGATGCGCACCGCGTGCTCCTCGTAGACCGGGAAGATCTCGAGGGTGTCGCCGCGCACGCGGAAGGTGCCGCGGGTGAAGGACATGTCGTTGCGGGTGTACTGGATCTCCACCAGGCGCCGCAGGATCGAGTCGCGGTCGTGCTCCTCGCCGACCCGCAGCCGCAGCATCCGGTCGACGTACTCCTGCGGGGTGCCGAGACCGTAGATGCAGGAGACGGTGCTCACCACGATCACGTCGCGCCGGGTCAGCAGCGAGTTGGTCGCCGAGTGCCGCAGCCGCTCGACCTCCTCGTTGATCGAGGAGTCCTTCTCGATGTAGGTGTCGGTCTGGGGGACGTAGGCCTCGGGTTGGTAGTAGTCGTAGTAGGAGACGAAGTACTCGACCGCGTTGTCGGGGTAGAGCTGGCGCAGCTCGTTGGCGAACTGCGCGGCCAGCGTCTTGTTGGGCTGCAGCACCAGCATCGGTCGCTGCAGCTTCTCGGCCACCCAGGCGACCGTCGCGGTCTTGCCGGTGCCGGTCGCACCGAGCAGCACGACGTCCTTCTCGCCGCCGGAGATTCGCTTGCTGATCTCGGCGATCGCCGCGGGCTGGTCGCCGGAGGGCTCGTAGTCGGAGACGACCTTGAAGGGGGCCACACGGCGCTCGAGATCGGTGACGGGACGCATGGCTCGAGCCTACGAGTCCCTACCGACAACGACGCCGCCTGCCGGGTGAGGCCTTCACAAACCTGAACGACGCTCATATTCTCCCCTCACTGCTCCCTCCTCCCCAGGAGTGCCCATGCGCACCGTCCTCCGGTCAGCCCTCCGTCTCCTGCTCGTCCTCGTGGTCGCCGTCGTCATCGGCCTCAGCGGCATCAGCACACCCGCCACCGCGCACGAGGAACGCGAGTCCGTGTTCCCCGCCGGGGACGGGAAGGTCCCCGAGAAGCGCTCGCTGAAGCAGGCCGCCGACGTGATCGTCGTCTGCAAGGCCGACTCCAAGAAGCGCATCAACAAGATCAAGGACACGAAGCTCCGAGCCTTCAACAAGCGGCTGCTGAAGAAGTGCGAGCACCGGCACATGCAGGCGGCCGTCGACGCGGTGGAGAAGCAGCGCACCAACATCTACGTCCTGCCCGGGGTCTACCGGGAGCAGCCGAGCTGGGACCCGCCGTGCGCCGAGGACTACGACGGCGGGATCGTCGAGTACGACCTCATCGTCTCCTGCGGCGAGGTCGTCAACCTCGTGACCATCGCCGGCGACGACCCCGACGACCCCGACATCAAGTGCGACAACCAGCTCTGCCACCTGCAGATGCTCGGCACCGGCGCCAAGCCCTCCGACGTGACGCTCAAGGGCGGGTTCCGCGAGGACGGGGACTGGGTCAAGCACAACGGCATCAAGGCAGACCGCGCCGATGGCTTCTACCTCGCCAACATGAAGGCGACGCTGTTCCGCGAGAACGCCTTCTACGTCCACGAGACCGACGGCTACGTCCTCGACCGCTTCGAGGGCTCCTACAACCAGCTCTACGGCGTGCTCACCTTCACCTCCGACCACGGTGTCATCTCCAACTGCAACACCCACCACAACGGCGACTCCGGGGTCTATCCCGGCTCCGCGGCCGACGTGAACACCCAGAACACCAACACCGGCCCGCTCACGCGCTGGGCCGTCGAGGTCAAGCGCTGCCGGATGCACCACAACGCGCTGGGCTTCTCAGGGACCGCCGGCAACTCGGTCTACGTCCACCACAACAAGATCCACGACAACGGCCTCGGCTTCATCGTCGAGTCGATCCTGGGCGGGCACCCCGGCATGCCGCAGGACCACGGGTGGTTCGAGAACAACAAGATCTACAGCAACAACACCAACTACTACGAGCAGTACGTCCAGGGCGACGACGCCGCCTGTCAGGAGGAGCTGCCCGCCGACATTGGCTTCGAGAAGGGCGTCGTCTGCCCGGCCTTCGGCTTCCCCGTCGGCACCGGCGGCATGATCATCGGCAACCACAACTTCGTGTCGTCCAACCACGTCTGGGACAACTGGCGCCAGGGCTTCATGCTCTTCTGGGTCCCGCCGGCGCTGATGCGCGACGACTACGACCCCACGCACCAGCAGGACAACTCCAACTTCAACGCCTTCACCAAGAACGAGCTGGGCTACTCGCCGAAGGGCGAGGTGCTGCCGAACGGCATCGACTTCTTCTGGGACGAGGCCGGCCAGGGCAACTGTTGGCAGGACAACCTCACCGCCCCGGGCAAGGAGGTCACCCACAACTACGCCCTCGACCTGCCTGACTGCGGCAATCCGTCCCAGTGGCCGATCGGCAACCTGGTGAAGACCACCGAGCTGATCCCGTGCGCGACCTACGACCGCTTCTCCAACCCCGACCCGCCGGCCTGCGACTGGCTCGACACCCCCGAGCAGCCGTCGACCGACGCCGGCGCCGCGGGCACACAGGTCCGCAGCGCACCGCTCGACGGTCCCGGCGCGCCCGCCGCGCTGGTCGCCGTCACCCTGGTCGGGGTCCTGGGCATCCGGGTCGCCGGCGTCCGGCGCCGCCAGCGCCGACTCGACGGTGCGGACGCGGCGGACGCGGCATGAGCCTCCTGGACCAGCCGCGGTCCACGGTGGCCGAGGACCCCCGGGTCGACGCCGCGCACGTCCGGCGCCGCCGGCGGCTCTGGGCCGGCGCGGTGGTGGGCCTGCTGCTCGGAGGCTGGCTGCTGGCGCCGTACGCCGTCCGGATCGAGGCTCCGCGGCTCGAGTTCGACGCGGACGCGGGGCTGATGGTCGAGGGCTACGGCCCCGCCGGCACCTACGCCCTGGACTACCGCTTCGGCGAGGAGGTGCTGGTCAAGGTGCCGATCACCAACGACTCCGTCGTGCCGCTGCACGTGGAGACGGTGGAGCTGGTCGAGCCGACGTACCCGTTGATGGTGCCGGTGGACGAGGACTCCTCGATCGAGCCGTTCACGCTGCTCCCGCAGCAGTCCGGTGAGGTGACGCTGGCCTTCGAGTTCACCAACTGCCGCTACTACCACGAGCGCGCCAACAACGCCTACGAGCAGGTCCGGGTCGCCGGCTCGGTCCTCGGCCGCCCGGTGACCCGGACCGTGGACCTGGCGGTGCCGCTGGTCGTGCACAGCCAGGTGATCCTCAACTGTCCCGACCGGACGCTGGTCCGGGGGGACGACCGGCGGGTGTGACCGCGGGGGACGCTGTGCCGCGACCAGGAGCACTCGGCTGAGAACCACGCTCAGCCGGGCAGGCGCCCCTGTACCCGGACGACGCTACGGCCGCCGGACACAGCCACCCGCAACCGTCCCCGGGCATCGGACCGGGCTCGGGTGCGTTCACCCTGGACTCGCAGCCGGTAGGTGGTGAGCGGTCGGTAGCTGGGCGGGGTGCGCACCACCGCGGGACCAGCAAGGAAGACGAAGCCCTCCCGAGAGGCGCGCACCAGGCCGCTGAACGCCTGTGGGGGCTCGCGCCGGGTACGGACCCGCCAGCCCCAGGTGGAGTACCGACGGTCGATGCTGCGGTAGTCGATCCGCTCGGGCACGCTGCGGTCCTGGCGGAAGACCTCGGCGAGGCGGGGAAGGTACTGGGCCAGGTCCCGCGCCCAGTACGGCCAGCGGTGGCGGCCCGGCCCGTAGTCGTCGAGGACGTAGGGAACCCCGGCGGCGTCGGCGGCTTCGGCGAACAGCAGGGTGGACTCATGGACGATCGCCTCGATCGGATCGGGTGAGGCGTACCGAGGGTCCGCAGTGTCCTCGTAGGGCCCGTTGGTGCCGTCACCCACCCACAGCCGCAGGTCCATGCGGCGCAGGTTGCCCACCAGGTCGGCGGGGTTGTGTCCCTGCCAGTTCACGGCGTCGAGAACCGGGTCGCCGAACGGCGCGTGGGGCTGCACCCCGTTGAGACCGGTCATGATCGCGCCGACGACGGCGGCCCCCAGCGTCCGGGCCTGCGGTGCCTTGGCGATGTCGGGGGCACCGGAGAAGGACGCCGCGGAGACGAACAGGTCGGGGTGGCGCGAGGCGTAGCTCATCGCCCCGAAGCCCCCCTGGGACAGCCCGGCGATCGCCCGCTGGGAACGCCGCGCGCGGGTGCGCAGGTGGGCATCGACCCACGGCACCAGCTGCTCGATGTGGAAGGTCTCCCAGTTGGCGACCCCCAGCGCGGTGTCCTGGTCCACCCAGTCGGTCCACCAACCACCACCGTTGGAGTCGTAGCCACCGTCCGGCATGACCACGATCATCGGGAAGCCGGCCGTGATGTCCTCGGCCTCACCCTGCTGCACCCAGTCGTCGGCGCCGCCGCTGGTGCCGTGCAGGAGGTAGAGCGTGGGATAGCGGCGCGTGGTCGCGGTGTATCCCTGCGGCAGCAGGAGGGTCAGGCGTACCGGACGGGCCAGCTCCTGGCTGGCGACCGTGAGCCGGACCAGACGCTCGTCGACCCGGTCGACCTCGGAGACGGTGAGACCATGACTGGAGGTCAGGTCTCCGATGACGTCGTCGCCGATGGTCGCAGCGGGGGCTGCGGCGGGAGCAGAGGAGGACACGGTCGCCCCGAGGTCGCTGGCCGCCGCGGCGGCGGGCGTGACCATGACGAGCAGCGCCGCCAGCGCGGCCCGACCAAGACCGCGTCGTCGGCCCGTCAGCACATGCGCGGCACCCACCCCGGACAAGAGGCGGCTCAATTCAGTACCATCGGTATCCACAGTCGACAGAGTAGGTGACCGTCGCCACATGTCCAACACACCGCAGCGCGTGCGCCCTCTACGCCGGGAGGTGCGGGCGCAGGTCTTGGCAGCCGCCAAGGACGTCTTCTTCGACGTCGGCTTCCACCGTGCGTCCCTCGCGCAGATCGCCGAGCGAGCCGGATTCACCAAGGGCGCGCTCTACTCGAACTTCGACAGCAAGGACGACCTCTTCCTCGCTCTGCTGGAGCAGGAGGTCACCTCCCGCGTGGAGATGCTCCAACAGCTGGTCACCGGCAGACTGCTGCAGCTGGGCACCGTGTCCGAAGGCCTCCTCGCGATCACCGAGGACTCCTCGACCCTGCTCGTCTTCGCGGAGTTCCGAGCCTATGCCGCCAATGAACCGGCGATCGCACAGCGGCTCGCCGAGGTGCGCGCGCACCTGCTCGCCTGGATGGCCGAGCGCATCGAGGAGGAGGTGGCCGCCCTCGGACTGGAGTTGCGGGTCCCGGCCGCCGAGGCGGCGGCCCTCATGGCCGCCCTGGTGAGCGGACTCGCGCTCGAGCAGGTCGGCGCCGACCGCCGGGTCGTCAGCGCCGCGAGCCTGGACCGGGTCCTCATGGCGCTGCTCGCCCAGCCCTCCAGCCAGCCCCGCGCCGGGCCCGTCTCCCCCACCGACGCAACCGAGGAGCCATCATGCCCCCCCACCGCGGCAGGTCGACGAGACGCGTCCGCCGGTTCCACGACTTCGAGGGAGTCGACGCGTTCATCACTGGCGCCGCCAGCGGCATCGGACGGTCGCTCGCCGAGCAGCTCGGCTCGGCCGGCGCAAGGCTCCACCTGACCGACATCTCGGCCGCAGGGCTGGCCGAGGTGTCGACGGCCATCTCCGCCGCGGGCGGCACGGTCGTGCTGGCACGAGCTGCCGACGTCAGCGACTACGACGCCGTCCGAGACCTGGCGTCAGCCGTGGCCGAGGCCTCAGGCGCGATGGACCTGGTGTGCAACGTCGCCGGTGTCGCTCACTGGGGAACCATCAGCGCCCTGGAGCACCAGGACTGGCAGCGCATCGTGGACGTCAAACTGATGGGGCCCCGGCTGGACCGCAGGTCGCTCCGCGTCCGGCACCACGGCCCGACTACCGTGGGGCCCGTGAACCCCCGCCCCAGCAGCCGCCTGGACGCTCTGCTGCGGGTGCTGCGTCGCACGCTGCTGACCGTGGTCGGCGTGCAGTTCGGGCTCGCCATCGCGATGACGCTCGTCGACTCCTACCGGCGGCGCGGCAAGAAGCCGGGCGAGTTCCCGGTCACCCCGCCGGCCGAGGTGCCGATCGGCGAGAGCACCGTGACGACGTACACCTACGGCCAGCACCTCTACGACGACATGCTCGCCGCCATCGAGGGCGCGCAGAAGCAGATCCTCTTCGAGACCTACATCTGGAAGGGCGACGCCACCGGCGAGCGGTTCAAGCAGGCGCTGGCCGACGCCGCCGCGCGTGGCGTGGAGGTCTACTGCATCTACGACGGCTTCGCGAACCTCGTGGTCTCACCGGTCTTCATGCGGTTCCCCCGCTCGATGAAGGTGCTGCGCTTCCCGGTCTACTCCGCGGGGCTGCGCTTCTTCGACCTGCGTCGCTACGGTCGCGACCACCGCAAGATCCTGGTCGTGGACTCCGAGATCGGCTTCGTGGGCGGCTTCAACATCGGCGACGCCTACGCCACCGAGTGGCGCGACACCCACGTGCGCATCACCGGGCCCGGCGTGTGGGACCTGCAACGCGCCGTCGCCGACTTCTGGAACCTGCACCGGCGTCGCCGGCTTCGTCCCAGCGAGCGCCCGCTGCTGCTGGAGACCGCGTCGGACTGGGAGCCGCGGATCCGGATCCAGCGCAACGTGCCGCGCCTGTGGATGTTCCCCATCCGGTCGATGTACCTCGAGGCCATCAACCGCGCCAGTCGCAACATCTGGATCACCACCGCTTACTTCCTGCCCGACCAGGACTTCGTCGACGCGCTCAAGGACGCGGCCGCCCGGGGCGTGGACGTCCGGCTGCTCGTGCCGCTGAAGTCCAACCACATCGTGGCCGACTGGGTCTCGCGCGGCTACTTCTCGCAGCTGCTCGAGGCCGGGGTGCGGATCCTGCGCTACCGCGACGCGATGGTGCACGCCAAGACCGCCACCGTCGACGGCACCTGGACGACCGTCGGCACCGCCAACATCGACCGACTCAGCCTCTCGGGCAACTACGAGATCAACGTCGAAGTGATCGACGCCGGGCTCGCGCACCAGATGGAGGAGGTCTTCCGCGTCGACGAGTCGCACTGCCTCGAGCTCACCGTCGGCGAGTGGGAGGCGCGCGACCTGCACCGCAAGTTCACCGAGTTCGTGCTGGCGCCGCTGCGGCCGTTGCTGTGACGCGGGCCAGGTGACTGCGGCTCAGGCCTTCGGGATGTCCAGCACCGAGGCGAGCTGCAGCGCCTTCGCCTTCTCCCCGCGCACCTTGAGCTGACCGCGCAGCACGCCGGTGACGGCGGACAGGTGCCCGGTGGCCAGGCGCAGGAAGTCGTGGCCCTCGCAGGTGATCGTGGCGTCCCGGTCGCCGCCGACGTCGCCGGGCTCGACCTTGCACGCGCCGTGGTCGACGCGCACGACGTAGCGCTCCGGCTCCGCACCGGGGCCGCCGAGCAGCCGGAACCCCACGGCCAGGTCGGCCTTGGCGGAGCGTCGTGGGTTCACGAAGTCGGGCAGCCGCCGGAAGATCTCCTCCAGCACCACGGGCCGGAACCCGCCGGACATCACCTCGCGCAGGTGCTCGGTCGACACCCCCGCCAGGGCGCGGGCCACGTCCACGGGGTCGAGGGCGGTCGGGTCGACCGCGACCTCGTCGGTGCCCGGGATGGTGAAGAGGCCGCCGACGGCCAGGGCGAGCGCGGCGTCGCCCTCGACGTGCAGCCGTCCGGCGAGGTAGTCCAGCGCGGCGTTGCCCTGACCGCTGACGAGCCGGACGAACCCGATGACGGAGGTGCCCAGCACCACGTCGCTCGCCGCGGTGGCCGGTACGTCGGCCTCGACCGTGATCGAGCCGGACCCGATCCGCAGCAGGTGGTGCCCCAGGCGCGCGTCGTCGCGGGTGAGGTCGATCCGCACCGTCCCGGTCAGCTCGGCGAGGCGGTCGCGGTCGGCGTACTCGTGCAGGCGAGAGAGGACACCCCGGACGGCGGGCAGCCGGATCTCGTCGCGGCCCACGAGGGCGCGCAGCTCGTCGTCGCCGGTGCGCCGGAGTGCCTCCACCAGCGCCTCGGCGTCGGCCTCGGAGAAGAACCGGGTCGCCTCGTCGGCGGTGGCGTGGTGCAGGACGTCGAGGGTTACCTGTGTCACAGCGTCACGATAACCGCCGCCGGACTCAGCCGCGGGTGACTCGCGCAGGAAGGTGCGTCCGCGGCGCCATCCGGGGCCCGCGACGCGGCCGGTGCAGCCCGGCCACGCCGATCAGCAGCGGCACCCGGCCGCGATGGGGGCGCCAGGGCTCGAGGTAGGCGCGCATCTCCTCGTCGTCGAAGGGCGTGCCGGTCAGCGCCCAGCCGACGTCCTTGGCGACGTGGTAGTCGCCGAAGCTGACCGCGTCGGGGTCGCCCAGGGCTCGCTGGCGCACCTCGGCGCTGGTCCACTCCCCCACCCCCGGCAGGCTCCGGAGGCGACGCTCGGCCTCCTCGCCGTCCAGGCCCGCGAGCCGCTCGAGGGAGTCGGCGACCCGCGCGACCGTCACGATCGTGCGCGAGCGGGCATGGTCGACGTGCATGCGCAACCACTCCCAGGACGGGACGGTGCGCAGGGTGGCGGCATCGGGCTGCACCCACAGCCGCATCTCGCGACCGGGGCCGGGAGCCCGCTCCCCGAAGCGGTGGACGAGCATCCGGAACCCGGCGAAGGCCTCCTGGCCGGTCACCTTCTGCTCGATGATCGCCGGGACGAGCGCCTCCATCACCAGGCCGGTGCGGCCGGTCCGCAGGTGGGGGTGACGCCGGCGCGCCTCCTCCAGCACCGGGTGCCGGGGCTCGAACCCGCTCCAGTCGTCGTGCGCGCCGAGCAGCCCCGGCAGCGAGTCGAGCACCCAGTCGGCGCCCGGGCCCCAGGCCGACGCCCGGACCTCGCCGACGGAGGGGGCGGACCCCACCCGCAGCGTGGCGGGGCCCTCGGGTGTGCGCGTGCCGCGCCAGACGCGTCCGGCATCGTCGATGCGGAACGTCGGGTCCCCCGCTCCGCGGCGCAACGGTCGCAGCGGGCCCGTGACCGAGCACGGCCAGTCGGGGCGCCAGGTGCGCTGCCGCTCGCCGTCCGTGCCACTCACCCCGACGACGCTAGCCGACCGCCCCGACAGCCGACTCCAGACGCACGGGGATGCCGTTGAGGCGAGCCATCCCGGCCAGGAACTCCACGTCCTCGACGCGGGCCGAGGCCAGCTCGTTGGTGTTGGCTCCCCCGGCGGCGTTGGCCACCGTCCAGCCCGCCGCGTGGCCCCAGCCGTGCGGGCAGGCGATCGTGCCCCGGCGTACCTCGTCGGTGAGCAGGGCGACCGTCTCGATCACCCCCGCCGCCGAGGTCAGCCGCACCGTGTCTCCGTCGGCCACTCCCGCCGCGGCGGCGTCCCCGGGATGGATGCGGGCGGCGTGCCGCCGGTTGCGGCCCTTCATCAGCGTCGGGCTGTTGTGCATCCAGGAGTTCTGCGACCGCATCTCCCGCAGCCCGATCATCCGCAGCGGGTACGCCGGATCCGCCTCGACCTCGAGGGCCGACCGCAGCCGGTCCCACTCGGCCGCGAGCTGGGCGGGGGCGAGGTCCACCTTGCCGTGCGGGTGCCGCACGACCTCGGCGAGCCGGCCGCCCCGCGCGGGCGGGAGCATCACGCCGTGCCGCTCGGCCCGCAGCCGCTTCAGGCTCAGCCCGCCCCTGCGCAGGCCGAAGCGGTCGCCGTGCGGTCCGGTGCGCAGCAGCAGGTCGACCAGCGTCCACGGGGTCACCCGGACGCCGGCGCGACGCGCAAGCGTGCGCAGCGGCCTGGTGACCGCGGCGGCCCACGACGGGAGGAACAGCGAGATCCCCGCACGCCGGGCGATCTCGTCGAAGACCTCCCACTCGGCCCGCGCCTCCCCGGCGGGCTCGAGCACCGCTGGCGTGTGCTGGACGTGCGGCCAGGGGCTGGACGCCACGATCGCGAACGGCACGTCCTCGCGCTCCAGCCAGGTCGTCGCGGGCAGGACGTAGTCGGCGTGCCGGTTGGTCTCGTTGACGTAGAGGTCGAGCGCGACCATCAGGTCCAGCTGCTCCAGCGCCGCCGCGAGGCCGGGTCCGTCGACGCTGCTCAGCACCGGGTTGCCGGCCAGCACGAAGAGCGCTCGCAGCTGCCCCTCGCCGGGTGTGGTGATCTCGTCGGCCATGATCGCCGCCGGCCAGGTGTCCATGACGTCGGGGAACCCGCCGATCCGGCTGCGCCGGGTGTCGTAGCCGAGCCGGCCGGCCTTCTCGGCCGTCTCCTCGAACGGCACCACCGCCTGGCCGAGGAGCACCCCGCCCTCGCGGTCCAGGTTGCCGGTCAGCAGCGCGAGGGCGTCGATCAGCACGCTGACCAGGGTGGCGTGCTCGCCCAGGCAGGTGCCGGTGCGCCCATAGACGGCGGCACGCGGTGCCGCCGCGAGGTCGCGCGCCAACGACCGGACGACGTCCGGGTCGATCCCGGTGCGGGCCACCGTCGCCTCGGGGGTGAAGGGCGCCACCGCCGCGAGCAGCGTCTCGGCCCCGACGGACTGGCGGTCGATGGCCTCCTGGTCGACGAGGCCCTCCTCGGCCACCACCTGGATCAGCGAGGCCAGCAGGAACGCGTCGCCGTCGGGCTCGATCGAGACGTGCTCGAAGGCCTTGGCGGTCTCGCTGCGCCGCGGGTCGACCACGACGACGCGGCCGCCTCCGGCCACGATGGCCGAGAGGTGCTCCTTCACGCGCGGGGCACGCACCCCGCTCGCCCGCGATACCAGCGGGTTCGCGCCGAGCACCAGCAGCAGGTCGGTGCCCCGCAGGTCGGGGAACGGCACCTGGGAGATCGACCCGTAGAGCAGCTTGCTGGCGACGTACCGGCTGTTGATGTCCTGACTGCCCACGGAGTACTGGTGGCCGGTGCCGAGCGCCGTCATCAGGGCGCCCGCCCACAGGGTGCCGGTGATGTTGAACCCGACGGGGTTGCCGAAGAACTGACCGACCGTTCCGCCGCCGTGGGTGTCGAGCAGGGCGCGCAGCCGGACGGCGATGTCGTCGAGGGCCTCGTCCCACGAGACCTGCTCGAACTCCCCCAGCGCTCCGCCGGCCACCCGCCGCAGCGGGTGGAGCACCCGGTCGGGGTCGTGCTGGACCTCGGGGAAGGCCAATCCCTTGGGACAGGCGTAGCCCTGACTGAGCGGGTGCTCGTCGTCGGGCCGCAGCGAGATCAGCCGCCCGTCCTCGACGGTCGCGATCATCCCGCAGAGCGGCTCGCAGATGCGGCAGTAGGTGGAGACGGTCCTCTGGGTCACACGGACATACTGGAACACGTTCTACTTGTGGATCTAGTGTTCGGGGCATGGTCCTGCAGATCCACGACGACAAGCGCGTGCGCACCCTGACCCTCGATCGTCCCGACGCGCTCAACGCGTTCAACATCGAGCTGTACGACGCCACGGCCCGGGCCCTGCGCGAGGCTGCCGAGGAACCCGGCGTCGCCGTGGTGCTGCTGACCGGCAACGGTCGCGCGTTCAGCGCGGGGACGGACCTGCTGGAGATGGCCCGGATCGCCGCCGACCCCGACTTCGACCAGGGCGAGGGCGGCTTCGTGAACCTCGTCGACGCCCTCGTGGACTTCCCCAAGCCGCTGGTGGTCGCCGTCAACGGGCTGGGCCTGGGCATCGGCTGCACGGTGCTGGGCTTCGCCGACATCGCCTTCATGTCGACCACCGCGCGACTCAAGTGCCCGTTCACCTCCTTGGGGGTCGCCCCGGAGGCCGCGTCCTCCTACCTGCTGCCGCTGCTGATCGGACGCCAGGCGGCGTCGTGGCTGCTGATGTCGGCGGAGTGGTTCGGCGCCGAGCAGGCGCTGGAGATGGGCCTGGTGCGCCGGGTGTGCGAGCCCGACGAGCTGCTCCCGGTCGCCCGCGAGCACGCCGAGCTGCTGGCCAGCCGGCCCATCTCGTCCCTCGTCGCGGTCAAGCGCACGATCATCGAGCCGTTGCGCGCCGGGATCGGCGCCGCCCGGGCACGGGAGAACGCCGCCTTCGCCGAGCTGATGGGCGGTCCGGCCAACACCGAGGCGCTGACCGCGTTCGCCGAGGGCAGGGAGGCCGACTTCACGACGCTGCCGCCGGGCTGGTGAGCCCGGCGGCAGCCGTCGTGCAGGTGGTCCGGGTCGAGCAGGTCGAGCGGGTCAGCGCGGCTCGCTGATGGTCACGTCGAACGACGCGCCGCCGCCGTACAGCAGCAGGAAGCCGACGTACGCCGCCCCGGCCGGGATCGTCTTCGTCTCGCCGAAGAGGGCGAACCCACCGGTCATCGGCGCGCAGTCCTCGTCGTAGGCGTAGCCGAGCCACTCGCCGATCGGCACGCTGCCCTCGTAGGTGACCGCGTGCAGACCGTCGCCGGCCCCCTCGGGGAGCTCGGTGATCCAGGCGTCGATGCCGTTGCCGGCCGGCACGTCACCGCAGGCACCGGTCCAGCTGAGCTCGGTGGCGCCGGGACGGTAGGGGTCGAGACCGAGCAGCGAGCCCTGGGCGATGTTGCCCACCGCGACCGACCCGGGGGTGGTCACCGGCTGGTCGGGCTTGGGCTGCTTCGGCTCGATGCCGGAGACCCGGCCGAAGGCCTGGACCTCGGCGACGATCGCGGTCGAGGCGTAGTCGACGGTGTCGCCCAGCGCCGCGTTGGGCACGACCCGGACGAACTTCGCCCGCACCGGCTTCTTCAGCCGCAGGCTCTGCATCATCAGGTCGCTGACGGCCGGGCGGGGCCCCTTCATGCGGAACGTCGCGACCTCGGCGGTGCGCCAGGACCTCCCGTTCATCGACGTCTGCACGGTCACCTTGCGGGCCGCCGCGAACCGGGGCAGACCGACCGGCTTGACCACGCTCACGTTCACGGTGTCGATCACGCTGCGCTTGGCGAGCTTCACGACCGCCGTCGCGTCCTTGCCCTCGTTGTAGGCCACCCCGGCGTCCTCGGTCTGCCAGCCGGTCGCCTCGGTGTCGTCGAAGGCGTTCTGGGCCGGCAGAGCGGACGCCTGGCTCGAGACCTTGGTGAGCGTGGCGCCCGAGGACTGCGAGAGCAGGTTGGGACGCAGGGCCACCTTGCGGGTGACCTTGCGGCCCCGCGGCACGACGACCTCGAGGCGCTGCTGGCCGAAGCCGGGCGCCTGCAGGGTGAGCGTGTAGCGGCCGGCGGCCATCCGTGCCGTGGTGACACCGGAGCCGTTCGTGGTCGTGATCGGGGTGGTGCGACCCTCGAAGAGGCCGCCGAGCACACGGACGCCCTTGACCGGCCGCCCGGTCGAGGGGTTCACCACCCGGAACGTGACGGTGCCGTTCTGGGACGACGTCGGGACGTCGAAGCCGGGCACCGGAGCGGTGTCCGCCTCGCCGGTGGTCGAGGCCGAGACGCCCATGCCACGCTCGGCGAAGCCGGCCCAGACCTCGTCGAGGTACTTCTTCTTGTAGCGCAGCTCCGCGGCGGCGACGATCGCGTCGCGCATGTCGAGCATGCTGGGGGACGGCGGGCTCAGCGGCATCGCGTCGGTCACCATGTGCTCGGCGATGTCACTGGCCTTCTTGTGGTTCCCGCCCACGGCCCGGAGGATCTTGTCGCGGACGGTCCACAGGGTCGTGGCCCAGATCTCGCCGTCGGAGTGCACCTGGGGCCCGGACATGTCGTAGCCGTAGTCGCCGTAGGTCAGCGGGCTGGTGGCGTAGTTCCAGTTGCGGATGCCGCGCTTCTCGTCACCGACGTACGCCGCGGTGACGGCGGTGCGGGTGAGGCCGCGCCGGAAGAGGTCGTTCATGGCGTACCAGTCGCCCCAGCCCTCGCCCATCGCGCCGGACTGGCCGCCGGCCAGCGAGCCGAGGCCGCCGCCGCCGACGTAGCGGTTGCTCAGGCCGTGGACGTACTCGTGCTGGATGATCGAGGTGTCGAAGTCGCCGTCGCGGGGCTCGGCCTCGAAGACGTCGTCGACGAACTCCCACAGGTACATGTTGGTGAAGCCGGGGATGCCGTCGGGCAGCGTGAGCATGTTGGCGTTGTTGCGGCCCAGCGGCAGTACCGCCTCGGTGAGGTTGAGCGCACCCGACTGGGCGCCGCCCATCACCGGGTCACCACCGAGCGGGAGGGAGCCGCTGGTCGGGTCGTTGACCAGCTGGAAGTTGCCGCCGGTCTCGGTGAACCCGAACTCGTAGAGCTCGTCGTGGATCCGGTTGTGGTGGTAGAAGAGGTTGGTCGCGGCGGCGTTCGCGTCCGGGATGAAGCTGCCGGTGGAGCCGTCGCTGGTGCGCCAGGAGTCGGGGAACTCGTAGTTGAAGTCACCGGTCGGGGCGACCGGGCGGTTGTACTGGTCGGCCGCCACCAGGGGCACCGTCCAGGCGATGGCGGTGTTGGCGTTGTTGCCCAGCGTCGTGATGCCCGGCAGGCCGAGCAGGCCCGTCGGGTCCAACCAGCCTCCGGGGCTGGTGTCGGTGGGGCCGAAGCTCTTGACGACCGGCTCGCCGCCCTTCTTCGCCCCGGGGTAGTTCTCGTAGATCGTGCCCTCGGCGTGCTGCACCAGGCTCTTGCGGAACAGCGGACGACCCGTCTGGGCGTCCACGATGACGGCGTAGGCCTCGTCGATGCTCTTGATGACCAGCGCGGCGAAGGCGGCGCGGCCGCCCTGCGCGGTGGGGAACGCGACCCTGCGGACGTACTGCGTGGTGCCGAGACCGCCGGCCTTGAAGACCTCGTACCCGCCCTGCGCCCTCCCCGTCGCGACGGCGGTCCACGAGGCCAGGTCCGGGCTCAGGGCCCGGACGGTGCGCTGCAGCGCCTGGGCCGGGGAGAGGTCGAAGGAGCCGAGCAGACCGGTGGCCCGCACCGGGTCCCCGGCGTAGCGCACCACACGACCCTGGCGGTCGACGAGCACGGTCAGGATGGCGCCGATCCCCGACGCCACCCCGCCGAAGGTCTGGGCGTAGCTGATGACGGTGGCGCCGATCTTCGGCAGCTCGTGGTCACGGACCAGCTCGAGCCGGGCGATGTCGCGGGCCGAGAGGCCGAACGCCGCGGCGTGCTCGGTCAGCCACTCCCGGGCGATGGTCTCCGGCGCCCCGCTGCGCTTGCCGCTCAGGAACCCGCCGGCGACCTCGATGCTGCGCGGGGTCCCGGTGGCGTTCCAGGTCACCTCGGCCCCACGCAGCGACCCGAGCGCGGTGCGCTGCGCGGTCGTCGGCGCCACGGCGCCGTCGCCGGCACGGGTGTCGAAGGCCAGGGTCGGGAGCAGCTCCCCGCCCAGCGGCAGGACCAGCGCGTCCCTCGCCGAGGCCAGGAGGTCCCGCACCGGGCCGGTGGTGGGGGCCGTCGACTGCGCTGCCTGCGAGAGCGTGGGGGTCGCGATCAGGGAGGCCGCGAGGCCTGCCAGCGCGATCTTGCGGGAGAGGAACACGTGGGGCCCTTGGGGGTGAGTCGGGTCGTGGCGGCGGCCGGCCGGTCCGGGTGAGGACCTGCATCGCGCTGACCGGCCCAACGAGGCCCCCGGGGGTAAGTCACGCTCTCAGGCCGGCTGCGCACAGATTCACAGGCGGCTCCGGCGGGTGTGGGCGGCGTCGGTGGCCGGTGCTTGGCTGGCCCCGTGCTGCTCCACGACCTGGTCTCCACCTCCGCCGAGGTCGCCTCGACCCGCTCGCGCAAGGCGAAGGTCGCGGCGTTGGCTTCGCTGCTCTCGCGCACCCCGACCGAGGAGGTCGGGCTCGTCGTCTCCTACCTCAGCGGCCGGTTGCTGCAGCGCCGCACCGGGGTCGGGTGGCGGTCGCTGACGTCGCTCCCGGACCCCGCCGACGAGCCGTCGCTGACGGTCGTGGAGGTCCACGAGGCGTTCGAGTCGCTCTCGGCGCTGGCCGGGCCGGGCTCGGCCAGCTCGCGGGCGACCGGCGTGGCCTCGTTGTTCGGTCGCGCGACGGCCGAGGAGCAGCAGTGGTTGCGTGGCCTGGTCACCGGTGAGGTGCGCCAGGGGGCGCTCGACGCGGTTGTCCAGGAGGGGCTCGCGGTGGCCGGAGGCGTGCCGCTCACCGTCGTACGCCGCGCGGCGATGCTGGCGGGGTCGACCGTCGCGATCGCGGAGGCGGCGCTGGGCGAGGGCGAGGCGGGCCTGGCGCGGTTCCGGCTGGAGGTGGGCCGCCCGGTGCTGCCGATGCTCGCCTCGTCGGCCCCCGACGTCGACGCAGCCCTCGCGAAGGCCGCTGGCGACGGCGGGGCGGTCGTCGTCGACGCCAAGCTCGACGGCATCCGGGTCCAGGTGCACCGCGACGGCGACGACGTGCTCGTGGTGACCCGGAGCCTCGACGACATCACGACGAGGCTGCCGGAGGTGGTCGCGGTGGCCCGGTCGCTGCGCTCGGAGCGGTTCGTGCTCGACGGCGAGGCGCTCGCGGTCGGCGCGGACGGGCGGCCGCGCCCCTTCCAGGAGACGTCCTCGCGCACCGCGCAGGCGAGCGGGGCGGTGATCAGCCCGTTCTTCTTCGACGTGCTGCACCTCGACGGGGAGGACCTCATGGAGTCCCCCGGCCACGTGCGCGCGGCGGCCCTCGAGAGGCTGGTCCCCGCCGAGCACCGGGTGCAGAGGCTGGAGACCACCTCGGTCGAGGAGGCCGAGTCGTTCCTGGCGGCGCAGATCAGCGCCGGGCACGAGGGGGTCGTCGTCAAGAGCCCGTCAGCGGCGTACGACGCGGGCAGGCGGGGTGCGGCGTGGGTGAAGGTGAAGCCGGTGCACACCCTGGACCTCGTCGTGGTGGCCGTCGAGTGGGGCTCGGGCCGCCGCTCGGGGCTGCTGTCCAACATCCACCTCGCCGCGCGTGACGGCGACGAGCTGGTGATGCTCGGCAAGACCTTCAAGGGGATGGCCGACGAGGTCCTGGCCTGGCAGACCGAGCGGTTCCTCGCCCTCGAGACCCACCGCGAGGGCCACGTCGTGCACGTGCGCCCCGAGCAGGTCGTCGAGATCGCCTTCGACGGCGTCCAGCGCTCGACCCGCTACCCGGGCGGCGTGGCCCTCCGTTTCGCCCGCGTGGTCCGCTACCGCGAGGACAAGTCCCCCGCCGACGCCGACACCCTCGCCACCGTCCGCGCCCACCTCGCCTGACGCCGTCACCCGCCGAACCGGCGTATCAATACGCCGGCTCGGCACGAAGGGGGTCGGAACGAGGGGACGTGACGTTGCTGTCACAAGCGTGCAACTCCGAGTTGCACACGCGTATCGTCACCAGCATGACCTCGCGTGCCCCTGAGACCGACGGCCGACGCTCCGCCGCCGCGGCCCGTCGCCGCGCCCGGGAGGCGGAGATCCTGCAGGCGACCCGCGCGCTCTTCGACGAGCGCGGCGTGCGCGACGCCCAGATCGAGGACATCGCCAAGGCGGTCGGCATCAACCGGGCGATCGTCTACCGCCACTTCAGCGGCAAGGAGGAGCTCTTCGCCCTCACGCTGGTGGGCTACCTCGACGAGATGCGCACCGCGCTCGAGACCGCTTCGTCTGCTGGCGGTCCGGCCGAGGAGCGGCTGGCCCGAATCGTGGGGGCGTTCGTCGACTACGCCCTCGAGCACCCGGCGTTCGTCGACTGCGCCCAGGCGCTCATGCGTCGCTCGGGCCCCGAGCTGCTCGACGAGATCTCCGAGAGCGCGCTGTTCCGCCTCGGACGCGGCATCTCCGGGTGCCTGTCGATCCTCTCGGGCGCGCTCGAGGACGGCGTGCGCGCGGGTGACTTCTCCGTCAGCGACCCAACCCTCCTCGCCAACACCCTCTACGCCAGTGGTCTGGGCGCCCTCCAGCTCGCCCGCGTCGGCATCCTGGTCAAGGAGGCCGCGCCCGGCGTCCCCACGGTCGGCGAGATCTCCCACGACCAGGTGCGTGACTATCTGGTCGTCTCCGCCCTCGCGCTCGCCCGCGGCGGCGGCCGCGCCTGACGCCTCCCCACCCTCGGGACGTCATACGTCCCGCACGAGCGGACGTCCCGTCCGTATGACGTCACACGGACGCACCACGGCCCCGCCTCCACGCAGGAGACGGGGCCGCAGTGATCAGGCAGTCAGGCGTCGAATCAGGGGCGCTCGAGGATGGCGGTCACGCCCTGGCCGCCGGCGGCGCACACGGAGATGACGCCCTTGCCGGATCCCTTCTGGGCCAGCAGCTTGGCCAGCACCGGGAGGATCCGGCCGCCGGTCGCGGCGAACGGGTGGCCCGCGGCGAGCGAGGAGCCGTTGACGTTGAGCTTGGCGCGGTCGATCGAGCCCAGCGGGGCGTCGAGGCCGAGGCGCTCCTTGCAGAACACCGGGTCCTCCCAGGCCGCCAGCGTGGCGAGCACCTGGGAGGCGAAGGCCTCGTGGATCTCGTAGTAGTCGAAGTCCTGCAGCGACAGGCCGGCACGGGTCAGCATCCGGGCCATGGCGTACGCCGGAGCCATCAGCAGGCCCTCGCCACCGTGGACGTAGTCGACCGCGGCGGTCTCGTACTCGGTGATGTAGGCCAGGATCGGGAGACCCCGCTCCTTGGCCCACTCCTCCGAGGCCAGCAGCACGACGGAGGCACCGTCGGTCAGCGGGGTGGAGTTGGCGGCCGTCATCGTGGCGGCCTCGCCCTTGCCGAAGACCGGCTTGAGCTTGGAGAGCTTCTCGACCGAGGAGTCCGGCCGCAGGTTGGAGTCACGCTCCAGCCCGCGGAACGGGGTGATCTGGTCGTCGAGGAAGCCGGCGTCGTACGCCGCGGCGAGCTTCTGGTGCGAGGAGGCGGCCAGCTCGTCCTGCGCCTCGCGGCTGATCTGCCACTCCAGGGCGGTCAGCGCGGCGTGCTCACCCATCGACATGCCGGTGCGGGGCTCACCGTTCTGCGGGATGGACAGGCCGATGTCACCGGGACGGATGGCGCCGAGGGCGGCCAGCCGGCCCTTGGTGTCCTTCGCGGCGTTGACCTTGAGCAGCTTCTTGCGCAGCTTCTCGCTGATGGCGACCGGGGCGTCGGAGGTGGTGTCGGTGCCACCGGCGATGCCGACGTCGATCTGACCCAGGGCGATCTTGTTGGCGACCTGGATGGCGGCCTGCAGGCCGGTGCCGCAGGCCTGCTGGATGTCGGTGGCGGGGGTCTCGGGCGCCAGCTTGGAGCCGAGCACCGCCTCGCGGGTCAGGTTGAAGTCGCGGGAGTGCTTGAGCACGGCGCCGGCGACGACCTCGCCCACCGCCTCACCGGCCAGGCCGAAGCGGTCGACGAGACCGTCGATGGCCGCGGTCAGCATCTCCTGGTTGGAGGCCGTGGCGTAGTGGGTGTTGGAGCGGGCGAAGGGGATCCGGTTGCCGCCGACGATGGCGACACGACGAGTCTGGGTCTGCATGCCCCCATCCTTGCGCCGAAGCCGCTCGCGGAGAAGGCTGTGAGTGGCACGTCACGAAATGTGGACACTGAGTTACACGTTTAGTTACATGCTCGTGGCCACCCGAGCCACCGCTGCCGAGCCCGGCAGCACCCGCGTCAGCAGTCGACCCGTCGGAGGAACCGCGCGCCCATGAGCGACAAGTACCAGAGCTTCACCCAGTCCCCGCTGGGCAAGATCCTCGTCAAGAACCTCGGGCTCCCCGCCCCCACCCCGCTCGAGCGCTACACCGCCGGCGACCCGCTGGTCGACGGCACCGTCGTCGTGGGCGGCACCGGCCGCCTCGTGGAGTCGCTGCCGGGCCTGCTCGACACCGTCGGCATCGCCAGCACCGTCGTCACCGAGGACGACCAGTTGTACAAGGGCCTGGTCTTCGACGCCACCGGTCTCACCAACGCCGACCAGCTCGTCGCCCTCCAGCAGTTCTTCACCCCGCTGATGCGCAGCCTGGCCTCGTGCCCGCGCGTCGTGGTCATCGGCACCCCGCCGGAGCAGTGCAGCGGCTCCGAGCGCGTCGCCCAGCGCGCGCTCGAGGGCTTCACCCGCAGCCTCGGCAAGGAGATCGGCCGCGGCGGCACCTCGCAGCTCGTCTACGTCGCCGAGGGCGCCGAGGGCGCGGCCACCAGCACCCTGGCCTTCCTGCTCTCCCCCAAGTCCGCCTACGTCTCGGGCCAGGTCGTGCGCATCGGCGCCACCGGTACGACGAAGGCCGCTGCGGTCGCCGACTGGCAGCAGCCGCTGGCCGGCAAGGTCGCCCTGGTGACCGGCGCCAGCCGCGGCATCGGTGAGCAGATCGCCCGCGTCCTGCACCGTGACGGCGCCACCGTCGTGGGCGTCGACGTGCCGCAGGCCGCCAACGAGCTGCAGTCGCTGATGAAGGAGCTCGACGGCGACTGGCTGACCCTCGACATCACGGCCAAGGACGCCCCGCAGCGCATCGCGCACCACCTGTCCACCAAGCACGGCGGGGTCGACGTGGTCGTCCACAACGCCGGCATCACCCGCGACAAGAAGCTCGCCAACATGAGCGAGGACCGCTGGGAGTCGGTGATCGCGGTCAACCTCACCGCGCCGGAGAGGATCACCCGCGAGCTGCTGGACCAGAAGGTCGTCAACAAGGGCGGCTCCATCGTCGGCGTCGCGAGCATCGCCGGCATCGCGGGCAACGTCGGCCAGACCAACTACGCCGCCTCCAAGGCCGGCGTGATCGGCTTCGTCGACTCCCTCAAGGACGAGCTGAAGGACGGCATCACCGTCAACGCCGTCGCCCCGGGCTTCATCATCACCGCGATGACCGCGGCGGTCCCGCTGGCCACCCGCGAGGTCGGCCAGCGCCTCAACGCCATGTCCCAGGGCGGCCTGCCCGTCGACGTCGCCGAGACCATCGCCTGGTTCGCCTCCCCCGGCTCCACCGCCGTCAACGGCAACGTGGTGCGGGTCTGCGGCCAGATGATGCTGGGTGCCTGAGATGGCCGACGCCTCGCAGAGCACCACCCACGACGGCTCCGCCGGTCTCGGCACGCTGCTGCGCGCGGCGCTGCCGAGCATCCCGGTGGTCGGCTCGCTCCCCGGCGTGCGCAAGGCGTCGGCCGACGACTTCGGCGGCCTGTCCTACGACCGGCCGCCGGTCACGGTCGACGGCGAGCACGTCCGCGCGTACGCCGAGGTCTGCGGCTTCCCGCACAAGGACACCGTGCCGCTGACCTACCCGCACATGCTGGCCTTCGGCCTCCACATGGCGATCATGACCGACCCGGCGTTCCCGGCCCCGGCCATCGGCACGGTGCACCTGGAGAACTCCGTCACCCGCTACCGGCAGATCAGCATCGGCGACACCCTGCAGGTCTCTGCGAGCGTGTCCCCGTCACGTCCCCACGCCAAGGGCAAGGTCTTCGACTTCACCACTGCGATCGCCGACGCCGACGGCACCCCGGTCTGGGAGAGCACCAGCTCCTACCTGCGGCGCGGCAAGGGCGACTCCGACGCCCCGGCCGGCCTCGAGATCCCGACCACGCCGTCCAACGGCGTCGTCTGGAAGCTCCCGGCCGACCTGGGCCGTCAGTACGCCGCGGTCTCCGGCGACCACAACCCGATCCATCTGTACCCCGTCACCGCGAAGGCACTGGGCTTCCCGCGCCAGATCGCGCACGGCATGTGGAGCCTGGCCCGGTGCGTGGCGGCACTGGAGAACCGTCTGCCCGAGGCCGTCACCGTCGACTGCGCGTTCAAGAAGCCGATCCTGCTGCCCGGCAAGGTCGCCTTCGGCTCCGAGCGGTACGACGACGGCTACCTGTTCTCCCTCACCGACCCGCGCTCGTCGGCCCCGCACCTCGTGGGGCGCGCGGCCGCGCACTGACGGTCGGCGCAGGTCTCGGCCGACCGTGCTCAGCGCGGTCGGCCGAACCGCCGCGCGGCGGTGGTCTCCCGGGCGGCGGTCGCCGAGGCGGCCCGTCGCTCCGAGAACGTCGCCGTGGCCGGTGTCCACACGCCGACCTCGGTCGTGGCGTTGCCGTCCCAGTCACCGGCGACCGGCAGGTCCCCCGGTTGGCCGAACTGCACCTGCGCGGTCCACACCAGGCCGTCGGCGTCCTCGCGTCGCAGCGTGAAGGTGGCCGTGCTCTGGTCGAAGACGCCGAGGTCGGTGCGACCGTCACCGTCCCAGTCGCCGGTCACCGGGATGTCCCCGGCGTCACCGAGCACGACCGAACGCAGCGAGCCGTCGGCTCCGCGCAACCGCCACGTCCCGGTCGCGGGCGTCCGGACACCGACCTCCCACAGGCCGTCGCCGTCCCAGTCGCCGGCCACCGGCTGGTCCGAAGCGCTGCCCAGCGGCACGTGGCTGGTGGATCTCTTGCCCACGCGCAGCGTGAAGACACCGGTGTCGGGTGTCCAGACCCCGAGGTTGGCCTTGCCGTTGCCGTCCCAGTCGCCGAGCACCGGCTCGTCCGACGCGGTCCCCAGACGCATCCTCTTGGGCGCCTTGCCGGCCCGCTGGACGAGGAACTGCGAGCGCTTGGCCCGCCGGTAGACCACGAGCTCGGCGGCGGGCTTGCCGATCATGTTCGCCGCCATCGGCACGTCGACGCAGTTGGCCGAGCGCTGGGTGGAGCCGTAGACGAACGCGGCACCGTCGAACCACGCCTCGACGTCCTTGCGGTCCAGGCGCTGCTCGTAGTGCAGGTGCGGGCCGGTGGAGTTGCCCGTCGAGCCGACCGTGCCGAGCTGGGCGGCCTGGTCGACGTGCTGACCCTCGACGACGTGCACCTCGTCGAGGTGGGCGTAGACGGTGGACTCGCCGTCGCCGTGATCGAGCACCACGTGGTGGCCGTAGCCCTTGTTCGAGGACGCCTCGGCGGTCGTCACCACACCGGGCGCGGAGGCCACCACCGGGTCACCGTCGTCGTCGGCGCGGTTCCAGTCGATGGAGCGCGGGCTCGGGCTGTGGCCCGAACGCGTGGTGCCCTTCCACTCCTGCCCGCAGGGGAAGGGCATCTGGTGGTCGGTGACCGGCTGCGCCCACGCCCCGGCAGGGAGACCGACCAGCACCACCGCGCCGACCAACGTGCCCGCACCCACCGTCCGCAGCCGCGCCACGGGTCCTCCTGTCGACAGGGGCGGACCCGGTCACACCCACCTCAGGAGGGCACAGCCGCCACTTTCGTCACAAAAGTAACGACATGTCGGCGTGTTTGTCACGAATTACATGCTTGTTGTGCTATCCGCGTGGCCTGATCAGGCCCTCCTGGGCCACCGTGGCGACCAGCGTCCCGTCCTCGGTGAAGACCCGCCCGATCGCCAGACCGCGAGCCGACTGCGCCGACGGCGACCACTGGTCGTAGAGCCACCAGCGGTCGGCGCGGAAGGGGCGGTGGAACCAGATGGTGTGGTCCAGCGAGGCCATCTGGGTCTTGTGCGGGCTGACCGGGTGCGCCGCGAGCGTCGCCCCGAGCAGCGAGACGTCGGAGGCGAAGGTGAAGGCCGCGACGTGGGTGACCGGGTCGTCGCCGAGGTCGCCGTTGACCTTCGCCCACATCCGCGCGCGGGAGGGGTGGACCGGATCCGGCTCGAGGCCGTGCTTGGAGTTGCCGACCCAGCGGACGTCGAGGGCGGCCCACTCGCGTCCCAGCGCCTCGGCGTCGCTGTTGCCGCGCACGCTCATCAGCTCGACGAGGTCCAGGCCCTCGGCGGGCGGGATGACGTCCGGCATCGCGTCCTGGTGGCTGAAGCCCTCCTCCTCGCGCTGGAAGTTGGCGGTGAGGAAGTAGATCGCCCGCCCGTGCTGACGCGCGGCCACCCGGCGGGTCAGGAACGAGCGCCCGTCGCGGATGCGCTCGACGTCGTAGACGATCGGGATGCTCGGGTCGCCGGGGAGCAGGAAGTAGGAGTGCAGCGAGTGCACCCCGAACTCCTCGGGCACGGTGCGGATGCCGGCGCACAGCGCCTGCGCGGCGACCTGTCCGCCGAAGACCCGGCCCCGGGGCGTGTAGACGTTGCTGCCGCGGTAGAGGTCCTGGTCGATCGTCTCGAGGTCGAGCAGCTCGACCAGCTCGTCGACGGCACCCTGGTCGGGCTCGCGCAGGGGTGTCGGCTCGGGGACCTTCATCGCGAGCTCTCCCGAGCACGCCGCAGCAGGGCCTCCTGCGCCGTGGAGCCGACCAGTCGGCCGTCCTCGGTGAAGACCCGTGAGTTGATCAGCGCCCGGCCACCGGTCGCGCGAGGGGCGTGCTGGTCGTAGAGCCACCACCGGTCGGCCCGGAAGGGCTCGTGGAACCACACGGCGTGGTCGAGGGAGGCGATCATGATGTCGGGGCCCCCGAGCCGGTAGCCGTGCGGCGCGAGTGCAGCGCCGGCCAGGGTCATGTCGGAGGCGTAGGCGAACGCGGCCGCGTGCACCAGCGGGTCGTCGGGCAGCTCCCCGTCGATGCGCAGCCAGAAGCGCTGGCGACCGGGGCGCTGCGGGTCCTCGGGCAGCAGGTCGGCCGAGGAGCCGACGTACCGCATCGAGATCGCGCCCCACTCCGAGAGCTCCTCACCGCGACCGGCCTGCGGGTCGAAGCAGTCCTCGGGCGCGGGGACGTCGTCGGGGAAGGCGTCCTGGTGCTCGAGCCCGTCCTCGGGCTTCTGGAAGTCGGTGGTCATCACGAAGATCGGCCGACCGTGCTGGCGCGCCAGCACCCGGCGCGTCGCGAACGAGCGACCGCTGCGCAGCTCCTCGACGTCGTAGACGATCGGAGCCCCGGTGTCTCCGGGCTGCAGGAAGTAGGAGTGCAGCGAGTGCACCACGTAGGCGGGGTCGGTCGTCCGCGACGCGGCCACCAGCGCCTGGGCCGCCACCTGCCCACCGAAGACCCGCGGCAGGACGGAGTCCTGCTGGGCACCCCGGAAGAGGTTGTCGTCGATCGTCTCGAGGTCAAGGAGCGAGAGCAGCTCGCCCACGTCGCGGGGCACTCAGGCACCACCGTTCCGGTCGTCGGGATCAGAGGGGTCGCCGGGCTCGTCGAGCCCGGCGAGGAACTGCTCGAACTGCTGGCCGATCTCCTCACCGGTCGGCAGCGGCTCGTCGGGCGCCAGCAGCGAGGCACCGCTCTCCTCGGCACGCTCGAACGCGTCGTACTGACGCTCGAGGGCGGCCACCACGTCGGCGACCTCGTCGTGCTCGGCGAGGTACGTCGCGATCTCGGCCTCCCGGTCCTCCGCCTCGGCCCGCAGGCCGGAGAGGTCCACCGTCAAGCGACCCGCGAGCTCGACCTGCTCCAGCAGCGCGGCGGACGCCTGCGGGTAGGCCAGCTGGGCGAGGTAGTGCGGGATGTGGGCGACGAAGCCCTGCATCGGGTGGTCCCACTCCCCCATCCGGATCTCCAGCAGGGCCTGCGCGCTGCTGGGCACCCGCAGCTCGCCGCGCCAGGGAGAGGCGCCGATGAGCAGCTCGGGGTCGTTCGCGTGGTGGGTGATCGCGATCGGCCGCGTGTGCGGGACCGCCATCGGGACCGAGCCCATGCTGATCGTGCGCGTGACCGAGAAGCGCTCGACGACCTCGCGCACCGCGCGGGCGAAGCCCTCCCAGCGGATGTCGGGCTCGGGCCCCTGCAGCAGCAGGTACGGCGTCCCGCCGGTGTCGTGGAGCAGGCGCACCACCAGGCGGGGCGCGTCGTAGTCCTGGTAGCGGTCGACCACGAAGGAGACGGCGGGGCGGCGGGCGCGGTAGTCGTGCAGCTCGTCGACCTCGAAGGTCGCCACGACCCGACCGGCACCGGGTCCGTCGTCGAGGTCCACGAGGTGCTGGGCGGCCCGGGCGGCGGCGCTGCCGGCGTCGAGGAACCCGTCGAGGACCACCACCATCGTCAGCGACTCCGGCCGCTGCGGGCCGTCGAGCTCGGGCACCTCGTCCACGATGTGCACCAGGCGGTTGTCGGCCACGGTGGGTCCACGCTCCTCACGGCTGGGGGAATCCTGCGGGTCTGGTCCTCGAGCGATCCAGGGGGCGATCCATGGCGTGATCGACCGGGCGATCGCTCGGTGGGCGCAAGCCCGGAGCGGCCCACGATATTCCCGGCCGTCCCGGCGCCGCACCACGCCGTCCACCCAATCATTACCCGTCGGTAGTACCGGCAGGTAACATCGCTTCGTCCAGAGCACCCACCTCCAGGAGACCCCGTGCCCCGACAGCTGCGAGAGGTCGTCTTCGTCGACGGCGTGCGCACCCCCTTCGGCAAGGCCAAGGGCCAGTACGCCGAGACCCGCGCCGACGACCTCGTCATCAAGTGCATCCGCGAGCTCATGCGTCGCAACCCCGGGCTCCCGCCCGAGCGGGTCGACGAGGTCGCGATCGCCGCCACCACCCAGATCGGCGACCAGGGCCTGACCATCGGCCGCACCGCCGCCCTGCTCTCCGGGCTGCCCCAGTCGGTGCCCGGCTACGCCATCGACCGCATGTGCGCCGGCGCCATGACCGCCGTGACCACCACCGCCGGCGGCATCGCCTTCGGCTCCTACGACGTCGCCATCGCCGGCGGTGTCGAGCACATGGGCCGCCACCCGATGGGCGAGGGCGTGGACCCCAACCCGCGCATCCTCTCCGAGCGCATCGTCAACCCCGACGCGCTGGTGATGGGCAAGACCGCGGAGAACCTCCACGACCGCTACCCCACGATCACCAAGGAGCGCGTCGACGCCTACGCCGTGCGCTCCCAGGCCAAGACCGCGGCCGCCTACGAGGCCGGCGCGATCCAGCCCGACCTGGTGCCGGTCGCCACCCGCTCCGCCGAGGAGGGCTGGGGCCTGGCCACCACCGACGAGCCGATGCGCCCGCAGACGACGATGGAGAGCCTCGCCGGCCTCAAGACGCCGTTCCGCGCCGCCGGCAAGGTGACCGCGGGCAACGCCGCCGGCATCAACGACGGCGCCACCGCAGCGCTGCTCGCCGAGGAGGAGACCGCCAAGGAGCTCGGCCTGCCGATCAAGATGCGGCTGGTGTCCTACTCCTTCGTGGGCGTCGAGCCCGAGGTCATGGGCGCGGGCCCGATCCCCGCCACCGAGAAGGCGCTCAAGCAGGCCGGGCTGACCATCGACGACATCGAGGCCTTCGAGGTCAACGAGGCCTTCGCCGTGCAGGTGCTGGCCTTCCTCGAGCACTTCGGCATCGCCGACGACGACGCGCGCGTCAACCCCTACGGCGGCGCGATCGCCATGGGTCACCCACTGGCCTCCTCGGGCGTGCGCCTGATGAGCCAGCTCGCGCGCCAGTTCGAGGAGCGCCCCGAGGTCCGCTACGGCCTCACCACCATGTGCATCGGCATCGGCATGGGCGGCACCGTCATCTGGGAGAACCCCCACTGGACCGGAGAGAAGGCCTGACATGAGCGACATCTCGACCCTCCTGGCCCGCGCCGAGGAGATCTCCTCCGACGCCGAGCGCGTCACCGAGGCCAAGCTGCGCAAGGTGACCCTGCCGGGCGGCGCCGGCGTGATCGGCCTGATCACCCTCGACAACGGCGAGGACCACACCAAGCCCAACACCTTCGGTCCCCGCGGCCTGATCAGCCTCAACACCGCCATCGACGCGGCGCTGGCCGACGACGAGGTGACCGCGCTGGCTGTGACCGGCAAGCCGTTCATCCTGGCCGCGGGCGCCGACCTCACCTCGATCGCCGGCGGCGGCCCGGACGCCGTGCGCGTGGTGGCCGAGCTCGGTCACGCGGTCTTCCGCAAGCTCGGCGACGGCCAGAAGCCCTCCTTCGGGTTCATCAACGGCCTCTCGCTGGGCGGCGGCCTCGAGGTCGCGCTGCACTGCACCTACCGCACCGTCATGGACTCCGCACCGGCCCTGGGCCTGCCCGAGGTCATGCTCGGCCTGGTCCCCGGCTGGGGCGGCGCGTTCCTCGTGCCGAACCTCGTCGGTGCCGACACCGCGGTGACGCTGATCATCGAGAACCCCCTCAACAACGGCAGGACCGTCGGCGGCCAGCAGGCCTTCGAGCTCGGTCTCGCCGACGCGGTCTTCTCCGGCGCCGACTTCCTCGAGCAGTCCCTGCTCTGGGCGGGCGACGTCCTCACCGGCAAGGTCGCCGTCGAGCGGCCCGAGGTCGACCGCGGGGAGGCGTGGGACGCCGCCGTACGCCGTGCCGAGCAGGTCGCCCTGGCCCGCACCGGTGGCGCCAGCCCGGCCGCCGCCAAGGCCGTCGAGCTGCTCGCCGCGGCCAAGGACGGCGACCGCGACGCCGGCTTCGCCCGCGAGGACGACGCCCTGCACGCGCTGTCGCAGACCCCCGAGCTGCTGGCCAGCCTCTACTCCTTCGACCTGGTGCAGAAGCGCGCCAAGCGCCCCGCCGGTGCGCCCGACAAGTCGCTGGCCCGCCCGGTGACCAAGGTCGGCATCGTCGGCGCCGGCCTGATGGCCAGCCAGATGGCGCTGCTGTTCGTGCGCCGTCTCGAGGTCCCGGTCGTGCTGACCGACCTCGACCAGGAGCGCGTCGACAAGGGCGTGGGCTACGTCCACGCCGAGATCGACAAGCTGCTGGCCAAGGGTCGGATCAACCAGGACAAGGCCAACCGCCACAAGGCCCTGGTCACCGGCTCGGTCGACAAGGCCGAGGGCTTCGCCGGCGCGGACTTCGTCATCGAGGCCGTGTTCGAGGAGATGGGCGTCAAGAAGGCCGTCTTCGCCGACGTGGAGAAGGTCGTCAGCGCCGAGTGCGTGCTGGCCACCAACACCTCCTCGCTCTCGATCACCGAGATGGCCGCCGACCTCGAGCACCCCGAGCGGGTCGTGGGCTTCCACTTCTTCAACCCCGTCGCGGTCATGCCGCTGCTGGAGATCGTGCAGGGCGAGAAGACCGACGACGCGACGCTGGCCACCGCCTTCGGCACCGGCAAGGCGCTGAAGAAGACCACCATCCTGGTCCAGGACAGCCCGTCGTTCATCGTCAACCGCCTCCTCGGCCGCTTCATGTCCGAGGTCAGCCGGATCCTCGACGAGGGCACCCCGATCGACGTGGTCGACGGTGCGTTCGCCGGCGTCGCCCCGATGCCGCCGTTCACGCTGATCGCGCTCGTCGGTCCGGCCATCGCGCTGCACAACACCGAGACGCTGGCCGCGGCCTTCCCCGACCGCTTCTACGTCTCCCCCGCCCTCGAGCGGGTCGTGGCGGCGAAGAAGGGTGCCTACTTCGGTCCCGACGGGTCGCTGGACCCCGAGGTCGAGGCGCTGCTGGAGAAGCCGGCCGAGCCGAAGGTCCTGGCCAAGGAGGAGGTGCGCCGCACGGTGCTCTCCGGCCTCGCGCAGGAGGCCCGCCTGATGCTCGACGAGGGCGTCGTCGCGGCGGCCGAGGACCTGGACCTGGCGATGATCACCGGTGCGGGCTTCGCCTTCTGGAACGGCGGCCTGACCATGCTGCTCGAGCGCGAGGGCCTGGGCTCGTTCCACTGAGCCCTCCCGGTGTGAGCACGACACCAACGCAGGACTGATCGGTGGCGGCGTGCGGACCTCAGGGTCCGTACGTCGCCACCATCTGCTTCGCGGCCCTGCGCGCCAGGTCGCGTGGGCCCACCCCGGTGAGCCGCCGCAGCGCCTCAGCGCCCCGCTCGTCCACGGAGCCGTCGGCCGGCACGCTGCCCAGCTCGTCGACCAGCTGCCACAGGACCCGGTCGCCGTAGGACGTCGCCAGGTGCTCGCACGCCCACCACGACAGCCCGTAGTTGGCCCCCTGGAGGCTCCCGTTGAAGTCCACCGACGCGGGCAGGTCCAGCTCCCCGGACTCCAGCGCGTCGCGGGCCGCCACCAGCGACGCGGTGGACAGGGCGCGGTCCTGTGGCGCCAGCGGCCGCACCGAGACCCACTCCGCGACACCCTCCGAGAGCCAGGTCGGCACGTCGTCGTCGCGCCGTCCCAGGGCCACGTGGGTCAGCTCGTGGCGGAGCAGCCGGTCGCGGGCGGCGTCCTGGCGGCCCAGCATCCGGGGGTGCAGCGCCACCCGGACACCCGCGATCGCCGCGAAGGGGTCCGCGTCGTCGACCGGCACCGGGAACGCCACGGCGTCCACCAGGTCCGGGTCGCCCCCGGGCAGCTGCTCCAGCGACGCCATGAACGCGGTGTCGGACAGCGCGTAGAGCACCACCCGATGGTCCCAGTCGTAGGGCACGACCGCACTCACGTCGGAGATGGCCCGCTGCGCGGAGTCCAGCAGCTCCGCGGACCGGTCGACGCTCCCGACGTCGAAGACACCCAGGACGCCGGCCACGCTGCGGACCTCCACCGGGCCGCGGTCCCACGGCTGAGCCAGGACGCCGTTGCGCTCCTCCCACTCGGCGTCGGTCACCGACGCCAGCCGCAGGCGGCCGCGCGAGTCCGGCGTGAAGAGGTAGCGGTCGCGCGAGACGACCGGCTCGTCGTCGTACCCCTCCAGCTGGAGGTGGACCCGCACCACGACCCAGTAGGACCCGTCGACCCGCAGGATGTCGGCGGCGTCGAAGGAGTAGCGGAAGACGCCCAGCGGCAGCTGGCGCACCGAGGTGAAGTACGCCGCCTGGGCGCGCCGGAACGCGCGGTCGCCCGCGACGAGGCCGGACCGGAACTGTCGGGCGCGGTCCTCACGGACGGCGACGGCTCGGCGTCGAAGCACCCGGGTCAGGTCCTCCACGACCCCAGGGGGCGGTGGCGCCGCCGAGGTCGGCAGCGGTGACCCCTCGGTGTCGTCGTCGAACAGCGTGCAGCCGCTCAGCGCACCGAGCGCCAGCACGACCGCCAGCAGCAGCCGCACCGCTCCCGGTGCGACCGGCCGGCTGCGGGTCGGGTCTCCCTCCCAGGACCGCTCAGCCGCGCCGGTCAACGGCGTCGAGGTCGGGGAGGGCCTCGTCGGCCATCGCCTCGACGATGCCTCGCGCCAGGTGCTGGGCGGTGAGCCCGACCCGGTCGAGGATCACGTCGCGCTTGGCGTGACCGAGGAACTCCTGCGGGATGCCGTGGAGGCGCACCGGGGTGCGCACGTCGGCGGCGACCAGGGCCTGCAGCAGCGAGGCGCCGCAGCCGCCCTGGACCCCGTTGTCCTCGACGGAGACCACCAGCCGGTGGGCGCGGGCGAGGTCGATGAGCGCGGGGTCGACGGGCTTGACCCAGCGGGGGTCGACCACGGTGACGCCGATGCCTTGGGCGGTGAGCCGCTCGGCGACGTCCACCGCGGTGGTGGCCATCGAGCCGACCGCCACGACCAGGACGTCCTTGGCGCCGGAGCGGACCAGCACGTCGCAGCCGCCCACGCGGTCGACGGCCTCGATGTCGGCGGGAGGCGCCCCCTTGGGGAACCGGACCACGGTCGGCGCGTCGTCGACGAGGACGGCCTCGTCGAGCAGCTCGCGCAGCCGGGTGGTGTCGCGAGGGGCAGCCAGGCGCAGGCCCGGCACCACCTGCAGGATCGACATGTCCCACATGCCGTTGTGGCTGGCGCCGTCGTCACCGGTCACGCCGGAGCGGTCCAGGACGAAGGTGACGCCGCACCTGTGCAGCGCGCAGTCCATCAGGACCTGGTCGAAGGCGCGGTTGAGGAACGTCGCGTAGACCGCGACGACCGGGTGCAGCCCGCCCATCGCGAGACCGGCCGCGGAGGTGGCGGCGTGCTGCTCGGCGATGCCGACGTCGAAGGTGCGCTCGGGGAAGTGCCGCTCGAAGGCGTCGAGCCCCACCGGGTGCATCATCGCGGCCGTGATCGCGACGACGTCCTTGCGACGGTGGCCGAGGTCGACCATCGCCTCGGAGAAGTGGTCGGTCCAGATCCGGCCCTTGGGCTTCTCCGCGCCGGTCTGGACGTCGAAGGGGCCGGGCGCGTGGAACTGGTCGGCCTCGTGGCGCTCGGCCGGGTCGTAGCCGTAGCCCTTGCGGGTCAGGGCGTGCACGATCACCGGGCCGCCGAAGCGCTTGGCCTGCGTGAGCGCGGTCTCCATCGCGGCTCGGTCGTGGCCGTCGACGGGACCGACGTACTTCAGGCCGAGGTCCTCGAAGAGGCCCTGCGGCGCCAGCGCGTCCTTGAGGCCCTTCTTCATCGCGTGGAGCGCGTCGTAGGCCGCCGGGCCCACGCCGGGGACGGCGTTGAGGCGCTTCTTGACCGCGTCGAGGACGTGCTCGTAGCGGGGGTCGGTGCGCAGGCTCGAGAGCGCCGTGGCCAGGCCGCCGATGGTGGGGGTGTAGGAGCGGCCGTTGTCGTTGACGACGATGACCAGCCGGCTGTCCTTGGCGATCGCGATGTTGTTGAGCGCCTCCCAGGCCATGCCGCCGGTCAGCGCCCCGTCGCCGATGATGGCGACGGCGTGGCGGTCCTCGCCGCGGATGCGGTAGGCCTTGGCCAGGCCGTCGGCGTAGGACAGCGCGGTGGAGGCGTGGGAGTTCTCGACGATGTCGTGCTCGGACTCCTCCTGGCTGGGGTAGCCCGAGAGCCCGCCCTCGCGGCGCAGGGTGCCGAAGGACTCCACGCGCCCGGTGAGCAGCTTGTGGACGTAGGACTGGTGGCCGGTGTCGAAGACGATGCGGTCGCGCGGGGAGTCGAAGACCCGGTGCACGGCCAGCGTCAGCTCGACCACGCCCAGGTTGGGCCCGAGGTGCCCGCTGTTGGTCGCGACCGTGCGGATCAGCAGGTCGCGGATCTCGCTCGCCAGGAGCGTGAGGTCGTCGTCGCTGAGTCCCTGGAGGTCACGGGGTCCCGTGACCGACTCCAGCACTCCCATCGGGGGTCCTCCTCAGGCGTGGCGTGCCCCCGCACGGTGGTGAGAGGGCGAGTCCATGAGTCTAGACGGAGGTCCTCACAGGTCCACGACCGCGACGGCGGGTTCGTGCAGGCTGCCCAGCCAGACCCGCCCCTCGTGCTCGCGCACACCGGTGACCATGTGGAAGTCGGGCGTGTCGAGGTCGAGGTCGTGCACCAGCCGCCCCTCGTCGTCGTAGGCCTGCACCCGGCAGGTGTGGGCGGGCTTGGGCTGGAGCCGCTCGGGGATGCGCGTGACCGCCTTGCGCGCCCACATCGGAGCGCTCCCGAGCCGCTCGACCACGGGGTCGACCGGGCTGGCGATGCTGACCCAGATCAACCCGTCGCTGCCCCGCGCGATGTTGTCGGGGTAGCCGGGCAGGTCGCCGGCCAGCAGGTCGCGGGTGCCGGCCCGGTCCCCGGTCAGCCAGCGGCGTACGAGGGTGCGGGCGCGGGTCTCGGCCACGACGACGAAGGACTCGTCGGCCGACAGGGCCACGCCGTTGGCGAAGGCCAGCCCGTCGAGGACCGTGGTGACCGTGCCGTCGGGAGCGAGGGACAGCAGGCGGCCCGAGCGGGTGTCCTGGACGAAGTCGTCCTTCCAGCGCTCGATGCCGTAGTGGCGCGAGGAGTCGGAGAACCAGGTGGTGCCGTCGGAGCCGATCGCGGCGTTGTTGGTGAAGACCATCGCGGTGCCGTCGACCTCGGCCAGCAGCCGCTCGACCGCGCCGGTGTCGGGGTCCATGCGCAGCAGCCCGCGGTGGGCGTCGCAGACCAGCAGCCGGCCCTCGGGGTCGATCTCGAGACCGAGCGGGCGCCCGCCGGTGGAGCCGACCTGCTCGACGGAGCCGTCGGGTCCCACCCGCAGCACGGCGCCGTCGACGGTGCCGGTGTAGACCGATCCCTCGTGGCGGCCGCTCGGGGCGACCACGACGTCCTCGGCGCCGTCGTGGTGGACCTGGTGGACGGTGACTCGGGTGCTCACGCGCACAGCCTGCTGTAGACGGGGCCGGAGAGGAACCCCGGCAGGACCTGCCGGGCGGACCCGGTGAGGTCGAGGTCCAGCACTCGGTCGGCGTCGACGAACACGATCCGACGCCCCTCGCCGCAGACGATGTCGTCGTCGGCGAGGTCGACGGCCGCCGCGTAGAACGACATCTCGTCCCAGGAGTCGTAGGCCTCGTGGAAGACGCTGGCCACCTCCACCAGCTCCAGCCGATCGGGCGGGAGCCGCACGCCGGTCTCCTCCTCCAGCTCGCGCACCGCACCGCCCAGGGCGTCCTCGCCCTCCTCCAGGTGGCCGCCGCAGAAGCCCCACTTCTCCGGGTCGATCACCGGGTGCTCGTCGCGCTCCTGCAGCAGCAGGCGTCCGTGGCGGTCGATCAGGACGACGCAGGCGAAGCGGTGCATGCGGTCCACTCAACCACCTCCTCGACCACCTCGTCCCGCACGCGGGCCTCGCTCAGAGCCGTGCGCGGTAGCGACGCCCGCGCAGCGCCTCCTCGACCAGCCCGACCTCGCGGCGCAGCGCCACGAGGCGCGCCTCCTCGGTGAGGAAGGTCTGCACCGCCGCCTCCACGACGTCCCCGTCAGCCACCTGGGGCAGGTCGGCCCGGGCCTCGCTGAGCCCACGGCGTACGGCGGCGTGACAACCCTCGACGTGCAGCACCGCGAACCGCGCCAGCACCACCGGGTGGCGCCTCAGGGTCGCGTAGCCGCGGAACTCCGGCGGGCACTGGTCGAGCAGCCAGGCACATGCCGTGGTCTCCCAGTCGGGGGCGTCGGGGGGTCGCACGGCACGCGGCCAGCCGGGCGGGGCGACGAGTCGGTCCATGGGGGCGATGGTACGCCGACGGTCGAACACGTGTTCGATGCCGGGCGGGATAGTCCGCACGCGTTCTCACCCTCAGCGCGAGCTCAGGGTGAGAACTCGTGCGGAGTAACCGCCCTGCCCCGGCCTCAGCCCGCCAGGAAGCTGAATCGCACCTCGCGCTCGTGGTTGTCCACGTTGAGGTCGACCAGGCACAGGCTCTGCCACGTCCCGAGCGCGAGCCGGCCGTCGAGGACCGGGAGCGTGGCGTACGGCGGGACCAGGGCCGGCATCACGTGCGACCGGCCGTGGCCCGGCGTGCCGTGCCGGTGCCGCCACCGGTCGTCGGCGGGCAGCAGGTCGGCCAGCGCCGCGAGCAGGTCGTCGTCGCTGCCGGCGCCCGTCTCGAGGACCGCCAGACCGGCGGTCGCGTGCGGGACGAACACGTGCAGCAGCCCGTCGCCCCGGCCACGGCACCACGCCTGGGCGCGGTCGGTGAGGTCGAGGACCACGTCGGCGGAGCCGGTGCGCACGGTGAAGGTGTCGGAGTCCATGCCCCCGTTCTACCCCCGCACGGCAGCGCTTTACCTGGACGTGACACGCGCGTCCCCGGAGCAGGCTCCCCGCTCCCCTAGCCTCGGCGGCGTGGAGGTCCTGTCCCTGGCGTGGCGCACCGACCTGGCGCTGCTCGCGCAGTCGGGCAGCGAGGTCGAGCACCACCCGGCGTACGTCGTCGTGCGCACGCCGCAGAACCCGACGTTCCGCTGGGGCAACTTCGTGCTCCTGCGCCGCACACCGCTCCTGCGGGACCTGCCGGGGCTGGCCGCCCGCGTGGAGGCGCTCCTCCCCGGCCTGGGCCACCACGCCGTCGGCATCGACGACCCGAGCGCCGGCCGTGAGGACGTCGACCGGCTGCGTCAACCGGGGTGGCGGGTGGCCGTCGACACCGTGCTGACCGCCGAGAGGGTGCTGCCGCCGCGCCAGCTGCAGCGCAGCGCGGTCGTGCGCGCACTGAGCGGCGACCGCGACTGGAGCCAGAAGGTCGCGCTCGACCTGGCCTGCGCCGAGGGCGCCGGCCCGGACTACGAGCTGTTCGCGACCCGCCGTGCAGCAGCCGAGCGGGCCGCGGTCGAGAGCCGCCACGGCGCGTGGCTCGGGGCGTTCGACGGCGACCGCCTGCTCGCCGGGCTCGGGATCTTCTGCGCCGGCGAGGGGCTGGCGCGCTTCCAGACCGTGCAGACCCACCCGGAGGCGCGGCGTCGGGGTCTGGCGCAGGCGCTGCTGCACCACGCGGGCACCCACGCGCTGGGCGAGCTGGGCGCGCGCACATTGGTGCTGGTGGCCGACCCCGACCACCACGCGCTCGACCTCTACCTCGGTGCCGGGTTCGTGCGCACCGAGCGCCAGGTGAGCGCGGAGTGCCTCAGGACTCCAGCCAGGCCGTGAAGGCCCGGTTGTCGTAGGGACGTCCCAGGAACTCCTCGACCAGGTCGGCGGCGTCCCTGCTGCCGCCGGCGGCCAGCACGGTGTCGCGGTACCGCGTGGCCACCTCCGGGGCGAACAGGTCGCCCGCGTCGAAGGCCGAGAAGAGGTCCTTGGCGATGACCAGGCTCCACATGTAGGTGTAGTAGCCCGAGCCGTAGCCCTCGAGGTGCCCGAAGCCGCAGTGGAAGTGCGTGTCGGGCACCTGCCCCCAGACGGCATAGCGGTCCGACAGCTCGCGCGAGCGCGCGGTCAGGTCGTCGGGCAGCTCGGCGTGGAAGCGGTAGGAGACGGCGGCGTAGTACATCTGGGTGCGCGCGTAGTAGCCCTTGCCGAACTCCTCGGCCGCCCGCATCCGGTCCACGAGAGCCTCGGGGATCGGCGTGCCGTCGGCGTCGACGGCGAACCCGGCGAGCACGCCGTGGTCCCAGGCCCACTCCTCGAGCATCTGGCTGGGCGCCTCGACGAAGTCCCACTCGGTGGCGACGCCGGAGAACCGCACCCACGGGTGCCGCCCGGCCAGGACGTGGTGCAGCAGGTGGCCGAACTCGTGGAAGAGCGTGACCACCTCGGAGTGGTCCATGCGGGTGCGTCCGAAGTTGCACACCAGCACGCCCTCGGGAAGCTGGCGTCCGGCGACACCGCGGACGAGGTCGAACTGCGCGGCGTGGTTGTACTTGCCCGGCCGCGGGTGGAGGTCGAGGTGGATGCGGCCCAGCCGCTCCCCGGTCTCCACCAGCACCACGTCGTACGTCGCCACCTCGGAGTGCCAGGAGGGCGCGTCGACCGGGAGGTACTCCAGGCCGAAGAGTCGGCCCGTCACGTCGAGCAACCCCTGGCGGACCCGCCCGGAGTCGAAGTAGGCCCGCACGGCCTGCCCGTCGACGTCGTACTGCTCGCGGCGCACGACCTCGCCGTAGTAGCGCGCGTCGGCCACGTCGAGCCGCTCGAGGTCCGGGTGGTCCTGCCGGGCCCGCTCGAGCAGGACCGCGGCGTCGCGCTCGGCGCTGGCGGTGGCGTCGCGGGCGACCCGGTCGACGAACTCGGCGATGGCGGCCCCGGTGCCGATCATCTTCTCCTCGGCGTCGTAGTCGGGCCAGGAGTCGTAGCCCAGCAGCCGTGCCTGCTCGTCGCGGACCTTCAGCAGGTCGGCGAGGACGGGGTCGTTGTCGGGCCAGCCGATGTTGAGGAAGGTGTGCATCACCGCGTGCCGCGCCTCGCGGTCGGCGGAGAACATCAGGAACGGGTTGGTGTCGGGGTAGCCCGTCGTGATCGTGACCGTGCCGTCCTCGGCGACCGGGTGGGACTCGACGTAGTCAGCCGGCAGGCCCTCCAGGGCGCTGGCCGGGACGCGGGTCTCCCCCGCTCCGTCGCGGATGTTGCGGGCGAACGCCTGGCCGAGGTCGGAGCCGCGTGCGGAGAGCTCGCGCAGCCGGGCGCGGGTCTTCTCGTCGCGGTCGACGCCGCTACGCTGGAAGGAGCGCAGCGCGTCCTCCAGCACCCGCTCCGCGCCGTCGGGCAGTCCGTCGGTGGGGGCGGCCTCCAGCACGGCATAGACCCCGGGGTCGAGCATGAGCGAGGTCCGCAGCTCGTGCAGCTGCTGCTCGTAGCCCTCCGCGCGCTCGCGCAGCGCAGCGTCGGGGTGCACCTGGGAGAGCAGGCCGGCCACGGCGAAGGCGTTGCCGAGGTCGACGTGCACGTCGTTCCACCGCGGCAGGCTCGCCGGGTCGCCGGGCGCGGTCGCGCGCAGGGCCTCGATGCGCTGCCGCGTGCGCTGGAGCCCGCCGAGCACCTGCTGGTCGAGGAAGTCGTTCCAGCCGTCGAGGTCGTCCACGGAGGGCAGGGTCACGGGCTGGAGGTCGCCCGCTGCGGGCGCGCTATCGGTCGGCACGCTGCGAGGCTACCCACGCGCTGTCACGGCGGTGTCACACCCGTAGGGCCCGTGTCGCGTCTCAGACCTGGGTGAGCCCCGGGTCCCGGGGCGGCTCGATGCCGCCGGCGCAGGAGGCCCGCGGCTCCGGAGCCGTCTCGCCGTTGCCGAGCTCGGCGATGAACAGGGCCAGACGCGGGTCGTCGGCCCCGGTCAGCGCCAGACGGCGCTCCCACACCACGACGACCACGGGTGCGTCGAGGCCGGACCACGGCGTCAGGATGCCGTTCTGCGGCAGTTGCTCGGCCAGCAGCGCGACCTCGTCGGCGTCGAGATCGGGGTCGTGGGCGATCACGACGGTGCCGTGCTCCAGGTCGTGCACGAGGTTCTCGGCGGGCACCTGCTCGTCGTACGCGCCGCAGTCGAGCCACTCCCCCGCGTGCGGTCCGCCGACGGGCGGCTCGGTCGGGTACTCCACCGCGTCGTCGGTGTGCGTCGTGGGCAGGTCCTCGAAGACCTCGACCGCGTCGAGGGTCAGGTCCACCGGCTCGGGTCGCAGCCGCTCGGCCACCTGCGGCAGCACCGTGGCGGCGGTCATCACGAGCAGCACCCCCAGGAGCGCGACCGCCAGCACCAGCGTCCGTCGCGCGCGGCTCACCCCTGCTCCAGCAGGCGCTCCACCCGCTCGACCTTCGCCGTCAGCTGACCGTCCCACCCGGGACGGATGTCGGCCTTCAGCACCAGCCCGACCCGCGGGGAGACCTCGGCGACGACGTCGACGGCGCGCTTGACCACGGCCATCACCTCGTCCCACTCCCCCTCGACGTTGGTGAACATCGAGTTCAGCTCGTAGGGCAGCCCCGACTCCTTCACCACGCGTACGGCGGCGGCGACCGCCTCGGAGACGCTGCCGGTCTCGTCGCCGCTGGTCGGGGAGATGCTGAACGCCACGATCATGGCGCCACCGTATCCAGCGGCTCCTCGAGCCTGATCAGCTCCCGCAGCCTGGCCCTCGCCTCGCGCCCGTGCGGCGCGACCGCCCCGGACAAATGGGTCGTGCCCCCCAGCGGGCGCCAGGGCGCGCGCTGAGGGGCACGACTGCGTGCTCGGGGCGGGTCAGCCCTTGAGCAGCGAGCGCAGGACGTACTGCATGATGCCGCCGTTGCGGTAGTAGTTCGCCTCGCCGGGGGTGTCGATGCGGACCACCGCGTCGAACTCCACGTCGCCGGCCTTGACCTTGAGCGTGCGGGGCGTGGTGCCCTCGTTGAGCTCGGTGATGCCGGTGATGGTGAACTCCTCCTCGCCGGTCAGGCCCAGCGACTCCGCGGACTCGCCCTCGGGGAACTGCAGCGGGATGACGCCCATGCCGATGAGATTCGAGCGGTGGATCCGCTCGAAGGACTCGGCGATGACGGCCTTGACTCCCAGCAGCGCGGTGCCCTTGGCGGCCCAGTCGCGCGAGGAGCCGGAGCCGTACTCCTTGCCGGCGAGCACGACCAGCGGGATGCCCGCGTCGATGTAGTGCTCGGAGGCCTCGTAGACGCTGGTGACCTCGCCGTCGGCGGTGAAGTCGCGCGTCACGCCGCCCTCGGTGCCCGGCGCCAGCTGGTTGCGCAGCCGGATGTTGGCGAAGGTGCCGCGGATCATGACCTCGTGGTTGCCTCGGCGCGAGCCATAGGAGTTGAAGTCACGCTGCTCGACACCGTGCTCGGCGAGGTAGCGGCCGGCCGGGCTGTCCTTCTTGATCGCGCCGGCGGGGCTGATGTGGTCGGTAGTGACCGAGTCGCCCAGCTTGAGCAGGACCCGCGCGCCCTCGATGTCGGTGACCGGGGTCGGCTCCTCCGGCATGCCGTCGAAGTACGGAGCCTTCCGGACGTAGGTCGAGTCCTCGTCCCACGTGAAGGTGTTGCCCTCCGGGGTGGGCAGGGAGCGCCAGCGCTCGTCGCCCTTGAAGACGTCGGCGTAGGAGGAGGAGAACATCTCGGAGTTGATCGCGCCGGCGATGGTCTCCTCGACCTCCTGCGGCGAGGGCCAGATGTCCTTGAGGAAGACCTCGTTGCCCTCGGTGTCGACACCCAGCGGGTCGTTGAACAGGTCGACGTCCATCGAGCCGGCCAGCGCGTAGGCGACGACCAGCGGCGGGGAGGCGAGGTAGTTCATCTTGATGTCGGGGCTGATGCGGCCCTCGAAGTTGCGGTTGCCCGAGAGCACCGAGACGACGGCGAGGTCGTGCTCGTTGACCGCGGCGGAGACCTCGGGGATGAGCGGACCGGAGTTGCCGATGCAGGTCACGCAGCCGTAGCCGACGAGGTTGAAGCCGAGCTTGTCGAGGTACGGCGTGAGGCCGGCCTTCTCGTAGTAGTCCGAGACGACCTGCGAGCCGGGCGCGAGCGTGGTCTTGACCCACGGCTTGCGGACCAGGCCCTTCTCCACGGCCTTCTTGGCCAGCAGCGCGGCGCCGATCATGACCGAGGGGTTGGAGGTGTTGGTGCAGGAGGTGATCGAGGCGATCGTCACCGCACCGTGGTCGAGGGTGAACTGGGTCCCGTCCTCGAGGGTCACCTCGACCGGGTTCGAGGGGCGACCGCCGTCCTTGGGCGCGGCCGAGGCCCAGTCCTTCGGCGGAGCGGCCTCGCCGCCACCGTTGCTCGTCGCGGGGTCGGAGGCCGGGAAGGTCTCCTCGACCGACTCGTCGTAGCCCTGGGTCTCCTGGGCGTCGGCGTCGACGTAGTCGACCAGCGCGGCGCGGAAGCCGGCCTTGGCCTCGGTGACCTCGATGCGGTCCTGTGGACGCTTCGGGCCGGCCAGCGAGGGGACGACGGTGGAGAGGTCGAGCTCGAGCTTCTCGGAGTAGCGCGGCTCCGCGTCGGGGTCGAGCCAGAGGCCCTGCTCCTTGGCGTAGCTCTCGACGAGCGCGATCTGCTCCTCGGAGCGGCCGGTGAGGCGCAGGTAGTCGATGGTCTGGTCGTCGATCGGGAAGACCGCGATCGTCGAGCCGAACTCGGGGCTCATGTTGCCGATGGTGGCGCGGTTGGCCAGCGGCAGCGCCGCGACACCGGGACCGTAGAACTCCACGAACTTCCCGACCACACCGTGCTTGCGGACCATCTCGGTGATGGTGAGCACCAGGTCGGTGGCGGTCGAGCCCTCGGGGAGCTCGCCGGAGAGCTTGAAGCCGACCACGCGCGGGATGAGCATGGAGACCGGCTGGCCGAGCATGGCGGCCTCGGCCTCGATGCCGCCGACGCCCCAGCCGACCACGCCGATGCCGTTGACCATCGTGGTGTGGGAGTCGGTCCCGACGCAGGTGTCGGGGTAGGCCAGCAGCTCGCCGTCGACCTCGCGGGTGAAGACGGTGCGGGCCAGGTGCTCGATGTTGACCTGGTGCACGATGCCGGTGCCCGGCGGGACGACCTTGAAGTCGTCGAAGGCGCCCTGGCCCCAGCGCAGGAACTGGTAGCGCTCGCGGTTGCGCTCGTACTCGATCTCGACGTTGCGCTCGAAGGCCTCGGGGCTGCCGAAGACGTCGGCCATGACCGAGTGGTCGATGACCATCTCGGCGGGCGCGAGCGGATTGATCTTGGTGGCGTCGCCGCCGAGGTCGGCCATCGCCTCACGCATGGTGGCGAGGTCGACGACGCAGGGGACGCCGGTGAAGTCCTGCATGATCACGCGCGCCGGCGTGAACTGGATCTCCTTGTCGGGGTCGGCGGTCTCGTCCCAGCCGGCCAGCGCCTTGATGTCCTCGGCGGTGATGTCGGCACCGTCCTCGGTGCGCAGGAGGTTCTCCAGGAGGACCTTGAGGCTGAACGGCAGGCTCTCGACGTCGAGGCCCTCACCGGTCACCTTGTCGAGGCGGAAGATCTCGTAGGACGCCCCGTTGACGTCCAGGGTGCTCTTGGCACCGAAGCTGTTCTTGCTACCCACTGACCAACATCTCCTCTGTCGCGTGTGCGCCGGCGGTCTGCCGCCATCTTGCCGTCGAGCCGGTGACCTGCGGAAGTCAGGTTCACCTCAGCAACTCTCTCGACATCAAGATACACGACATCGAGTGATGTGGCGGCCACCCCTCCGGGCGCGGGTAGAGTCCGCCGGTGCTCTCGGTCCGGCCCCTTTCCCCCTCGGTCGGGACGCCGTACCTCAGGCTCGTCGTGGCGGGCTTCCGGCAGCAGGCGGCCTACCGGCTCGCCGCACTGGCGGGCCTGGTCGCCAACACGACCTTCGGCTTCCTCAAGGTCGCCCTGCTGCTGGCGACGGTGCAGGCCGCGGGCGGCGAGCTCGACGGGTACGACGTCGGCACCATGTCGGCCTACGTCTGGCTGTCCCAGGGGCTGCTCGGGTCGGTGAACCTCTACGGCCGCTCGGAGATGGCCGAGCGGATCCGCACCGGTGACGTGGTCGTGGACTTCCTGCGCCCTCTCGACGTGCACGCCGGCGCCGTGGCCATGGAGGTGGGTCGCGGACTGTTCGCGCTGCTCCCCCGCGGCGTGCCGTCGGTGCTGGTCGGCGCCCTGGTCGTGGGGATGACCATGCCGACGACGCCGGGGCCCTACCTGCTGGGCGCTGTGAGCGTGCTGCTCGGCATCACCGTCTCCGCCGCGACCGCCTACCTCGTGGCCGCGACCGGGTTCTGGCTGGTGGAGACGCGGGGCGTGGCGCTGCTCTACATGGTCGTGGCGGGGTTCCTGGCCGGGCTCTACGTGCCGATCGCGATCTTCCCGGCGCCGCTGTTCTGGCTTGCCTCGGCCTCGCCCTTCCCGTCGATGCTGATGTACCCCGTGGACGTGCTCTCCGGGCGCGTCGACGGGCTCGCCTCGGTCGGGCTGGTGGCCGCCCAGGTCGGCTGGCTGGTCGTGGTCGGTGCGCTGGGCCAGCTGATGACGCGTCGTGGGCGGCATCGCCTGGAGGTGCAGGGTGGCTGAGTCGCCCCTGGCCCAGCCCGTGGCGCGCCCGGCGCCCCACGGCGGCGTGCTGGCGCCGTACCGAGCGGTGCTGGCCTCGCGCATCCGCTCGCAGGCCAGCTACCGCACCAGCTTCGGCCTCGACCTCGGCAGCTCGCTGCTGGTCGGGCTCACCGAGCTGGCCGAGGTGGCGGTGCTGTTCACCAGTGTCTCGGCGATCGGTGGGTTCGACCTGGCCGCGATGCTGCTGGTCTTCGGTCTCGCCGACCTGTGCTTCTCGCTGGCCGACATGGTCGTCGGGCACTGCGACAACCTCCCGGAGTACGTCCGCACCGGGCGTCTGGACGTGTTCTACCTGCGTCCGCAGCCGCTACTGCTGCAGCTGGTCACCAGCGACATCAGCCTGCGCCGACTCGCGCGTGCGGCCGTCGGCCTGGTGGCGCTCGTGGTCGGACTGGTGGTCAACGACCTCGCCTGGGGTGCCGGGGCCGTCGGGCTGCTCGCCGTCGCCCTGGTCAGCGGCACGGTCACCTTCGCGGCGCTGTTCGTGTGGGCCGGCGGGCTGCAGTTCTTCCTCGTCAACGGCTCGGAGATGACCAACGCGTTCGTGTACGGCGGTCGGTACGCCGCCACGCAGCCCGGCACCGTCTGGGGCCGGCCGCTGGTCGTGGTCTTCGGCTTCTTCTTCCCGATGGCCTTCACGGCCTACCTGCCGGCCGCCACGCTGCTGGGGCTCGACACCTTCGCCGGGCTGCCGGACTGGGCTGGTTGGCTGGCGCCGGTCGCCGCCGTGTGGGCCTGGGTCGCCGCGGGGCTGAGCTGGCGCACCGGCGTACGTCACTACCAGGGAGCGGGCGGATGACCTCTCACATCATCGAGACCGACGGCCTGACCCGGACCTTCCGGGTGCGCGAGGGCGTGCGACGGCGCACCGTGGTGGCCGTCGACGACCTGTCGCTGCGGGTGGAGGCCGGCGAGGCAGTCGGTTACATCGGCGCCAACGGGGCGGGGAAGTCCACGACGATCAAGATGCTCTGCGGCATCCTCGTGCCGACCTCCGGCGAGGTCCGCACCTGCAGGCTGCGCCCGGTCGCCGAACGGCGCCGGCTGGCCCGTGAGATCGGTGTGGTCTTCGGGCAGCGGTCGCAGCTGTGGTGGGACCTGCCCACCGGCGAGTCCTTCGCCCTGCTGGCCGCCATCCACCGGCTCTCCCCCGCCGACGCCGCGGCCCGGCGCGAGGAGCTGGTGGAGCGGCTGGAGCTGGGCGAGTTCCTCACCACTCCGGTGCGGCAGCTCTCGCTGGGTCAGCGGATGCGCGCCGAGGTGGCCGCCGCGCTGCTCCACCGGCCCCGGCTGGTCATCCTCGACGAGCCCACCATCGGGCTGGACGTGCTGTCGAAGCAGCGGCTGCGCGAGTTCCTGGTGACCGAGCGGCGCGACCACGGCACCACCCTGCTGCTCACCACCCACGACATGGGCGACGTGGAGCGGCTCTGCGACCGCGTCGTGCTCGTCGACCGCGGCCGGACCGTCCACGACGGCAGCCTCGGCGCGCTCTCGCGCACCGTCGGCGCCCAGCGCGTGATGACCGTCGACCTCGCGTCCTCCGTGCCCTCCCTGGCGCTGCCCGACGGTGCCACCCACCTCGGCGAGGAGGGCCACGGCCTGCGCCACCGCATCGGCTTCGACCCCGACCGGGTCACCGCCGCCGCGGTCCTCGCCGCTGTCAGTGCCGACGCCGAGGTGCTCGACCTCTCGATCGAGGAGCCGGACGTCGAGGACGTGGTGCGACGCGTCTATCGGTCCCGCCGCTGACTGCCGAGCCGTCACTCACGCACGGCCCAACCGTCACTCACGCACGCCCGAGCCGTCTACCACGCGTGCCAGCGACGTCTCGGCCATGCGCCAGCGACCTCTCGGCCATGCGCCAGCGACCTCTCGGCCATGCGCGGCTGACCTCTCGGCGGGTCAGTCCCAGTGGAAGAGGGCCACGCACTCGACGTGGTGCGTCATCGGGAAGAGGTCGAGCGCGCGGAGGGAGGCCAGGGAATACCCCGCCTCGCGCAGGTACGCCGTGTCCCGGGCCAGGGCCGCCGGGTCACATGCGACATAGGCGATCCGACGGGGGGTGCGGCGCGCGACCTCGCGGACGACCTTGCGGCGCGCCCCCTGGCGCGGCGGGTCCAGCACGACCAGGTCGACCGGCCCACTCAGCAGATCGCCGCGCGGGCGGCCGAGGACGCGCTCCACGTCGCCGGAGACGGCTTCCCAGCGGCCGGGGAGGGTGGCGAGGTTGGTGCGCGCGTGCGAGACGGCGGTGCGGTCGCCCTCGACCAGCCCGACGGCGCCCGAGCGGCCCACGGCCTCGCCGAGGAAACGGGCGAACAGCCCGACGCCGGCGTACAGGTCCAGGACGCGGTCGCCGGGCTGCGGCTCGAGGCCGGCGAGCACGGTCTCGACGAGCACCTCGGCGGCGCCGGGGTGCACCTGCCAGAAGCCGCCCGGGGCGACGGAGAACTCCACGCCGCGGACCGTGTGCAGCTCCCGCTCCGAGACCCGGCCGCGACCGTCGATGAGGCAGTCGTCGATCTCGACGACCTCGTGGCTGCGGTGCTGGCGCATACCGCGGCGGCCGTCGCCCAGGTCGACGTAGCGCTGCCGGGTGCGCCAGCGCAGCCCGTCGACGTCGCCGGGCACCGCCTCGACCTCGACGTCGACCTCGAGGCCGGCCAGTCGCACCATCTGCTCGCGCACGACGCCGGCCTTCAGCGCACGCTGCGCCGGCAGGCGCACGTGCTGCAGGTCGCAACCGCCGCACAGTCCCGGACCGGCGAACCGGCACGGCGCCTCGACGCGGTCCGGCGAGGCCTCCAGCACCTCCACGGCGTCACCGCGCCAGAACCGGTCGCCCTCGGCGCCCTCGGTGATCTCGACGACCACGCGCTCGCCGGGCAGCGTGTGCCGGACGAACACGACCGGACCGTCCTCCTGCCGCAGCACGCAGTGCCCGCCGTGGGCGACGGGCCCGACCACGCCCTCGAGGCGCGACCCGACCGGGCCGCTCATCGGCGGTCCCGGACGTCGCCACGACGCAGGTCGCCGGGGCGCACCCGCGTGTCGTCGTCGTAGGCCCGCTCGCGCGCGGCCTCCGAGGACTGCAGCTGGTAGGGCACGGAGATGACCATGATCCCGGGCTGGAACAGCAGCCGACCCTTGAGCCGCAGGGCGGTCTGGTTGTGGAGCAGCTGCTCCCACCACCGGCCGACGACGTACTCCGGGATGTAGACGGCCACGACGCCGCGCGGGTTGGCCCGGCGGATCTCGGTGGCGTACTCGACGATCGGGCGGATCAGCTCGCGGTACGGCGAGTGCAGCACCTTCAGCGGCAGGTCGATGTCACGCTCGTCCCACTCGGCCATCAGCGCCGACGTGGCCCGCCCGTCGGTGGCGACGTAGACGCCCTCGAGGGCGTTGGGCCTGGTCGCTTTCGCGAAGGCCAGGGCCCGCAGGGTCGGCTTGTGCAGCTTGCTGACCAGCACCATCGCGTGGACCCGCGTGGGGAGGACCTTGTCCTCCTCGTCCGCGGCCAGCTCGGCCGAGACCCGGTCGTAGTGGGTGCGGATCGCCTGCATCACGACGTAGAAGAAGGTGATGGCCAAGATGGTGATCCAGGCGCCGGCGAGGAACTTGGTGACCACGACGACCACCAGCACCAGCGAGGTCATCGTGAGCCCCACGGCGTTGAGCACCCGGGCTCGCATCATGCGGTGCCGCTCGGCGGCGTCACGCTCCTCGGCCAGCGCGCGGGTCCAGTGCCGGACCATGCCGAGCTGGCTGAGCGTGAAGGAGACGAAGACCCCGACGATGTAGAGCTGGATCAGCCGGGTGACCTCGGCGTCGAAGGCCCAGATCAGCACGATCGCGAGGGCGGCGAGCGCGACGATGCCGTTGGAGTAGGCCAGCCGGTCGCCCCGGGAGCCGAACGCGCGCGGGGCGTAGCCGTCGCGGGCGAGGATCGAGCCGAGGACCGGGAAGCCGTTGAAGGCCGTGTTGGCCGCGAAGAGCAGGATCACCGCGGTCACGGTGACGGTGAAGTAGAAGCCCGGCGGGAAGCCGGAGAAGACCGACTCGGCGATCTGGCTGATCAGGGTGTCCAGGTCGTAGTCCTCGGGGACCGGAGCCCCGTCGAGGAAGAGCCGGTCGCGGTCGGACGGGTCGACGATCCGCACCCCGATCTCGCGGGCCAGGATGATGACGCTGAGCATCATCGTGACCGCGATCAGGCCCAGCAGCAGCAGCGTGGTGCCGGCGTTGCGGGCCTTCGGCCGACGGAACGCGGGTACGCCGGTCGAGACCGCCTCGACACCGGTCAGCGCCACGCAGCCCGACGAGAACGCCCGCGCCAGCAAGAAGACCAGGGCCAGCGTGGTCAGCGGCCCCTCGAGCCCCTCGTGCGGCACGATCGTGATGTCGGCGGACGCGGCCCGGGGCAGGTTGCCCGACCACCAGCGCACCGCACCGACCACGACCATCGCGCCCATGGCGAGCATGAAGAGGTACGTGGGGGCGGCGAAGATCGCCCGCGACTCCCGCACGCCGCGCAGGTTCAGCGCGGCGACGAAGGCGACGAGGCCCGCCGCGACCGCGCCCTCGTGGCCGCTGAGCACCGGCAGGGCCGCCGCGGCGTACTGCGCCCCGGCCGAGATCGACACCGCGACCGTGAGGACGTAGTCGATGAGCAGGGCGCTGGCCACCGTGGTGCCGGCCTTCTCCCCCAGGTTGGTCCGGGCGACCTCGTAGTCGCCACCGCCGGAGGGGTAGGCCTGCACGGTCTGGCGGTAGGACGCGATGACCACGGCCATCACGACGGCGACGGCGACGCCGACCTGCCAGGAGTAGGTGTAGGCCGACGCGCCGGCCAGCGAGAGCATGATCAGGATCTCGTCGGGCGCGTAGGCGACCGAGGAGAGCGCGTCGCTGGCGAAGACCGGCAGCGCGATGCGCTTGGGGAGCAACGTCTCCCCCAGCTGGGAGCTGCGCAGCTTGCGTCCCAGGAGGATCCGCTTCGAGACGTCGCCGACACCCACGGACCGGAAGGCTACGGCACGTGCGGCCCCGGAGGTCACTTGCGGATAGCGTGGTCCCGTGCACGTCGTGATCATGGGGTGCGGCCGGGTCGGCTCGACCCTCGCCCGCTCCCTGGAGGACCGCAACCACACCGTCTCGGTGATCGACTCCGAGCCGGATGCCTTCCGACGCCTTGGGCCGGGGTTCAACGGCGACAAGATCGCCGGGATGGGCTTCGACCAGGAGGTCCTGGAGAAGGCCGGCATCCGGCGCGCGGACGCGTTCGCCGCGGTCTCCTCCGGTGACAACTCCAACATCATCGCCGCTCGGGTGGCCCGCGAGACCTTCGGCATCCAGCAGGTCGTGGCCCGCATCTACGACCCCGGCCGCGCCGAGGTCTACCAGCGCCTGGGCATCACCACGGTCGCCACCGTGAAGTGGACCGCCGACCAGGTGCTGCGCCGGATCCTGCCCGCCGGCGCCGAGCCCGACTTCCGCGACCCCAGCGGAACGGTGCGCGTGGACCACATCACCGTCCCCGACGTCTGGATCGGTCAGAAGACCATCGACCTGCAGCTGCAGAGCAAGTCGCGCATCGCGTGGATCGACCGGCTCGGCGAGGGCATGCTGCCCACCCGCGAGACGATCCTGCAGGAGGGCGACATGCTGCACCTGGTCATCCGTGAGCAGATGGCCGCCCACACGTTCGCGGTCCTCGACAAGGGACCGGAGGAGAGCTGATGCGCGTCGCCATCGCCGGGGCCGGGGCCGTCGGCCGGTCCATCGCCCGCGAGCTGATCGGCAACGGCCACGAGGTCCTGCTGATCGACAAGAACGCCCAGGCCATCAAGCCCGAGCGGGTGCCGGACGCCGAGTGGTTGCTGGCCGACTGCTGCGAGATGTCCTCGCTGGAGGAGGCACGCCTGGACCGCTGCGACGTGCTGATCTCCGCCACCGGCGACGACAAGGCCAACCTCGTGGCCTCGCTGCTGGCCAAGACCGAGTTCGGGGTCCCCCGCACCGTCGGCCGGGTCAACCACCCCAACAACGAGTGGCTCTTCAGCGAGGCGTGGGGCGTGGACGTCAACGTCTCGACGCCCCGCATCATGTCGGCGCTGGTCGAGGAGGCGGTCACGGTCGGCGACCTGGTGCGCCTGTTCACCTTCCGCCAGGGCAACGCCAACCTCGTTGAGATGACCCTGCCCTCCGACAGCCCGTACGTCGGCAAGCCGGCCGGTCTGGTGCCGCTGCCGGAGTCCTGCGCGCTGGTGACGATCCTGCGCGACGGGCAGGTCTACACCCCCAACCCGGAGCAGCCCATCGAGTCCGGCGACGAGCTGCTGTTCGTCGTGCCGGCCGAGAAGGAGGACGAGCTCGAACGGCTGCTCGCGCCGTCCACCCACGGCGGCTGAGGGCGACCGCACCACTCAGGGGGCCAGCGGCTCCACGGGCGTCCGGTTGCGGCCGAGCACCCATAGCATCCCCGCCAGCGCGGCCAGCTGCAGCGGCCAGCCCAGCGCGATCTTGAGGATGCCGAGCGCGGCGATCGCGAAGTCGGTGTCGATCGACCCGCTCCAGCCGCCCAGCCACAGCGGCGCCTGCAGGACCACGCGCACGACGCAGGGCACGGCGAGCAGCCAGGTCAGCGTCGTGCACAGCCGCACGACCTGCTTGTCGCGGTGCCACTCGGTCACCTCGCCGGTCACCGAGCCGACCATGAAGCCGACCAGCGGCCAGCCGATCAGGCAGGTGACGGCCATGACGACGGCGTACCCGCCGTTGTAGAGCAGGCCGGGCAGGAAGTAGGCCAGCGCCTGCTCGTCCTCGCTCCCGCCCCGGGAGGCGGCGAGGCGGACGAAGAACCAGCCGATGCCGATGCCGAAGAGCGCGTTGACGACGAACTGCACCGTCGAGCGCTGCACGAGCCGGACCACGAGCAGGAGCACGGCGACGCCGACGCTGACGCCCAGGGCGACCTGCAGCTCGCGCGTCGTCAGCCACAGCACGGTGAAGACGATCGTCGGGACGGCGGCCTCGACCATGCCGCGTCGCCCGCCGAGGGCCTTGGCGAGCTGGCCGCGGACGACCTCCTCGACCGTCACCCCCGGTGCCAGCTGGTGGTCGCTCATGGCAGCAGCTGGTAGCGGGGGTTGAAGATCACCCGCTGCCCCTCGTGGACGCCGATCCGGCCCTCGACCTCGATCGAGACGCCCGGGTCGATGCCGACGATGCGCCGGCGTCCCAGCCAGATGATGGTCAGTGCCCCCGAGCCGTCGAAGAGCTCGGCCTCCAGCGCGGGCACGCCGCCGCGGGGGCGCAGAGTCACGGTGCGCAGCGTGCCCTGCAGGCGCACCCGGGCGCGGTCCTCGGCCTCGGCGATGGTGTCCTTGCCAGGCTCGACGTAGGTCTTGAGCATGTCGCGGGCGAGCATGTCCGAGCTGTTGGCCCAGCGCGAGATGCTGCGACGCAGGCGGGACTTCTCGGCCACGGGGCGCCTAGCCCCCCACGCGGCGCGCGCCCTCGGGCAGCGCGAGCGGCAGCGGCTCCCCGACGGGCATCGCGCCGTCACCGCGGCGGACGGCGACGGTGCTGATGACGGCGTCCCACGTGTCGCGGTCGGCGCCGGGACGGGCCGGGCCACCGATCAGCGTGGCGCGCAGCATCCAGCGCGCGCCGTTGATGCCGATGATCCGCGAGAGCTGTTGGCCGGTGCGGCCGTCGGACAGCGTCCGGGTCAGCTCGCACTGCAGCTCGGTGCCCCACCGGCCCTGCTCCTCGGTCGCGGTGCCGCCGCGCTGGGACATGTCCGCCGCGATCTGGGGGCGCACCTCGCTCCACAGGTCGCCGTTGCGAGGAGCCGCGAACGCGCGCAGCTCCAGCGCGCCCGCGGGCCCGGTCAGCAGGACCGCCTGGACCTCGCCGCTGGCCTCGTCGACCTGCAGGCGCAGCTCGGTGCCCACGACCGGGGCGATCAGCAGCGAGCCGAGGTCGATGCGCTGCACACCCTCGGGCAGGTCGGGCATGTCGGAGACGTCGTAGGGCCCGGCGGGCGGGCTGGTCTGCTCCTCGGACCCCTCAGCCGGCTCGGTCGCGGCCTGGTCCGGGGTCTCCGGCTCAGTGGCGGACTTGCGGCGGAACTTCACGAGCGCTCCCTCGAGTGGCGGGTCAGGTACCGGTAGAACCGTAGCCCCCGCTGCCCCGGGCGGAGTCCGGCAGGGCGTCGACCTCGACGAACGCGGCTCGTTCGACCCGCTGGACCACCAGCTGGGCGACGCGCTCGCCGCGGCGCAGCTCCACCGGCTCGGCCGGGTCGAGGTTGACCAGCAGCACCTTGACCTCGCCGCGGTAGCCGGCGTCCACGGTGCCGGGCGTGTTGACGATGGAGACGCCGTGCCGGGCGGCCAGCCCCGAGCGCGGGTGCACGAGACCGACGTACCCCTCCGGCAGCGCGAGGGCGATCCCGGTCGGCACCAGCGCGCGCTCCCCCGGCGCGAGCACGACGTCGACGGTGGTGTGCAGGTCGGCGCCGGCGTCGCCGGGGTGCGCGTAGGACGGGAGCGGCAGCTCGGGGTCCAGTCGCACCACGGGGACGGGCAGGGCAACGGGCAGTGAGGAGGCCTGGTCGTCCACGGCAGGGACCCTAGTGCGAGACTCCTGTCCCGTGGACACGGGCACGCACTACCGCGAGCGGCTCGCCGTGCCGATCCGGTGGTGGGCCCAGGGGACGATGCTGGTCGCCAGCCTCTGGTTGGCGGTGATCGTCGCGGTCCCCGGCCCCTTCGCGTGGGCCGTCACCTTCGTCGCCGCCGCGCTCATGGTCGCCTTCTTCCTCTCGTACGGCGGCGCCGTGCTGAGCGTGCAGGACGGCTGGTTCCGCGCCGGCCGCGCGAAGGTCGAGGTCCGCTTCGTCGATGAGGTGCAGGCGCTGGATGCCGAGCAGACCCGACTGGTGGCCGGTCGCGACGCCGACGCCCGCGCATACCTGCTGTTGCGGCCCTACCGCAGCAAGGCGGTCAAGGTGTCGCTGCGCGACCCGGCCGACCCCACGCCGTACTGGCTGGTGAGCACGCGTCGCCCCGAGCGGCTCGCCGAGGCGCTGAGCCGCGCCGTCGACGCCGCCGGCTGATCTCCCTGATGATCCCGGGCTGGTCCCTCCCCCTCCGGTGGGGTGCTGCAGGGGGCTAGGGTCGGACCATGTCCAAGGTCTGGTCTGTGATGGAGAAGGGCTCGGCGGTCGGTGCCGCCGTCGTCACCCGCAAGGTGCTGACCACGGGGTGGTCGAAGGCCGCGCGCCGCAAGCCGCCGGCGAACCCGGCCGACCCCGACGTCAACATCGGTGAGGCCCTGGCCTGGGCGGTCGCCACGGGGGCTGCGGTCTCGGTCGCGCGCATGCTCGCCATGCGCGGCGCCGCCCGGTACTACACGAAGTCCGCGGGGCACCTGCCCCCGGGACTCGAGAAGGACGGGGTCTGACCCGTCCTCCCTGATCTGCCCAGCTGGTCTGCCCAGCTGAACCGCTGGTCGGCTGACGCCTGAGGACCCCCGAGGGCCTCAGGCGCAGTCGAAGCAGATCTTCTTCTTGGCGTCCGCCAGCTGCGAGCGGTGGTGCACCAGGAAGCAGCTCATGCAGGTGAACTCGTCCTCCTGCTTGGGCTTCACCTCGACGGCAAGCTCCTCGTGCGACAGGTCGGCTCCGGGGAGCTCGAAGTTCTCCGCCGCCTCGGTCTCGTCCTCGTCGACCTTGCCCGAGCTCTTGTCGTGGCGGCGTGCCTTGAGCTCCTCGATGCTCTCCTCGGAGGAGTCCTCCTCGTTCTTGCGTGGCGCGTCGTAGTCGGTTGCCATCGTCGTCACTCCCCTCGTCCGGTCGATCGGCGCCACAGTGTGCACCATCGCCGGGGACCACTCCACACCGGTCTGGTGTGGCGGGCGGTGAACAGTGGGTGACGTCGCGCTATTCCCCTCCCGGGGAGGTCACCCCTGCGGGGTCGCGGGGGCGGCGTACCCGGCCTCCAGGACCGCCTCGCAGAACACGTCGTACGCCGCCGCGGGGGCCGCCACGAGCAGGTCACGCCCGGAGGCGCCGGTGTGCAGCTCCCATCGCGCGCCCGCGGCGCGCGCGACGAGCGCCGCCGCCGCGTGGTCCCACAGGTTCACGCCCTCCTCGACGTAGGCGTCGAGGTGCCCCGAGGCGAGCAGGCACAGGTCGAGCGCGCACGAGCCCAGGCGGCGGATGTCGCGCACCCGGGGCAGCAGCCGCACCAGGGACTCCGCCTGACGGCGACGCACCTCACGGTCGTAGGAGAAGCCGGTCGCGACGAGCATCTGCGACAGCGGCTGCGGGTCGCGCGCCCGCACCGGCACGCCGTCACGGGCGCCGACGGGCTCCCCGTCCTCGAGGTGCGCGCTCCAGGTGGAGCCGGTCGGGACCTCCAGGACGGTCCCGGCGACGGTCGACCAGCCGTCCGGTGCCGCGTCGTCGGCCACCTGCGCGGCGACGGAGACGGCGTGGCGCGGCAGCCCGTAGAGGAAGTTCACGGTGCCGTCGATCGGGTCCAGGACCCACCGCAGGCCCGACGTGCCGGGCCGGTCCTCCCCCTCCTCCCCCAGGATCGTGTCGTGGGGCCGGGCAGCGACCAGCCGCGCGCGCAGCAGCTCCTCGCTCGCGCGGTCGGCCGCGGTGACCACGTCGACGTCGCTGGACTTGGTGGCCGCGACCTCGACACCTCCGGCCGCGTGCTCCCGGACCAGGGCGGCGGCCTCGGTCGCGACCTCGCGGGACAGGGCGGCGAGGTCGCGCGGGTCGGTCACGTGTCGCGGCCGCAGAGGGCGGGTCGCTCGGCGCGCGGGTTGGCGCAGCAGCCCACGGGGCAGACGTCCCACATCGCGCCGATCCCGCCGGTGGCGGCCCGCACGACGTCCTCGCCGCGCTCGACGGTGGCCCGCTCGACCAGCAGGTCACGCACCATCGACACGAAGCGCGGGTCGGTGCCGGCGGTGGCCGCCCGCGTCGCGGGCAGGCCCACCTCCTTCGCGGTGGCCAGCGCCTCGGTGTCGAGGTCGTAGACGACCTCCATGTGGTCGGAGACGAAGCCGACGGGCACGATCACGGCCGCGGCGGCCCCGCGCTCCTTCATCGCGGTGAGGTGGTCGTTGACGTCGGGCTCGAGCCACGGCACCTGCGGCGAGCCCGAGCGCGAGCAGTAGACCAGCGCGTGGTCGTGGCGGGTGCCGGTCTCCTCCGCGACGCGGTCGACGATGCTGCGGGCGACGTCGAGGTGCTGCGCGACGTAGGCACTCCCCTCCTCCCAGTCCTTCTCCGGGTCGCCGCTGCGCTCGCTCATGGCCGTGGGGATCGAGTGGGTGACGAACACCAGCTCGGCACCGGCCCGGACGTCCTCGGGCAGGTCGGCCAGCGCGGCGAGCACCGCGTCGACGTTGGGCTCCACGAAGCCGGGGTGGTTGAAGTAGTGGCGCAACTTGTCCAGGCGCACGGGCGAACCCTCGGGGCCGGGACCGTCGCCGAGCGGGTCGACGGCGTCCCAGAGGTTCTCGCGGTACTGCCGGCACGACGACCACGAGCTGTAGGCGCTGGTCACGAAGCAGGCGGCGCGGGTGATGCCGTCCTCGGCCATCTGCCGCAGCGTGTCGGTGAGGAACGGGTCCCAGTTGCGGTTGCCCCAGTAGACCGGGAGGTCGATCCCCGCGCCGGCGAGCTCGGTGCGGATCGCGGCCAGCAGGTCGCGGCACTGGTCGTTGATCGGAGAGCGACCGCCGAAGAGGAAGTAGTGCTCGCCCACCTCCTCGAGCCGCTCGCGCGGGATGCCCCGGCCCCGCGTGACGTTCTCCAGGAACGGCACGACGTCCTCGGGCTTCTCCGGACCTCCGAAGGAGACGAGCAGCAGGGCGTCGTAGGGGCTCACGTCGGGGCTGGCCATGCCCACATCGTAGGAACCCGCCTTCTCACCCTGGAGGATCACCCGAGATTTAGCCGGGACCCGGCAGAGGTCCTAGGTTCCGGGCATGGCAGGCGGCGGTGCTGGAGGCGGGCTGAGGAGCTACCGGGACGTGCTGACGCACCCCGGCGCGCTCGCGTTCTCGCTGACGGGTCTGGTGGCTCGGCTGCCGATCTCCATGGCCGGTCTCGGCATCGTGCTGCTGGTCGAGGGGGCGACCGGTTCCTACGGCCTGGCCGGCTCGGTCTCAGCGGCCTACATGGTCGCCAACGCGGTGCTCGCCATCGCGCAGGGCCGGCTGCTGGACCGCTGGGGGCAGGGACCGGTCCTGGCCGTGGCGGGCACGGTCTTCGGCATCGCGACCTCGCTGCTGGTCTGGTCGGTCCAGGCGGACTGGCCGCGCACCGCGTCGTACGTCGCCGCGGCCGTGGCGGGGGGCTCGCTGCCCCAGATCGGCTCGGCCGTGCGTGCCCGCTGGGCGCAGGTGCTCGACCGGCCGGCGCAGGTGCAGACCGCGTACGCCCTCGAGGCCGTCTTCGACGAGGTCGTCTTCATCCTCGGCCCGATCCTGGTGACGGTGCTCGCCACGCTCGTGCACCCCGTGCTCGGGCTGGCGGTGGCCGCCGCCGCGGGGTCCCTGGGCT